>Ga0182012_10001665_pt1 | contig 24183 bp, 27 predicted proteins | sample 612S2SmetaG_FD_120486 | JGI IMG/M metagenome (GOLD analysis project Ga0182012, IMG submission 120486) | Permafrost microbial communities from Stordalen Mire, Sweden - 612S2S metaG | ecosystem: Environmental > Terrestrial > Soil > Wetlands > Permafrost | place: Sweden: Stordalen | collected... | reverse complement strand
TAAAGGGGTCAGTTAATGGTAATGACATATTTGCTTGCGCATGGGCCGGCAACGGCGCAACGCACATAATCGCACAAACCGTTTGTACTACGGTCCTTTCCCCCACCTGGGCGCGGCAGCGGCCGCCCTCCCGGAGTGGATTGCCCCATTCGTCGGTCAGGAACGGCAGCATCGCCTCCCGCACTTCCGGCGCAATCGGCGTCGTCGCGTTATGATCCAGATAAATCATGTTTGGATTCCCATTATGTCCATTCCGTCCATTCTGTCAAAATATTCACTCCCCCCGCCTTCCCGCTCTCCGGGCCGGTTGAATTTTCAGTCCTGGCAGTTGCCCCCCTTCGTTAACTTCGTTCGCTCCTGTAAGAAAATGCCCTTGGCTTTGTTCGTGTTCGTGTTTCATGCAGATTGCACGATCCTCCCGGACGCCCGTGCAAAACGACGCGTGCCAGGCCGGATTTGCCCCGGAAAACCCCGGATTTTCCCACAAACGGCCCGCCCTGGAGCTGGCACACCAACAGCTTTATCTTGGTTGCATACGCTCCAAACCGGAGCCAGCAACCAAACTGTGAATAATCTTATGAAAACCATGTTCGCTCTGCTGTCAATCCTGGTCCTGTTCATCTTCACCGGATGTGGAAACGCCCCCCAAGAGGGGGCGGACACCCTGGCCCCGCCGGCGGCCAGCGCCCCAAAGGCAGTGGACACCAACTTGCCGGCTGCCCCATACAGCCCGGTCGTGACCAACAGTCCGGCCTCCACCAACACCCCCATGTGAAACCGGCCGGGGCGGCGGGCCGCCTTCGCATTCCACCATGAGACTCGTGATCGTATCCCACCGGCTGCCGTTCACGGGGTCCTTGGCCGGGGGCGTGCCGCCCTGCCAATTCGCCTGTCCACCGGCCTGGAGAGTTGTCCGTCAGTCTAAGGTTCACCCTTCAGCCACGGACTTCAGGCTGGCGAGCCCCTTTTCAAACTGGCCGCCGCACATTTTCTCGAAATCCATGAACAGGCCAAACACTTTGCCCATCAAACTATTTTTTCCGGCCATGCTCCACGTGACAACAGTCTGACGGCCCGTGGGCCGGAACGTGAACTCCACCGTGTTGGTGGCTTGCATCGGCTTTTGAAAGTCGAGCCGCATACGGATCAGTTCGCTGGGCTGGCTTTCCGTGATGGTCATTTGTCCCGCGCCAACCTTGTTGCTGCCGTCCCAGGCCATCGCCGCGCCCGCGCCGGCCTCGGCGCCGGAGAAGGTGCTTTTCATGCCAGGATCAAGCTTGGCCCAGGGCGACCACGCCTCCCATTGATGCAGGTCGTTGACGTGCGGGAATATTTTTTCCGGCGGCGCGGAAATGTTTGCGGACCGCGAAACGCTGAATTCAGCCGGTCGTCCGGCGATCACGATGACGAAAATGAGGGCGATGAAGGCGAGCGCCAGGAGCATGGGGAGCATAAATTTCCTTTCGTTTTTAGTTGAGCAGACCGGAGAACTTTTTCCGCGCGTCCCCCAGCAGATAAAGCGCGCAAACAATGATGATGTCCAGCATCGGGTTGAGCAGATGCTTTGGGTCGTCAACCAGGACGTGGAACGCGATGATGTTGACGATGACCGGGCCGAGCAGCAGCAGGCCGATGTTGCGCAGGCGCGGAATCATGACGACCAGCCCGCCGGTGAATTCGAACATTTTCACGAATTTTAGGTACCCCGTCGGGACGAACGCCGCCATGAAATGCGCGGCGGGCGTGCCTTCCGGCATGGCGGGAATTTTGATGAGGTTGAACAGAACCGGAATGCTCGCCGCCAGGAAGCAAAGTCCCAATAGGACGCCCGCGATGCAGGGTAGATATTTTTTCATACGCAATGAGTTTGGCTTTTGTCAAAAATTCGTAATCAGAGCATGAGAAATCGTCAATCTGGAATCTCCGCCTCGACCAGTTTCGCCAGTAGAATGAGCGATTCCTGCCAGCCAAGGTAACATGCTTCGCTGGGAATGACCTCGGGCACCCCTTCCTGCACAATGTTCAATTCCGTGCCGCACGAAACCTTTTTCAAGGTGATGGTCACCTGCAATTCACCCGGCGAATTTGGATCATCAAACTTGTCTGTGAAACGAATCCGCTCGTGCGGCGTCAGCTCAAGATATTTTCCGCTGAAGGAATGGCTCTGGCCGGTGGTGAAATTCGTGAACGACATTTTGTAAGTGCCGCCGACTTTGGCGTCCAGATGATGGACTTTGCCGGTGAATCCGTTCGGTGGAAGCCATTTGACCTTGGCGTCCGCGTCCAGAAACGCGCGATATACCTTTTCCGACGACGCGCGAAGCACGCGGTGAAGTTTAATGGTGTTCGGCATAATGTAATTATTTGTGTTTTTCGTTTGAGAGGGGCAGGCGAACTGAATTTCAATCCGCCCGCCCTCATTCGGCTGCAACTTATTTCGCGCCCGCGAGCACCTCTTCGATTTTATTTTCCGGCGCGAGCGGACATTCCGAAAGCACCGGCCGCACCTCCACCTTGGCGCCGAAGGGCAAGCCCGGACATTGTTGGGCAATGGCCACAGCTTCTTCCATCGTCGCCACGTCGAGCATGAAATAGCCCCCGACGGCTTCTTTTGATTCGGCAAACGGACCGTCCGTCACCGTTCGATTCTTTCCCGAGACACTTTTGCCCTCGAACCCAAGCGGATGTCCCGCGACGGCCTTCCCCTCGACCGTTAATTTTTTAAACCAGGCCATCCAGTCCTCTGAAACCTTTTGTGTTTGTTCCGGCGACAGACCTTTGTGCCAGTCCATCCCGACGAACAGCAGCATGTAACCGCTTTGATTTTGTGCATTCATGTTTTTCCTTTCGTTTGGTTGTTGCATTCCACTTTCGATGATACGACGGAAGAGCCGCCGTTTCAGGACAGTTATTTTACTTTTGGATTCATTTCCAAAATTGCGGCACTACCACGGACTCGGTTGAGGCTTACCTGTGGTGATCAGTTTGCGCAAATTGCCGTTGACGAGCATGCCCCACCCGTTTGAGCAGCCGTCGTAACACTCACAAGCTGGTGCCAGCCCAATGTGTGTGAAGCGCACCTCGGTTTTGCCGCCCTTTTTACCAATCTCAAAAACAATGTCCGTGCCCTTCCACTCGCTCTTGTCTTTGACAAAGTCAAGACGGGCGTCCAATACGTGCCAGACGACTTTCTTGCCGGGGACGAGTTCGGTTATCTTTTGTTTGGAACGATGCGCGTCTGGAACGCGGTAGGTGAACTCGGCTCCGAATTTGTCAGTGTTGCCTTCGACTTCACCGGACCACCAGCCACGAACATTGTTGATGGCGTCGAAGGCCTCTTTGGGCGTTTGGCTTACCGTAAAAGAAGTGGTGTAATCCTGATTGCTCACTTTTCTGGCTTTAGCAACCACTTTTTCCAGAGGATTCGGCTGGCCTTTGCCTTTGGTAATCAGATTGCGCAAACTGCCCTTGATATAAGAACCCCACGCATCAGAGCACACATCAAAACATTCATATTCGGGAACCAATCCCTGATGCGTGAAGCGGACCTCCGTTTGATTGCCCCGCTTTGAGATTTCAAAAATAACTTTCGTGCCCGTCCACTCGGTTTTGTCCTTGGTAAAATTGAAATGGTTGTCCACAACCAGCCAAACGACCTTTTGGCCGGGAATGAACTCGACTATTTTCATTTTGCAGTGATGGACATCCTTGTAACGATACGTCCACTCAACGCCAGCGCGATCGGTGCGGCCTTCAATTTCCTCCGACCACCAACCACGGACGTCGTTGATGGCATCAAATACTTCTCTCGGAGATTGGTCCACTGTAAAAGAAGCGGTGTAATTTTGATTTTTCATGATGCTTTCCAGTTTTGTGGTTTTAGATTTCTTATGCCGCAACCGGCTCTGCTTGGGCGAATGTCGCAAACTGGCGTTCGAGCGCCTTGACCGCACTGCTGCGCCAGCCCTCCGCCACGGACTCTGACATGGGATCAGGGAAAATTTCCTCATCCCCTTTCTCCACTCCGTCCAGGATGGCGCGCGCGACGGACTCCGGAGAGGCCTTCGGTATGTCCAGGTCGCGTGTCATGTCCGTGTCCACGGGGCCGGGAAGCACCCGATGGACGCTGACACCCCGTCCGGCCAAAAGTGTGCGCAGCGACTGCGACAGGGAGAACGCGGCCGCCTTTGAGACGGAGTAAGCCGGACTGAACGGCACGGCGGCCAGGGACGACAACGACAGAATGTTGACCATGGCTCCCCGCGACCGGGTCAACAACGGAAGGAAAGCCTGCGTCACATCATACGGGCCGAAGAGGTTGACGGCGAGCTGCTGCTCGAGCACACGACGGTCGCTGAGGTCATCGAAAGGCGATACGCCGGCGTTGTTGATGAGGATGTCGAGAGATTCAACTTCCTCGACCGCTGCCTGAATCTGTTCCTCGTTGGTCACGTCCAGGGTCAGGGGCGTCACGCGTTTGTCAGGATGTTGCAGTGCGCCCCGTGTTCCGGCATATACCTTCTTCGCGCCCCGCCGGAGCGCCTCTTCGACGAGTGCCCGCCCGATGCCACGATTGGCCCCAGTGACCAAGATTGTTTTATTTGCAATATTCATAACGTTTTCGTTTATATTATTGTGAACCGACCGTGATTGAAGTTTCAGGTTTATTTCCCGGAATTCGGAGTCACCAAAACCATCCAGAACACGCCGAATTTGTCTTTGACCATGCCGAAGCGCGCGGAGAAAAATGTTTTCGCCAGCGGCATTTCCACTTTCCCGCCGTTCGCGAGCGCGTTGAAAGCGTTGTCCGCTTCGGCTTCCGTTGCCACCGTGAGCGAAAGCGCAAAGCCTTCAAATTTCGGCTGGCCCGTGGCGCGGCCATCCGACGCCATGATGACCGTTTCGCCGATTTGAAACTGCGCGTGCATCACTTTGTTTGAGTCCGTCGGCCCGCAACCCGGTGGCGGCGGTTCCGGGCTGTCCTTGAACCGCATCAGCATTTTCACTTCTGCGCCAAGGGCTTTCTTATAGAATCCGATGGCTTCCTCGCATTTGCCGTCGAAGAACACGTATGGTTGGACGATTGCATTTTTCATAATTTTCCTTTCGTTTAGTTTGTTAATTGTTTTCGTTCCGTCATAGATACGACGAATGAGAAAACGCAATAAGGACAATTATTTTGCCTTGGGATTCATTTCCCAGATGGCGAACGTGTTTTCCTCCGTGTCCTGGCAGATGGCAAAGTAGCCCATCCCCGGCACGGCGGTCCTAGGCTTGCAAATGCTTCCGCCGAGCTTTTCGACCTTCGCCATGAACTTCGTGATGGACGGCACGCTCACATATTGGGTGATGGCCTGCCCCGGATGCATCCGCTTCATCAGCCCGCCGTCGGGCGAGGAGTCCGCGCCACCGGTGTCCAGGTGCCAGTAGTCCGCCATGTGCGGCAGCGGATTAATCTTCCAGCCGAACAGTTTGCCGTAAAACGCCTTCGCTCGTGCGGTGTCATCCGCCGGGATTTCAAACCAGACAATGCTGGCCGCTGTGCTTTTCCTTGATTTGCTCATGTTTTAGCCTTTCTTTGGTTTTGGTTTTCTCGCTCTTTCAATATGACGACGAACGGGCGGATGCGTTCAGGACATTTAAGTGAAATTATTTTACCGGGAGCGGCTCCCCAGTCTCCCGCTCGCATTCCCGCAAGCGCTTCGCCAGAAAGGCTTGTTCCGATTTGATTTCCGCCAGTTGCAGCGCCCTTTGAAAATGCGCCGCCGCAATCGGCAAACGGTTCAACTGCCATTCAAAATCGCCCATCACCGCGTGGAATAAATAATACGATTCGAGCGATTTCAAATCCGGGATCGCGTTCACCGCGTCGATTCCCGCCTGCGGCCCGCGCAATTCCGCCAGCGCCACCGCGCGGTTCAGCGCGACGACCGGCGAATCGTCAAACGCCAGCATCTGGTCGTAGAGCGACAAGATCTGTTGCCAATCGGTGGACGCGTAATCTTTCGCCGCGCAATGGCACGCGGCAATTCCCGCCTGCAAATGGTATTCCGAAATTTCACCGCCCGCCGCCGATTGCGCCAAGTGAAACAGGCCACGCGCGATCATCGGCTGGCCCCATTTTGTCCGGTCCTGCTCGCGCAGGCGCAACAGATTGCCTTCGTCATCCACGCGTGCCGGCGTTCGCGCCGCGTTGAGCAGCATCAGCGAGAGCAGCGCGTGCGTCTGCGGCCGGTTGCCCGCCGGATGTTTCGCGAGCAATTCCGCCAGCCGGATCGCTTCCGCGCAAATGTCTTCGCGAATCAATTGGTCGCCCGCCGACGCCTTGTAACCTTCGTTGAAAAGCAAATACAGCGACTGCCACACGCCATCGAACCGCTGCGACAATTCTTTGCCAGATGGAATCTCAAATGGAATTTTCGCCTCGGCGATTTTTTGTTTCGCCCGCGTGAGGCGCTTGGCAATCGCGGCGTCCGTCGTCAAAAACGCCCTGGCTATTTCCGTGACGCCGAAACCGCAGAGCGTTTTCAGCGCCAGCGCCGCCTGCGCGTCGGCCGGAATTTGCGGATGACAGCACACGAACAACATCCGCAGCCGGTCGTCGCCCATCTCCTCTTCCGCAGAAACCAGTTCATCCGGCGCGGAAACCTGCCGATCCATCACGCGGACGATTTCCGTTTCTTTCGCCCGAAAGTTTTTCTGGCGCCGCACCACGTCGAGCGCGCGGTGGCGCGCCGTCTGCATGAGCCACGCCGGCGGATTCTTGGGCACGCCGTAGAACGGCCACGTTTGCAATGCCCGCGCCAGCGCCTCCTGCACCACGTCCTCGGCCAACGTGAGATGTTCGACCCCAAAAATGCCCGTCAACGTCGCCACCATCTTTGCCGCCTCCTGACGGAAAAGGTGTTCCACCACTTGGGTGACTTCCGGTGGTTCAAGACGGTCGCTCTCGGTTTGGCTCACTTGCTAATTTATCCTATAAGGGGATAATATCGTGCAACCACCGGCGGCGGGTCAAGGAAAAGGCGCCGTCCCGGTGACAACCACGTTGCTGCACGTCATGACAATGCCAGGTCCTTCGGCTTGGTCCCAGAGAAGAACATGCGGCGACAATCCAAGGCTGTAGAGGTCAACCGTGTTCGTGCCGCCGGAAGCAATGTTCGTAAGGCCGGATCGGGCGTAAGTCCCGCTGAAACTGACCGGCTCCCCGCCGTTCATGGTGTCGCCGGTGACGCCCACCGCCCAGGTGCCCGGAGAGACGGCCAGTTGAAAGTTGAGGGTGGGCGCGTAATTGGCAACGGCGCCCTGCTGCCAATTCAAGTGATCAAATTTCCAAATGGCCAGTTCCCGGCGGTGGCCGAAGGTGTCGGTATAAAAGAGCACATTGGTGCCGTTGCTCCAACCGCCATTGCCGGTGGCGCCGTTGTTGTTGCTGTTGACCAGGCTGTCGCTCATAATCTGAAGGTAAAATCCCGCCGGCTGATGCGCCGCGCCCAAAAGATGAAGCCAATCGCCGGCCGTGTTGGTGTTGACGATCCCCAGGAAAACGCGATCACAGTTCGGCGCCCCGTGATTGAGAGGCTGATTGGTAAAGTGCAGTCCGTTCCATTGAATCGTCGTGACGTTTGTGTTAAGTTTCAGGGGTATGGCGTCTTTGGCGACGATATTTTCCCGGCCCGCGCCATTAACGGCGCTGGAAAACTGGGCCTGACCATTCGTCACCCTCAGATAGCCCCCCGGACCCGAGTTCCCCGCGATGAACGAGGTGAACCCGTTGCCCACGCCGCTGGTGTTAATGCCTGTATCATTGTCATTGAAGGCATCGTTGAGGAGGACGACCGCCGCCCGAATGGGCTGCGGTAGCGATGCGGCGAAAATGATTACGCCGTAAACAATTAATTTCAGGTTGGTCATCGGACGATTTGTTATTGCTGGGGAATTATTTTTCGCCGCTCATTGCCTGTGTTTCGTGGTTAAATATCAGGGTCTTTCTTTGTGCTCTTTGCACTGCCATGTCAACATCACTCTCGCCCGCGAGGATTTTTCAAGCCGGCCAAACTAGGGAACCGCAGGCAACGCAGCCCGGCAAAAACTTCGTTTCCTTCGTTCGTTTCTGTTAAAAATCGGGCTTCCATTTCGATTTTTTCCTGGCGTTTTGGTGTTTTTGGGTTGCGGCTCCGCCGCGGGTTTACTCCCGTCCAGCCCACGTCCACGCGCCGCCTGGGGCGATGGTCGCGGTGCGCGCAACCGCGCCGTAACGCACGCGGCACGGGTGGCCATTGAGCGAATGGATCACCGCGGCCGTGAGTTGGCCGCCGTGCCAGGTGAGGTCCACCACAAATCCACCGCGGGCCCGCAGGCCGGTGACCGCCCCGTCGGGCCAGGCCGACGGCAGCGCGGGCAGCAGGTTGATTTCCCCCTCGTGGGATTGCAGCAGCATTTCGCAGATGGCCGCCGTGATGCCAAAGTTGCCGTCCATCTGCATGGGCGGGTGCAGGCCGAACAGGTTCGGGCAGGTGTTGCGCGCGGAGAACAATTGCTGCAATTCGCGGTGCGCGCCCTCCCCGTCATGCAACCGGGCATACAGGGCGGTGCGCCAGGCAAAGGACCATTCCCGCACGTCCCCGGTGTCCCCCCGGGCGTCCAGCGATTTTTTGGCCGCCGCCGCCAGTTGCGGCGTTTGGGTGATGCTGATCTGCCGGCCGGGATAGACGGCGAACAGATGCGAGGTGTGGCGGTGATGATCGTTGGGCGTGTCCAGTTCGGGCGCCTGGGGATCGTGTTTCTCCGTCAACCATTCCAGCAACTGCCCCCAACTGCCAATGCCCGGCGTGGCCAGCCGTTCGCGCCGGGCCGCGATGTCGTCGCGGAACGCCTTGTCCACGCCCAGCGCGTCCGCCGCCGCGACGTAATTGTTAAACAGCTCCCAGACGATTTCCTGGCTGTAGCTCACGCCGTCCTCCGTCGGACCGTGTTCCGGCGACCAGGCGTCGGGCACCACCAGGCGGCCGTCGGGCCGCGCCTTCAAATGGTCCGCCCAAAACTCGCAGGTTTCTTTGAGATACGGATAGGCCGTGTCGCGCAGAAAGGTCTGATCGCCCCCAAAGGCGTAGTGTTCCCAGAAATGCAGGGCATACCAGGCGTTGGCGGTTTTGTCCCAGGTGTAGCTCATGCCGCCGTAGATGTTGTGCGACGTGCGGATGGCGAAGCCGCGCTGGTTGGGCCGGCCGTCGGCGGTGTTGAATTCCCGCGCCGCCGCCGTGGCCTGCCGCCAGACCGGCAACTGGCTGTCCACCAGCGCAAACAGCGGTTCGGCGCACTCGGCCAGATTGGCCGGCTCGGCCGGCCAGTAGTTCATTTCCACATTGATGTTGGCGTGATAATCCGAGTGCCAGGGGGGCTGGTTGTTGTCGTTCCACAGCCCCTGCAGATTCGCGGGCAGGCCGCCGGGGCGCGAGCAGGAAATCAGCAGATAACGGCCGTACTGAAACAACAGCGCCTCCAGTTCCGGGTCCGTCGTGGTCGCCGCGCGAACTTTGCGCGCCTCGGTGGGCGGCGCCTGCTGCTCGGGCGGGGACCGCCCCAGATTCAGCGTCACCCGGTCAAACAAGGCGTGAAAATCCGCTTCGTGCGCCGCCTTTAAATCGGCGTAGGATTTGGCGGCGGCCTGGCGGGTCAGGGCGCTCACGCGGGCTTCGGGCGGTTCGCCCCGGTAGTTTTTTTTCGCGTCCATCACATAATCCGTGCCGGCGGCCAACACCAGGGTCAGACCGTTGCAGCCGGTGAAGGTGATCCTGCCATCGGCCGCGGTCAGCGCGCCGCCGTCGTTCCGGACGATAAGTTTGGACTCATAACGCAGGCCGTTCGTCAGCGAACCGGCGGCGGTGAGCGTGCGGTCGTCCGCCACCGTCGGCGCTGTGTGCGCGTCCTGCAACGTCAGGCCGCCCGTGTACCCGCCCGGATGGTCGGCGGTGAGGCGGGCCACCAGGACGCCGTCGGGGTGGCTGCAAAAATACTCGCGGGTGTAGTTCGTGCCGTTGCACTGATAAGTCACCCGGGCCAGCGCCTCGCCGAGATCCAGCTCCCGGCGGTAGGCGGTCGCATTCGTGTGCCCCGGCAGATCAATGAGCAGGTGCCCGAGCCTCTGGTAGGCGCCCAGCGTGCGGTCATTGCCGCTGGGATTCAAGCCGCCCGTCCACAAACTGTCCTCATTGAGGACAATGCTTTCCTGCGCCACCCCGCCGGCGATCAGGCCGCCGATGCGCCCGTTGCCCACCGGCAGCGATTCGTTCATGGGCTGCTGGGCCGGTTGCCGGTACCACAGCACCAGACCGCCTCCCCCGGCCGCGAGGGCCGGGCTCCACCACAGCGCCGCCGCCAGGGTCAACATCCATTTGTTCATGCGACCCAGCATGGCTGATTTTTTGTCCCGGAGCACCTGTTTTTAACTGTTGACTAGAACTCCTCAAAAGTTAAAAAATTCACCGTTCCCGGTTGACCGGCGGGGCGGAAAGGTTAAATTTTTAACCATGAATGAATTATCCCAATTAAGCCGGCGCGAACGCCAGATTATGGAGATCATTTACCAGCGCGGGGAGGCCACCGTGACGGCGGTGCTGGAAAACCTGGCCGATGCGCCGGCGCGCGTGTCCGTGCGGACGCTGTTGCGCATCCTCGAGGAAAAAGGGCAACTCCGCCATGTGAAAAAAGGGCGGGAATTTGTTTATCAGCCGACGCAACAAAGGGAACGGGCCGGAAAATCCGCGTTCCAGCGGGTCTTGGCGACCTTCTTTGAGGGATCTTTGGAACGGGCCGTGGCGGCGCATCTGACGGATCCCGAGGCGGAGATTTCCGCCGCTGAGCTAAAGCGCCTGTCCGCGTTGATCAGCGAAGCCAAACGCAAGGAGGACTTGTGATCAGCGACCCGGCCGGTTCGAATCAGTGGCTCAACTTCCTGGCGGCGGCCAGGCTGGTTTTCCTGGATGCGTCGATGAAAAGTATTTTGTGGTTGGCGGCGGTGGCCCTTGTGGCAACCGCCCTGCGACGTTGTTCGGCGGCCCTGCGGCATCTGCTGTGGTTGCTGGCCGTCCTGGGGCTGTTCGCGCTGCCGTTGCTTTCATGGACGTTGCCGGGATGGAACCTTCTCCCGCGCTGGATGGTTCTGCCGCCCGCCAGCCCGGCCCGGCAATCGCTGCCGGCCGCGCCGGAAGCCGCGGTGCCACCGCACCGGCCAACATCCGAACCCGCCGGGCAGTCCGCGCCTGGGCCGGTCGCGGCCACGGCGGCAGCCGGCGGGCCGGCCGGCACCGCCCATTACCAGGGGCCGTCCGGCACCCCCGTGCAGGTTGTTGCCATCGGCCGGCCCGCAAGCTGGCCGCTGCGCTGGTGGGACACCGATGGCCGGGTCGTCCCCGCCAATCCGGCGTGGCAGTAAAGCGCGGAGAATGCTGTCTTCGGCGTTTTGATTCGTCGCGGCAATTTGGAAGGCACGTTGGATTGCAGCCTGAGGTTGCCGGATGATGCGCCATCCCTTTCCACTTCCAGCGCCTCTTCGACTGCGTTTACTGATGAGACGCTGGGATGCACGACCAAGCCGGAGTGCGCCCGTCCTCGGGCGCAGCAACGAGAGAATGCCAAAAGGCCTTGGAAAACCAGTACGTCTCGGGGCCATCCGGCGTTGCTGCGCCCGGGGACGGGCGCACTCCGCTGTCGCCTATCCTGCGGCCCTGGCCGTAAGCCGGCGGAAAATGGTTTGTTTCTCATCGGCTATCCGCCGGAAAAGCTGGCGCAATATTTCGACCGGGGCGGGCGGGTGGATCTGGTCGTCACGCCTGGCGTCGGAGGCTGGCAGGAAATCGGCACGATCCACACCGGCGAGACCCGGGAAGCGGACGGCGGGCGTTTTACCTTGGGCACAGCGCAACACCCAGAGCAACAAAGAAGCGGTCCAAATCTGACATGCATTGATGCCCATTTTGACCATGATCCCGCGTATGAAATTGCTCTTGTCGCGGTGAACCACCGCGGCAAACGTTCCCCCGTCGCCAGCAGCACCGGTTCCGGCCAGTACTCCCAGCGAACCAACCGTCGGATTTTTAACTATACCGAAACCGACAATTACGATGTGGATCATTTTGCCATCCTCAAACGACCGGTGAAGGAATTCGTGTTTCCGGCCCTCCCCACGACTCCGCGTGTGCCGGTGACCAACCGGATGGCGTCCACCAATGAACCACCCTTCCGCGCAAGCACCGCTGCGACGAAGCCGGACGAGCAGACGCGCCCCACCACGGAGTTATGAATTAGCCCCTCAAAACTCGTTAAATTTTATGTAAACTTTTGACCTGCATCGGCATGATGCTCGCGAAGCCGCACACAAATCAAGCTGCTCAAAAACACAGGCAACGATCGGGTGATGAATGCGCTTCGCACGGGGCCGGGTTGGTCGTCCAAACTGGACATTGCCACGGACTCAAATGCCGCCCAGGATCGCGCCATCACCGACCATTGTCCCTTTACGACGGATGAGGTGGCGAAACCCAACCTGACCGCCGTTCAGGAACAGCCCGGGCTGAAAAATGTGCGGAGCCGGTAACCCATTAAACCTCATGCCACCCCAACCATTGCCACCCACCGGCGAAATCATCCTCGGCCCCGCTGCGGACGGCCGTAGCCGGGTGGAATGTCGTTTCGACGGGGCAACCGTCTGGCTCACGCAAGCCTTGATGGCCGGACTTTTTGAAATCAGCCGCCCAACTGTAAACGAGCATCTGAAAGGCGTTTACGATGATCTGGCACTCGACCCGGAGGCAACTGTTCGGAAATTCCGAATAGTTCGCCGCGAGGGGGATCCTGAGGTGGTCCACAAGCTGGGCTTTACCGCTTGCAACCCAGACCTTGTCGATTAGGCTTGGCCAGAGATGACGTCAAAACTTGCTCCGCCTCCCCCAATAGCCCGCGAAACGGTGCTTGCCCTGATCGCCGCCACGACCGGGTTTGCCGCAGCCGAACCATGGAAAATCATGGCTGACTGTGATGTCGTGGGATTGACCGACCCCAAGACCGGCGAAATCCGTCTCGCGCAAGTGCTGGGGAATGGCGGGGAGGTCTTTGGAGCCGTGTTTTACCGTCGAGCTTCGGGGATTCGGTGGATAATAAATGCGCTGAGCACCCCCGGAAATGGCCTGAACTTGGATGCCATGGAAGGCATGGACGCCCTTAAAGTTGAACTGGTCCTCAAACGCCATATGCTCAAAGGAGATTTGGAATTGTTGAAGGCCGTGCACTTTAAGCCTCCGGGTCGGGGCCGGGGCTGGCCGCAATTTCAATCTTCCCTGCCGGGTTGGATGCCCTGGTTCGTTGACCAGACCGAAGCGGAACAATTGCTGGCCGACCTCCCGCGTCTGACCGCCTTTCACGAATTGTTCCGCCAGCATCCCAGCCTCTTTGACGAATATCTGCCCGGTGAAATTCCATTCCTGCCCAACCCCCTGCCAAACCGGCCATTGGTGGTGGCGGACCTTGACTGGCGACCGCTGGTGGCCGCACCGGTATCGGATGCGTCCTTTAAAGCCACTGAACAGCAATTGAGCCAGCTCAGGTCTTTGGAGCCGGCTCCCTCCTCAAGCTTCGAGTATGGGTGCAGAATATTGCCAGGCAGGTCAGTCTTGGAGAATGGCCGGCCGTGCTACACCCGCCTCGGCCTGCTCGTTGAACACCGGCGTGGAATCATGCTCGGTTTTGAGTTGTCGCTGAGCACAGTGCCATTATCTGAAAGTGTGGGCCTGGGGTTGGTGAATGCACTGGTCAAAAATGGCTTTCTGCCTGGGAAGATATTGATTGATGATAAACGACTGGCGCCAATACTGAAGCCGCTTTGCGACAGCTTGAAGGTCGAACTGACGTTCTCCAAAAAGCTCGGGGCCTTGGCTGAGGCAAATGCTGCACTGAACAATTTTGCGGGCGTTGGCGCACATTGAGAGTATCCGTTAAGGGATCGTTAAGCGGTCAATGCTATATTTTAGGCGGGTGCGCCTTTTTTTGGCGATGGTGGTGAAAATGGCGATGAGCCGGTTGGTTTCATCCAAAAGGCCGGCCATTTTGGCGGATGGAACGCGGCCGCTGTCCACGAGGCGTTCAAGCCAGCAGGCGGCTTCCTCCAATTCTCCAAGCCTTAACCATGCAAAGGAAACACAAATGGTTGCGCCGTGGATTTTTGCGTAAGGCGGGGAGTGAGGTGCGTCGCCTATCCTTCATGGATCTGGAAGCACCTCACGACGACGTCCTTGCGCAAAACGACCAAACAAACACTGCGTTTCTATTGCCTGGTCACGGCTTTATGTGGAGCTGAAGTAAAAAAGGCCGGCAGAACGGGCTTTTTTAGGCTTCAACTCCACCTAATCTTCAACTCCACATAAACGGCTAAGCCGGTCGGAGACCGGCGCTCCCGACCGTTGGGTCGCCCGGGGGGCAGGATGCCCCGGATGAAACGCTGCCTCCCGAACTTGTTGGCGGAGTTTCCGCACCGCCGGCTTCCCAATCCAATGCCGCCAGGTTTGCAAGCCACAAATTAACGCAACGTGTTTTATTACAATGTTTTACAACTAATGCGCAAGGTTTCCGGCCGGCCTGACAACGGGGAAAATCATGTTATTCTCAAGTTGTTTACAATCAGGTAGTTGCGCGCGCCAATAACCAAAAATAACCAAAAACAACCAAAATCACAGTTTCGTTTTTTTTGGGCGTCCAAGGGGTGCCGCCCAGCCGCCGTACCTGATGGACGCCGTGTACGGGCGTACCGCCTCCCGCATTGCGGAACCAACCGGCGATATCGCCTCCCGCTCCGCGGGAGAAACCCGCAGCCCGTCCGCTAAATTGGCGCGTCCCTCCCACCTTAACAACACCATCGGGATGCACGGCAGATGAAACAGTGGTTGAAATGGGGATTGCATGTTTTCCCGCCGGCGCGATAATTGGCTGCGATTAATCTGATGCTGCTTTCATAATTTGATGAACGAATGGAACATTCAGTCGCGGGCCCGCGTCTGCGAGGCGTGCGGTCAGGCGTTTGCTGACCAACAGCCGTATCACACGTTGTTGTTTGACGAGGCCCGGCTGCTGCGGCGGCGGGATGTCTGCGCGGCCTGCGCCAAGCACGAGGACCCGCGCCGGCAGGCGGGGTTTATTTCGCAATGGCAGGGCACGTATGAAGCGCCGCCCGCCCAGCCGGCGGATCCCATCCAGAAGGATACGGCGGAAAGCTTGCTGCGCAAGCTGGTGGAACTGGACGACCCGCGCTACGCCCCCGCCGCCTTCATCCTGGCGGTGATGCTGGAACGCAAACGCCTGCTCAAGGTGAAGGAGCAGCTCACCCGTGACGGCCGGCGCGTATTCATCTACGAGCATCCGAAGAGCGGCGATGTCTTTGCCATCACCGACCCGGATCTGCACCTGGACCAGCTCCAGGAAGTGCAGCACGACGTGGCCCAACTTCTGGAACACGGGCTGAATCCGCCCATCGCCGCGGCCCCCGCGCCCGCCGCTTCCGCTTTGGAACCTCCTCCAGCCAACCCCGGCGAAACCCCGGTCGGGCCGCCGGCGACCGCGCCCGTGACGGCCCTTTAACCGTGTCCAATTTGGTCCAATTACAAGAGCGGCTGGGCCGCCCGTTCCGTGACGGGCAACTGCTGCTGCTGGCGCTGACGCATCCGTCGCTGGCACATGAAAACGGCGAGCCGACGCCGCACAATCAGCGGCTGGAATTCCTGGGGGACGCGGTGCTGCAGTTGGTGTTGACGGAGAAGCTGTACGCGCGGTTTCCGGAGTTCGACGAGGGGCAGTTGTCCAAGAGCCGGGCGAAGCTGGTGAATGGGGAGACGCTGGCGGCCATGGCCGGCACGCTGGGACTGGGCCGGCATTTGATTTTAAGCCGGGGGGAGGAGCTCAACGGGGGCCGTGACCGGGCCTCCACTTTGGCGGACGCCTTGGAAGCGTTGCTGGGGGCGATTTATTTGGATGCGGGCCTGGAGGCCGCCCGGGAATTCATCCTGCGCGAATTTGACCCGGCCATAAGCGAACTGGACACCCTGCCGGGCATCGACAATCCCAAGGGCGAGTTGCAGGAATATCTCCAGGCCCGTTCCGCCGCCCCGCCGGAATATGCCATCGTATCCGCCACGGGCCCGGATCATGACCGGCTGTTTGAATGCACGGTCCACCATGGCGGAACCGAGCTGGCGCGCGGGTTCGGGAAAAGCAAAAAGGCCGCCGAGAGCGAAGCGGCCCAGGCGGCATTGAAAAAACTGCGCGCGGCGGAGGGGTGCTGATTCAGGCTGATTCTTCGGCCGGCTCAGGCACGGCGCGGGCCATATGGTCGAGGACGCCCAGATAAAACTGCGGCGGCCGGGAAAGGCCGCAGGTTTCAAGCATTTCAGCCATCCGCGGCTGGGTCAGCGGGGTGGACTTTTTTTCGCAGGCGGCGGCCAGGGCTTCAATCGCGCGACCGAGTTGGGGGCCGCCGCCGCGCTTGATTTTTTTGGTGGCTTCGTTGACGATCTGCCGCACCCGCTCGCGCGTCATGCGGTATTCCGTGGCGATGTCCTGGAGGGTGCGCGGCCAGTTTTTAAGGCCCGGCAGGCGGGCTTGGTAAATGGTCTGATCGCGCTTGGAAAGGCGGGCAAAGCTGTGGTCAATGGCCAGGGCCATTTGCCGGAGATTGGAAAGCAGGTCCTTTTTCGGCGGGGCCGAAAATTCGCCGGCCCCGGCACGGCGGATGACCTCCTTCAATTTCTGGATCGTGCCCGGCCCGCAATTTTTCATGGCGAGGAGCTTTTGCACATCCGCTCCGTCCACATCCCCCAACGTCTCAAAACCGCATTTCTGGAGAACCGCATCCAGGCGGACGGTCAGGGGCAGTTCGGCCAGGAGCAGGTCGCGGGCCGACGGGGGCACGACGAGCAGGTCAGCGTTGGCCTCGACCGACGGCGGGGCGTCGTCCGGTTGCAGCCGGCGCACCAGCTTTTTCAGGTCGGCCACGGTGCCGGGTCCGCAGTTCCGCCATTCCGCCACTTCGGCGAAACGCCGGCCGTGCAATTCGCCCAAGCGCCGGATGTTGGCCTCCAGCACATGCCGCAAGCGGAGGGGAAGCTCGAAAGTTTGAAGCGCCTGTTGGCGATAACGGGAAGGAATCGAGATTCGTCCGTTTTCACCGGCCCGGCTGTTATTTAAAGATTTACTGGTCACATTAACAATAGAATCCGTTCGCTATGATAAACGCCCGGCGATATTTGGCAATGGCAAATGACGGGTTGAACGCGCTCAATCCAAAAAGGTCAATTTCACGCCCGGGTTTGGCCGGGTGAAACGGTCGAGCAGGGAGTCCGCCCCCGGGGCGGCCGGCCGGGGTTCGGCGGGGGCGGCGGTTTCGGGCGCGAGGGCCGAACGCAAAGCGCCCTCCACCAATTGGGCGCAATGGATTTTCATCGGCGGCAGCGGCCCCAGTTCGCCCGCCAGTTCCTCGCCACGCAGCGCCAGCGCTTCGGCGGCGGTTTTGCCCCGGATGAGTTCGGTCGCCAGGCTGGCCACCGCGATGGCTGTCTCGCAGCCGAAGGATTGGAAGGAGGCGCGGTCAATCACCTGCCGACCGTTCTCATCCTTGAACTTGACCCACAGGCGCAGCATCTCGCCGCAGTCGGCGTTGCCCACAGTGCCGATGGCGTCCGCCCCGGCCATCTCGCCCATATTTTGGGGATTCGCCAGCGCGGCTTGGATGCGTTTTTGTAAATCGTCAGTCATCAGGTTGCCTATAAAATCAATATCTGGGCACGTTCCGGTCAATCTCGTCGGACCAGGCGGTGATGCCGCCTTTGACGCTCTTGACATATTTGAAGCCCTGCTGCCGCAGGAAGCTCAACGCCTTGAGCGAGCGCACCCCGGCCTTGCAATGGAGGTAATATTGCTGGTTGGGGTCCAGTTCGGTGAAGCGTTCGGTCAACTGGCTCAACGGCAGCAGCGGCACGCCCGCCACCTTGGCGATCTCGTATTCGTCCGGCTCGCGCACGTCCACCACCTTGATGTTCAGGGAGGGATTGTCCAGCGCCTGCTTCATGTCCTGGACCGTCACTTCGTCCGGGTTGGCGGCCGGTTCCGGCTCGGGCACGATGCCGCAGAACATTTCGTAATCAATCAGTTCGGTGATGGTCGGGTGTTCGCCGCACACGGGGCACTGGGGGTCGCGGCGCAATTTTAATTCACGGAACTTCATGTCCAGCGCGTTGAAGAGCAGCAACCGGCCGACGAGCGAGGTGCCTTTGCCGAGCGCGAGTTTGAGGATTTCCGTGGTCTGAATGCAACCGATGATGCCGGGCAGCACGCCCAGCACGCCACCTTCCGCGCAGCTCGGGACCATGCCGGGCGGCGGGGGTTCAGGGTAAAGGCAGCGGTAGCATGGGCCACCCAGATGCGGCGCAAACACGCTGGCCTGGCCTTCAAACCGGAAGATCGAGCCATAGACGTTCGGCTTCTTCAGCAGCACACAAGCGTCATTGGTGAGGTAGCGCGTCGGGAAATTGTCCGTGCCATCCACGACGATGTCGTAGGGTCGAATGAGGTCGAGCGCATTTTCGGAGCTGATGCGGGTGTTGTGGATGACCACCTCGGTGTTGGGGTTGATGCCCGCGAGCGTTTCCTTGGCGGACTGGGCCTTGGGACGGCCCACGTCGGCGTCCGTGTGCAGGATCTGCCGCTGCAAATTGGAGTAATCCACCGTGTCAAAATCCACGATGCCGATTTTGCCGATGCCGGCCGCCGCCAAGTACATGGCGATGGGCGAGCCCAGCCCGCCCGCGCCGATGCAAAGGACGCTGGTGGCCTTGATGCGTTTTTGCCCGGCCAGCCCGACTTCCGGCAGAATCAGGTGCCGCGAGTACCTACGGATTTCGTCATTGCTCAATTGCATAATTCGAGGTGATGAATGTATTCCAAATGCTGAAGAAAGCAAGCGGCGCGTGGAGGTCCAGGGTCTAAAGTCCAAAGTCCAAGGTCCAAAGTCCGAGGTCCAAGGTCCGAGGTCCAAGATCCGAGGTCCAAGGTCCGAGGTCCAAAGTCCGACGTCCAAAGTCCAAGGTCCAAAGTCCAAGGTTCAAAGTCGCACTTGGGAACGCTCCAAAAAAACGAAACTGTTATTTTGGTTATTTATTGTTATTTTTGGTGGTTTTTGCGAGCAACTAGCTGATTGTAAACGACTTGCGAATAACATGATCCTCCCCGCTGTCAGACCAGCCGGAAACCTCAAAATATTCGTTGTAACACATTGTATTAAAACAGTTTGTGTTAACAACACTCGCGGCGGGCAGAGGACTGCCGGCCCTACCTTTCGCGTCGGTTCGTCACCGGGCAGAGCGTCAGCAGAGCGGGATTGCCGGCGCATCTCCAAAGGGTTGGCGGTCGGACGAGCCAAGTTACCTGCTCATGAGGGTTGAGCAGGTGGATGTGCTGCGGCTCAGGGAGCCGCGGCCCGGTTCAAACGGGGCGGGCAGGGGCGGGCGCGAAGATTTCCGTGCCGTTGCGGGCGGGGGGGGCGAACCCCCCGCCGCAATGCTCGCAGTGTTCCCGGTCCACCCTCCGTAATTTCTGGCACTGCGGACAGCGCTCGCGGGCCGGCCATTCCTGCACGCTTAAAAATGCCAACACTCCGCCAACGCCAAAGATCAGATTGAACGCCGCCCAGGCCGCCTGCTCCCGGAAGGTCAGACGCAGCCGCCGGCCCAAACCCCAGCCGATCAGGAGGCTGAACCCCACCGGGATGAGGCTGCAGGCGTCCCAGCGGTCAAAATGGTAAGCCTGTTTGTAGTAGACATGAAAGAATTCCTCCACACCAACCCGCAACGAGGTCGGAATGACCAGGAGGCAGCATTCCTCCACCCGCCGGTTATACGGATCCACGCCGGGCACCGGCAAGGGCGGCAGCTTTTGTTGACGGAGGATTTGGCCGTCCTGCACCCATTCCACTTCCACGGGCAGCTTCGGGCTCAGCCCGTAGCCGGGATTAAATAGCAGGGCGAACTCGTTGGCGGCATCCAGCCGGGAGAGGGTGATTTGCGGATAATCAGGCAAAACGGCGTCATAGGACGTCTGAAATTCGACCCCGCCCTGCAGGTTCATCAAACGGACGAATTTGCGGGTCACCACCAGGACCTGCTGGTCGGCGCTTTCCGCGTATCCGCCCAGGCCGCCCTCGTTGGCGGCGGCCAGCAGGGTTTTCACCGTGCGATCCGCCCCGTCCACCCGATACAAGGTCTGGCCCGAGGTGAGCAACCGGGGTTGCCGCGGGTCGGTCGAGAACGAATTAAAGATCGCATTTTGATAAAAATCCTCCGGCCAATTAAAATGGACACCGGAACCGGCCCCCAGTTCCTGATCGTCCACGCGCCGGCGGGTGGCGAGGTCATAGGCCGCGAACCGCCCGGCGCGGGTCAAGTACCAGACGGTTTTGTCCGTCCGCTGCCAGGGGATGAAATAGCGGGTGCTGCTGCAATACCACCGCCACCCCCCCAACTGGTCTTCCGGACGGGGACGTTGAAAATTCACCGCCGTGGAAACATGGACCGACATGGTTTTGTAAAAGTCCTCCTCGCTGAGGTTTTGGCCGGTTTTTTCATCCCGCAAGATCCGGCCGTCCAAATCCTCAATCGTGACGGCTCCAGGATTGACCCGGTAAACCACCCCGTCCCGGGAAAATTGATAAAAGGAATTTGGGGTGTTAACAAAGGGTCGGAACAGAAATTCCATCAGGAGGACGGCCGCCAGCAGGCACAGGAGCAAACCGGCCACGGTGCAGGCGAAGCTCAGGGCCAGCTTACCCGGCCCCGGCTGTTCCCGCCAGGTTCCGCCCGCTAGAAAGGCGCCCCAAACCGCCGCGACCAGAATCGCGCCCGCCAGGACAATGGTGGCCAAGGCCCGCAAGAAATCCGGCCATTTAAACAGGGCGTAACTGGCCAGGAACGCCAACCCCAGGCCAAACACCCGGCTGCCGTACCAGCGGACCGGCCGCACCGCCGTCAGCAGGCCGGCGGCGTAGAAGACCAACCCCAGCAGAAACACATTGGTGAGCGGCTGCACCATGGCCCATTCAAACGGGGCGGGGATATGGCCTGGAATCAGCACATAGATGACCAACCCCGCCAGCGGCACGCCCGCGCCAAACGCATACAGCGCCCCTCCACTCAGCACCTTGCTCCAGAAAATGGTCGTCCGTTCCACCGGCCGGTGCAGCAGGAAGGCCCGGAGGTCGGGGTGTTTTTCCGCCTGAATTTGCAGCCAGCCCAGCAGGAGGCCAAAAATGGCGCAGAAAAAGGAGCTGATCCCCAGCACGTCGGACGAAACCAGCGGTTGCAGCATTTCCGCCGAAAGGCTGCTGTTGGTATCCGCCAGCACGACCGACTTGACCAGGTCGTTCCAGACGACCAAAATCAGGAGCAGCGACAGGGTCGCCAGCGCGAGGAGGGCTGCTTTGAAGTGCTCGCGCCATTCTTTGATAAACAGTTGTTTCATGGTTCCTCCTCCGCGTCCGCCAAAATAAATGATTTTTCACCGCGTTCACCCAGATAGCTGATGAAGGCGTCCTCCAGCCCGAGCGGCGGCAGTTCCAGGCTGAGGGGCGACAGTTTCCGCAGGGCCGCCTCCGTCTCGCGATTGTAATGGACGCAGGTCACGCGCAGTTCGTGCGCGGTGCGGAAGGCCTGGAGGAGGCCGGGAATGGGCGGCAGGGGCGGCGGCGCGCCGGCAAACCGCAGCAGCACCTCCTGGACACTGGCGCGAAACGTCTCCAGCGAACAGCACACGCGTAGCACGCTGTAATCCAGCACGGCGATCTGATCCGCCACCCGTTCCACATCGCCCAGATTGTGCGAGGAGAAGAAAATCGTGCGGTCCGAACGGCGGGTGAGGTAGATCATGGATTCCACGAGCGAACGCCGGGCCACCGGGTCGAGGCCCAGGGCGGGGTCATCCAGGATGAGCAGCTCCGGGTCGGGCGCCAGGGTCAGGGCCAAGGCCAGGCCGGCCCGCTGGCCGCGGGACAGTTCCTTCACCCGCGCCTCCGGTCGCAGCCCGAAATGGCCGATGACGCCGCTGAATATTTTCGGATGCCAACGGGGATAAAACGCGGCTTGAAATTCGCCGATTTCCTTGACCTTCATCCAATCGTACAGCCGGTGTTCCTCGGTGAGATAGCCGATCCGCGCCCGGACGTCCGGGGTGAGCGCCCGGATGTCGCACCCCAGCACACGGCCGCCGCCGCGGGTGGGGGCGAGCAGGCCGAGCAACATGCGGATGGTGGTGGTCTTGCCGGAGCCGTTGCGGCCGAGGAAGGCGAACACGCTGCCGCGCGGGATTTCCAGGTTAAGATCCTGCACGACGGCTTTGGCGCCGTAATAACGGGTCAGGCCGTGCGTTTGGATCACCGGGGCGTCGTTCATGATCATTCGGCTCCTTTCTCGGGTTTCCACTGGCTGATTTTTTTCGCGACCGCCGCGAGGAGTTCCTCGGGGGTGAAATCCATGGCCATGGCTTCGCCGAGGAGGGCGTCGAGGAGGGGTTCGAGGCGGCGGCGGCCCTCTTCGCGGGCGAAGACGCGGCGTTTTTGGATGATGAAGACGCCGCGGCCGGGGCGGGATTCGAGGACGCCGTCGCGGGCGAGGTCGGCGTAGGCGCGGGCGACGGTGTTGGGGTTGAGCACGAGGGACTCGGCGAGCGTGCGGACGCTGGGGAGCTGGTCGGCGACGGCGAGCCTGCCGGTGGCGACGGCGAGCTTGACCTGGTCGGCGATCTGCTTGTAGATCGGCGTGGTCGAGCCGGTGCTGATGACAACGTTCAAGTTCACGGCGTTACTGTATTAGTAGTATTAGTACAGTACGCGGAAAATGTCAATGCTTATTTTTAAGAAAAAAATTAACCGCGGATTGCAGGGATAACGCGGATGAAAACCGGGGGCAAAGCCGGGAAAATTTTTAACCGAAGGCAACGAAGGCAACGAAGAAACACCCCGAAAAGCATCCCGCAGAGCGGGGCCATGGATGACGAAATACGCGAACAGGAAAAAAGCAGACGCAAACGAGGCAGGCCGGGGTTGGGGACGAGGCGGTCCGGCGCCGCTTTTGGAACGACACTTTTGAATTGCCTCGGAGGGTGATTTGCCTACGATGGGGCGTCAACAGGAACCGGAGCACTCCAGCGGAAACGAACAGCAGCAATGCCGTGCGCACAGGGCGACCGGGGGAGGTTGTTAGCCAAGCAGTTTATGACGCCGGATTCGACATGTGGAAATCCCCGGCGCTTTCTTATGCAGGGCCAAAGAAAAGTTGGTAATACTCCCCCCTTAAAACATTTGCAATTCTGCTTGGAAAATTCGGGAGACGGGGGGAAAATCTGTTCGTCATGGTGAACAACAAAAATTTGAGGTTCCGGGGATGTAGCCGGGCAGAAAGGGGAAATGAAGGCAATCATGAGGGTTAAACTTAAATTCACCAAGCCGATAATTATGGCGGTTGGCTTGGTTTTCACGCTTCCGCCGCTCCGCGCGCAAATCGCCCCGCCCGGCATTTCCAACAACAACCTCGCGCCGGATGCTTATGATTCCATCGTGTGCCTGACGGCGGATTATTATAATTTTCCACTGCTGCCGGCGGATCAAACACCGAGGGCCGGCACTTTCTGGACGGTCATCGCTGGTCCCGGCAGCACGGCCCTGCCTTACCCGGGCCCGCCCCCCGGAGTCAGCCTGCCCATCTACGTCCTTGCCTCAGGTATTTATTTGGCAGACGACACGGCCGGTCCCAACCCCGTCACCCAGGCGGATTTGGAGGCGCAGGCGGTTGCCACCGTGAAGGTGATCTCGCTGGTGCAGACTGCGGCGGCCGGCCAACAGCTGCAAGCCATGGGCTTGGGAGCGCCTATTCCGGGCGGCGGGGGGACCGGCGGCGGAACGAACACCTATCAGGGTCAGATTAACCATCCCGTTTACACCACGAACTCCTTGTGGTTGCAAATCCTCGGTACCACCAACGCCATCACTCCCGACAGCACGGTCGGGCTGGTCATCAACACCCCATGGAATGTGACCCGTGGCGTCTTCGACCTCTTCGCCACCACCAATCTCCTCTCCAGCACCTGGCAATGGCTGGGGCG
>Ga0182012_10001664_pt1 | contig 24193 bp, 25 predicted proteins | sample 612S2SmetaG_FD_120486 | JGI IMG/M metagenome (GOLD analysis project Ga0182012, IMG submission 120486) | Permafrost microbial communities from Stordalen Mire, Sweden - 612S2S metaG | ecosystem: Environmental > Terrestrial > Soil > Wetlands > Permafrost | place: Sweden: Stordalen | collected... | reverse complement strand
GTGCTGTTGGTGGACGACGTTCTCTACACGGGTCGCACCATTCGAGCTGCACTCAATGCTCTTTCGGACTGGGGTCGACCGCGCGCCGTGCAACTCGCAGTGTTGGTCGACCGGGGGCACCGAGAGCTTCCAATTCGACCCGATTACGTAGGAAAGAACCTACCGACGTCACGTGATGAAGCGATTGTGGCCACCATGGAAGGCGTTCAGATTGGCACCTGGTCAACGTCATGATTACCTCAATCAAGGGAGAGAATCTCCTCACGTTGGATGACCTTTCGCGTGACGCCATCGTCGAAGTTCTCGACACCGCCGAAGCGTTTGTGGAGGTCAATCAGCGCTCCATTAAGAAGGTGCCCACACTCAAGGGGCGGGTCGTGGCGTCGTTGTTCTTTGAAGAATCCACTCGAACTCGTCTTAGTTTCGAGACAGCGGCAAAAAGGCTGAGCGCCGACGTGTTGTCGCTCGCGGTTGCGTCGAGCAGCGTGAAAAAAGGTGAGTCGCTTCGTGACACCATCTCGACCATCGATGCCCTTGGTATCGACGCGGTCGTACTTCGACATCAGTCCAGCGGTGCGCCAGTGCAAGTCAGCCGTATGGTTCCTCACGTTCGCGTTATCAATGCGGGTGACGGCCAACACCAGCATCCCACGCAGGGTCTCCTCGACGTCTTCAGTGTTCGACAAGTGCTGGCTGAACGCGCGAACACCACGGGCGTTGAGTCAGGGGCATCACTTTTTGAAGGCCTTAACGTCTTGATCATTGGTGATCTTCGTCATAGTCGCGTGGCCCGTAGCGATATTGCCGCGTACGCGGCGCTTGGTGCCAAGGTGCGAGTGGCAGCTCCGGGGACGCTTCTTCCGACCGATCTTGAAGGTTGGCCCGTTGAGGTCGTCACTGACCTCGATGAGGCTCTCGCTGGTGCCGACGTGGTGGGAGTACTGCGACTGCAAAAGGAGCGAGGCACTGGACATCTCGTACCGTCACTGGGTGAATTCACCCGGTTCTATGGACTGACCCAAGAGCGCGTGAAGCAGTTGCAGCCGACAGCGATCATCACGCATCCAGGGCCTATGAATCGAGGAGTGGAGATTGATTCGCTCGTGGCCGATATGCCGGCCGCCATCATCGAACGTCAAGTGTCCAATGGCGTGCCTATCCGAATGGCCGTCTTGTATCTAACTGTGGCGGGATCATCCAACCAAGGAGCCATGAGTGTCTGAGTCAATTGTTCTTCGTGGGGGCACCGTGGTGCATACGACGACCACCGAAGTGGCTGACGTCGTTATCGTTGATGGTCGCATTAGTGAGGTGGGCGCATCGGTGAGCGTGCCACCCGGGGCACAACAAATCGATGCTCGCGGCTGTTGGGTCGGACCTGGCTTCGTTGATCTGCACGCGCATCTTCGTGAACCGGGAAACGAAGCCGCCGAAACGATTGCGAGCGGAGCTCGCGCAGCCGCCGTGGGTGGTTACAGCGCGATAGTTGCCATGCCCAATACGGAGCCGGCGCTTGATAACCCCGTGCTTGTTCGCTACGTGCTTGATCAAGGGATGCTGGCGGTTGTTGACGTGGCGGTCGCGGGAGCCATTACGAAAAATCGTGCGGGAGAACATCTTGCCCCAATCGGTGAAATGGCGGCGCTCGGTGTTCGCCTCTTTACCGACGATGGCAATGGTGTCCAAGACGCTGCGGTGATGCGACGCGCTCTCACGTACGCGCGTCCGATGGGCGTGCGCCTGGCGCAACATTGTGAGGAAGCTTCGCTGACCATGGGCGGCGTTATGAACGAAGGCGTCGTGTCGTCGCGGCTCGGGCTGAGCGGGCGTCCGGCCCTCGCCGAAGAACTCATGGTGCAACGAGATATCGAACTTGTTCGCTTGACGGGTTGTCCCGTGCACTTCTTACATCTGTCGACCGCGCGAGCAATTGCACTCGTGCTCGATGCTCGCGCGAAAGGCCTTCCCGTGACCTGTGAAGTTGCGCCACACCACTTCACCCTCGACGAAGAAGCCTGCGAAACATTTGACCCGACGTTCAAGGTGCACCCGCCACTTCGAAGTGCGAGTGACGTGGCGGGCGTTCGTGCCGCCATGCGACGAGGCGACGTTGACGCAGTCGCCACCGATCACGCGCCCCACGCCCACGAGACCAAGGATCTCGCTTTTGACGAGGCGCCCGCGGGCATGCTGGGTCTCGAGCACGCCGCAAGTCTCACGATCGAGGCGTTGGGGACTAGTGACGCCAATCCAGTGCTGTTTTTTCAACTGCTGAGCCGCGGGCCCGCCGCCATTGCCCAATTACGAGCCAGCGACGAACGGCCACGTCACTCAGCCCACGGGGGAAATGTACAAGTGGGAGACGACGCCAACATCGTCGTGTTTGATCCAGTCGCCACGAGGGTCGTTGATCGTCACCACTTGGCCGGGCGATCGATCAATACCCCGTACCATGGTCGGACCATCCAGGGTGAAACTCGTGCGCTCGTCGTCGCGGGGACACTCGTTGTTGAAAACGGAGAACTGCAGTGACACGCCCGCCCGCCCTCTTGGTTCTCGCGGACGGCACGACGTTCGAGGGTTACGCCGCCGGACATTTACCGGATGATCGTGTTACGACGGGCGAGTTTGTTTTCAATACCGCGCTCAGTGGTTATCAAGAAGTATTGACGGATCCGAGCTACGCCGGTCAAATCATTTCATTCACGTACCCCCACATTGGCAATTACGGCGTTACGCCACTTGACGATGAGGCTGATCGACCATGGTGCTCGGGCATCGTTGTTCGTGAGCTCACGCACATACCGTCCAATTGGCGATCAGTGGGACCGCTCGAAGGCTTTTTGCGCCAACATCGCATTCCCGCAATTGTTGGCATCGACACGCGCCGGCTCACGCGCCATCTACGTTCGCACGGTGCGCTGCCCGGGGCGTTTGGCCACGCCGACGAAGCAACGCTGATCGCGGCAGCCAAGCTCGCCGAGGGCACGGACGGAAAAGATTTCGTGTCGATGGTCTCGACCAAGGAACTTTACGAACGAGGTGGGGGCGAGTTTCACGTCGTTGCTCTGGATTACGGCATCAAGACAACCATGGTCCAACAGCTCGCTTCAAGGTTTCGCGTCACGGTGGTGCCGTCGTCGCTTAGCGCAGATGAGATTCGCAGTCTTAACCCTGACGGCGTGTTCTTGTCCAATGGACCGGGCGATCCCGCGGCACTCTCACGAGAGATTGATGTTCTCGAAGACTTGGTGGGGACCGTGCCGATTTTTGGTATTTGTCTTGGTCACCAATTACTCGCTACGGCGCTTGGTGGCAGCACGTTCAAGTTGCCCTTTGGTCACCACGGCAGTAATCACCCGGTCAAAGACCTTGTCACGAACAAAATTGAGATCACCGCGCAGAATCACAACTACGCGGTGCGGCCAGATTCCCTGGTCAGAGGCATTGTTTCACACGTGAACTTGAACGATGGCGTGATTGAAGGCATTGCCGCTTCGGAGCTTGATTGTTTCTCCGTGCAGTATCACCCCGAAGCAGGCCCCGGCCCCCACGACGCGCGCTATCTCTTTGAACGCTTTGAGGCGTTGCTTCGCGACTCGTCACTCGGGGTGCACTGATGCCGCGTCGCAATGACCTTCACACCATCATGGTGATTGGCTCTGGACCCATTGTGATTGGTCAAGCCTGCGAATTCGACTACTCCGGTACGCAGGCCTGTCAGATACTTCGAGCCGAGGGCTACCGGGTGATTCTCGTGAACTCCAATCCCGCGACGATCATGACCGATCCCGCAACGGCCGACGTGACCTACGTCGAGCCCCTCGACGTTGACGTCCTCATTGACATTTTGGAGCGCGAACGCCCCGACGCACTGTTGCCGACGCTCGGCGGACAAACAGCGCTCAATCTCACGATGGAGCTCGTTCGACTCGGTGTTCCCGAAAAACTCGGTGTCGAAGTTATCGGCGCTCGCCCCGAGGCCATTGAAACCGCCGAGAACCGAGAAAAGTTCAAGGCCGCGATGGCGGACATTGGACTCGGTGTGCCCGAATCGGGCTTTGCTCATTCGGTCGAAGAAGCCGTGGTCATTGCGCAACAAATCGGCTGGCCGATCATCATTCGCCCGAGTTTCATTTTGGGCGGAGCGGGAACGGGCATTGCCAACAACATGGAGGACTTCGAACGACTCGCCCACGAGGGAATTCAGGCGTCACCCGTGGGAGAAATCTTGGTCGAAAAATCCATCGCGGGTTGGAAAGAATATGAACTCGAAGTCATGCGCGACAATATGGACAACTGCGTTGTTGTCTGCAGTATCGAAAACTTTGACGCCATGGGCGTGCACACGGGCGACTCCATCACCGTGGCCCCCATCCAGACGCTTTCCGACGTTGAATACCAAGCGATGCGCGACGACGCCTTTGCGGTGCTTCGACGTGTCGGGGTAGAAACCGGTGGCTCCAACGTTCAGTTCGCCGTTAATCCTGAGACCGGCGAGCGGCTTGTCATTGAGATGAATCCCCGGGTGAGTCGCTCCAGCGCGCTCGCTTCAAAGGCCACGGGCTTTCCCATTGCCAAAATTGCGGCTCGCCTGGCCGTGGGCTACTCGCTCGACGAGATTCCCAACGACATCACGCGCGCAACGCCCGCGAGTTTCGAACCGGTGCTTGATTACGTCGTCACCAAGATTCCCCGCTGGGCGTTCGAGAAGTTGCCCGGTTCCACTCCCGAACTAGGTACTCGCATGCAGTCGGTCGGTGAGGTGATGGCCATTGGCCGTAATTTTCCCGAGTCACTACAAAAGGCCATCCGTTCACTCGAACAAGGAAGACCCGGATTCTCGAGTGCCGACGATGAATTTCGTTTGAAGACCGAAGACGAACTCGACTACCTCGTACGCGTCGCGACGCCCGAACGACTTTTTGCGCTGCACGAAGTTCTTCGCCGCGGCAAAAGTGTTGAGGCCATTGCCGAACTTTCGGGCATTGATACGTGGTTCCTCGTGCAGTTGCGTGACATTGTCGAGCGAGAACAAGAACTCAACGAGCAAACGCCGTTGTCGACGTTTGATACTCGAACGTGGCGACGCTACAAGCAGTGGGGATTCTCCGACGAGCAGATTGCGAGTCTTACCAACAAGAGCGCGGCCGCCGTACGGACTTTGCGAGAAGAAAAGGGTGTGGTCACGACCTTTAAAACCGTCGACACCTGTTCAGCGGAATTCGAAGCGTCAACGCCGTATCACTACAGCACTTACGAAGACGAGAGCGAAGTCGAACTCTCGAATCGAAAGCGCGTCATAATTCTTGGTTCCGGACCCAATCGCATTGGTCAGGGCATTGAGTTCGACTACTGCTGTGTGCACGCCTCGCTCGCGCTTCGCGCTTCGGGCTACGAGACCATCATGATCAACTGCAATCCCGAAACCGTCTCCACGGACTACGCCACGTCGGACCGACTCTATTTTGAGCCCCTGACGCCCGAAGACCTCGCTGAAATCATTCGGGCCGAACAGGCCGCTTGTGTGGGCGAGGGCGAACTCGTGGGCGTCGTCGTGTCCCTCGGAGGACAAACTCCTTTGAAACTGGCACACTCGCTTGATCCGAGTTTGGTGCTGGGAACCCCGGTGGCGTCCATTGACGCCGCCGAAGACCGACGACGCTGGTCGCAGATTTGTCGCGACCTCGGGCTTCGCCAGCCGCCCGGTGACGTAGCGCTGAGTTTGGAAGAAGCTCGAACGGTGGTCAAGAACGTTGGCTACCCGGTACTTGTTCGACCCAGTTACGTGCTCGGCGGTCGCGCCATGGAAATTGTCGACGACGACGCGTCACTCGAACGAGTCATGACGGATTTGCTCGGAGCGCACGGTTCACTCGCGAGAGAAGGCGGCGTTTCCCAAACAAGACCAATTTTGATTGACCGATTCTTAGAGGACGCGACGGAGGTCGACGTCGACGCCATTCGCGACGCGCAGGGTGGATTTTTTGTCGCCGGCGTTATGGAACACGTGGAAGAAGCCGGCGTGCACTCGGGCGACTCCGCTTGTGCGCTCCCGCCTCAGTCGCTTAGTGCGGCGGTAATAGCGGAGATCAACAAGGCCACCAAACGTATTGCGGATGCGTTAGAAGTGGTGGGATTACTGAACGTCCAATACGCCGTGAAAGACGACGACGTATTTGTGCTCGAAGCCAATCCGCGGGCCAGTCGAACCGTTCCGTTTGTCGCCAAGGCCACCGGTGTCTCAGTGGCACAAGTGGCGGTTCGCGTCATGATGGGAGAGACCCTTGCCTCACTGCAAAGCGAGGGAGTGGTTCCCCACGAAACTCCGCAACCTTCCTACGTGAGCGTGAAAGAAGCGGTGCTGCCGTTCAATCGGTTCCCGGGCGTTGACTCTATTCTCGGGCCCGAAATGCGCTCAACGGGTGAGGTGATGGGCATTGGCGAAAGCTTCGGGATTGCCTTTGCGAAAGCACAACTCGCCGCCGGCGTACGTCTGCCTCACGAAGGATGCGTGTTTATGTCCCTTGCCGACCGCGACAAAGTTGCGGGTCTTGAACTCGCTCGACAACTGCGCGAACTGGGTTTTCAATTGGCGGCCACGATTGGCACGGCAGGGTTCTTTCGCTCGAACGGCGTCACCGTCGAGACGTTGGTGGGAAAAGTTGGACTCCAAGATTTGGCGCGCGACGCGGTGGAACTCATTGCCAGTGGCGACGTGCAGATGGTGATCAATACACCCTCGGGCAGTGGTGCGCGCGCTGACGGCGGGCACATCAGAAGCGCGTGCATCACCCACAAGGTCGCCTGTCTCACGACCCTGGCGGCCGGCGTCGCGGCCGCGCTCGGCATTGGTGACACTCGCGAACACGGTTGGCGTGTTCGTTCGTTGCAAGAACTGCACGCGTGAAAACGCACGCGTCACTTCGCACGATCGTGGGCGACGTAGCCCTCGAGAACTGCATCTTGACGGCATCGGGCACCGCCGGGTTTTCCACGGAACTCGCCGCGTACGGCGAGCTTTCGGGACTCGGCGCCGTGGTCACGAAATCGCTCGCGGCGTTTGCGTGGGAGGGAAATCCGACCCCGCGCATCACGAGCGTTGGCGACGCGATGATGAACGCAGTGGGACTCAGTGGTCCAGGAGTCGCCGCGTGGCGCGAAAAAGATCTACCGGCTCTTCGGGCCACTGGTGCGCGCGTCGTGGCATCGGTGTGGGGACGAACGACGGAAGAATTTGCGAAAGCGGCGTCGGCTATGCGAGGCGCCGACGTGCTGGCACTGGAAGTAAACGCGAGCTGTCCGAATTTGGACGATCGTTCCACGATGTTTGCCCATTCGCCGAGTGCGACGGCGTCCGTCGTTGCCGCTTGTCGGACGAGCGGACTGCCTTTGTGGGTGAAACTGAGCCCCAACACACCTGATTTGGTGGACGTCGCTACCAGTGCACTGAAAGCGGGTGCCAACGCGTTGGTTCTGACGAACACGGTGTTGGGAATGAGCATTGATCTCGAACGTCGAACGCCGTCGCTTGGAAATGGCGGGGGAGGGCTAAGCGGGCCGCCGATTTTTCCTATGGCCCTTCGCGCGGTCTACGAATGTCGTGAAGCGTTTGCCACGGTGCCCATCGTGGGCGTGGGTGGCGTGCAAAGCGGCGAAGACGCGATACAAATGTTTATGGCTGGCGCGAACGCGGTCGAAGTTGGTACTGCTTCGTTTGCGGATCCTCGTGCGCCGTGGCGCGTGCAACGAGAAGTTGCCAAGTGGCTCGATCGTCACCGCATTGAGACACTTGAATCCATCATTGGAGGAGCCCATGGCTGAGACGTTTGGACAGAACCTGCAAGAACGAGTCCGCTCGCTCGGACCACTGTGCGCGGGGATTGACCCCAGTCGCTCGCTGCTTATTGCAACTGGTCGAAATGATGATGTCGAAGGAGTGGAGTTCGCCTCGCTCGCGCTCTTGGAGGCCGTTGTTGGCGTCGCCGTTGCCATCAAGCCCCAGGTGGCTTTTTTTGAACGCTTTGGCGCGAGCGGGTTTCGCGTACTGGAGCGACTCATTCGTGACGCCCACGACGCAGATCTCTTGGTAATTGCGGACGCCAAGCGCGGCGACTTTGAACCCACGAACGAGGGGTACGCGCAGGCGTGGTTGTCCGGCGAATCGCCGCTAGCTTGTGACGCGGTGACCGTGAGTCCATACGTTGGCTTTGACGCTCTGCGACCCTTTTTCAACGTGGCGAGCCAACATCAACGAGGGGTCTTTGTTCTTTCGGCGACGTCGAACGAAGAAGGTCGAATCATTCAACAAGCCACCACGAACGACAATGACCGCGTCGAAGATTACGTGCTCGCGTCGGTGGCGGCTCTCAATCGAACCGACGCGGGACTCGGAAATTTTGGTGTCGTCATTGGCGCCACGCGTGACGCCCCGCGCTTTGACGTCACGCAACTCGCGGGTCCCATACTTGTGCCAGGGCTCGGCGCCCAAGGCGCCAACGCCGACAACGTGGCTCGGCTGTTTGATCGTTGCCCGGCCGGGTCGGTGCTCGGGAGCGTCAGTCGTGGCCTGGTTCAGAACGGTTGGGAGCGCCGATCGCTTAGGGATTTAGCGCAACGCTGGCGCGATGAATTGACGTCCGCACTTCTCTAAGAAATGGGCGGCTCGCACGGGTAGTCTAATTTTGTGACTCCAACACCTCCGTCACTGTCGTACGAGCAACGCGTCGAAGCGTCTCGTCAAGCGGTGAAGAATCGTCGTCGGCGAGCGGAAGTGAAGCGACTCGTGAAGGCCGGCGAGATGTCCCTCGAAGAATTATTTGAGTTGGCTGACGAGGAAGAATGCGTTGCGCAGATGCGCGCGATCGACCTGATTAGCGCCCTGCCGGCGATTGGTGAAGTGAAGGCAAATCGAATCATGCGAGACGCCTCAATAGCGCAGACTCGACGCATTCGAGGCCTCGGACCTAAGCAACGAGCCGAGCTGTTTCGCGCCCTTGTCCGGTAAGCCACTCGTCGTTGTTTTAATCGGGCCCGGTGGTGTTGGTAAGGGCACCATTGCTCGACGTCTGATTGAACGAGACGACGCGCTGTGGTTGTCGCGTAGTTGGACGACGCGACCACAGCGAGCAACAGAAGACGGTTCTGAATACGTTTTCGTTGATCGCGACACGTTCATGCAGGCTGCTGATGAGGGTCATTTTTTGGAGTGGGCAGAATTTCACGGACAGCTCTATGGGACGCCACTTCCCACCCCTCCCGAGGGAAATGACGTGTTGTTGGAAATCGAAGTACAAGGCGCGGCCCAAGTACGACAAAGCGACCCCGACGCGGTCGTCATATTGCTCGTGCCGCCGTCACTCGAAGAACTCGAAGGTCGCTTGGTCAAACGCGGCGACCCCAGCGAACACGTGGATAGACGCCTCCACAGCACGCCTGATGAACTGCGCCTGGGTCGAGCTCTCGCGACCAGTGAAATTGTCAATGACGACGTCGACCGCGCTACCAACGAAATTCTCTCTATACTGGGTACTCTTCGTCAACCGCGACGAAACCCCTCGTAAAGGAAGCATTATGAGCGCCGAGCGCCCCACACTTGTAGATCCACCCATTGAGCAATTACTAGCGAAGGCCGAGAATTCGAAGTTCACCCTCGTGTCCGTAGCCGCGCTACGAGCTCGCGAAATCAACGAGTACTACAACGGTTTGGGACAGGGCCACGGCTCACTCATTCCGCCCCAGGTGACCTCAATGTCCAATAAGTCGCTTTCGCTCGCTCTCGAGGAGTTGTACGAGGACAAGCTGCAAGTTCGTCGTCCGAGCCCCGAAGAGATTGAAGCGGAGCGAATGGAACAAGAGGCGCTCGAACTCTCCACGCGCGAAGCATCGCTTGATGACTTCCTCTCGAATGAAACCTTCGACGCCTGAGCCAGCGGTTCCGCGAGTCGTACTGGGAGTCACGGGCGGCATCGCCGCCTATAAAGCGGTCGAACTAACTCGCCGTCTTCGTGAAGCGGGCTTTCACGTCGCGCCAATTCTCACGCCCGACGCCACGCGCTTCGTGGGGCCGGTCACGTTTTCCGCGTTGGCGAGTGAGCCAGCCCGCGTGTCGCTCTACGACGATACAACGACGCCCATCCCGCACACGTACCTGGGCCAGACGGCTGACCTTATTGTTGTTGCGCCCGCGACTGCTCACTTCATTGCTCGTTACGCCATGGGTCTCGCCGATGATCTTTTGACGGCGACGTTGCTCGCGACGCGGGCTCCTGTCTTGCTCTGTCCCGCAATGCACACCGAGATGTGGGAACAGCCATCAGTGCAAGAGAATCTCGCCACGCTTCGACGCCGGGGCGTTCTAGTTATGGAACCAGAAAGTGGCGTCCTGGCGGGTGGCGACGAGGGAGCCGGTCGGCTGCCGGAACCCGCGGCGATTGCTTCGTTGGTCGAACACATACTTCAAAAGAACGACGAAGGGATATTGAGTGGTCGACGCGTTGTTATCAGCGCCGGAGGTACTCGCGAACCCATTGACCCCGTTCGCGTGCTCTCGAATCGTTCGTCGGGGCGTCAGGGCCACGCGCTCGCGGAAGTAGCCGCTCGACTGGGAGCAACGGTGCAACTCGTGACGACGGCTTCGTTGTCACTCGCGCTCGATGTCCGAGGCGACATTGAGGTGTTGAAGGTGGAGACCGCCGCCGAGATGAGTGAGGCGATGTTGTCACTCGCGACGCTCGCCGACGTGGTCATCATGGCCGCCGCGGTCGCGGACTTTGGTGTACTGGCGTCAACCTCAAAGATGAAAAAGCAAGACGGCGTGCCGTCACTGGTGTTGGTGCCGACCCTCGACATTTTGACCACGTTGGTGGAGAAACGTCGCGACGGCCAAATCATTGTTGGCTTCGCTGCCGAGTCAGACCACGTGCTCGAAAACGGTCTCTCGAAAATTAGGACGAAGCAATGTGATCTGCTCGTCGTGAACGATGTCTCCAAAGAGGGCGTTGGATTTGATCACGCGACGAACGAAGTGTTCCTCATTGACCGCGACGAAGATATTGAAACCATATCGTTACGTTCAAAAGAGGCGGTTTCCTACGAGATCTTGAGTAGGGTAGCGGCGTTGTTAACCCAAGGAGCCCAATGAGCGATCGTACGCTTTTCACGTCAGAATCCGTGACGGAAGGACATCCCGACAAGATCGCTGACCAGATTTCCGACGGTGTCCTCGACGCCATTTTGGCGCAGGATCCCATGGCCCGGGTGGCCTGTGAAACGCTTCTCACCACCGGACTCTGCGTCGTTGCTGGTGAAATCACCACGAGTGCGGTCATTGACATTACGTCTATTGCGCGAAAGACGATCGTGGATATTGGCTACGACGACAGCGCCAAAGGTTTTGACGGCCATAGTTGCGCGGTGCTTGTTTCACTCGACAAACAGAGTCCCGAAATCGGCAGCGGCGTCGACAAGGCCTTCGAACATCGCACGGGCTCGGGCGGCGAAGACGAACTGAACGCACTGGGTGCAGGAGACCAGGGAATGATGTTCGGCTACGCCTGCAACGACAATGAAGATTTCATGCCGCTGCCTATTTGGCTCGCGCACCGCTTGTCCATGCGCCTCACCCAGGTGCGTCGCTCAGGTCTTGTTCCGTATTTACGTCCCGACGGCAAGACCCAGGTCACGATTGTCTACGAAGATGGTCGTCCGGTGGGTGTTGACACGGTGCTCATTTCCACTCAGCACGAAGAGGGTTACGACTCCCAGACGACCATTTTGAAAGATCTCGTTGAGCACGTCATCAGTCCAATGATTCCCGGACACCTCGACACGTCGGGAATGCGCGTCTTTGTCAACCCTTCGGGCAAATTCGTTCTGGGCGGCCCCCACGCGGACACGGGACTCACGGGGCGAAAGATCATTGTTGACACCTACGGCGGCATGGCTCGCCACGGCGGCGGTGCTTTTTCGGGGAAGGACCCCTCGAAGGTGGACCGTTCGGCGGCCTACGCCGCTCGCTGGGTCGCCAAGCACGTCGTCGCCTCGGGAGCTGCTGATCGATGTGAGGTGCAGGTGGCGTACGCCATTGGCGTCGCGAGTCCCGTCTCGGTGCTCGTAGAGACCTTTGGCACCGAACACGTGGACCGACAGTTGATTGCGAAGACGGTGGACGAAATCTTTGACCTTCGCCCGGCGGCGATTATTCGCGACCTGGAACTTCGTCGGCCGATTTATCAAAAGACTGCTGCCTACGGACACTTTGGGCGCACTGATCAGGGATTTGCTTGGGAGCAGACGCCCCGCGTCGATGATTTACGACGCGCCTTGTCCTTGAACTAGGTGGACGCCCCGCGGGCCGTGCGCGTCGTCACGGAAGTCGCGGCCCTCGCTCGTCCCTTTGATTACGCTCTTACGCCCGAGACCGAACAAGCATCGGTGGGTGACCGCGTGCGGGTCAATTTGCACGGCCGTTCTGTACGCGGCTGGGTGGCGTCAATGACGACGAGCGAGCTTCATTTAAAGCCCGTACTGAAGTGGTTGGGTTATGGGCCACCCGCGTCGCTCGTGCCCCTTTTGTCCTGGGCGGCCAAACGGTGGTGTGCCCCCGAATCGCGCTTCTTTCTTGCTTCGTCACCGAAGCGAATCATCACGCAGCTGCCGACACCGCCGAGCAAAGTGTCCCTTGCCGACAACGTCAGGGCGCAACTCGTGTCGCTCGAGCCAGGTGTCGTGCGTCTTGCTCCTTGCGTTGACCCGCTGGGGCTCATTTTGGGCGCCTATGAATCGACGCTGGAGCGTGAAGGCAGCCTGCTCGTGTTAGTGCCTAACGAGGCGTGGGCGCAGCGTCTTCGTGGACGACTCGCACAGCGCGGCTGCGCCGTGGCTTCGGGCGACGACGAATGGGACCGGATGCGTGCCTCGTGGCCAGTGGTCGTGGGACCACGAAGCGTGGCGTTTTCTCCCGTTGAAAAAGTAGCGGGTTGCGTAGTGATTGATGCCGATGATCAGGCATTTCACTCGGAAGCGTCACCCACCTGGAACGCCGCGACGGTTATGGTCGAACGCTGCTCGAACGACGAGGCGCCGTTATGGCTCACGTCGGCGTTACCGTCGCCGACGTTGCTCGAAACCGCGCCGCTTCGGGTGCTTGCAAACGAGAGTGAGAACTGGCCGCGCTGCGTGGTGCTCGACCGGCGTGCGAGCGACCCCCACAGCGGTGTGCTCGATTCCGACGCCCTGAACGCCGCACACGAAGCGCTCGAGGGAACACGTGAGGTGGCGGTGGTGGTCGTGTTGCAACGTCTCGGCAACGGACGACTCTTTGCGTGCGCGAAGTGCGGCGAGCTGGCTCGTTGCCTCGTTTGTGAACAGGCTGAAGAAGAAGTGGACGGGGGACTCTCGTGTGGCGAACGACACGATGTGCGAGCAGTCTTCTGTCGCCATTGTGGTTCAACGAAACTCCGACGTGTTCGTTCGGGAGTCACAACGCTTGCGCGTGACGTGGCGGCCCAGTTGGGATGTGCCGTGAGCGAGGTCACGAGTGCGACAGATCCTTTAGCGCCGCTTGCTCGCGTGGTGGTTGGCACCGAAGCAGTCTGGCAACGCGTGCGACGTACCGACGTCGTGATTTTTGTTGACTTTGATCAGTACCTGCTCGCACCACGCGAGACAGCTCGTCGAGAAGCACTACTCGCAGTGGCGAAGGCTGGTCGCTTGGTCGGTCCGCGGTCATCAAACACGGGATTGGTGATTGTCCAGACGCGTCGAGGCGAAGATCTCGTGTTAGGCGCCCTTACGTCCGGTGACGTGACGACCGTGATGAACGAAGAAGTCGATATTGCGAAGTTGTTGGAACTACCGCCGTACGTCGCCATGGCAGAGATTTCTGGTGATGCAGCGAGCACGTTCGTCGGCGAACTTGGTGCCTCGGTTCGGGTGTCACGAGTGGGCGATGCGTACGTGGTTCGCGCCCCGGACACGGCGACACTCACGAGTGCACTGAACGCGACTGCTCGACCAAGTGGCAAATTGCGAATCGCCGTCCACTAGGCGGCGGTAGCGTGGAAGCATGAAAACGATGCCCATCCGCCAATACGGTGATCCTGTGCTGAATCAAAAGACGGCCGATATCACGAACATTGACGGGGCAATCGCGGCGCTCGCGGAGACCATGATTGAGACCATGTACGAAGCGCCAGGAGTGGGACTCGCGGCCAACCAGGTAGGCGTGCAAAAGAGTCTCTTCGTCTACGACAAGGGCGAAGGCGCCATCGTTGTCGTGAACCCTCGGATTGTCGAAAGCGACGGTGAGTGGACCTACGAGGAGGGCTGTTTGTCGGTGCCGGGCCTGAGTTGGGAAATCACGCGACCTAATCGCATTCACTTAGTCGGACTTGATCTCGATGGCAATGAAATCAGCGTCGAAGCAGACGAATTTGAAGGCCGCATTTTTCAACACGAAATGGATCACTTAAATGGCGTGTTGCTTATCGAACGCCTCGACGACGACCAACGACGAGACGCGAAGATATTGTTGCGTAAACGTTCGTTGAGTTTCACTTCGCCGGACCCCGACGGGCTGTTCCAACTGCACGATGAGTAAGTGAAAATTGTTTTCCTCGGGACGCCCGAGGCCGCAGTGCCATCTCTCGAAGCTCTCGTCGAGGCGGGTCACGAGGTAGTCACGGTTGTGACGCGTCCGGACCGTCGACGAGGACGAGGTGGCGAACTGAGCCCGAGTCCCATAAAGCAAGCAGCGCAGCAGCTTGGTCTCCCAGTCGTGCACGGCCTGAGTGACCTCGAAGGACTCGACGCCGATCTTGGCGTCGTCGTGGCGTACGGCGCGTTACTACCCGGGTCGTTGCTCGAACGTTTGCCAATGGTGAACGTTCACTTTTCTTTGTTGCCGCGCTGGCGAGGAGCGGCCCCGGTGGAACGGGCCCTCCTCGCCGGCGACGACGAAACGGGAGTGTGTCTCATGGGGCTTGAAGAGACCCTCGACACGGGACCGATTTACGCGACAGCAAAAACGTCCATCGGCGAAAAAACGGTGCACGAATTGCTGCACGAACTCGCCGAGTTGGGAGCGGAGCTCTTGGTGGCGACGCTCGCGAGCGAGGGAGGTCTCGGAGAAGGAACTCCTCAGCACGGTGAAGCTACCTACGCAAAGAAGTTGACGACCGAGGATTTCAGACTTCTTCCATCCAGTAGTGCGGCGTATCTTTCTCGTCAGGTACGCCTCGGAAGGGCCTTCACGTTCATCGGGGGACGGCGAATACGCGTACTTTCGGCGCACGTGGTGAACGGCGTGTCCGTGGCTCCGGGTCAACTTGCGCTGCTGGACACGTCGCCTCTGTTGGGCAGCGCCGATGGTGCGTTGCAATTGCAGTGGGTCCAAGAAGAAGGAAAACGACGCTCGGAGGCGAGCGAGTGGTGGCGTGGCGCGCGCCTCAATCGTGAGAGCACCTCTTGGGGCGAAGAGGCCCTTAGTCTGTAAGGGTGAAAGAGCGTGAACCGGGAGAAACTGGCCGACTCCGCATAGCGCCGTCTATCTTGTCGGCGGATTTTGGTTCACTCGCCGACGCCGTAAGGGGTGTGGACGTCGAGACCGACTGGTTGCACGTGGATGTCATGGACGGTCATTTTGTTCCGAACGTTTCGGTTGGTCCGCCCGTCGTCAAGTCACTTCGTCGCTACAGCAACAAATTCTTCGATTGCCATCTCATGATGAGCGAACCGGGACGTTATCTCGAAGCCTTTCGTGACGCTGGTGCCGACGGTTGCACCGTGCACGTCGAAGTAGGAGACACCGCTGCACTTATTGAACAGGCTCGCTCACTTGGCTTACGAGTTGGTCTAGCGGCGAATCCCGACACGCACTTCTCGGCCGTTTCACCCTATCTATCGAGTATTGACCTCTTGCTATTGATGACGGTCTTTCCAGGTTTTGGTGGTCAGTCCTTTATTGCCGAGGTCATGCCCAAGGTGGAAGAAGCTCGACGTGTTATTGACGAAGAGGGACTGAACGTCGATATTGAAGTGGACGGTGGTATTGACACAACCACGATTCCGGTGGCCGTAAAAGCCGGTGCCAACGTTTTTGTCGCTGGCAACGCCATATTCGCGAAGCCCGACCCCGAAGAGGCCGCTCGCCAACTACGCGAATCAGCGCTCGCTCGTACGTCATGACGAGTGATCACTTTTTTCAAGAGGCAATGCTTCGGGCCGTTGAACTCGGTAACGGTGCTCGACGTATAGCGCCACCCAATCCCTGGGTGGGAGCTGTCGTTGTTGACGCCAAGGGAACGATTGTTGGCGAAGGAGCAACGAACGCTCCTGGCGGTCCTCACGCCGAAATAGTGGCCCTTGATGACGCGGGGGAGAAGGCTCGCGGCGCCACGCTCGTGGTCACACTCGAGCCCTGCAACCATCGGGGAAAGACGGGACCTTGCACCGAGCGAATCATTGCCGCCGGCGTTGCTCGCGTGGTTTTCTCTATTGAAGATCCCGATCCGCTCGTTGGTGGCGCAGGGCGAGCTCGCCTCAAAGATGCGGGCATCGAGGTCGTCGAAGGAGTGGAGAGTGCATTAGTCGGCGAGCAATTGCGGGCGTACGCCTGGCATCGAACGACCAATCGTCCGTGGGTGGTTTTGAAAGTCGCTTCGACCATGGATGGACAAGTCGCCATGGCTGACGGTACGAGTCAGTGGATTACTGGTGAACAAGCACGCTACGACGCTCACGAACTTCGTGCCGATTCACAGGCAATCCTCGTAGGGGCGGGAACCGTGCGTTCGGATAATCCTTCGTTAACGGCGCGACTGAATGATGAGGTTTTCGAACCGCTGCGCGTCGTGCTCGGCACGGTTGCGCGCGACGCTCGCGTGCAACCGTGCCTCGAACGCTCGGGCGAACTCGCGTTGATATTGGACGAACTCGGTCAACTCGGCATTGTCCAGTTGCTTGTGGAGGGTGGACCAACGACGGCGAGTGCGTTCGTGGAGCACGATCTCGTGAACCATATTGTCTGGTACTTCGCGCCGGCCTTGGCGGGAAGCTGCCACGGTGCCGGAGCGCTTAGAAGCTTGCAAACAAAGACGATTTCCGAGCTTCGCCGAGGTCGAGTGGTCGCCACTCGTCAAATCGGCGAAGATATACGTGTTGACCTGGAGGTCTGATGGCACTCTCAACAATTGAAGAAGCAATCGAGGCCCTGCGACGAGGCTCGATGGTCGTGGTGGTTGACGACGAGGACCGCGAAAACGAGGGCGACCTCATCATGGCCGCCGAAGACGTGACGAGCGACAACATGGCTTTTTTCTTGGAGTACACCTCGGGTGTTTTTTGTGTGCCGCTTGAATCGCAGCGCGCTGATGAGTTGGACCTACCACTTATGGTGGTTGCAAATACCGAGGCCCAACGAACGGCGTTCACGGTGAGCGTGGATTACCGTCACGGCACGACGACGGGAATTTCAGCGTCCGACCGCGCGGCGACGGTTCGTTCCTTGGTTAATCCGTCAACCAAACCGAATGATCTCAATCGACCTGGTCACATTTTTCCGCTTCGCTACCGTACCGGTGGCGTTCTAAAGCGCGCGGGTCACACTGAAGCCACGGTGGACCTTTGCCGGTTGGCTGGTAAATCGCCGTCCGGCGTGCTTTGTGAAGTAGTGACCAAGGACAAGACGGGTATGGCGCGGCTACCCGAACTCGAAGTCTTTGCGGCCGAACACAATCTGCCGCTCGTAAGCATTGCCGACCTCATTCGCTATCGCCGCCACCACGAGAAATTAGTGAAACGCGTAGCCGAAGCATCGCTTCCCACCGAGCACGGGATGTTTCAAACCTACGTTTACGAGAACGTCTTAAACGGTGAACAACACGTGGCCATGGTGTACGGGGACCTTGCAACGCAACGCGACGTTCTTGTTCGCGTGCACTCTGAGTGTTTGACGGGTGACGTCATGGGATCGATGCGTTGCGACTGTGGACCACAATTGCAGACCGCGCTCGCCAAAGTGGCGGCCGAAGGAGCTGGTGTCGTGGTGTACTTGCGAGGCCACGAAGGTCGAGGCATTGGACTCGCCCACAAGATTCGCGCCTACGCGCTCCAAGAAAATGGTCGCGACACGGTCGAAGCAAATATTGAACTTGGCCTGCCCGTTGATTCGCGCGAGTACGGCATTGGTGCACAAATTTTGGTGGACCTCGGTGTGACCCGTATGCGACTTATGACGAACAACCCGGCCAAGTATGGCGGTCTCGAGGGCTTTGGCCTCACGATTGTGGAACGCGTTCCTATTGAGAGCCTTCCCACCGAATTCAATATTGATTATTTACGCACCAAGCGCGAGAAGTTAGGCCACATGCTGGAAGGACTCGATGACGTCGAGTAGCAAAACGACGTTCGACGAATCAGTCCACGACGTTTTTCGACCACGAGTTGGTAATTACGTCGAAGGTTCCACCAATGGCGTAGGTCTTCGCATCGCCATTGTGTGCGCTCGCTTTAATGGTGCCATCACGTCGCGTCTACTGACGGGCGCACTCGACGCACTCGACGCCGCAGGGGTAGGTAGAAGTGACGTAAGCGTGGCGTGGGTGCCTGGTGCTTTTGAGGTGCCGCTACTCGCGGACGCTCTGGTGCGGTCCGCCAGTGGCGTTGACGCGGTAATCACACTCGGGGCCGTGATTCGCGGAGAAACCGGTCACTATGAAGTGGTGGCGGGGGAGTGTGCTCGAGGCGTCCAAGACGTGCAGTTGCGTTCGGGCGTGCCAGTGATATTTGGAGTATTAACCGTCAACACGGTGAAACAGGCACTTGAGCGCTCACTGCCTGACGACACGAACAAGGGTCGAGAAGCAGCCCATACCGCGATTGAAATGGTGAGGGCGTTGCGCGAAGGATTTGTGGCCCCCAAGTGAGTCTGCTGGGTCGTGTGGTTGATTTCGACGACGCTCGAGGAGACGGTCATTTTGCGTTCGACGACGGAACCCTGCTTTATTTTCACTGCGTGAGCATCGCCGACGGCAGTCGAACTATTTCGTCCGGTGCTCGCGCGACCGCGATGCGCCAAACGGGCCTACAAGGTCACGACGAGGCGGTCGACATTCGTCCAATCAGGTAGCGTCACTCGCGCGCTCGAAGACCGTTCGAATTTCCGCAACGGCGTGGGCAAAGAGTTCGGAGTGTTCACCAAGTCGGTCACCCAAAGTGTCGACAATTCCTCCGGCGGCGTCGATGGCGAGGCAGGCTTGATCGAGTTGTGGGGGAGTGGCGGCTAGGTGGATTGCCGCTAATTGAATGAGGTGAAAAACGTGGTTGCCAATGATGTCTTCGACGGGTTCGTCTTGAAGTGCGACGATGTCCTCGTCGCTCAGCCCGCGGGGCACCTGATCGCTAGAGGAGTCGAAAGCCACGTCTGCTAACCTTATTTGGTAGTTCACAGCAAGTGAGGTTGTCTCGTACGACCTCCACCTAGCCACCCAAGGTGCGCCGGGTTAGACAGTATTTACTGCCTCGCTTGCCGTGGCGGCGTCATCGAGACGTCGAGCTGAGCAAGGAGAGAACTATCGCAACAGTGCCCGGTGATCACCGCGTTAATGAACGTATCCGCGTTGAATCCGTCCGTCTAATCGATGCCGAGGGTAACCAGTTGGGTGTTGTGAGTAGCCGCGAGGCACTTGCAATGGCTCAGGCCCAGGACCTGGATCTTGTAGAAATTGCCCCCACCGCCGATCCGCCGGTGTGTCGCATTATGGACTACGGAAAGTTCAAGTTTGACGAGGCTCAAAAGGCCAAGGAATCGCGACGCAAGACCCAGAACGTCGGCGTTAAAGAGATGAAGTACCGGCCAAAAATTGGTCCGGGCGACTTTGATACAAAGACGCGACTCGTCGAGCGGTTCTTGAGTGAGGGTCACAAGGTAAAGGTCACGATTATGTTTCGCGGTCGCGAATCGGCGCACCCTGAACTCGGCAAGAAAATTCTTGATCGCATTGTCGAACGAGTTGCTGACGACGGGAAGGTCGAATCAGCCGCCAAGCTCGACGGACGCAACATGATCATGGTGTTGGGCCCCGAAAAGAAGGCCAAGCCCGCCAAGGCCGCGGCGACACCGAGTAGTACGCCCGATGCGTCAACCGACGTAGCGACAGAGATAGTTGAGGAGAGTTGAAATGCCAAAGATGAAGACCGACAGTGGCGCAAAAAAGCGCATCAAAGTAACCGGAACCGGTCGTCTGCGACGCGGCAAGGCCTTTCGTGCGCACCTCTTAGAGAAGAAGTCGTCAACGCGAACGCGTCGCTTGGGGCGAGAGACCGACGTCGCTCCTGGCCAGGCAAAGAACATCAAGAAGTTAATGGGTCTGTAAGAAATCGTAAGAGGAAAGAAGGTTTGACATGGCACGTGTAAAGCGCGCAGTAAACGCTAAGAAGCACCACAAGGCCGTACTCGAAGAGGCCAAGGGTTACTACGGTGACCGCAGCCGTACGTTCCGAGCCGCCAACCAGGCAGTACAGCACTCGGGCGTCTACGCGTTTCGAGACCGCCGAGCTCGCAAAGGTGAATTTCGTAAGCTCTGGATTCAGCGCATCAACGCCGGCACTCGCCAGCACGGTGTGAGTTACAGCAAGTTTATCGCGGGACTAAACGCCGCTGGCATCGAGGTCGACCGTCGTATGTTGGCTGACCTCGCCGTCAACGACAACGCAGCGTTCGCGGCTCTCGTGGCCCAGGCGTCCCAAGCGCTCTCGAAGTAGGTCGCTCTGAGTGAGTCGCTAGGTTCGTCGCACCAGCGAGTTCGCCGACTTCGTCGTCTCGTCCAGAAGCGTTCGCTCCGATGGAGCGAATTGGTCTGCGTCGTTGAAGGCCCCGACCTCGTGATGGCGGCCCTCGAGACCGGTGCAGAGTTCGAGGGCATTTACGTCGACGACGACGCCCACACTCGTGAGGATATTCGTGCGATTGAACAGCGAGCGAGTGGCCTTGGCGTTCGCGTTTTTGCCCTTTCACCAGGTGTATTGAAGAAAATCGCTGACGCGCAAACCCCTCAACCAGTAATCGGCGCGGTCCGATTTCGGGCCACTCAATTGGAAGAAATAGAGCCACTTGGCTGCGTTGTCGTGGCCCATGAGATGCGAGATCCTGGCAACGCTGGCACCATTATTCGTTCCGCCGACGCGGCCGGCGCTACTGCGGTCATTTTCACGGGACGTTCCGTTGATCCCTACAACGCCAAGACCCTTCGCGCCACCGCTGGTTCGGCGTTTCATTTGCCCATGGTGGTGGCGCCCGAGCTCTCCGATGTTGTTGCTTGGGCCCACGAAGGTCACGCACACGCGTTCGCGGCTGTCGTTCGTGGGGGAGAGAATCCTCGAGCGGTTGATCTTTCGGGTGACTGCGTGATTGTGGTTGGCAATGAAGCAACGGGACTCAGTCGTGACGACGAAACTCTGTGCGACCGAGGACTCAGTATCCCCATGGCGGGCAAGAGTGAATCGTTGAATGCCGGTGTGGCCGCGTCGCTCTTGATGTTCGAGGCTTTGGAGCAGCGTCAAAGCGCTCTTTCTTCGAGCAATCGACCTACCATCGAGGGGTAATGCCCGACCTTTCTCTCAACGATCTCGACGACCACGTACGTTCGGTACTGGAAGAAATCGCCAGACTTTCGACGATTGACGAACTGGTGGAACGAGAGCCGACTTTGCTCGGAAAACGCTCGGAACTCCAGCAGTTACAGCGTTCGCTGGGCTCTCTCGAACTTGACGAACGAAAAACGGCGGGTGCGGCGATACAAGAAGCTCGCCGGACTCTCGAAGACGCACTGGCGAAAAAGCGAGCGGTCCTCGCCAAAGACGAGCGCGCCAAGGCCCTCGAGCGTGACCGATTGGACCTCGGTGACGTCGTGGTCACGAACGTTGTCTTGCCTCTATCCACGGGCCACGAAGGTGCGATTACCTTGACCCAGCGTGCCTTGGAAGACGTTTTTGTTGGCATGGGATTCACGGTTTCAGAAGGACCAGAAGTTGAGTCCGACTGGTACAACTTTGAGGCGCTCAACATTCCACCGGCGCACCCCGCGAGGGGGCTCTGGGACACGTTCTACGTAGATTTGGGGAGCCCAGAAACAGTGCTGCTTCGCACCCACACGTCGCCCACGCAAGTGCGGTTGATGGAATCGGCTGTATCACAAAATGCACTACCTATTCATTCCGTCATGCCGGGTCGTTGCTATCGCCGCGACACGCCCGACGCCCGCCATCTCAGTACCTTCCACCAGATTGAGGGACTCGTTGTTGACCGCGGCATCACGTTTGGTGATCTCGCGGGCATTATTGAAACCTTCACCAAGGCCTACTTCGGTCCGGCGATTGAATCACGCCTCCGACCAGGGTATTTCCCTTTTACCGAGCCCTCGGCGGAGTTTGAAATCACCTGCACCATTTGTGGAGGGAAGGGATGTCGCACGTGTTCACAGACCGGTTGGATCGAACTCGGTGGCTGTGGCATGTTGGACCCCGCGGTACTGCTCGCCGTTGGTATTGACCCTGATGAATGGGGTGGTTTTGCCTTTGGTTTTGGCATCGATCGCTGTGCACAAATGCGACACGAAATTGGAGACTTGCGCGCGCTCATTGAAAATGATGCTCGATTCCTAAGGCAGTTTTCGTGAACATCTCGCGCTCGTGGCTGGAAACCTTTCTCGACCTTCCCGAAAGCGTGGAGGAACTTCGAGGCGTCATGGACGATCTCGGCCTCGTGGTGGAGGGCATGCGTGTCGTGGGCGAGGGCCTTGAAAGTGTCGTCGTCGCGCGAGTTGACGAGGTGCACGCGATTGAGGGCGCTGACCGGATTCGTCGAGTGATTGTCGAAGCTGGTACCGGTCCACTCACGATTGTCTGTGGAGCCATGAACTTCGACGTGGGCAATCGCGTGCCGCTCGCACCCGTGGGGGCAGTTCTGCCGGGCGACTTTGTCATAAGTGAACGGAAAATGAAGGGCGTTGTTTCAAACGGCATGCTGTGTTCGGCTCGCGAACTGCAGCTGAGTGACGACCACGTCGGTCTCATGATTCTGGACAATCTCACCGACGCCGCACCGGGCACGCCACTCGTTGAAGCGCTCGCCATCTCGCCAGACGTCATATTCGAAATATCCGTGGAAGGCAATCGTCCCGATGCTTGGAGCATCGAAGGCGTGGCTCGTGACATCGCCGCGCGACTTGGCCGAACAATTCGTACCGTGCCAATTGCCACGCCCAACGACAAGCAGCTGACGAACGACGTCGCGAGCGCGGCAATCTCGACACCCTCGCTCTGTGGCCGACTTACGGTCTCGGTTCTCGAAAATGTTGAGGTGGGTCCCTCACCGCACTGGGTCGTGGAGCGTCTCACGTCGGCGGGCATGCGCTCGATTAACAACGTCGTTGACGCATCGAACTTTGTGATGCTGGAACTTGGTCAACCAACGCACGCCTACGACGCACGAAACGTAGCGAAACACCACCTCGGCGTTCGCAGTGCGCGCCCGGGTGAAGTGCTCGTGACACTCGACGGTGTGGAACGTCCCTTGGCCCAGCCAGGGAGAGGGCTTGGTGACACGGGTGACGACTGCGTGATTGTTGACGGTGACGACCACGTGCTTTCGCTCGCCGGCATCATGGGCGGGGCGTCGAGCGAAATTTCTGACGACACGACGACGGTGCTCTTTGAGTCAGCGTTCTTTGAACCCATGACGGTCGCGCGCAGTACAAAGCGACATGGCCTACGCACGGAGGGTTCCAACCGATTTGAGCGCGGGGTGGATCCCACGTTGGCCCTGCGCGCGGTGGGGCGGTTCGTGCACATATTGCAAGAGTCTTCACCGCAACTCCGCTGGCTAAAAGACCCCCTGGACGTCATGGGCGATCTTCCCTCGCGACCCGAAATCACCATCGCGCCGGGTGACGTTGAAAAACTGCTCGGCACTGCAATTCCGTCGGAGCAGGTCGTTGGTCTTCTTCGTGCCATCAATTTTGACGTTCGTGAAAAGCAGCACCATCTTTACGTCACACCGTCGACCGCTCGACTCGACATCCGTGACGGTGTGCTCGGACGAGCCGACGTGATTGAAGAGATTGCTCGGCTCTATGGCTATGGTCGACTCGAACGTCACACGCCCACCTGGCCCGAACCCGGCAGTCTTAACGCT
>Ga0182012_10001663_pt1 | contig 24199 bp, 14 predicted proteins | sample 612S2SmetaG_FD_120486 | JGI IMG/M metagenome (GOLD analysis project Ga0182012, IMG submission 120486) | Permafrost microbial communities from Stordalen Mire, Sweden - 612S2S metaG | ecosystem: Environmental > Terrestrial > Soil > Wetlands > Permafrost | place: Sweden: Stordalen | collected... | reverse complement strand
TTTCCGCCGATGCATTGGCCATCCCATGAACCGTGTCGGCCGCTACCGGGCTATGGCACTGGTTGCACAAAGTGTTGATACTCGGCATGTTCAGCAACCGGGCATTCTGAGAACCATGCGGAGTGTGGCACGACATGCATCCCTCCGCCTTGACCGCGGCGTGCTCGTATACGAATGGCCCGCGCGTCTCCGTGTGGCATTTGGTGCAAATTGCATTCTGATCGGCCGTGGACTTCAGGTTGTTGTTTCCGAAGGTGCCGTGCGGGTCGTGGCAATCGGAGCACTGAATCAAGCCCTCGTTGACCTTGTGGTGGAAGGGCATTGCAAACGCCGACTTGGTCTCGTTGTGGCACTGGAAGCAGAGCGTGGGCTGGGGCGCCTTGAGCAGCGCCTCTTCTTTGCTGCCATGGATATCGTGGCAACTGGTGCAGCCTACGTTAGCCTTGGCGTGAGGAGAACGATCGAAGTTGGGATGCGCTGCCGCATGGCAAGTCAGGCACTTGGCATCTACTTCTTTGGCCGTGGCCTTGGCGGGATTGAAGATCTTGGTGATATCCCCGCCGCCCTCGACGTGGGCTCCGCCCGGACCATGGCAACCCTCGCAGTTCACGCCGGCCGCGCCATGTTGCGCCGCGAGCTTGGTATGCGGGTTGCCGGCGAATTTCTTGGACACCTCTTCGTGGCAGGTGGCGCAGACCTCTCCACCCACATAAGAATTCGGAGCCGCATCCTTGGCCTGCGCCGTGGCCGCCTTTGCAGCTGGGTCGGCCTTGGTCGCGGGAGCAGCCAGAGCAGTGGCGCACAGGATGCTCGCGCCAAACATCACAACCAAACAAGCTCGCAGTCCCGGCAACTTCCCCGGAGCCGCACCAAATGACAATTGCGTTAAAGGCCCACCGCTATGCATAAGAAATACCGCCTTCGATGCTCTTGCTGCATCTTGTTGAATCCGCTGTACCACCAAACCTGCCGAACCCATGAGCAAATCCTCGAACGAAAAAGCCTCGTGGAAGGCCGGCTTATTGAACAGGCTGCTGCCGAAGCTGCTCTTCGTGGGGAGCCTCACTTCGTGCTTGAAGATTACGGCCTCATCAAGGTGTCAAGCCGTGACGTTAATCACACCAGGTAGCAAATTAGTTTTCCGGGTTGTGTTACCTATGCCGAAACGCAAGGAATTCCCGATTCCGGAAACACGAGCGTTCGCCATGGGGGCACTATCTTCTTGATCCGCATAGAGTTGCCCTGGACATTCATGCCGTCGGAATGCTGCGGGGACTCGCTCCGCATTGAAACACCAAAACGGGAATGAAACTGTATAAGACCGCACATTTTTGAGAGCAAAGGTACGAAAGTGCGCGGAGTCTGCTCTTTCAGCCCGCGAGAGACGTGATTTAGCGCACAGCGCGCAAAGGGCGGACGATGTGTGATCGATTCAGAAAAACGGCGAAGCTGGGATGGGCGAAGCCGCACGGGACGCCAATTTCTCAGCCACTGACCTTCGGCACTCGCTGGCACTCGCCTTTGTCGCGACTGCAATCGGCAATCGACTGCGAATTACCGATCCATGCTCCTCTCAGGGACGTGAGGCCCATCACATCCAATGGGATTACCTCTCCGGCAAACTGTGGTGGAGCAAAAGTCTCTCCAGGGGAAGCTATATACATTTCGCCTTGTGCGCAACTCTTACGGGAGCGCATGTTTGGGGAGGCGAAACAGCTCGATCGAGGTCGGGAAGGGGCACGACCATGACAAGCGTAGGGATCACGATGGAATCGCAGGTTCGCCAGAAGCATTTTACCCGCCAGGTTCCGGCGGGGTGCGCGGCCTGTGCCAATCGGCGCCCAGGCTGGTTCTGCTCGCTGGGCAGCTCGGTCCTGGCGGATCTGGAGCTGGCCACCAGCACTATCAGCCTTCCCGCGCAGGCTTCGCTGTTCCACCAGGGCGAGGATGCGCGCTGCCTTTATCTGATATGCGGCGGTTATCTGAAGCTGACCGCGGGGCGCATGGAAGAGAAGCAAATGATTGTCCGCATCGCCGGCCCTGGTTCCATGCTGGGGTTGTACGCGGTGCTTTCCCATGGAGTCTACGAAGTTTCAGCCGAATCGTTGACCAGCGCACAGCTGCGGCCCGTAGAGCGAGACCGGTTCCTGGGCTTTCTGCGCACGCACAAGGAAGCGCAGATGCGCGCGGTTCAATGCATCTGCCAGGAATACCGCTTTGCCCTGCAGGATGCCTGCCGAATCGCACTGGCGGAGACCGTGGCGGCGCGCCTGGGACGGTTGCTGCTAGAGCTGTCTCACCAGATCGGAGAGCACACGGCGGACGGAGCCTTCCGTTTTCCGCTCCTGTTGACGCACGAAGAGATGGCCTCGATGACCTGCACCACGCGCGAAACCGTGACCCGCACGCTGGGCCAGTTCCGCAAGGAGGGCTGGATTTCCATTGAGGACTCGCTGGTGACCGTTCACCACCCGGAGCGGCTGCAAACGCTGGTATAGCAACAGCTTCACCCCTTACCGAGTGTTTGAACCGAGAGCCGATTGTTCCTTTTTACCGCTCGCGTTGCTCCTGCGCCCGAGTCCAACAGCTATCATGTAAGTTGTCGGTTCTTAGTTGACATAGCGTTCGGCTTAGCCGATTCAAAACTGACTACGAACCACGAAAGACTGTTCAGGTGGGAGTTCATGCTGCGTATGACCCGTTTTTTGGCTTGCTTTTCTGCTCTCCTTCTAATTTCCTGCGTTGCAATTGCCCAGGCCCCGGCTCCCGCGGTAACGCCGACCCCCGTCAACGTCACCACTTCGGAGAGCCCGGAAATACGGGAGTTCCAGAAGATTGAGGATTCCTGGGCGACCTCGGTCAACGATCGCGACCAGTATGCTTTGGAACTGGTTCTATCGCCCTTGTTTGTGGATGTTTCCGCTTCCGGCGACATCACCACGCGCAATCAACAGGTGGCCTTTGTAATCACGGGTGAGGATAAGACGATCCATCTGGAGCAAAGGGTAATCACGGTGCGCATGCTGGGAGATATCGCCGTAGCCAATGGAACGTATACCCTGCACCACAAGGCGGCTTCCGCGGAGGTTAACGAAAAGGGCATCTTCACGCATGTGTTCGAGCGCTCGCACGGAAGTTGGCTGTGCATCAACTCGCAGCGTACGGTGCTGCGCGAGGACTCGAATGCCAAGCAGAAGAAGCAGTCCAATGCCGAGCTACCCTTCCACATCCCGCTATTCTCGAAGAGCGACAAGGGACCGCAGTAGGGCATTCCCGCGCGGCTGACTGGCAACCGATTTAGGATCCGTCCCTTCTCAAGGCATCTCTCCCTTGGCCGATAACCTTTCAAGTGCCTGTGGCGCGGGTAGCGATTAATCCCGAGCGCATATCGGTAGCAGAAGGGATCACTGGTCAAAATGAAACCATCCTCGCTTGGCATGCGCCTCATGCTTTACACGCTTGTTGTGGTTTCTGTCACATGCATGGTGTCCGTTGTTTTTGCCTTGCGCATCGCTACCGCCTGGATCTCGAGCGACGCGAGCGCGGGTGCGGCAGCGCAGGCGGCCGACGCGATTGGCCGCATTACGACAATTGACCAGCTCTCCCGTGCGCAGGTGGAGAGCGCCATGCGCGTTCTTCAGGACCAGAGCCGCTTGAAAGGAGCACCTTCTCTGAGCGGCGAAGAAGTCATCGCAGGCAAGGCGGTCCCCAGCCTTCGTTTCGGGACAGAATCGCAAGTATTGAACTTCGCCATGGTAGACCATGTGAAGGAACTGGCGGGCGGAACGGCTACGCTGTTTGCGTGGGACGGGGCAAACTTTATCCGCGTGAGCACGAATGTGCTGAAGGCGGACAGTTCGCGCGCAGTGGGCACAGTGCTCGATATCCACGGCAAGGCATTTGCCTCTCTCTCGCAAGGGCAGCCATTCGAAGGCGTGGTTGAGATTTTGGGAGTGCCCTACACCACCAGCTACGTGCCCATATGCGATGGCAACGGCAAGCTGGCAGGGGCCTGGTACACGGGCTATCGTCTCGACTCGATTGCTTCGCTGGGCAAAAGCATTCAAGAGGCTGCAATTCTGGACCACGGTTTTGTGGCGTTGCTGGGACCCACAGGAGCCGCGGTGTTTCATGGCAAGCAGGTCTCCGACGCGGAGTTGGAGCGGTTGCAGCGCAATCCGTCCGGCTGGATGATGCACAAGGAGACATATCCGGGGTGGGGATATGCAGTGCTTACCGCGTATCCCAGCGTCGACGTGATGAAGCTGGAGGTCAAAATTCTGAGCTTGCCTGCGGCGGGAACACTTCTCATGGTTACGTTGATCATTGCGGCACAGCTCATTCTTTTGAAGAAGCTCGTGTTGAGACCGGTCACGGAATTAACCGGTCACCTGAATACCGCCGACCTGAATACCCTTCTGCCGACCGATCGAACAGACGAAATTGGCGCGCTCGCGGTGAGCTTCAACCGGTACGTCATGCGCCTGCGAGAGACGCTGCTGCAGGTGCGCGCTGGATCGTCGGCCACCACTGCGAAGTCCAGCGAGATCCGGCGCATTTCGGAACAGGCAGTGACGGGCATGGCCGAGCAGCGCGATTGCGCGGAAAAAGCTTCGGCTGCCGTGGCCCGGCTTTCCAGCGAAATCGCAAGCTCGTCCAGCCACACCGACGAAGCGCTGGAGCATACACGTGCGGCGGCGGACGCGGCCCGACAAGGCAACGACCTGGTGGCTTCGGCGGTCACGATGATCCGCGCATTGACGGCTGATACACAGCTGAGCGCCAGTTGCGTGGCTACGCTGAGTGAGCGGGCGCGCGAGGTCGGCTCGATTGTTGGAGTGATCAATGAAATTGCTTCCGGAACAAACCTGCTGGCATTGAATGCTTCCATCGAAGCAGCGCGCGCCGGCGAGCACGGCCGCGGGTTTGCGGTGGTTGCCGGAGAGGTGCGGCGATTGGCCGAACGCACAGCGCAGGCTACGCAACAGGTGTCGTCGCTGGTCAGCGGCATTGCGCAAGAGACAGAACAGGCCGCACATGGGATTGAAGTGGCCTCGGCAAGAGCTACCAAGGGAGCAGCCACCATCTCCGGCCTGAGCAACACATTTGAACGCATTGTGGCGCTGGTGGTTGAAGTGGATGGACGCGTCGGCGAGATCGCCCAGGCCGCGCGCGAGGAGGCGGCAACAGCAACCATGGTGAGCGAAAAGATGAGCAGGGTTGCGGCGCGCGCGCAGGAAAGCGCTACCGGAGCCGGACAGGTGGTGGCAGCGGCTGAGGAACTGCTGGGCACGGCAAACAGCCTCGAAGGCCTGGTGCAGCAGTTCGATATACATGCAGTGTCTGGGGACAGCGAGGGCTACGCACGGCAATCAGCAAGTTTGAAAGGCGATTAGCTTGCCAGCCGCTTTGCGCCCTGTACGCGAATCGAGACATGAACCAGCGAGAGCGCGGCAGGAGTGACGCCGGGAAGACGACTCGCCTGACCGATGGTGATAGGGCGAACGCGCTCCAGCGTTTCCCGCATCTCGCGGGAAAGTCCGCTGATGATGCTGTATTCGATCCAGTCCGGAATGGTGACGCCCTCTGCGGCTTTCAATTTCTCAATGGATTTCTTCTGCTGTTCCAGATAGCCGGCGAACTTGATTTCAGTCTCGACCGCGCGGGCTTCATTGCGGAACACAGCGGGCAATCCCTTCACATTCTGGTCCGGGTTCAGCGCCAGCGCGGCCGACAAATCCGCAAGCAGAGGCTCCTGCGCAAGGGTCTCGCGCATCGCTCCCAGCACAGGCTCGATGGTGACCTCGGGACGCTTGAGTAGTTGCGCCCAGGTGAGGCCAGCGGTTGCCGGGAGGTCGGCGAACCCTGCCGTGGCCAGGCGAGCGACATCGGCTTTTCTCGTGGTGAGCAGCTTGCTGAGTACTGCCATGCGCGCTTGTTTCCGCTCGTACTCGGCCCAGGCTTCATCGTTGATGAGGCCGAGGCGACGGCCGTAAGGAGTGAGCCTTCGGTCTGCGTTATCGATGCGCAGATGAAGGCGGAACTCCGCGCGCGAGGTGAACATTCTGTACGGCTCGTTCGTGCCCTTGGAGATGAGGTCGTCGACGAGAATGCCGGTGTAGCCCTCGGTGCGGTCCATCGTGAAGGGCGGCTCGCCCTTGAGCCACAGCGCAGCGTTGATGCCAGCCATGATGCCCTGACATGCAGCTTCTTCATACCCACTGGTTCCGTTGATCTGGCCAGCGAGGAAAAGTCCGTCCATGCTTTTCACGCGCAAGGTGCGGTCGAGTTCGGTAGCGTCGACCGAGTCGTATTCGATCGCGTAGCCGGGGCGCAGCATCTCCGCATCCCCGAGCCCGGGAATGGATCGGACGATCTGAAATTGCACCTCCATCGGCAGCGAGGTGGACATGCCGTTGATGTAGACCTCGTGCGTATTCAAGCCTTCCGGTTCCAGGAAAAACTGGTGCTGCGTCTTGTCAGGGAATTTGACGATCTTGTCTTCGATCGAAGGGCAATATCGCGGACCGATGCCTTCGATCTGCCCGGAATACATTGCCGAACGGCCCACGTTTTCGCGGATAATTCGCAAAGTTTCCGGCGTAGTGAATGCGATATGGCAACTGATTTGGGGCTGAACAATTCTCTTCGTTCGGAAGCTGAACGGAGTTGGATCTGCATCGCCGGGCTGCTCTTCGAATGCATCCCAGTGAATCGTCCGTCCGTCGAGGCGCGGCGGCGTGCCTGTTTTCAGCCTGCATGTACGCAGGCCCAGCGCGCGCAGAGCTTCGCCGAGCAGAACAGATGCCGGCTCGCCGCTGCGTCCGGCTGGATAGCGCTCTTCGCCGCAGTGGATGAGGCCATTGAGGAAGGTGCCGGTAGTGATGATGGTGGCGCCGGCCAGCAGATTGCGCCCATCGCGCAGCTTGAGGCCGAGCACCCGGCGGCGGGGACGGATGGACCCACCCACAAATCTGTCATCCTGAGCGGAGCGCAGCGCAGTCGAAGGACCTGCTTCTCGTCCCTCGTCCCTAGTCCCTAGTCCCTCTTCGATCACGAGGTTCACGACCTCAGCCTGTCGAATGTGGAGACCGGGCTGGCTTTCGAGAACCTCACGCATCTTCACCCGATAAAGCTGCTTGTCGCACTGGGCGCGCGGGCTCCAGACGGCGGGACCGCGGGAAGTGTTGAGCAGACGGAATTGAATCCCCACGGCATCTGCAACCTCGCCCATGATGCCGCCGAGAGCGTCGATCTCGCGCACTAGGTGTCCTTTGGCCACGCCGCCGATAGCCGGGTTGCAGCTCATCTGCGCAATCAGGTCGAGGTTCATGGTGATGAGGGCGGTCTTGAGGCCCATGCGCGCTGCGGCCATGGCAGCTTCGCAGCCCGCGTGACCGGCGCCGACTACGACTACATCGTATTGTTCGGTAAATGCCATCTGGTTGGGGAAACAGGCTTACATATCTATTCTACGGATTGTTACCTGTTTGAACCACTGGCGCCGCTTGTGTCAAAAACTGAGCGCACCGAATTGCATCGACCACGATGACATGTCCATTTTGGGTACGAACGTTTTAAAGACAACCTCAAACCGCGGTCTCGTCGGGTGGCGGAACCTCTGCTCTTGCTCTCAGATTGCCGTTGGGCGGGCCGGAAAGGACAGGGACAGGCACCAGCACTTCTTCTGTGGGTAGCGTTGACGGATGCTTGCTAAATAACGTGGCCCACCAACCCAGCAGCAGCACCCAACTGCCCACGGCTAGTAAGTAAGTCGCGGTCAGCTTCCAGATAACTGCCCACTCTTGCGCGGCTACGGAACCCTTGGGCATCGCGTTGAAGAAATGACTGGGGAGCCAGACGCCTAGCAGAGCTGCAATCACCACACCGAGCCACCAGTGCCAGTTGAAGAGGAATCTGAGAACTCTGCGCCAGGGGAGATGCCAGCCCCATTGTGTTGAGGCAGCGGCGTAGGGGATGAGCTTGGCCGGGACAATGATCCAGCGAATCACCCACTCGAAAGCGGTGAGCCAGCGCTGAATGTGCTCGTAGGTAAACGTCGTGGCCCGCGCGTGGGCTGAGCTCTTCGAGTTGAGGTAGCCTGCGAGAAGCGGAATCTGGTCGTCGAACCAGTCGAGGAGCGCCCACACGGCGGCGCCCACGGCGATCCAGACAAGCAGCGTTACCGCGCCCCAGACAAGCTTGACGCGCTTGCCATCGTCGTTGGCGAATTTACGCACGGTGCCAGCTTGTAGCTCAAGCGCGCAAATGATCAGGATCAGCGGGACGAACAGACTGAGCGCGACCTGCCAGATGTGTTTGTCGGGCAGGCGGGTCCAGGCCAGGCCTGCAAGGATCAGAATCGGGGTTAGTACGAATTGGAGCGCTACCCATACCCAACCCAGGTGCAAACGGTGAAACAGGTCTTTAAGATTCTTCACGGCTGCACCTCCAGAGTTGCCGGGTCGGTTGTTACTTCAATGCCCGGCTGATACATGGGCCCGGCCTGCGCGGGGCTGATGGCGAACTTGCCGGGGTTGACCACCTTCAACAGGTAAACATACTCGCGGCGCTTGCTGAAGTCGGTATTGAAGAAGGCTGCGCGGTCATCGTGATACTCCTTGCGCGTAAACCAGTCTGCCCACCAATCGGGCTTGTTGTTCAGCGTATAGAGCTCAGGATGGTCGAGGAATTCTGCACCGGATGGAATGGGGTCCTCGGCGAGAAGATACTTCCAGTCGGTTCCATTCACGGCCAGCTTCACGGCGAGAATGTCGCCGACATGGACGGGGCCTTTGAGTGGGACGAGGTCATAAGTTATGGGATCGGTTGGTTTGGGCTGATTCTTCTGCAACACGTAATAATCGCGCGTGATATTGAGCGCGAGTTTCTCTTGCTGGAACAGCTTCTTATCAGCTGAATACCAGGCACTTTCGGTGGACCAGTAAGTAAGGCCATTGCCGGTTTTGCGGATGGTGACCTGGCCGCCGTTGCCGAACTGTGCGGCGGGGACGACGAGCTTCCACGGAAGCGCAAAGCCATCGCCGACGCCGAAATGGCGCTTGCCGACGCTGGTGCCGTTGACGAGCACTTCAACATCGGAGGTATTGGCTAACTCGCCGCTTAGTGAGAGATAGTCGGTAAGTCCCTGGATGACCATGGCTGTCTGCTTGGTCGACTCCCAGTAATCGCCATTGCGATGGCCGGCTAACCACACGGCGGCTTTGGTAAGAAGACCGCTGCTCTTCGATTGGCGCGTGAGAAGCTTCAGCACTAGCGCCGTGGTTTCAGGAGTGGTGTCGTCCCAATAATCCAGCAGACCGTCGTAATTTCCTGACCAATAGGCGTCGCTGCCGGTAGTCTTGGCTTTTTTCTCCAGCATGTCCGCTGCTTCTTTGGCGCGGGCATCTCCTGCGGCGTCGAGAGCCAGGCCTGCGAGAGCGAGGCCTTCGTCGCTCAATTTACCGCGGTTGCTCCAGGATTTGTCGAGAGCATCTTTGGGAGCGGTGCCGGTGGTGGCCAGCGCATAGACCGCGTAGGCGCGCAGGTCGGCGATCATGTCGGGATGCGCCTTTGCCGTGGATTCAAGCCATGAGCGGCCGCGGTTGAGCCGGGCGTCGTCCACGGTGTAACCGGCTTCCTTGGCCTGGCCGAGGCCGCTGACCACATAGGCCGTCATGAAGACGCGGCTCTGATCGTCGGGCCACCATCCCCAGCCTCCATCGTCGTGCTGGAAGCTATAGAGGCGATCAAGGCCGTCGCGCACCATGGTGTTCAGCGTGGCGCGATCGACAGGCGGCCTGAGGTGCAATTTGTCCACTGCCTGCGCGACGATTACGTCGGGCAGGAAGCTGGACATGGTCTGCTCGGTGCAGCCCCATGGATAACTGGTGAGGTAGTCGAGCGCATCGAATACCGTGCCTGCAACGCTGGGCGCGATAGTTACAGTTAGTGCGCGCGTGCCTGCATCCGAGTTAGCGGGATAACTATAACTCCAGTCATTTTGCACGGTGCCGGAGAAGACTACTCCTGAGCCAGCAGCGCGTAGTTTTACGCCGTAGGGCAGGATGGGCAGCGGCATCTCCAATGCGTCGCTTTCCTCATTGGTGAGAGCCTTGGCAGTCAGGACGGCATTGCCGGTGGTGCGCGCTTTGACGCGCCACTCGGCGAAGTTCTCGCCCTTGGCGGGAATGTTGACGACTTGCTGCTGCCCGTTTATTACGTCGAGCCCCTGTACATCGAGGGCAAAGGTTACGTCCTTGGCGGTCTCAAGGTAGTTATGCGCAATGACGCGCAGAGTCACTTCATCGCCCTGACGGAAGAAGCGCGGAGCGGCGAGGCGAACGATGAGGTTCTTGTGAACCAGCACGCGAGTTACAACTCCGCCGGCCTTGCCATCGTCGGTCATGGCGCGGATGGTGGTGCGCCAGGTGGTGAGCGCATCGGGGAAGTTGAAGTCGACTTTGGCGTGGCCGTCGGGGCCCGTGTGCACGTTGGGATTCCAGTAAGCGGTGTCAGGAAATGCCTTGCGCACCTTGGGCACTACGAGGTCCGATCCGGGCTTTACCTGCGCCAGGCGCGGATGGTAGAGGCCGTTGGCGAGCTGAGCGAGAAGCGGGCTCTTCAATCCCGCGTCGCCGGAGAAATAGAATTCGAAAGATGTCTGCGGCTCCAGGGGGACATATCGCTTTGGATAGAAAGAGGCAACCATGTCTCCGCTCTCATCGGGACGCACGGAATAGAGCGCCTCATCGACTTCGCCAAAGCTGAGGTCGGCCTCTACCGGCTTACCTTTGTAGTCGACGGCGAGCACATCGAAGCTGCCTTTTTCACCAGGCAGATACTTAGCTTTGCTTGGCGTCGCGGTGATGGTCAGAGTGCGCTCGACGGTGGGAACTTTCAGGCTCTTCTGAGCGGTGATGATCTGGTCGTTTTGAACGATGATGGCGCTGACGACCAGGTTGGGCTGCGCCAGTTTGGTGATTGGAATGTCGAAGGCGAAGCTTTCGCCGGTGGCATGAAGCACCTGGCGCGACTGCACGCTATCGCCTTCAGCTGTGATCACCGCCCACGACTCTTTCAGGCCTGAAACGAGGAGAAGATGGGCTGTATCGCCCACCTGGTAGGTCTTTTTGTCGGCGACGATTTGCGCTTGCGTGTTCTGGTTGTACCACTCGCCTCCGCCGTTCCAGATCCACACCCAGGTCTTTCCTTCGACGGTGCGGTTCTCCGGCGTTTTGGCGCTGGCGGTTACGTTGAAGTCGCCGCTGCCCTTGTTGCCAACAGGCAATTCGACGAGCGCGATTCCGTTGGCTCCGGTTTGCGCATCGCTGCTGGTGACGGGGGTTTCAGAGCGCTCATGGGTGACGGAATCCCACTTCTCCAAGGTCACGGCGATGTGTACCGGCGTCTGGATGGGCTTGCCGTCATAGTCCTGAGCGGTCACTTTCACTTTGACGGGATCACCGGTCTTGAATACATAACTCGTCGGTTCGGCACTTACGCGAAACGAGCCATAGGTTGCAAGGACCGTGGAGTGGCCGGCGACTTCACGCTCGCCTGCGTCGGTGACGCGCGCTTCGATGCGGTAATCCTGGTCCTGGTGTTTCGGGTCGATGGCGACAGGGATTGAAACGGTGAGGCGGCCGTTGGCGTCGAGCACTCCAGCGTGCTCCTGCTGCTCGGTTGCGCCGTAGGTGTCGTCGGATTCGCCTCCAGTGTCCTCGGTCGCGCCATTGTCGTCTGCCGAATCGTCTTGATCCTGGTCCCACCAGTAATGCGTGGATGTGTGGACGACATACTTCACCTTGGCATTGGCTACAGGTTCGCCGAAGAAATAACGCGCTTCGATTGTGGCTTGAATCTGATTGCCTTGCAGGATACGGGCGGCTGTTGGCTTGACTGTCACCTGGTATTCGGGCTTCTTGTACTCCTCGACATAGAAATTGCCGTCATTTGAAACGCCATCCAGATTGATGGAGTAATAGCCGAGGCCGGCATCCGCGGCCAGCGTCAGGTCGGCGGTCACGGTGCCATGCGCGGAGACAGGAACATCCTGCTGCAGCACAACTTTGTTGTCGGCGTCGGTCACCTTCAGCTTGATTGGCTTTGTGTCAGGCAGGTCGAGGGCGTCGTTTTTCTCCTGGCGAAGGACTGCCTTGATGTGGACCGTGTGGCCGGGACGATAAACGGGGCGGTCGGTGTAGATGTATCCCTTCAAGTTGCCGTTCTGGTCGGGCGTGAAGTTATAACTCCACGGCGTAACCAGCGCGGCGTCGGCGCCATGCTTTGCGAGTATCCAGATATTGTCCGGCTCGGGTCCACCGGCCATCGAAGGGATCACAACTCCGCTAGCACTCATGGCCAGAGTGGCCAAGCCGTCGCTATTGGTCTGCGCTTGCGACTGCTGCTTGCTGTTGGCCCACAGAGCTACCTGGGCGTTTGCAATCGGCGCGCCGGTTTTGCGGTCGGCTACATAGAGGCTGACGTTGCCGTTGGTTGCGCGCTCGACGATTGCAATGCTGGTGACAATGGCAATCGTGTACGCCTTGTAGGTTCCATCGGTTGCTTCGATCAGATAAACGCCTGCTGCCAGTCCGTCTATGGGAAGCTGCTGCGTTTCGCTGACAATGGCGGGAGGGGTCTCGAGCTTCCAACGGGCTACGAGCTGGCTTTCATTCAGGATGGGGATCTGTGCAAACTCCGCCTGTCCGACAACGCGGCTCTTCCTGCCGAGCTTGCCCTGGCTTTCGCGGAAGCTGTCACGGGCGTCGTCGGTGAATTGGCCGCGGAAGAAGCGGCGCACCATCCACCAGAGGTGCGCCTTGTAGTCATGCAAGCGCTCGATCCAGGTGCGCTCGTCGATCTGCTCGGTGGGCGACTGGCTCTGCGCGCCGAAGCTGTGCATGTCTTTCAGGTTGGAGAAGAATTTTTCGGCGTCGCGGACTTTGTAGACACGAAATTCAAGGGCCGGCACGTTGCGCGCAAATAGCTGCACCTTCACACTCTCGCCGGGAGAAAATGTCCGCGTGGTCGAGAGGGAGAAGGAGCGTGGCGCGTCTTTGGCGGCGGCTGACTGGAGGGCGGCAAGAGCAACAAGGAGCGACGACGAAACCAACAGCAGCGACTTACGCAAGCTCATAGAGTTCCTCGCAGAATATTCCATCGATAGACGCCCAGGAAATTGGGATTGCCGGGGATGGGCCGCCATTGCGGCTGGGGATGGTCAAGTAGTTCAGCTAATGTTACTCGGCGCAATTCGCCGGATTTGCCGTGGTCTTCGCCGGTGTCGTAGACGACCGCCGCCTGGCCGCCGATGCGGGTAACGATCATGGAGTGCCAAGGGGACGACTGGCCGAATTGCCGGTAGAAGAGCAGATCGCCGGGCTGGGCCTGACGCACATCGCGGGTGACGAAGTAGGCGTTGCGCTCGACCAGCGTTTTGGCGTCGGCAAATTGGGCGAAGGTGCCGTTGGTGGCGTCGGCAGGTTCAAAGCTGCCGGGGCGGACGCGAAACAGGCCTGCGCCGAGCGGCGTTTCAGGATAGCGCCAGGCGCGAATCTCGCCGGGCAGTGCGGAGACTTCTGTTCCGGTCTGAGTAAACCACGTATCGTCGTGGCGCTTGAGGGCTTCGCGATAGGCGTAGCGGAGCAGGCTCGCGCAGTCGGTGATTTCGGAGGGAATTTCCGGCTTGGGACGAACGGCCTGGAAGTCGGCGATCTGGGTGAACCACTGTCGGAAGGCGGCCTGGTCGGCTGGGTCGGTGAGGCGGAGGAAGTCTGGTGTGCCGTCGTTGAAGCGGTCGGTCCAGGGGCGCGCTGCCCAGTTGGCTGTCGACCCGATACTGGCGGCATGTACGGCGGAGGCCGCTTCTCTTGCTTCTCCGTGATACCTGGGTCGGCCATGGCCGTTCACAAAGACAAACAGCCGCAGCAGAAGCAGCAAAAGCGCGAACGCGACAAAGCCTATCAGTACGAGGCGTTGCGGGCGCGGCTTTGGTTGGGGTTTCATGGGGGTGGCCGGTAGGAAGCGAAACCCATCTTACCGCGAATCTGCGGATTCTGGTGCGAAAGTGTTTGAGAGATTGATTTTGAGACGACACAAGCAATTGGACGGAAGGTTTGACCCGAGACGTAAAAAGGCCCTTCGACGGGAGCCGAAGGGCCTTTTCACCACTTACAGTTGAGTTACGCGGTGACGGTGCGGGAGGGTTTGTGCCCGACAAAGCCGTAGAAGGCGATGTAGAGGTAACAGAGAACCGGGACAACGAGTGCCCATTGATAATTGGTGTTGTCGACCAGCCAGCCAATGAAGACCGGAATCAGCGCGCCGCCCCACACCGCAGTCATGATGAGCCCCGAACCTTTGCTGGTCATTGGTCCGAGCCTTGCAATACCAAGTGTAAAGATATTCGGGAACATGATGGAGTTGAAGAAGCCTGCAAGGACCAGGCATCCGATGGCCACATTACCACTGGTCAAGATGGAAAGGACCACGAGGACTGCGGCGATGGTTCCGAAGATTCCGAGCAGCTTTCCCGCAGCGATCTTGGTAAGCATCCACGACCCGAGCAGACGGCCGACAAGCGCTCCCAGCCAGTAGAACACCACCAGCTTCTGCGCTTGAGCCACCGTGAGAGCATGCAATCCGCCATGGATTGTATCGCTGAAGTAGAGCACCATAGTTGTTGCGAGGCCGACTTCGACGCCGACATATACGAAAATGCCCAGGGCGCCCAGCACGGTATGCCGATAGCTCCAGATGCTGCGGCTCAACAACGGGTCGCCTTCCTTTGCCGGACGGAACTGCTGCGTGGCCTCAACGTGTGGCAGCCGCGTGAATGCGACAGCGATCCCCAGAATGATAAGGGCGAAGGCGATAACCAGATACGGCACTCGGACAGTGTCCGCGATCGTCAATTGATATGCATGCTGCTCGGCGGAGCTTTGTGAGGCAACTACAGACGGATTGAGGACTGTGGTGGTCAGAATGAACGTACCGGCCACCCACGGCGCAAATGTGCCACCGAGCGAGTTCAGCGCCTGCGCCAGGTTCAAACGGATAGGGGCACTATGTTCCGGTCCCAGGATCGAAACATAAGGATTGGCTGCGGTCTGCAGCGCGGCTACCCCGGCTCCTACGACGAAAATCGCCAGCAGAAACAACGGGAATGAAACCTGTTGGGCAGCGGGCACAAAGAGCAATGCCCCCAGCACCTGAACAAACAAGCTCACAACCATGGTTCGCTTATAGCCGATCAACTCAATCAGCTTGCCCGTGGGGCTCGAGAATACGAAATAAGCAGTAAAGAACGCTCCATTCGCCAGCATGGCCTGCCACGTGGCGAGCCCCTGAATCTCAAAAATCTTCTTCAGGTCTGGAACCATCCCCATATTCAGGTTGGTAATGAACCCAAAGATGAAGAACAGCGCAGTGACGATGATAAAAGGGACCAGGTACCCAGGCGACGTGAGCGCCGTCGATTGTTTCGATTGTGTTGCCATATTTTGTCGTTCCCCGCTTCCTCAAAGAAGTTTCGCCCGGTTAGGGCTCAAATCTGCATCCTGGAACAATCACCGGCTCACTGCATTCGCAGGATGTCCGCCAGGATCCGCCGTCGGTTGGTTTGCCGCTCCACGGAATCCCGGCCTTTTGCACCACACAACACTATACGGAAAACCCCATAACGGGGAAGTGGCTGCAACGTGAATAGGTAAGAGGCGCACCCGAAGGCTACCGCTGCCACCCCGCATTCCGGTATTCTCAAAGAAAGCGAGGAAAGACACGTGGCCACTGCAACGCTGAGCGGCGCCAGGCTGAAAAAGGTTCTGGCGGCCCTTGAAGAGAACTGGCACGCCGAGGTGGAGGCCTACCACACCTACCAAGCCCTGGCCGAGCGCGATACAGACGCGGTGCGCGCGCAGGTGCTGCGCCACCTGGCCAGCGCAGAGTGGGAGCATGCCGCGCTGTGGCATGGGCGCATCCTTGAACTGGGTGGAAAAGAGCCCGTGTATCACGGCAAGCCGGGCGGCGAGGCCGATTCACTGGCGAACCGCGCCGGCGGCGTACGCATGGCGCTGCGACGGCTGGAAATTGAAGAAAGCCGCCACATTGCCACCTACGGCGAGCAGCTCAAGGCACTGGGCGATGAGGGATCCACCGCCATCCTCGATCACGTTATTGAAGACGAGAAGGACCACTATCGCGAGCTTGGATCGCTATTGCGCGGCCACTATGCGCCCTCGGCCAGCGCGCCCAAGATCGACCCCAAGGCCGTGCTGGAAGAGCTGCTGGCCAAACGAAACCAGGGGCGCAAGCAGCCGGGCGCTTGGATAGGCGACGCAATCTACGGCGTCAATGACGGACTGGGGGCTATTTTCGGCATTGTCTCCGGCGTTTCCGGCGCGACGGCTGGCGACAGCAAGTATGTGCTGCTTGCGGGGCTCTCCGGCATGATCGCTTCCGCGCTCAGCATGGGGTCAGGCGCGTATCTGGCCGCTAAGAGCAACCAGGAGATCTACCAGGCCGAGGTTGCCCGCGAGCGCGAGGCTATCAAGATGAATAGCCCCGAGGCGCGCGAGATGCTTTCGCTTTATTACCAGATGAAGGGCCTGCCTGAGGTAGACGCCTTGCACATGGTGAACCACATCGCCAGCGATCCGGAGCAACTGCTGCGTGCATTGACGACGGAGCGGCTTGGATCGTCTGAAGAATCTCTGAGCAATCCGCTGGTCTCGGCCAGCTCAGGGGCTCTGTCGACGGCAGTTGGCGCGGCCATTCCGATCATCCCGTTCTTCTTCCTGCATGGCCTGGAAGCGGTCATTGCCGCTGCCATCATTTCGCTGGCTGCGCACTTTGCGGTTGGCGCGGCCAAGAGCCTCATCACGGTGCGGTCGTGGTGGTCTTCCGGATTTGAGATGACCGTGGTGGGTGCTGTAGAAGGCGCTGTAACCTACGGGATTGGTATCCTGCTGGGTAAAGGCGGCGTGTAGCCGGCTGCGCTCCCGAGGGCTCGCGAAAACCGGAAAAATGCAGCCATCCGAGCAATTTTATCCAGTAAAAATTACACGACGGGCGAAAATAGTTCGCACTTCGCCTGCCAGCACGCATCCGGTCGAGCAGCCGGAAAACGGACGCGCGCCCAACTTATCCGGTTATGAAATCAGCGGGTTAGCGCCAACTCCGAAGCCAGGTCAACACCTTGGCATTGCAGTTGCTGCTGGACTTCTTAGCAAAACCAGAGCCGGCGCCAATGCCAGAACGAAAGCTCGGAAGGAAAAGATGCCGATGGAGCGCGGCGAACGAGTCATTGAACGACAGGATTCAGCATCCCCGGCCGAAGCAATTCCAGCCCAATCTCCCGCAACATATTTATCGGTTAGATCACAGTTGATTCGAAACAGCTTAGGCGACGTTTCCCCCGATCCTCTCGGAGTTTTGTTTTTTTAGCTGAATACAACTCGCCATTCTTTAGGCATCCAAATTACTTATCGGAGGCAACGTATGACCGCTGCTGGAAGCCCTCTCCCCAAGGCTCCGCTGGCCGCAACTGAAGGAAAACGGTCGTCAGGCTCGCGGAAGCCGCCCGTTCTCCCTTTTCACCGCAAAGTCGAGCCCCGGCACCGCAAAGTCGAACCCCGGCAGAAACCGGGAGCCTCCGTCGATAAGGGAGCTGATCGCGAATTCACCAAAGAAATTCTGGATATGCTGTTTTGCGACAACTGCATGTTGAAGCACAGCGAAGCCGACGATGACCTGCGCAGGCAAATGGCGGCATACGGGCTGCGGCGCGACATTCAGACCGGGTTGATGAACTACCAATCGTTCCAGGAGGCGCTGGCCGATCTGCTGCGCGATGGGCCGCCCGGCCAGGAAATTGCTTTGATCTGGATCGATCTGCTGAATCTGCGCCGGGAGTTTTCACTGCGCGGATTCAATGGGTCGGAAACGCTGGTGCGGCATGTTGCGTCCGGTTTGCGCTCCGTTGTGGATCGAGATGAATTGTTGTGCCGGTTCAGCGGCCGATGCTTCCTGATCGGTATACGCGCGCAAAAATGGGACAAGAACGGAAAACGGCGCATTCAGGCAATCGCGGAGGCTCTATCCCGGTTAGGTGAGGGCGGTCCGGGGGAAAAGCCGGAGATTGCCGCCGGCGTGGCATTCTACCCCGCGGATACCAACTCGGCAGAGGACCTGGTGCGGTTTGCGTCCCTCGCTGCCACGCGGGCCGGCAGCGTTAAGACGCCTGGACCCTTTGTGATGAGCTTCCATTGCGGGATGAACAACCTGATCATGCGTGAGTACAAGCTGGAACTGGAGATGCGCAATGGGTTGGACCGGAGTGAGTTCAGCATCGCGTATCAGCCCAAGATCGACCTGGTGACCGGGGACGTGCTGGGTGCGGAGGCGCTGATTCGCTGGAACCATCCCGACCTGGGTTCGGTGGCGGCCAGCGAGTTCATTCCCATTGCGGAACGCTGCGGACTGATTCACCGCATCTTCGACTTCACCTTGCGTTCAACACTCCATGACACGCGCGAGTGGAGCAGGCAAGGTCTATTCGTCCCAATCGTCTCGGTGAATGTCTCGGCAATCGATCTGCGCCGGGAAGATTTCGCCCGCACCGTGCGTGGCATTCTGTCGGAAGCGCCGATCGCGCCCGTGCAACTGGAACTGGAAGTCACCGAGTCTGTGCTTTTCGACGACGAGGAACTCTTCACCAAACGGGTGCGGCAGTTGAGGGAGATCGGTGTACGGATCTCCATCGACGACTTCGGCACCCGCTATACCGGCTTCAACGTCCTGTTGCGGTTGCCGCTTGCCGCCATGAAGATCGACAAATGCTTCGTGGGTGGCATTGACCGCTCTCAGGACATGCGCGCCCTATGCCAGACCATTGTGGCGATGGCGCGCCAATTGAAAATGCACTCGGTGGCGGAAGGCATTGAAGAGCCGGGTGAGCTGCGAACTCTGCAGGAAATCGGCTGCCAGGCAGGACAGGGATACCTCTTTCAGCGCCCGGTGCTATCCGCTGGCTTCGCGTCTTTCCTACGCGATTGGCCAGACCGGAAAGGGATCTTCGGTTTCGCGGTCTCGGAAGAACTGGAGTCCTTTGTGCCATTGCAGGGAATCGCCTAAACCTGTAATGAAATCTGCATAGTGCAGCCAAAAATGCCCCGTGCCCCATCCTTGCGATTTTTTCTTATCGCAAGGGTGGGAAACCTCAATTCTCAACTGGCTTTGTTCACCGGAAGGCCGCTTTGCGCACTCCTACCCCCGGAGGCTTAGCGTTTCGGTTTCAGTCTTTCCATATCAAGTGAATAGAATGATCTCGGCCATCGCCGCCGGGAGAGTTCCGTGCTGAAAAAATCTCTTTGCCTTCTTGCCTTTGCCCTTCCCTTCCTATCGTGCAACCCCGCTCTCGGTCAGCCCGCTCCGGCGGCTACCGAAACCCCCACGCACATCATGGTGCAGAAGGGCGTCCCCATGAAGACGCGCGACGGGGTTACGCTGCGCGCGGATATCTACTGGCCGGCCACGGAGGGCAAGTATCCAACGCTGCTGCAACGCACTCCGTATAACAAGAGCAACGCCGCCGATTTCGCCAGCCAGGCCGCTGTGCGCGGTTACCTTGTGGTAATCCAGGATGTGCGCGGCCGTTACACCTCCGACGGCGAATGGTATCCCTTCAAGCACGAGACGGAAGACGGCTACGACGCGGTGGAATGGGCCGCGGCGCTGCCTCAATCCAATGGCAAAGTGGGCATGTTCGGCGGGTCTTACGTCGGCGCAACGCAGATGCTGGCCGCGATCGGCCACCCACCCCACCTGGCGGGAATCTGCCCTGTGGTTACGGCCAGCAACTACCACGAGAACTGGACCTACCAGGGCGGCGCATTCGAGCAGTGGTTCAACGAGTCATGGACCTCCGGCCTGGCGCAGGACACGCTGGACCACGTCATCCGGGACAATACGAATGCACGCGTGGGTAGCTCGGTTTTGCCGCTCAATCAGTATCCGGTCTTCAATATTCCTCCGCCGCACGCAGCATCCGATTTGACCGGCGTGCTGGCGCCTTACTTTCTGGATTGGCTCGCTCACCCGACCTATGACGACTACTGGAAGAAGTGGTCGATTGAGGAGAACTTCCAGAATATTCAGGTGCCGGCGCTGACGATTGCCGCCTGGTACGACATCTTTCAAGGCGGGTCGCTGCGCAACTACATGGGGATCAAGGCGCACGGCGGCACAGACGCCGCGCGCAACGGACAGAAGCTGCTGGTGATCATCGGCGGCCACTCCGGCGGTGGCCGGAAGATTGGCGCAGTCGACTTTGGGCCGGCGGCTGCCGAGTTCAGCGAGGACAGCGTGACGCTGGACTGGTACGACTACCTGCTGCAGGGGAAGCAGAACAAGTTCGCGACCAACAAGCCGGTGCGGATTTTTGTGATGGGTAGGAATGAGTGGCGCTACGAAGACGACTGGCCGCTGAAGCGTGCGAAGGAGACGCGCTATCTGCTTGCATCAAGCGGGAAGGCGAACAGCGCGGCGGGGGATGGCGCGCTGTCGACGGCGGATGCCAAGGGTGCGGAGGCGGACAGCTACATCTACGATCCTGCCAACCCGGTGCCCACGGTGGGCGGCCCTCTCTGCTGCGACGGCACACATTTAGCGCCCGGTCCGCGCGACCAGAAGGAAGTCGAGGCGCGTCCCGACGTGCTCGTCTACTCCACCGAGCCGCTAGAAAAGGATCTGGAAGTCACCGGCCCGATAACACTGGATTTGTTTGCCAAAACATCCGCCGCCGATACCGACTTTACCGCCAAGCTGGTCGATGTAGGTCTCGACGGATTCGCGCAAAACCTGACCGAGGGGATCCTCCGCGCCCGGTTCCGCGAATCAACGACAGGCGCGCCGCAGCCCATCACGTCAGGCCAGGTCTACGAATACAAGATCGACCTCTGGTCCACGAGCAATGTGTTCTTGAAGGGGCACAAAATCCGACTTGAAGTTAGCAGCAGCAACTTCCCCCGCTTCGACCGGAACCTGAATACTGGCAAAGACGCAAGCACAGACGCAACGATTGTGCCAGCAACCAACACAATCCTGCACGATGCACGACATCCCAGCGCGCTCATTTTGCCGGTGGTGGGGAGATAGGGATCAGCGCAACAGAAACCGGAATCGAGGTATGATCGTGAGTATGGCAACGATCCACATCTCGGAAGCCGAAGCCGTCGGCGACTTCGCCGGTCTGATGGCCCGCATCCGCGCGGGTGTCGAGGTCGTCATCGAGTCCGACGCACGCGCGGCGGCGGTGGTGCGTCCCGCCGGCAGCGAGTTTCGGCCCCGCCTGCTCTCCGAATCCATCGCTTTGGCCAAGCGGCACGCGCAAGAACTGGGCTACGAGCCAAGGATGGACCCGGAGTTCGCCGCCGATCTGCAAGAGATCGTTGACAGCCGCAGGCCCTGGAATCCGCCCTCGTGGGAATAATCATCGACTCCAGCATCCTGATTGCAGGGGAGCGGCGCAAAGACAGCGTGGCGGAGGTTTTGGAGCGATTGCAGGCCGTGCAATAGGAGTATTGGCTTCCATGTTTCAAAAGCGAAAACTGAGGCACTCAGCCGAGAAGGGATGAACAGAGATGTTTTCGCCGGAAGTAGAGGGAGAAGAACAATTTCGTGTCATGGGACCACCGGCTTTTCCTCGGTCCATCTTCATTGAGTCCGACCGGATTGATGCCTGCATGGACTACGCCGCGCGAAATCATCAGGGACGGATCGCAATTTCGCCGCTCGGTGGTTTTAGGTCACCTGATCTGTCCTTCCTCGCCAGGTTTCCTTGGGTTAAACACCTTACGGTCATGAATTCGGAGATGATCGATATTTCAGCAGTTTCATCCTTGGAGCAGCTTCGTTATCTCTCGCTCTCTGGAAGAACGAAACAACCGCTTGATCTGGCGAACTTTCCATTGTTGGAAGAACTTCGAATACAGTGGTGGCGCAAACTTCGATTCGCCGACCCCATGGAATCGCTCAGCGTGCTTAGTTTGAGTCACTATGCTCCCTCCAGCGGTGATCTCAGAGGCTTACCCCAAATCCCGCAGCTTGGCAATCTAGATCTTGTTCAAGCGAATAATTCAACGCTGTCGGGTATTGAACGCTTTCCAGGAATTCGGAAGCTGACGATTGCCTACTTACCAACGCTGGTTGATCTTTCTCCACTCACCGTTTTCGCGGTAGGTGATTTAGAAATTCTAGAATTTGGGGATTGTCCGAAGCTTGCGCATCATCATCAAGTGAGGGTGATTCGGTCCCTGAGACGATTGGCATTCAACAAATGTGGAGAGATTCCTTCTCTAAGTTTTCTGGACGATTTGCAGTCGCTGGAGAGTCTCTCCTTTGTGAACACCAATATCGTCGACGGGGATTTAACTCCTTGCCTCAGGCTGAAGTTTGCAGGGTTCTTCGATAAGCGTCATTTCTCTCATCGAAGCTCTGACTTTCCAGCCGCAAGCACGCCAATGAGTTTGAAGCCGCAAAACCACGCTGACTAACCCACCAGCTGCCCCGCCGACTTGCTCGCCGCGATCAACTCTTTCGCCGCCAGCCGTCCTAGCCTGATGCAATCTGGAATCCCAATGCCGTCGTAAGCATTCCCGGCCAATTTCAATCCCGGCAGCGCGGATACGTGCTCCGCTACACGCTTTGCACGCACCTGGTGGCCGACGGAGTACTGTGCCATGGCTCTACGCCAACGCGAAACCTGTGTATGCTCCGGGGCGGCTTCGATGCCTAGAATTTCTTTCAACTCGCGACGAACTGTCGAGACTAGGACTTCGTCTGGTTCGGCGAGCAGAGCTTCGTTTTTCATGCCGCCTAGAAACGCCCGCAAGACAGCTTTCCCTGCCGGCGTGCGGCCGAGAAACTTGCGGTGCACAAACGTGCATGCCAGCATCGCCCGCCCTTCGCTGGCAGGCACCAGAAAACCAAAGCCATCCGGCAGCTTGCCCAGCGCAGCCTCGTCGTACAACAGGTTCACGGTGATCGAGGAGGAGTAGGGGATCGCGCCCAGGTCTTCGCCCAGCATTGCGTCCACCGGGCCCAGCAGCACTCCCGCCGCCCAAGCCGGTGAAGACACGATTAACGAATCGTAGTTCTCTTTAACGCCTCCAGCCTCCACCGTCCAGCCGTTCGCGACCTTCTGCAGCGCGCTTACCGGCGTCGCAACCCGCACCCAGTCCGGATTGAGCCTGGCCTGGAGCGCGTCAACGAGCTGCTGCAATCCGTTGCGCAGCGTAGTGAAAATCGACCGTGGTGCAGGCCGTGCGCTTCCATTGGCCGCCCCATTCTTCTTCGCGGCTTCTTTGGCACGAGCCTTCATCTTGGCGTGGCCGGCGAGCATTCCACGGGTGAGCGAGCCGAACTCGCTCTCCATCTCCACCAGCCGCGGCAGCACGGTGCGCGCGCTCAACTGGGTCGCGTCTCCGCCATAGATTCCGCTCAGCAGAGGGTCGGCCAGCCGATCGACGGCCTCCGCGCCAAAATGCCGCTCCACCAAATCCGCCACAGCCTCATCTTCTTCACCGCTGGGGCGAGGCGGGTGAAGAAGTTCCATGCCCATCCGCAGCTTGGTTTTCAGGCTGAACAAGCGAGTCATTGCCGTAGGAATCAGCTTGGTGGGAACCAGGAACATCAGGCCGTCCGGCATGGGAACGAGCCGGTTCTTGACGAGGATGTAGGTCTTGCGCTCGGCGTCGTTGGAGGAAACAAGCTCTCCGGCCAAGCCCAACTCGCGGCACAACTCGATGCCCGCCGCCTTTTCTGTCAGAAAGGAATCCGGCCCGCGCTCCAGCACTGCGCCGTTGACGATCTCCGTGGCCAGCGACCCGCCGAGCCTGTCGCGCGATTCAAACAGCGTGTATTCGACAGCCGCTCCCGCCGCGCGCGCCTTTTCCAGTTCATAGGCAGCCGCCAACCCTGCAATGCCTCCGCCAATGATTGCTGTTCTCATTGTGACCCCACATCATCTTAGAGTACTTCCGCGAACTCTGGCACCTGGGAAGCCGGCAAGCTTGTGTGGCACGAATTGAATGTCCACAGCAATAGAATCAACCCGACGGCGTGAGTTTTATGTGATCTAAATCACATGTTTTTGCGCAGTTAGATTCAAAGAACTCTCCCATTTCCAGCGCCTATA
>Ga0182012_10001662_pt1 | contig 24202 bp, 23 predicted proteins | sample 612S2SmetaG_FD_120486 | JGI IMG/M metagenome (GOLD analysis project Ga0182012, IMG submission 120486) | Permafrost microbial communities from Stordalen Mire, Sweden - 612S2S metaG | ecosystem: Environmental > Terrestrial > Soil > Wetlands > Permafrost | place: Sweden: Stordalen | collected... | reverse complement strand
GCGGAAGCGCGTTTTGCTTTTTTCCATGCCCCACAGCGTAAAAACTTTTCAGGGGCTTGTCCCGCACAAAATGCTAACCCAACCAATGGCAATTACTTACCAAGCAGAAAAGCTGCGCCCTGCGCCAGTAACAATTTCCCTTCTGCGGTGTCTTGGGGTTAAATGACGCCCATTGAATTGACCAGCGCGCAACAGGACGAGGCGGCCGTGGCCGCCGTGCAACGCGGCGACGCCGAACGCTACCGCGAATTGGTGGAACGCCATGAACGGCGGGTCTTCGCCGTGGCGTGGAGCCGCCTGGGCGACGCCGCGCTGGCGGAGGAGGTCACGCAGGAGGCGTTCATCCGCGCCTACCGCCGGTTGTGGCTGATTGGCGACGGCGCAAAGTTCGCCGGCTGGGTGAGCGCCATCGCCCGCCGCACGGCCATCAATCTGGGCCTGCGCCAACGCCGGGAATTGGACCGGCGGGAGCGCTGGGCGCTGGAACAGTTTGACCCGGTCGGTACGCCCCCCGCCTCTGAAGCACCCGATCCGTTGTACACCCCGGAAACGTTGCGGCAAACGCTGGCGGAACTGCCATCCGCGCACCGGGAATGTCTGGTGCTGTTTTATCTGGAAGGCAAAAGCGGCGCGGAAGCGGCGGCCGTGCTGGGCATTTCTGAGAGCGCCCTGCGGGTGCGGTTGCACCGCGCCCGGGCGGCCCTCCGCGAACGGTTGGAGGACAAGCTGGCCGGCTCGCTGGCAAAGTTGCGTCCGAGCCAGGCGCTCGTCCCGGCGGTGATGGCCGGGGTGCTGGCCTCCGCCTCCGCCAAGGCGGCGGCGGCGGGCGGCGTGGGCTCGGCCATCTTCGCGGCGCTGGGCAAGTTCACCCCGTTCAAATGGCTCTTCCTCTTGGGGCCGCTGTTGTTGCCAACAGTTATGGTCGTGCCGGGCTGGCTGCTGAGCCGCTGGCTGCGGCGGGATGAGCAACGGAATTTTTGCGACCCCGCTGGTTTTCGCGCCAACTTGCACAATTTAAACCGCCGGTTTGATCCCGCTCCATGGCTTTTTCTGCTGGTGATCCCCGCCGCCATCACGGCTTTCTTGTTGGATCGGTCGGGAATGAAAGGGTTCATGTTCATTCTGGGGCTGGTTTGTTTTGCCCTGGCCGGTATCGCGGCGCGGCAGCTCCAAATCAACCGGAAATGGTCGTCCATCCTTGCTCCGCTCCTCAACAACCTGGCCATTGGGGTGTTTTGCTGGAGCATCTGGTGGGGCCGGGTTCCTGCTCTGGCGATCTCCCTGGCCGCTTTTTTTTCCTCCTGTCTGATGATGTTCTCGGCCCGATCCCGCTTGGTACGGATGGACGGCAATTTGTTTCTGCGGGCCGCACAGGGCCAGTTGCCGCCGGTGGACGCGGCGGGGCCAAAATCTCCAGCCAGCCGATTCGACCGCACCCGCCTCCGCGCGTTTGCCCGGTTCCTGGGGGAACGCGAGTTGGCCATCAATTTTCGCTGGGGTGCCCGTGGACTAACCCTGTATCTGCCCGCCGTCAAGACATCCTGGCGGGCAATCTGGAGTGTATTTTTTCCGCTGAATGGAACCAATTCCACCGTGATGTTGGGCTGGGACGGTTCGGTGACCGCGCTCTGCCGAAAACCCGATGCGGTATTTTTGCAAGCCTTGGCTGGCGCCCCGGCTGCTGATCCTGCCACTTTGGAACAGCCGGTGGCGGCGGCCGTGGCGGCGGCCTGGCGGCACTTTCGCGCGGGGAACATCCCCCAGGCGGAGCGGTTTGTCGGCCAAATTCCCGACGCCGAGATTTTTGTCGTGGCGCCCGACCGCATTCGGGCGTATCGCTGGCAACGCGCGGTGTTCCTGGTTTTGTTGACGGTGAGCCTGTCGCTCTGGGGGGCGGACTGGCTGTTGTCGGAGCGGCTGTCGGGGATGAAACCGGTCGCCCTCACCGAGGCGCAGATCCGCGCTTTTATGAACGACCCGTCCCCGGCGCCAGATCGGATGGGATTGAAGGCCAACAGTGTGCTCACGGCCTCGTTTTTCCATCTGGTGCTCCCGCCCACCAATTTGTTTTCGCCCGAAAAATTCCGGGCCATGCGGGCGGAGTTGACCTCGGCCCACGAGCGGCGGGTGCAGACCCTGAACCAGCCGGGGGCGGACTGGATCGGCGGCGCCCCCGGACTGGCACGGGAGCTGGTGGATGGCTGGCTGACCTGGGAGGACTTGGGGCTCAACCAGCCGGCCTACGCTGAATATCTTCGGATTCATCAGGCTGAGGGTGGCAATGCGTTGCAGTTCGATCTGAATCATCTCCTGGCCCACTGGAAAGCCGGATCCTGGGCGGACCAAAAGCAATGGCAGGTCGAACGGGTCTCCGATTTCACCCTGCAACAGCTTCGTTTGTTGCGCCAATTAAACTGTCTCGAATTGCTGGACCGGGACCAGTTCATCCGGCAAATCGCCGCCCTGCAGGATTTGTCGGCCACGCCCGCGCCCGGCCAACCGCCGTTGCATGATTGGCGGGCGGTGCGCGGGCTGTTTTTCACGCCCGGTTATCCGGCCTTGCAGCACACCTATTTCGCGCTGGCCGCGTTGGAAATCCTCGGCGGGCTGGACCGGATTGACCGCGAGGCCTGCATCCAGGGCATTCTCGGCCGACATGAAGGCCGGGGCCTTTTCACCTCACCCGGTTCCGGCGGTTACAACGAATACGCCATTGACGGTGGCGCGCATGACACCATCGCCGCCTTTGAATCCCTGCGCATCCTCGGGGCGCTGGACCAGGTGAAGGATTTGGACCGCTGGGAGTTCCGGGTGCCTTCGTCCAACGCTTCCAAGCCCGCTGGCGATGGCGTCCACACCCTGACCTGGGATGACGTGGAGGCGTGGGTCTGCCAGCAGCGGTTGGCGAAAATCGTGCAGGAGCGCCGGGAGCATCCGGAGGCGCCGGTGCGTTCACTGCTGGAGCCGTGACCGGCGGAGCGCCGGTCTCCGACCGGCTTAAATCAACCGACGCTCTGTTCCCCCGAAATCGCGGTTGATAATCCTCCCTCCCAAACCTGCGGCCCTTTTGTGTTCCGGCGCGCGGCCCTGTCCGCCATAGTCCCGCTCTGCGGGACGACGGCGGATCCATCAGCCGCAACAAGTCCGTCTGCCGGCCAATGCGGAAGGTAACCCGGACCAGTTGCGCATCATCATTGAGCAGGGGACGGTGCCGGTGTTGGTGGATGCGGGCTTGGGCGCGCCCAGCCACGCGGCGGAGGCTTTGGAACTGGGGGCTGACGCGGCGCTGATCAACACGGCCATCGCCGTGGCGGCCGACCCGAACCGCCTGGCCGCGGCCTTCAAAATGGCCGTGGAGGCAGGCCGGGCGGCGTATGAATCCGGCCTGGCCGCCCCGCTGGAAACCGCCGCGGCCACCATCCCGCTGACCGCGTTTCTGGATTAGCCATAGGTGAGGGAATTGGGCACACGCACAAGCACGATTTTGAGGATTTTGTCGCGTCGAAAATCCTTGTTGGGAATTGGCAATTGTGGCTTCATACGACCATGTTAAGAAGGCCAAAGTGAAAACAACCATGCGCGCTGATATGCAAGTTTTGCAAAATAAATAATGCTTGTTAGCCGGGAATCAACATGAGACGACTGGATTCAGGATTTTTGATTTCGTGGAACAAATGGTTGATCTACATCTTCCTTGCCTTGATGTGGGGGATAACCATGCAGGGTTTGGCGGCCGCGAATCAAAGAGTCATCCCCTTGTGTTATATTCTCCCATTGCCCACGGTTCTCATCGTGTGGTGGTTATCAGGTTTCAAGCAGGTAACACTTGACGGAGACTCCCTGATAATAAAAGTAGGGTCGGCCAGAACGCCACTTTTTACATACCATTGCATGATCAGGACTTTGATTCAGTGTATGTTCGCATCGGGAATGACACTTTCGAGAACTCCTTTGCCGCAAAACGTTGGAAGACAGTGGCGGATTTGAGGATTCCACCTGGCGTTCAAATTTAACAATTTTTGCGCCCCACGCCCTCGGCGATTGACGCGGCCCAGCCCGCGAGTTGCGCGTCTGGCTTGCCGCCTATTGCGACTCGGTAAAAAACGGCTGGTGGCGGGGTTTCCAAGGTTTGAATTTACCGGCCACGTCTTCGCGCCGCGCCGCGCGCAGCTCGGCAATGACGACGGGATTCTGTGCGGAGAGCAAGTCCTGAAGCTCATCGAGCGTTCCGACGGACGAGAGAACGGCGGTGGGAATTTCAACGGTTTCCCTTTTCATGGTGGCATTTTATCACGGTGGGCCGGGGATGGTAAGAGTTTTCTTTTCATGGCTTTTCCAGCCAAAAATATTTTTGCGGGCTGCGGTGTGGGTTAGGCAGGATCATGCACCCTGTTCCATCAGGGCTGGTAACGAGGCGGAGTTGTTCAAATCAACTCCGGGGCGCACGCCCTGTCCGCCCATGGTGGTCAGACGAGAAAACGGCTGTCGGGCGACGAGCGGCTGGCCGCGATTTTGCCGCGCAGCGTCTCCTCAATGAAATGCGACAAGTCGCAGCCTTTCGCCTGCGCCAGTTGGGTGGCTTGGGCGAGCAAGGTTTCATCCAGTTGAATCGTCGTCTTCATGGGGGGAACATTATCCCAAAAGTGGCCAACGGTCAAAGCAGCGACCGCACTCCGTCGGGGGCATGATGACGGCGGGGCAACGGGCGAAAATCGCAGCGGCAGGGGATGAGCGGTCGTTCGACCAGGAACGGTCGGGGGCATGAGTCCGGAGAGCGCCCGTCCTCGGGCGCAGCAAGGTCGGCGGGCGGGTGAGGGTGGGTTATTTCCTGCCGGCTTGCGCGGACGGAAGGTGCTGCGGCCGGGGACGGGCGCACACTCCGGACGCTGCCGCGCACAGCTCATGTTTACAGGGCTTTTACGCCACATCGCTTGGCGGCAGTTTTTAAGGCTCCATCCCGCGTCGCCAGCGGCAGTGACCGGCGCAAGGCCAGTTCAAGGTAAGTGGCATCGTAAATGGTAAGGCCATGTTTTTCGGCAAGCTCACTGATTTTGCCAAAGGCATGGTGCGTGCCTTCCTCGTCCACCGTGAATTGCATCGCGGTCAATTTTTCCAAAGCCGCTTTGCGCTGAACCGCTGTCAGCCGGTGGCGACGTTGCGCGATCAACAGGACATTCGACATTTCCAAATACCACAAGGCGGGCACGATCACCGTGGCACCGGCGGCAACGTCATTCAGCAATTGATCTGTTTCCGGGGTGGCCTGACCCGGATAAACCCACGCGAAACCCGCGGACGCATCCATGACGAAACTGGCGCTCAACGCCGTCCCTCCCCAATCCACGATTTGACCTCCGCAGCGGTGAGTTTGGATTTCCCTTGGTTGCAGTCAGAAATTTCCCCGCGCAACTCAAACAGTCCGGTCACCGCCGCCCGGACGGATTCCAGATTGCGACGGCCTTCCGGCACCAGTCGCGCCACTGGTTTTTCATGGCGGGTGATGATGACTTCCTCGCCCTGGGCAACCCGTTCCAAGAGTTGACCAAACCGGGTCTTGGCTTCCAATGCGGTGACACTTTCCATAAATTTTGCTTTCGTTAAAATAACCAGTCAATAGCTATTTTAGCACAACCCACCCTTGGGGTGCAACTGAAGATTTGAGCGAACTGATCCGTGCATGGACGTGCCGGACGCGCCGGAAACGCGCCGGAAACGGAATGACAAGCCAGGGACAAAGTGGCACCATTCGGGCCTGGCACATGTTTTGGAAGAACCGCGCAAGCGGATCACGGCCCGCGTCTCTGACCGTGTCCGACACACGCTGGAACAGGCGGCGGAGCTTTTGGGCGCGACGGTCAATCAGTTCGTCGTGCAAACCGCCTATGTGGAAGCCCAGCGGGTGATTGAGCGCGAGTCGGTCATCCGCCTTTCGCAGAAGGACGCGGAGAAGGTCCTTTTCCTGCTCCACTATCCGCCGAAGCCGAACCAGCGGCTGAAAGACGCGGTCAAAACCCACCAAGGCGCGGTGCGGGCGTAAAATTGAGCTGCTGGCAAAGGCGCACGACGGGGACGGATTCCACTGCGGGAGTGATCCCCTCAATCTGTTTCTTAAGCTTTGTTTCTGCCGGTAAGGACAATTCAAGAGGCCATGATGGCCGGGGCAAAACAGTTGCCGTAACGCTTGCAATACGCGTGGCGGCAGAGTTTCAGCAAGGCTTGAACCGGGGTGGCCATTTGCTTTACCATCCGCCCCGTGACTGACACGATTGCTGACAGCGGCCATGAGGCTGATTCGTTGCGCCGCTGCGCGGCGCGGACGGCGAAGCGCGCCCTCCCCACCACGCTGGAACTCTTAAGTAACTGGGGAGCGCGCCCGCCCCGGGCGCAGCGGCGGACGCCCTCGTCCGCCGCCGCGAGCGCGCCAGCGCGAGCAGGCACCCGCGTTTCCTCCTCTTTCAGCACCCAAAGGGGGTCCCTGCCTTCAATATGAGCACAAATATTATGACGATTGGCCGCGTCGGAGAACTCCTGACGGCCGCGCAGAAGACCCGGGTGCTGGTCGTGGGCGATGTGATGCTCGACCAGTTCATCTGGGGCGGCGTGTCGCGCATTTCCCCGGAGGCCCCGGTGCCGGTCGTGGATTTTCAGCGGGAAAGTTTCATGCCGGGCGGCGCGGCCAACGTGTCCCGCAACCTGGCCGATTTGGAAGTGCCGACGGAAATCTACGGGGCCATCGGCGAGGATGACGCCGGCAAACAACTGCAGCGCCTGCTGAATGGGCAAAAAATCGGCTGCCACGGACTGGTCCAAAGCGCCGCGCGGCGGACGAGTGTGAAAACCCGCATCGTGGCGCACCAGCAACAGGTGGTGCGCATTGACCGCGAAACCCGGGAAAATCTGGATGCCGCCCTGACGCGCCGGCTGCTGGATGAATTCACATCGCGACTGGCCGCCACCGATGCCGTCATCATTGGCGATTACGGCAAGGGGGTGGTCACCCAGCCGTTGCTGGACGAAATTAAGACCCTGTGCCGGGCTCGTGGAATTTGGGTGAGCCTGGACCCCAAGCCGGTGCATCACCTGGATTTAAGCCGGCTTTCGCTCATCACTCCCAACCGCAAGGAGGCGTTTGAACTGGCCGAACTCCCGGATGAGACGCGGTCGGCGAACCCGCTCGCGGATAAACATTTGCTGCGCGTGGTGGACAAACTGCTGGACCAGCCCGGCCCGGCGATTCTGCTCATCACCCTGGGCGAACTGGGCATGCTCCTGTGCCAGCGCGGCCAGAAACCGGTCCACATCCCTACCGTCGCTCAGGAGGTGTTCGATGTATCCGGCGCGGGCGACACGGTGATCGCGTCGTTCACGCTGGCCGTCGCCGCCGGCGCCTCGCCGCTGGAGGCGGCCATCCTCTCCAATCATGCCGCCGGGATTGTCGTGGGCAAAATGGGCACGGCCACGACCACGCCGGCGGAGCTGCTCCGCAGTTTCGGTCCGGGTTGAAACCGGCCAGCCAAGCACGCCGGATTCGCCCGGACCCGCAAACCATGAATCCCATCAAAATCACCGCTGAAACCATCCGCGCCATGAAGCGCCGGGGCGAGAAAATCGCCGCGCTGACGGCCTACGATTATCCCCTGGCCAAAATGCTGGATGAAGCGGGCATTCCCTTTCTGCTGGTGGGGGATTCGCTGGGCATGGTGGTGCTGGGGTATCCGAACACCACCTTGGTGACCATGGCGGACATGGAACATCATGTGCGGGCCGTCGCCCGGGCCAAACCGCAGGCGTTGGTGGCCGCCGATCTGCCGATGGGGAGCTACGACACGGTGGCGGACGCCGTGGCCAATGCGCGGCGGTTGGTCGCCGCCGGGGCGGAAGCCGTGAAGGCGGAGGGCGGACGCGCCATCGCGCCGCAAGTGCGGGCCATTGTCGCCGCCGGCATTCCTTATTGCGGCCATCTGGGCATGCTGCCCCAGCATGTGCTGGAGGAGGGCGGCTACAAGATGAAGGGCCGCACGGAGACCGAACGCGAAGCCTTGTTCGCCGATGCGCACGCCCTGGCGGCGGCGGGGGCGTTTGCCGTCGTGCTGGAAATTGTGACCCCGCCCGTGGCCGGTGAATTGACCGGCCACCTTGAAATCCCCACCATTGGCATCGGCTCGGGACCGGACTGCGACGGGCAAATTCTGGTGATCCACGATCTGGTCGGCTTGTTTCCGTGGTTCACCCCCAAATTTGCGAAGCCCCGGACCCAGTGCGCGGCGGAAATTAAGGCCGCCGCGGCGGCTTGGAAGGACGCGCTGACGGCGGGCGGCAAATAACGATTTGCCCCAGACCAGTCCTTGCCGGCGTCCTTGCTGCGGCTCACCGGTGCATCCCGAAGTGGTTGGCGAATTCTTCATAGCGCAGGCCTCGAAATCCAGGGCCGCCAGGATTGCAACCCTAAAAAATTAACGCAAACCGTTGTGATATAATTTGTTACAACGCATATTCTGGGTAAAATTAACCGAAAACAACATAAAAATTAACTCAAACTGTTTTCATACAATGAGTTACAACTAAAATTAGGGGTAAAATTAACCAAAAACAACCATAAATAACCAAAATAACAGTTTCGTTTTTTTGGGGCGTCCGGGGACGCCAAGCCGCCGCACCTGACCGACACCGTGTGGGTGCGCACCGCCTCCCGCTCCACGGACAAACCCGCAGTCCGTCCGCCCAATTGGCGCGCCCGTCCAACCTCGCCAACCACTTCGGGATGCACGGGCGGGTCACGGACCTGCGTTCCCGTTCCGATTCTGGAACTCGCGTTCCACCGGTCAAGGCTTCGCAGCCGGATGGCTTTTTAGTTCCATGGCTTTCCCCAGATTGATGCGCGCATTGGCGTAATCCGGTTTCAGCCGGAGGGCTTCCTGAAACTGGCTGATTGCCTCGTCCAGCCGGCCTTGCCCGCCCAGCGCAATGCCCAGACTGTTGTGGGCCAGGACGTAATCCGGCTTGAGCCGGATTGCCGCCTGAAACTCGGCGATCGCCGCATCCATTCCGCCCTGATTGAGCAGGGCCAGCCCGAGGTTGTAATGGCCTGGCGCGTAATCCGGCAGCAGCCGGACCGCGGCCTGCAATTCCCCGACCGCCTCGGCCGGCCGGCCCAGCTTCAGCAACGCATTACCGAGATTGTAATGGGCGTCGGCAAAGTCCGGCTTGAGCCGGACGGCTTCCTGGAATTGACCAAGCGCCGCATTGGTCTCGCCCTGCTGGACGAGCAAATTGCCCAGGTTATTGTGCGCCTCCGCGTACTCCGGCTTCAGCCGGAGGGCGGCTTGAAGCTGGCCGATAGCCTCGTCCGTCCGGCCTTGCCGGGCCAGCGCGTTGCCCAGGTTGTAGCGGGCCTCGGCGTAAGCCGGCTTGCTCCGCAGGGCCGCCTGAAACTCGCTGATCGCCTCCTCCGTCCGGCCTGTCTGGCTGTAAATCAAGCCCAGATCGTGCCGGACCTCGGCGTAGGCCGGTTCCAGGCGGAGGGCCGTTTGGTATTCGCCGATCGCCTGGTTGGTCCGGCCCTCGTTGAAGAACAGACTTCCCAAGGCATAATGGGGCTTGGCAAAATCCGGCTCGCGCCGGGCGGCTTCCTGCAATTGGCTGATCGCCGTGTTCGTCCGGCCTTGCGCCAGCAGCACCAGGCCCAGGTTGTAATAGGCGGGGGCGTAATTGGTATCGTCCCGCAGGGCGGCCTCAAACTCGCCGACCGCCGCGTTCGTCTGGTGGTCGGCCAGGAGGGCGCTGCCCAGGTCGTTGTGCATCAGGGCGGCGCCCGGCCGCACGCCCAGGGCCAGCTTAAACTGGCCGATCGCCTCCTGGTTCCGCCCCAGGTCAAACAGGGCGCTGCCCAGATTGCTGAGGGCAATGTAATTGTTTTTCGTGAAGGCCAGCGCATGACGGTACAGGGTTTCACTGTCCCGCCAATAACCGAGCTGTTGCCGGGTCAACCCCAGGCACAACCCCAGCACCGCGGTCCCCGCCACGACGGCCACCCACCGCTCCCGCCGCCAGGACCGGGTCAGTTCCTCCGCCCCCCAGACCACCATGATCAGCACCCCCAGCGACGGTATATACGTGTAGCGATCCGCCATCGCCTGCTCGCCCACCTGCACCAGGCCGATCACCGGCACCAGCGTGCCCACATACCACAGCCAGCCCATGAGCAAATAGGGCTGCCGCCGCCACTGAACAATAAACAGCCCCGTCAGACCGCCCAGCAACACCACCGCCAGCAGCACCCACCCTCCCGGCCAATACCCGGGGTGTGGATAAAAAATCACCAGATGCTCCGGCCAGAACAGCTTCCCCAAATAGCGGCAGTAAGAAATCACCGCGTTCTCGCTGCGCGCACCCAGAGGCATGCGGGCCATGGTCACCACCGCCCCGCTGTTCCGCTGCACCAGGAACGTCACCACGCTCGCCGCCGCCACCAACGCCATAAACGGGAGTTTCTCCCGCACCAACGGCCACACCCGGCCGGACCGGAAACGCCCCAGCGGCCAGTAATCCAGCAGCAACAGCACCAACGGCCAGGTCACCAACATCGGCTTGCTCAGCAACCCCAGCGCAAATGCCGCCAGACAGGCGCCATACCAGACCCTGGACCTCGGACCTTGGACTTCGGACTCTTCCACATAGCGTGTGTAACCCACCAGCGCCAGCAACCCGAAAAACGTGCTCAGCACATCCTTCCGCTCCGCCACCCAGGCCACCGATTCCACATGCGCCGGGTGCCAGCCGAACAGCGCCGCCACCAGCGCGCTCCGCCAGTGCGTCCCCGTCAGCCGCCGCAGCCAGAGAAACACCAGCACCGTGTTCGCCGTGTGCAGCAGCACGTTGACCAGGTGCGGCCCCCACGGCTCCAGGCCAAAAAGCTGCCCGTCCAGCAGGTGCGACAGCACCGTCACCGGGTGCCAGTTGGCGTTGACCGTGTGGGTGAAGGCCCATTGAATGTTGTCCCAGCTCAAACCGCCCGGAATGCGGGGATTCTGGCTCACATAATCCGGATCGTCATAATTGATGAACGCCGCCTGCGTCACCGGCCAAAACAGGCCCAGCGTCACCAGCGCCAGCGCCGCCGCCACCGGCCATGCCGGCGCCCGCCGGTCGTGTGCCCCCGGAGCCGGGCCGGCCGGCGGCCCGGGTTCGGATGTTGCAAAAGGCATGTCCATGAGTCGCCCCACCATACCAGCCGCCCGGAACAATTGCACCCCCGTTTTCCCCGCCTTGACATCGCCGGACGCTTGGCAAACACTGACGGACCTGATTATGGCTGAACCGAGAGAAAATCTGCAGATGGAAAAAATCGTGTCGCTCTGCAAGCGGCGCGGCTTTATTTTCCAATCCTCCGAAATTTACGGCGGCATCAACGGTTTTTGGGATTACGGCCCCTTGGGCGCCGAACTCAAGCGCAACGTCAAGGAGCTCTGGTGGCAGGCCATGACCCGCCGCCGCGACGACGTCGTCGGCCTGGAGGCCACCATCATCATGTCCCCCGCCATCTGGAAGGCCTCCGGCCATGTGGACACCTTCAGCGACCCCATGATTGATTGCAAGACCTGCAAGGGCCGTTTCCGCGCCGATCAGACCGATGAGATTCCCTGTCCCCAGAAGCCAAGCAAATGCGTGGCCGAATGTCACGGCGAGAAAACCGAAGCCCGCGCCTTCAACCTGATGTTCCAGACCTTCGTCGGCCCGGTGCAGGACGATTCCGCCATCGCCTATCTCCGCCCCGAAACCGCCCAGGCCATCTTCGCGCAGTTCAAAAACGTGCTGGAAACCTCCCGCCAGAAGGTGCCCTTCGGCATCGCCCAGATGGGCAAGGCCTTCCGCAACGAGGTCACGCCCCGCAACTACACCTTCCGCTCCCGCGAATTCGAGCAGATGGAGCTGGAATTCTTCATCAAGCCCGACGAAGTCATCGAGGCGATTGCCGGCAGCGTGGCCACCGTCCCGGAGACGGGCCATCCCGGCGAACCGCAGCCCAACTGGGGTTGGCAGGCCTGGCACCAATACTGGGTCGAGGAACGCGTCCGTTTCTACGAAGGCATCGGTCTGGACCGCTCCACCCTGGGTTTTCACCGGCAGACCCCGGCGGAGCTCGCCCACTACGCGCGCGCCTGCGTGGACATCCTGTTCAAGTTCCCCTTCAGCAAGCGCGACGAAAAGGGCGAGCTGAAAGGGGAGGAACTCGAAGGCATCGCCGCCCGCAGCGATTTTGACCTGAGCCAGCACGCCCGCTTCTCCGGCAAACCCATGGGGGTGTTCGACGACGAACTCCGCGCCGCCTGGGGCAAACTGCCCAAGGAAAAGCAGGACGACCTCTGGCGCCGCTACTACGACAACCGCAAGCGCTACCTGGAAAAGTCCGGCGTGGCCGCCGAGGCCGCCGCCCAACAGGCCGCCGACGACGCCAACGGCCTGGCCAAGGGCCAATATGTTCCGCATGTGATTGAACCCAGTGCGGGGGTGGACCGTCTAATCCTCGCATTGGTCGCCAATGCGTACTCTGAAATGACCAAAACCGATGACAAAGGCAAGACCGAGACCAGCGTGGTGATGAAATTTCATCCGCGCGTGGCCCCGGTCAAGGTGGGCGTGCTGCCCCTGCTTAAGAACAAGCCGGAGCTGGTGGCCAAGGCGCTGGAGATCCGCGAACTGTTGCGCCCTTGGATGAATGTCTTTTACGACGACGGCGGCTCCATCGGCCGGCGCTACGCCCGCCAGGACGAAGCCGGCACGCCGTATTGCGTCACCGTTGATTTTGACACCTTGGGCGAAAAGCCGGAACTGTTGAACACCGTCACCCTCCGGCACCGCGATGACGGCCGGCAGGAGCGCCTGCCCGTCGGCGAATTGTTGAACTGGCTGCTCCCCAAAATCCGCTGATGTCCGCCGCCACCAAAGCATCCGGAGGCAAACCCAAACGCGCGCCGACGCTGTACTGCATCGTCGCGTTTGACCTGGTCAAAGGCTCGCTGCTGCTGCTGACCGCCCTGGGCCTCTTCGAACTGGCCGGTCATAATTTGAGCGATGTGTTCGACCAGATTCTGCGCTGGGTCCATCTGGACCCGGAACGGAAATTTTTCACGAGCATCGCCGAGTCTTTGGACAAGATCACGCCGGCCAGCCGCCGGCTGGCCGCGGAAGGTTCGTTTTGCTCCGGCGTGCTGCGGCTGGGGGTCGGCCTCGGGCTGGCCTTTCGCGCGCGCTGGGCCGTCTGGCTGGCCATCGGCGAATCCGGTTTTTTCATCCCCATCATTATTTACGAACTGTTGCGCCGGCATGTGGGCGCCAAGGTGACTGACCCGCCCCCGGCCGAGTTGTTTCGGCATCCGGAACTGGGCCTGTTCATCGTGCTGGTGGTGAACGTCATCATCGTCTGGTACCTGTTCGTCAACCGCCACCGGCTGTTCCGCCACCACCCTTGATGCGCGTGACCGCCCCCGATCATAAACCGGCCGGAGCGCGGCCGTTTTTGGGTTGTCCACAAGAAGTAACAATTTTGGGATGGGAATAGTTTCAAACATATGCGATGCTCCGGCCCTGATGGCCGGCGCCTGTTTAAAAAACAATCAGCCTTAAACCGCTTAAACTCAATGAAAACCCCCGTGCTCCCCGCTGAAGTGCTGCAATTCGAACAGCTTCTCCGCAAGCCCAACAGCGACCCCACCGGCTTTGCCGGCTTCTTCAACAGCGGCGAAATCTGGGTCGGCCGCGTGCCCGCCCGTCTGGATGTCATGGGCGGCATCGCCGATTATTCCGGCGCCAACGTCTGCGAGGCCGTCCTCGGCGGCGGCATGTTGATGGCCCTGCAGCCCCGCACCGACCGCACCATGCGCATCCGCACCATGCAGGTCGGCCGCCGCTCCCTGCCCGTGGAAACCCGCATCCCGCTGGATTACCTCACCGCCGGCGACACCGTCGGGGACTACGCCCAAATCCGTGAATTGTGCCAGGCCAACCCGCTGGCCTCCTGGGCGTCGTATATTGGGGGCAGCATTTTCACGCTGTTGAAGGAGGAGTCCATCAACCTGCCCTTCGGCTTCAGCTTCCTCCTGTTGAGCGGCGTGCCCATGAACGTGGGCATCGGCAGTTCCGCCGCCGTGGAAATCGGCACGCTCTCCTGCCTGAACGCCTATCTCGGCCTGAACCTCGGCGGTGCCCGCCTCGCCCGCCTCGGCCAGATGGCCGAGAATCATGTCGTCGGCGCCCCCTGCGGCATCATGGACCAGATTGCCGTGGCCAGCGGCCGCAGCGGCCGCCTCACCCACATCCTCTGCCGCCCCGGCCAGATCGTCAGCGAGGTGGACATCCCCCCCGGCACCGGCTTCGTGGGCATCAACTCCATGGTCCGCCATTCCGTCGCCGGCAACCCCTACGCCCATGTGCGCATCGGCGCCTTCATGGGCAAAAAAATCATCAACGAAATCCGCGCCCGCACCGGCCGCGCCGCCCTGAATTATCTCACCGAACTTTCCAGCGCGGAGTGGACCGCCGAATTCGCGGCCCAGGTGCCCGAGAGCGTGCTCGGCTCCGAGTTCCTCGCCAAATACAAAACCCACGACGACCCCGTGACCACCATCCAGCCGGACGCCACCTACCGCGTGGCGGGGCCCACCGTCCATCCCATCGGCGAAAACGAGCGCGTCCTCCGGTTTATCGCCGCGCTGCAGGCCGCCACCCAGGGCGACGCCCGCGCCTGCGTGGACGCCGGCGAAGCCATGTACGCCGCGCACGAAAGCTACCGCGACAATTGCCACCTGTCCGTGCCCGAGGTGAATTTCCTCGTCGAGGCCGTCCGCAAGCGCGGCCCGCAAAACGGCCTTTACGGCGCCAAAATCACCGGCGGCGGCACCGGCGGCACCGTCGCCGTGTTCGGCCAATTGGACGCCCTCCGGGAGCAGATCCCGCAAATCGCCACGGAATTTTCCCGCCGCGTGGGGGAAATGCCCGACCTCTTCACCGGCACCTCCCCCGGCGCCATTGAATTCGGTGCCCGCCGCTACACCTTTGGCGCCCAAGGCTGGCACCCCAACCCGGCATGAACACCCCGGTGCGCAAAGCCGTCATCCCCATCGCCGGCCTCGGCACCCGGCATTTTCCCGCCTCCCACGCCGTCAAGAAGGAGCTCTTCCCCGTCGTCGGCCCCGATGGCATCGCCCGCGCCCTCTTCCACTACCATCTGCTGGAACTGGACGCCGCCGGCATCCATGAGATTTGCATCATCGTCCAGCCCGGGGAGGACGATTTGGTGCGTGACTACCTGAACGGCCCCGGCCCGGCCTATCTCAAGCGCCTGGAGAAATACCCCGCCCTGTTGCGCGAGGCGGAACAAATGCGCCGGTTCGCCGGGCGGATCACCTTTGCCGTCCAGCACCAACAGGAAGGCTACGGCCACGCCGTCTATCAAACGAAAACTTTCGCCGCCGGGGAACCGGTGCTGCTCGGGTTGGGCGACCACCTTTTCCGCGGCCGCCCCGTCTCCCCGTATGTGGAACTGGCCCAAATGTCGGCGGCCGCCGGCGGCCGCAGCGTCTCCGCCGTCAACCGCCTCACCGCCGCCGAGCTTAAGGGCTACGGCACCATCGCCGGCCGCCGCCGGCCGGAAAATCCCCGGCTCATTGACGTCGCCCTCATCATTGAAAAACCGGACATCGCCGTCGCCCGGGAAAAACTGCGCGTCAACGACCTGCCGCCGGAAACCTGGCTGGGCTGGTTCGGCCTGCACCTCCTGGCCCCGTCCATCTACGATATCCTGGAGGAAATGATCCGGGACAACCTCCGGGACAACGGCGAATTTCAGCTCACGCGCGCCCAGGAAATCCAGCGCCAGCGGGAAGGCTGCCTTGCCTTGGAAATGACCGCCGCCGAACGCTTCGACTTCGGCATCCCCGACGACTTCGTCCGCAGCGTGCAGTCTTTTCGCCAGGCCTGATGCACCCTGGTCCAGGTGGCGCAAAAAACCTGTCACAACTCTCGTTCGGCGGACATCATTAGGCAAATGCCGGAACCGGATGACATCACGCTCTTAAATCAATACGCCGGGGGCGATGACTCCGCCTTCACGACGCTTTTTGAGCGGCATGTCCACCTGGTCTATTCCGCCGCGTTGCGGCAGGCCCGCAATCCGTCCCAGGCCGAGGAAGTCACCCAGGCGGTGTTCATCCTGCTCGCGCGGAAGGCCAAATCGCTGAGCTCCAAGACCGTCTTGTCCGGCTGGCTCTATCAGGCGGCCCGGCTGACCACGGCCAGCCTCATCAAACGTGAAATCCGCCGCCAGCGCCGCGAGCAGGAAGTGTATATGCAAACCTTGACCGAACCCGGCCCCGCGTTGTGGGAACAGATCTCGCCCTTGCTGGAGGAGGCCATGGGCCGGCTGGGTGAAGCGGACCGCAACGCCATCGTGCTGCGCTACTTTGAAAACCGGACGCCGCAGGAGGCGGCCGCGGCGCTGCAACTGAATGAAGCGACGGCCCGCAAACGCGTGAGCCGCGCCTTGGAAAAGCTGCGGACCTTTTTCGCGCAGCGCGGCGTGATGTTGTCGGCGGCGAACATCGCCGGGACGATTTCGGGCCATTCCGTCCAGGCCGCGCCTGCGGCGCTGGCCAATGCCGCCACGACCGTCATGATTGCGAAAGGCGCGGCGGCTTCCACTTCAACCTTAACCCTGGCAAATGGAGCATTGAAAGTTATGGCATTATCCAAGCTGAAAACCACCGTCATAACCGCCGCGGCCGTTCTTTTGACCGCCGGCGGCACGGGTCTCGTCGCCTACAAATCCAATATCATTCACGCCCTCCGCGCCGCCCTTTCCCCGGATATTCAAGGCGCCTGGGAGGGGACCATGCCGTTGGGGGGCATCGGGGTTAAGGAGGGGCAATCCACCGACACGCGCGTCGTCGTCAATGTATCCAAAGTCGCCGGCAATTACGTCGCCACCATTGATGCGCTTGACTTGGGCCGTACGAACCTGCCGGTGGCCAAAGTCGTTTATAATTACCCGGACATCCGGCTCTCCTTCCATCCCCGGCGGAATGTGGTGTATCAAGGAAAAGTAATCCCCGGGGCGACGGGCATGGTTTTGAACGGGCTGACCTTGCGACGGACCGGTGCGCCGGTGCCGTCGGCCGCGCCGTTGGACGAAAGCGAGTTTGCGCCCCGGGCTGGCTCCGCTTTGCAGGGCTATTGGCAGGGCGGCATCGTTCTGGACGGCGGCCGTTATCCCGACGGATTGGGAGACCGCCAGCTTGGCAACAACTGGAAAGGCGACCCCATGGCCGCCGCCAGCCTCCTGCCGCTGGATTTGAAAATTGCCGAAGCCGCCGACGGAACGTTTCGCGCGGAGCTGGACAGCCCCCTGCAAGGCGCGGATGGGCAGCCGGCCTCGTTGACGTATGACCAAGGAACGGTAAACCTGGAAATTGAATCCAAAGCGGGGAAGTTCCAGGGGGTGTTGGACCGGGCCGGGGATGAACTGAGAGGCTCATGGACCCAGGGGGGCAGATCTTTGCCGGCTTCCTTCAAACGCGCCGACTACCAGGCCGAGGCCGGGCCGGCGGCGGCGGAAGATTTTTCGTTCACCTCCGCGTCGGACTTGCCGGGACACTGGCAAGGGGCCTGGAGCGCCGCCGCCGGCGCCATCAACGTAACCATTCCTCTCACGTTGGATATCGGGAAACTGCCGGATGGCTCTTACCGGGCCGCCCTGGCCAACCTGGAGCAACTCGGAAATGAGTCGCCCATACCGGCTTCAGTCTTTGAATATTTGCCCCCGAAGCTGCACTTGGAATGGAAATGGGCGGGCGGGATCTATGATGGGACACTGGAAAACGGCAAACTCGTGGGCATCTGGAAGCAAGGGGGCGGCGGCTTTCCGTTGGTCTTTGAAAGAGAGAACTAATGGAGTCGAATCACCTGTAAATTAGCAAAGAAGCAAAATGGCAAATCGCGTTCAATTCCTCATATGTGTTTTCGTTCTCATAGCCGGGTCCGGCCTGGCGGCTGGAACGACAGACACGGTCATGAAGGACAGCCGCAGCGGCAATGCTGTCAAAGACATCGCAGAGGCGAAGGTGGACCCGGCGGTTTACGATAGCCTGGTCGGCAAATACTACGATGGCAAAAACGACGCCTTGCGGTCGGTGACGCGCGTTGGAAGCCATCTCTTCGCGCAATTTGCCGGCCGGAACAGCGAGATTTTTCCCAGGTCGGAAACCGAGTATTTTTGGAAGGACATGGATGCGCAGATCACCTTTGTGAAGGACGACAAAGGCAAGGTGACAAAAGCTATTTACCATCACGGTGGCCAAACCATGGTCGGAACCAAAATCGTTTCTCTCGAACTGTTTTGGCTGTCCTGGTATGGAAGATGGTTTGGCGCTCCGGCCTTGCTCTACGCCTTTTACGTCGGTCTCAGCGTTTCCATGACCATCCATTGGTTTTCGGAATTTGCGTCGGGAATCCTCTTTGGCATCGTCGTCGGGACGACGGTGGGACGAAGTTTTGCGGCCATGGACTTTCCGAGTCGAGGAAATGGTGTTCAAAATGTCCCATAAGTTACATCCAGTGGCAATGTTTGACATTCAGCGGCTCAATCCGTTTAACGAGATATGAAGAAAATTTCCTTTATGGCATTCGAAAAAGAAGAATCACATATCCGCTGCCGCTGTCTTTCCCCATCGCTCATCTCAGCGGCGGCCGCCATGGTGCTGATCGAGACGCTTTACTTTGCGTCGCTTCGCCCCGCCTACAGCCACCTCTCCAACACGATCAGCGAGCTTGGAGAAACTGGCGCCCCACAGGCTCACCTGGTCGATTTTGGTTTTTTTCTTCCGGTCGGTCTCATGGTCTGGTTGGCCTTGTGGCTGACGCACCGTCACATGCCAGGCCAGGATGCGTCACTCGTTTTGCTTGCCCTGTCCGGCTTGGGTGCCGGCTACGTTCTCAGCGCCTTCTTCCCTTGCGACCCGGGAGCGCCTCTTTTTGGCAGTTGGCGCACGCTGGTGCATAACGCCGCTGGATTGATTGACTATGGAGGCGTGGCGGTTGGGTTTTTGCTGTTTTGCCGGTACTGCGCCGGCCGGAAAGCGGCGCCCGAAGCCGCCACGTTTGCAATTGCCATTACGTTTGCAATAGCTGGTGCGTTGGGCTTCCTAATCTTCACAGCCGCTTTTTGCCTTCCAGCGGCGCTTCCAGTCCTGGGTCTGATTCAGCGCGTGCTGGAGCTCGTCCAGTTTACGGGCGTAGGTTTCGTATGCTACATTCTCTCGACACGAGCGGCCCCAACGAGCGGTCGGCACTGGACGCCGGGACGGGCCTCAGTTTGCAATCCGGACGCAAGCGGCTTGGCGCCGGTGCGGCCGGACGTTCGGCGGCTTAAACTCATGATCGCGCCTTCATGATGGCATCTTTGGCAAAATTGATGGACTGGTTGGCCGTTCAGGCTGTGACGGTGATGTTGCCGTCCGATTACCTGCAATCTCCCCGGCTGGAGGAGGCGCTCAAATTCCTCCAGGGGCCGGACTTCATTCCCGCCGACAGCCGGCCGGCGCAGGTTGAATTCGACGGCGCTCTGGACTTCCACTTTCCCACGCCCCGACCGTGCGAGTTGGCCGAAAACAATGTCGTTCTCGGCCGTTTTTACCGCTGCGGCGGGCGAAGGCAGGATCGGCCCACGGTCATTCTGCTGCCTGGGTCGGGCGATTTCCTCAATTACAATTATCTATTTCCGATGGTCGCCCGCCGATGCAACCGGGCGGGATTCAACGCCGCTTCGTTAGTGGCACCTTATCACTTTCAACGCCGTCCCCGCCAGCTTGGTGGTTCGCTCGGTTGCTTGAATTGCCTTCAGTTTGCTGAGGCCACGGCGCAGGCGATCGCCGAAATTCGCACCTTGACCGGGTGGCTGCTGGGCCAAGGTTGCCCCGCGGTGGCGCTGTGGGGCTATTCGCAGGGAGCGTGGTATGCGGGGATGGTGGCGTGCCGTGACGTGCGGCTGGCGGCGGTCGTTCTGGGCGCGCCGTGCGCGCGCATGAATCCCTGGGTGGAGCAACGGGCCGTCCGGCCCCGGGTCCGGGCGAGATTGCCGATGGTGCGCGGGCTGTGCGCGGGGTTGAATCGGACGGCGCTGAATTTGCTCACAACCCGGCCGGTCATCCCCGCAAAAAATATTTTATTGCTCGAAGCCTCTCATGATTCGATGATCTGCCCGCGGGCCGATACCGAAGATCTCTGGCAGTCGTGGGGACGGCCCGACATTTGGCGGTTGCCGCACGGACACGTCGGCGCTGGTTGCGGATTCGTGCCGGGTTTGTCGGGACGCGTCCTTCGGTGGCTGGAACCGCGATTGAATAACACGACCGTTCAAACACAAAAAATGCAAAAGGACCGGGCGGATGGGTCATCCACCAGCGGTTCAGCGGCCTTGCGCCCACCGTGAATGCAAACCTGAAATCACGCGATCGAAAGCAGTTCCTTTGGCCCGGGGCGGGGATGGTGCTCGGACTAGTCGCCGCCACGAACCCTCTTCAGGTGAAACCCATCACGCTTCCGGCCGGCATCGCCGCCTGGTTTGCCGATGCTCTGCTCGTCGGGGTTCTTTCCGCGAATCCAATCGGTGCGCGGGTCGGGGTTCTTATGGCCGGGCTGTTCCTGGCTGTTCCTTGCTTGGTGGGGACCGCCCCTTTGAACGGGCTTTTGCTGGCGTTCTTCCTGTGCGTGCCCTTCCTTGCGGCCGCCGGGCTGCTCACCGTCCAGCCGGGGATCGGCTTTCGGGCGCGCCTGGCGCACCTCTGCGCCTGGTCTGACACCTATCCCGTGCAACGACGCGCGCGCGGGTTCGATGCAGCCGCCCTGCGCCATCTCTTTTTGGCAACGACCGTGTTTGCGGCCGCCCTTGTGATTGTCCAGAGCGTCTCCGCCCATGGTCTTCATTTGCCCATCCGCTGGCTCGCCGGCGGGATCGGAGTGCTTGCGTTCGGCGAGATGGCCGCGGCCGGTCCGAATTTTGTGATGGCGGCTTTGGGCATCAACGTGCCGCCGTTCTTCCTGTCGCCCTGCCGGTCGGTTACCATCAGCGAGTTCTGGGGCAAGCGCTGGAATCGCGCGGCCGGGGAGTTGCTGCGCCGGTGTTGTTTTGCGCCCCTGGCGCGGCATGGGGCCGGGTTCGCGATGGTCGTAACGTTCGCCCTCAGCGCGTTGGGTCACGCCCTCCTGGCGGTGTTCGCGCTGGGCAGGTGGAACCTGGCCGTGGCCTTCGGTGCTTTCTTTCTGGTGCAGCCGCTGCTCATCGCCGCCGAACGCCGGCTCGCGGTGCGGCGGTGGCGGCCGGCGGCGGGGAGCGCGTGGACGCTGACCGCTCTGGCGATCACTTCGCCCATGCTTGTTGAGCCGACACTCCAATTTTTAGAGCGGTCCTGGGGCGCGTCGGACAATGTGCTGTGGCCGACGGTCGCTGCCCTCGGCTTTATCATCATCCTCAGCGGCATCGTCTCAGTGGTTTCGCTCGCCTCCAGCCCGGCGGCCACCCGGGTTGAGGCCGCCGGACCAGGCCAGGCGGCGAACGGAAGCCGGCCGACGGGAGTCCATAAATATGATCGCGCCTCTGGCAAAATTCATTGACTGGTCCGCCTTACAGGCCGTGAGCCTGCCCTTGGAGCTCAAGCTCCGGTTGGGGCGGGGGCCGTCGGCCCAGGGACCTGCTTTGGATCTGGAGCAGGCGCTCCAATTCCTGAGCGGGCCGGACTTCATTCCCGCTGACAGCCGGCCGGCGCCGGTTCAGTTCGATGATGCGCTGCATTTCCGCTTTCCCACACCCCGACCGTGCGGTTTCGCGAAGAACAATGTCGTGTATGGCCGGCTCTACCGCTGTGGCGGGCGCTGGCAGGAACGACCGGTGATCCTTCTGCTGCATGGCGCCGGGGACTTTCCCAATCATCGGTTCGGATTTCCGTGGGTGGCCCGTGGCTGCCACCGGCGGGGATACAACGCGGCGACGTTGGTGTTGCCGTACCACTTTCAGCGGCGTCCGCGCGAGTTGGTGGAGTGGCAGCACTTGCTGACGGCGCAAACGGTGGCGCAGGCGGTGGCGGAAGTTCGCGCGCTGACCGGATGGCTGCTGGGCGAAGGTTGTCCCGCCGTGGCGCTGGCCGGGGCTTCCTATGGCGGCTGGTTCGCGGGCATGGCGGCCGGCCACGACGCGCGCCTGGCGGCGGCGGTGCTGATCGTGCCGCGCGTGAACATGAATCAAGTCTCCTCGCTCGCGGAACGGGTCCTCTGGCCGCGCACCCGGGAACTGCTGCGGGGGCGGCGCGCGGCTTATGAGGCGCTGGACCGGACCCGGTTAAACCTGATCGTGTCCCAACCCGTCATCCCCCGGGAAAACATTCTGTTGATCGAAGGAAAGCATGATCTGTTGGTCGGGAGCGGACCGGTGGAGGAACTGTGGCAGGCATGGAAGCGCCCCGAGCGCTGGCGGCTGCCACACGGGCACCTCAGCATGTTCGGCGCAACGAGCCTGGCCGGCCGCGTCGCCGACTGGCTGACGCCCCGACTGAACAGCGCCTGATCGCGCCGCTGGCCAAATGGATGGACCGGGCGGTCCTCCAGATCGGCCACGCAATGCTGCCACAGTCCATAGGACCAGGGCGGATCCAAGAACCGGGGTGGGGACGGCTCGTCCCCATCGTGTGTTTGATAACATCGAAAACGCGGGGACGCACCGTCCCCGCCCTGATTTCGGTGCGTTCTTGAATCCGCCCTGCGATATGCCGGAAAGGGGTTGATGGTATTAACACATGGCTTGACGCCGGGGGGCGTGAGTGACAGGCTGGCCAGTATGGCCCACAAGCTGCGAATCGAGCATTCGGGAGCGGTTGATCCGGTGATGAACCGCGGAGACGGGCGCACGGCAATCTTCCCAGCGGAGTGGGATTGCCCCCTGTTGCTCCAGACGCCGGCTGAGGCCGGGACGACGTTGGCGCCGGCCTTGCGCGCGGAGACGACCAGGCCGCAGGCGTGAAGCGCGGACCGGCTGGCGATGGGTCGTCGCGGATGTCTGACCTGGCGGTTTCCTCGTCAGGCCCACCGGTCCTGAAATATGACCTTGTCATTAACCGGCCCCTTTACTAAGCCGCGAACTTCGGCCTACAGCGCGGCATGTGTTCAAGAAGAGCTGCTGAGCCCGGGGCAAAAAAGCGGGAGCTGCGGAATTTGCAGAGTTACTGCAACATTTAGTTGGTGATGGCCACCGCGTCTTTTATGCCATAAATTTTTTATGAAATATACCTTTCTTTTACTATTATCGAGTTCCTTGCTTCGTTCCGACGCCATTGGGCGGACGCGCCAAGATGTTGAACAACAAACGCGTGATTATTATGCACAGTGGGTTGGCGTGCCAGCGCCAGAACTTCCTTATGCGTTGAGAGACAGGCGTGATGATGGAGCAGAATTGCAGTTACATGACTTTAAAGGAAAGCAACTCTTGTTGGTTGCGCTTGACACGGGCGACTTCGTCAATGGCCCACAGGATGAAAAGGGCTTGATGCAGCAACTGGCCATCCTGCGTGATTTGAGGCATCAATACAGCAACCATGTCGCGGTGATCGCTTTTAGCTATGCCCCGATGTTTTTCATGCCCGGCTACAATCCTCCGGCTGAAATCAAAGATTTGACCGACTTTCCAATTGTTAATAATTATAAACTTCGGGATAGCCCATTACCAGAACCATATAACCTGCTGCAACGTTGGCCGAGCCTTCTAGCGATTGACAAACAAGGAGTTATTGTTGGCATATATTCGCCCCCGCTTGTAGTCAGCAATATAGCAGATGCATTTGCCCTGGATAATTGGCACAGTAATATTCGATTGCCACCTCGTCATGCTCCGCCGGAAGCTGTTAGTAATTGGTCATGTCGAAATGTATGGTTCGTAAATAAACTAGCGACAACATGTCCCATGATTACTGGCCTGACTATTGAGGTAAGCGGTGGCATTAGCGGTACTACGGGGCACATTTGTTGCGATGAATCAGACCCGCCCGCAAATCATAACACATATTCCGGCTCAGCTAGCCCTAAAACAAGCGAGTTGCGAAGCTGATCGACCCAGGGGCGGTTTTTTGATCTCTTTTAACCTCGGTCGCAGCCCATTTCGGCGTCTTTT
>Ga0182012_10001661_pt1 | contig 24221 bp, 20 predicted proteins | sample 612S2SmetaG_FD_120486 | JGI IMG/M metagenome (GOLD analysis project Ga0182012, IMG submission 120486) | Permafrost microbial communities from Stordalen Mire, Sweden - 612S2S metaG | ecosystem: Environmental > Terrestrial > Soil > Wetlands > Permafrost | place: Sweden: Stordalen | collected... | reverse complement strand
CCGTCACCGCCTGGCGCAGCAACCCGCCGCGGTTGTCGCGCAAATCCAGCACGATCCCCCCCACCGGGTGCGGTTCCGACAGCGCATCCTGCACCGAAAGCGCCAGATGCGAGGCCGTACTGTTGCTGAAACTGCTGATCCGCAGCACCAGCACATCGGCGAAGCGCTGCGAAAACACCGTCTCCGGCGGCACCATCGCCCGCATCAGTTGCGCATCGCGGGTGTGCCCGTCGCGGCCGCGCCAGGACAGCGTCATCACGGATCCCTCGGGGCCGGACAGCAGCGCGGCGATCGTCGCCGGGTCCTGACCCTCGGTACGCTGGCCATCGATCGCGACAATGATATCGTTCGGATGCAGCCCGACGATGGCGGCCGGGCTGTCGCGCACCACGCCGCGCACCTCGATCAACGCCCCGCGCTGCCCCACCGTCAGCCCCAGCCCGGCGCGACCGGCCCGCCGCGCCCGATCCTCCCCCGCCTCATCCGGCGGCACATAGCGCGAGTAAGGATCAAGCCGGCTGAACATCTCGTCGAAGAAACCTTGAATAACCGCCTGCCCGCCGGCGCGGCGGACCGCGCCCGAGACCGGGAAACTCGCCAGCGTCAGCGCCGCGGCGGCGCCCGCCCAGGCGGCCGGCGTATCGTCCTTCGGCGTCGCCACATCCAGCACAAGCTGGTCGTGGCGCAGCAACTGCAGCCGGGTCTCGGTCGCCACCACCCGGATCGCCGGGTCGAGCGTGCTCAGCCCCTGCAGCCCCCACACCGTCAGGTCAGGCACCGGCACCGGCTCCAGGATGCGCGGCGCGATGAAGGTCAGCGCCTCGCTGTACACCGCGGTCAGATGCGCCGGATCGATGCCGCCGCCGGCCAGCGAATCCGCCTGCGCGCGTCCGATCATGAACAGCAGCAGAAGGATACTGATGCGCATCATTTCCGCGCTTGCCGCTTCCCCGGCGAAGGCCGTCCCGAAGCAGGCCCCTCCAGCACATGGAACACCATGCTGCCGGTCACCGGATTGGCCTCGGTCAACAGAATCTCCACCGCCTGCGCCAGGCGATAGACCATCTGCGTGCGCCGGCCGGTCAGCGTTTGCTTCCGTTCGTCATACTGCCAGTAGTCGTCCGGCAAAGTTGCAAACGGCACGATACCGCTGGCCCCCGTCTCCGTAACAGTCACGAACAGGCCGAAACGAGTCACCCCGGATATGCGCGCATCGAAACGCCCACCAACCCTCGCCGCCATGAACGCCGTCAGATAGCGGTCGATCGCCTCCCGCTCCGCCGTCTGCGCCCGCCGTTCGGCTTCGGTGATGCGGTCGGCAATTTCCGGAAACGCCGCGATCTGCTCATCGGTCAGCCCGTCGCGGCCAAGCCGCAGCCCCCTGATCAGGCCGCGATGCACCAGCAGATCGGCATAGCGCCGGATCGGGCTGGTGAAATGCGCATAGCGCGTCAGTGCGAGGCCAAAATGACCAATATTGTCCGGGCTGTACGCCGCCTGCGACTGGCTGCGTAACATGACCTCGCTGACCAGTTGCGATTCCGGCGTGCCGGCAAACCGCTTCAGCACCCGGTCGAAATCGCGCGGATGCAACTGGTTGCCCGGCGGCAGCGAAATCCCCAGCGTCGACAGGAACCCGCGCAGCGCCTCCAGCTTGTCATCTGACGGCGGCGCATGCACGCGATACATGCACGGCACATGCAGCCGTTCCAGCTCCTCCGCCGCCGCGACGTTGGCCAGGACCATGAACTCCTCGATCAGCCGGTGGCTGTCCAGCCGCGGCCGCGGCGCCACGCTCAGCACGTGGCCCTGCCCGTCCAACTCGACCTTGCGTTCCGGCAAATCCAGATCCAGCGTGCCGCGTTCAATCCGCGCCGCCAGCAACGCGCGATAGGCTGCGTAAAGATGCACCAGCGGCAGGCCCAGGTCGTCGTGCGAATCCTCGGCTTGCTGCACCGCCTCGTAAGTCAGCCGCGCCGCGCTGCGCATCAGGCCGCGGCCGAACCGGTGGCTGGTCTTGCGGCCATCCCGGCCGATCCGCATCTCGACGAACAGGCAGCCGCGATCCTCGTTCGGCCGCAGGCTGCACCAGCCGTTGGACAGCGCCTCCGGCAGCATCGGCACCACCCGGTCGGGAAAATACACGCTGTTGCCGCGCACCAGCGCCGACTCGTCCAGCGCCGAACCAGGCTGCACATAATGCGCCACGTCCGCGATCGCGACGATCAGCCGGAAGCCGCCCGCCTGGTCCGCATCGGGTTCGGCGAACACCGCATCATCGAAGTCGCGCGCGTCGGCCCCGTCGATGGTGATCAGCTTCAGATCGCGCAGATCGGTGCGGCCACCCGGCCGGACCCCGCCCGCGGCATCGGCCTCGCGCAACGCCGCCTCGGGAAACACCTGCGGAATGTCGTGCGTGTGGATGGCAATCAGGCTGATCGAACGCGCATCGCCAAGCGGGCCGAGTTTTTCCAGCACCCGCGCCGGCTTCAGGCCCAGATGCAGATGCTGCGCCAACGGTTCGGCCAGCACGATGTCGTCGGTCGCGGCGCCACCCTCCTGTCCCGCCGGCACGATCCACTCGGCTTTCGCTCGGCGATCGGTCGGGATGATCCGGTTCTCGGTCCGGCCGCGCTTGAAAACCCCCAGGATGCGGCCGGGCGCTTCGCCGATCCGCCGCAGCGTGCGGCCTTCATAGCGGCCCGGCCCGATCGGCCGCAGCCGTACCAGAACCCGCTCCCCCGGAGCCAGCGCCGGCATGCCGCGCTTCTCCGGCTGCATCAGAACCGTAGGCGGCGGCCCGTCGCTGCGTTCCCATTCGACCGGACGCGCCACCGCGTCGCCGTCACGGTCGGTGCCGGTGATCTGAACCACCACGGTATCGGGCAATGCGGCACTCGCAACCCGGACCGGCGGGCGATCGGCCGTGCCGCCGCCGTCCCGCGGGACAGGCTTGCCTCGATGCTTAATACGTTTTGCCACTGATTTCGCAACCGCGAGTCTGCCACCCGCACAGTGCCACATCGAGGGGGACGCTGCCATGACCGGCCAACCGGTTTCGCGCGCAGGTGTCTCGTCACGGTGCAATTAGTTCGTGACTGTTACTTCAGAATCGCGCCCGACCCCGCTAGCGCAGCCGCTGCACCGTGTAATCGGCGACCTCACACAGCGCGCGGCGAATCGGGCTGTCGGGAAACACCATCAGCGCGTCTTTCGCGTCCTGCACGAAGCGTTGCGCGCTTTCCAGCGTCACCCCGATCGCGCCATGATCGGCAATCAGCCGCATCGCCTGATCAAGGTCGTCGTCGGTCTGTTCCAGCGCTTCGACGGTACGCTGCCAGAACGCCTTTTCCTGCGCATCGCCGGCCAGGAAGGCAACCAGCACCGGCAGCGTGATCTTGCCCTCGCGGAAGTCGTCGCCGATCGTCTTGCCCAGCGTCGCCTGGTCGGCCACGTAATCCAGCGCGTCATCGACCAATTGGAACGCGATGCCCAGCTTCATGCCATAGGTCGAAAGCGCGGTTTCCTCGGGCTCCGGACGGCCGGCGACCACCGCGCCAATCTGGCACGCGGCAGCAAACAGCGCCGCCGTCTTGCCCTGCACCACTTCCAGGTAGCGCGCTTCCGTGGTCGACAGATCGTTCTGCGTCACCAGTTGCAGCACCTCGCCCTCGGCAATCGTCGCCGCAGCCTTCGACAAAATCGCCAGCACCCGCAGCGATCCGTCATCGACCATCAACTGAAACGCCCGGGCGAACAGGAAATCGCCCACCAGCACCGAAGCCTTGTTGCCGAACACCGCATTGGCCGAGGCCAGGCCCCGGCGCAACTGGCTTTCATCCACCACGTCGTCATGCAGCAGCGTCGCGGTGTGGATGAACTCCACACAGGCGGCGAGATCGACATGCCGTGCGGCGTTCGGCTGGTCCGGGTAGCCGCACAGGCGCGCCGAGGCGAGCGTCAGAAGCGGACGCAGCCGCTTGCCGCCGGCCGCAACGATATGCGCGGCGAGCTGAGGGATCAGCGCGACCGGGCTGTCCATCCGCGCGACGATGACGCGGTTGCACGCTTCCAGATCGGCCTCGACGAGGCCGACCAAAGCCGACAGTGCATCCTCGCTCGTGTGTTCGGTCGAACCGGACACGAGCGTCACGCCGATTTCAAGGGGACTGGCGACGCCGCCCAAGTGGTTCTCCCGATTTCCTTCAGGGGTCGGTCTTCATATCGGTGCCACTTCAAGGGGGTCAAGCGGCCATACAGCCATCAGGCCGCCGGTTTCTCCGTCACACCCCGGCAAATCGCCCGCGCTCCGGCTAAACCGTCCGCCCGCCGGATGCTGAGTGCAAGCGAATCAACACACGCGCCGCGACCGAAGCGGACCCGAAGACCACTATTTCAGGCAGAACCGCCGATCCGGCACACGCACGAGGCCGATCGTCAATCCGCCGTGCCCTTCCCTGTTGCATGGCTGTACCATCCGGCTCACGATTGAATCATGCGCGTTGTCGTCACCTCCAATAACGTGATCCGACTATCTTTTTTAACGGCGTTGCTCGCCGACGCGGGAATCGAGGCGGTCCTGCTCGACGGACATACCAGTGTGCTCGAAGGCAGCGCCGGCGCGATCCCGCGCCGACTCGTCGTCAGTACCCAGGACTTCTCCCGCGCCTGCCGCATCCTGCGCGACGCCGGCGAATGCTGACCACCCCCACCCCAACCACCACCACGGGCCATCTGCTCGGCGGCCGCGTGCGCTACCGGCAGCCGGAGACCGGATTCCGCAGCGGCATCGAACCGGTCCTGCTCGCCGCCGCCATCCCGGCCCGCAGCGGAGAGCATGTCCTGGAGGCCGGCACCGGCGCCGGCGCGGCCCTGCTGTGCCTCAGCGTTCGGGTTCCCGGCGTGCAGGCCACCGGGATCGAAATCGACGCCGGAATCGCCGCACTCGCCGCCGGCAATGCCGGCGACAACGGCTTCGACGGCATCGCCATCGTCACCCATGCGATCGAAAGTGTGGTATTCGATCACGTCTTCGATCATGCCTTCGCCAATCCGCCCTACCATTCGCCGGACGGCACCGCCTCGCCGCTGGCCGCCCGCGAAACCGCCAAGCGCGGTTCGCCGCCGATGATGGTGGTCTGGATCCGGCGCATGAGCCATGCCTTGCGCGACCGCGGCTCGCTGACGCTGGTGGTGCCGGCCGGTCTGCTGCCCGCCTGCCTGGCCGCGATGGCCGAAGCCCACTGTCCTTGCACGCACTTGTTCCCGCTTTGGCCGAAGCTGAACCAACCGGCGAAGCTGGTGCTGCTGCGCGGCGTCAAACGCGCCCGCACGCCGATGCTTCTGTCATCAGGTATTGTGCTGCATCATCCTGACGGATCATTCACCGACGAGGCCGAGGCGATCCTGCGCGACGCCGCGGCATTGAATCTGAGCGGCCGATAACCGGCCCAACCCGAACGGGTCCGGGAGACTGTCGCAGCGGCGCCCGGTGCCGCGCCGGAATCTACATTTCGTCCGCGTTCGGGTGACGCAGATGCCACAGCCGCTCATGCGCGGCGATCAGACTCTCCATGTTGCGCCGCCGCGTTCCGTCCGGCGTCAGCGGGCGGCGGGTGAGCATCATTTCCAGGATATGGAGAAGCTGTTCTGCGACCTCAAAATCGGCTTGATCACAGGCATGGTGAAAGGCGATCAGAATCTTGTCCGACAGTCGGCGGCTGTAGCGCGGGGCGGCACCCGAACCGGATTCTCGTCCCGTCTCTTCCTCAGTGTGGCTCACTGCCGCCCCTAACATGATGGTACCGACCATCGAACCCTCCAACCGGTGCAAAGGTGCACCCTCCACGCACGAAACCCCTGGTCCTGAACGATCCCTGGAAAGCGCAGAACGCAGAATGAATCATGCACAATAGACCACAGCGCACGTGAAAAACTCGTTAACACTGGCGTGAATTTCGTCAAAAATGCCGACAGAGCGAAAAAAATCAGGTCTCGTGATACAATAGCCGCGTGCTGCGACAAGCTATCCGCCCTCCCGAAGCGTGAATCGCCGGGCCGAAGAACGTGACAGACCGACCTGGGCATCGTAGCCGATTTGACGGTTTCGACGAGTCGTATGCATGCCGGACGCCACGCCAGCGCCCCCGACTGGCCCCCCCGCCGGCTGGCCTCCTCCGACTGGCCTCCTCCGACTGGCCTCCTCCGACTGGCCTCCTCCGACTGGCGCCTTCCACTTGGCCCCTTCCACTTGCCCCTCCTGAGGCATCGCTGCTGCACGACAGCATACCGCATTCCATTTTCGTCCAACCATCCTACCCCGACGCGAACCCCGCCCCCTGACAGCCGAACCAACCATTGGCCAGCACTGGACGCGCTTTGCCGGATCGGGCACGCAAAGCCTGACCAGCCTCCAACAGATTGGTTAACGGCAGGTTAACGGCGCGCCGCGGCGCCGGCGGCGGCCCGAACCGCCTCGGCCGAACGGTCAAACCGCTGCGCCATCGCGATGCCCGCAACCCGGCTATATCATAACATGAAAGACATGGAAGTCATCGCCAGCCTGCGTCAGTTCTCCGGCCCCAGGTGCTGCAACAGCAAAGCCGCACCCGGCAGCGTCGCCCGCTGCTGCCGCAGCAGCGCCTTGCCGCCCACCGCATAAACCGCCACCGCCGCCAGCAGGTCCCGCAGCCGGTCCGGCGCATTGGCATCGAACGGCAGCACGCAGCCGCCGGTGCGCCGCGCCAGGTCAAGGAAAATTTCGGCATCCCGCCGCGCGCTCCAGTCGGCGACGTCATGCAGCACGATCAGCCGCATGCCGCGGCGTCCCATCTCGTCGGCGATCTGCCGCCCCCGCCCCGGCGACTCCTCGAACACGTCGCCGATATAGGTCACCACCCGCACCCCCGGCAGTCCCAGCGCGCGCGACAGCATCGGCAGCATCTGCGTGGAACCCGAACGGCAGCTTATCGAGGCCGCCCGGTCGCGCAGCGCCGCCGGATTGGCGGTAAACTCGGTGAAGGTGTGCAGGCGCGAGCCGCCATGCACCGCCAGCGCCACATCCAGCGCGCCAGGCAACGCCTGAACCAGCGCATCGGTGACCTGCCGCGCCGTCGCCCAGGCCGGTTCGCGGGACGCCGTGGCATCGAAGCCGAACACCAGCCGCGGCCGAAGCGGCCCTGCCGCCGGCGGCACCGGCGGCAGCGCTTCGGGCCGGGAGAACAGCGTGTTGCGCAGCGTCGCCAGCGCATGCCCGATCGAGGGCAGCCGCATCGGCGCAGCGGCCGCGGAACGGCGGACCGGAACAGGTTCGGCGGCAGGCTCCGGATCGGCGACCAGGACGAAATTCGGTTTGTCGGGCATTGGGCTACCCCCTTGCATAAGGATATAGCACAGACGGCGCAGCCCGGCCGCGGTTTCCGCCGCTGCTGCCGTTTTGTGACCGCCTGCCCGCCGCGCCCGTAACCCAGTCGCCCTACAGCGTCGGCCTGATCGTCGCGATCCCCGCCGCCACATCCAGTTCCGCCGTGGTGATCGGCGCGCCACGGATCACCACCAGATACATCAGCGCCGAGACCAACCCGATCGCCGCACTCACCAGCAGCGCCGGCGTGAAACTCCCCGTCGCCTGCACGATGAACCCGGTTACCGTCGGCGCCAGCGCCCCGCCCAGATAGCCACCGAAATTCTGGATCGCTCCCAGCGAGGCCGTGCAATTCGCCGGCGCCGCGACCGAGGCCAGCGCCCAGGACATCCCGCTCGCCGAGGCCCCGAACATCAGCGCCGCCGAAATCGCCCCCACCGCCAGGACATCGCTGGAAGTCTCGGCGGCGATGACGGTGAAACTCACCATGCCCAGCAGGCCGATGATCACCGGGATCTTGCGGCTGTTGACCGGGGAAAAGCCGCGCCGCATCAGCCAGTCGGCGATCCAGCCGCCGCCGATGCTGCCGACCACCCCGAACGCGAACGGAATCGCCGAAACGAAACCGGTCTTCGGGATCGACATGTGCCGCTGCATCTCCAGATAGCCGGGCAGCCACGCCAGATACAACCAGCCCATGTACACCACCCCGAAGAACCCCAGCACCAGGCCCCATGTGGTGCGGAACCGGAACAACCCCAGCCACTCCGCCAGCCGCACCGGCGCGTAGCTGCGCGTTTCCTCGCCGTCGGTCAGATAATGCCGCTCCTCATCGGTGAAATGCTCCTCGGCCGGATCGCGGTACACCGCGAACCACACCGCGGCGACCACCACCCCAGCCACGCCCATGATCGTAAACATCCAGCGCCAGCCGAAGCCGATCATCAGCGCGGTCAGGATCGGCGGCGCAATCGCCGGCCCCAGCGACGACGTGCAGTTCCACGTCCCGGTCGGCAACCCGCGATCCCGCACGTTCCACCAGTCCCGCACCACCCGCACCGCCGAGGAGAACATCGGCGCCTCGCCCAGCCCCAGGAACACCCGCGCGATCGAGAACTGCCCGAACGACGTCACGAACCCCGCCGCCGCCTGCGCCAGCGACCACAGTCCCAGCCCCGCCGACAGCAGCCGGTGCGGCCCCACCCGGTCCACCAGCGCACCACCTGGCAACTGCGCAAACGCATAGGCCCACAGGAACGCCGACAGCAGCAGCCCCATATCGGCGATCGACAGCCCAAGCTCCTGCCGGATCAGCGGATTGGCGATCGACAGCGTCGAGCGGTCGAGGTAATTCAGCGTCCCCGCGATCACCAGCATGATCAGGGCACTGCGCTGCCGGCGCCGGATGCTGGCCGGCGCGATCGGTATGGTCATGGAACGTCCTCCTGCGAAGGTGATGCCGCGACCTTACGTCGCTTTTCATGCCATAGACTTCGCACCGCCGCCTTAGGCGCATCACGCCGCTTTGACAACGCACCCTCCCGTTCGACAGTCCCGCCCCTCTCCGCTAGGCTCCATCCCGCTCGGAAACCCAAGGAAGGAGGCCCGGAACATGGCCGGAAACGCCCAGACAATCATCGAACTCGATCGTCAGCGGATGACCGCAATGGCCGAGAAAGATATCGCCACTCTCAACAAAGTGCTGGCCGACGATCTGATCTACACCCACTCCAGCGCCCGGCTCGACACCAAGCAAAGCCTGATCGGCGCCATGCAGTCCGGCGCCACCGTCTATACGGCTGTGGAGCCGTCCGAGGTGGTTGCCCAGGACCTCGGCGACGCGGTCGTGCTGACCGGTGTGGCCGCGATCAGCGTCAATTCCGGCGGCAAACCGAATTCATTCCGGGTGCGCTTCACCGACGTTTACGCCAACAAAGGCGGGCAGTGGCAGATGGTGACCTGGCAAAGCACCCGGCTGGGCTGATCGCGGTCTAACGGCTGACCGCGCGATAGAACGATTCCATCGCGCGGCACAGCCCATCGGCATCGCAGGCCGCCGACGCCAGCAGACGGTTCCGCATGCCCTGTCGCAGCGTCGCCAGCATAGCCGGCGTCGCCGGATCACTGCCCAACAGTATCGCCCGATCGATCGTGCCGCGCAGGTCGGCCAGCACCCAGTCCGCCAGGCCCGCGGCATGCAACAATGAAGCACTGGTTCGCGATGCCCAGCGGTCGCCGTCGAACGTCAGCACCGGCACGCCCTGCCACAGCGCCTCGGTCGTTGTCGTTCCGCCGTTGTACGGAAATGTATCGAGAGCAATATCGACATGCCGGTAGGCATCGAGAAAGTCGAAGTGAGGACTACGCCCTTGCAGCGTCACCCGCTCCGCCGCGATACCCCGGCCGACCAGCCGGCTCATCAGGTCGTCGCGCACCGAAACGTCGTCGAGCGTGGCGTTCTTCAGGAACAGTCTGGTCCCAGGTGCGCCCAGCAGGATCTGCGCCCATGCCCCCAGCACGGCGTCGGTCAACTTATACTGTGATCCGAGGGAACCAAAGGTGATAGGCTGGCCCGTTACGATGCAGGGCGGCGGCGCCACATCAGGCACCTGGTAGCGGACTTCAAAGGCCAGATAAGTCCCGGGCAAACGGTGGATTCGCTCGCTATAGAACGGTTCTTCCACCGAACGGATCACCCGGTCATCACCAACCAGCCAGTCGTACGCAGCGATCCCTGTGGTCGAAAACATGTTGAACCAGCCCACAATGACCGGCGCCGGGCGATGCATCAACAGCGGCAGCCGCCCCTGGAAACTATAGCCGTTCAGGTCCACCAGGATGTCGATGCCAAGACCGGCGATGATGTGCGCCGCCCGTTCGTTATTCACGCCGCGCAAATCGCCGATCGTATCAAGGTCGTGGTCGCGATAGCCACTCGCCGCCGAGGGCAATTCGCCATCCGACAGCATGAACACGTCGAACGCCGAACGATCATGCCGGTTGATCAGCGCGAACACCGGCTTCATCCAGTTGGCGGCGCCGAAGAACGCCGACAGATACGCCACGCGCAGCTTGCGCCCCGCCGCCGGCCTGGCCATGGGCGGGACTGCGGCAGGCGCAACCTGTTCCGCCCAGCTGCGCCGCGCTCGCAAGACCGCTTCATGATCCGCCCGCGGATCGCCCGGAATGATGCAGGCAAGACTCTCCCGGGCCAGCTTGGCGGCTGCGTCGCCCAAGGCAGCGGCTCGTTCGAAGGCGGACACCGCGCTTTCGATCCGGCCCAGCGCGAACAGCGATTTCCCCAGATTGTGCCAGACCGGCCCGGCATTGGGCGCAAGCGCCGACGCGCGGGAGAAGCAAGCCGCGGCGGATGCGGGCGCCGACAGCGCGAGATGCGCGCAGCCAGCCCCATACCAACCGTCGGCTGACATGTCGTTCAGCGCCAGCCCGGCCGTGTAGGCAGCGACCGCTTCCCGAATCCGGCCGGAGCCCTGCAGCACGTCGGCCAGCAGCAAAGCGATGCCGGCATGATCGGCACACCGCAACCGGGCGGCTTGCAGCAGCGCAAGGGCGGATGGCAGATCGCCCTGGGCGATGAAGTCCCTGGCGTCGCGCAGAACTGTTTCGGGTGCCATGACCTATTCAACGACCTCCCGCGGCCGGCTGCAACGTGGCCCACTTGACCCCGGGACAGCCACGGGCATGGTAACCGCAGATCTCTCATCGTGAGGACATCATGGCTCCAAGACCGTTCACCCTCTCGATCCCGGACGAAGCGATCGCCGACCTCAAGGCGCGCCTGGCTCTGACGCGCTTTCCCGACCAGGCGCCGCACGCGGCATGGGCCTACGGCACCGACCTGGGGTACATGAAAACGCTCGTCCCGTACTGGAAGGATCAGTTCGACTGGCGCGCCCAGGAAGCCGCGCTGAACGCATTCCCGCAGTTCAAGGTGCAGATGCCCGATGTCGACCTGCACTACCTGCAGGTCCCCGGCAACGGCCCGGCGCCGATGCCGCTGCTGCTGATGCACGGCTGGCCCGGTTCGGTGTTCGAGTTTCTCGACATCATCCCCCGCCTGACCGACCCCGCCCGTTTCGGCGGCGATCCGGCCGACGCCTTCACCGTCATCGCCCCGTCTCTGCCCGGCTACGGCCTCTCGTTCGATCCTGGCCAGAAACGGTTCGTCATCGACGACATCGCCGCCACCCTCGCCGCGCTGATGACCGACGTTCTCGGTTACCCGCGCTGGGCCGCGCAAGGCGGCGACTGGGGTGCGATCACCGCGTCCCGTCTCGGCCAGGCCCACACCGACAACCTGATCGGCATCCACATCAACCTGATGACCCTGCAGGTGGAAGCCACGCCGCCGGCGGAACCGACCGAGGAAGAACGCCGCTACGCTCGGGACATCGCGCACTGGACAAGGGAGGAAACCGGCTACCAGTGGATCCAGGGCACCAGGCCGCAAACCCTGGCCTACGGCCTGACTGATTCGCCCGCCGGCCTCGCCGCCTGGATTACCGAGAAATTCCGCACCTGGAGCGACTGCGGCGGCGACGTGGAATCCGCGATCAGCCGCGACCGGATGCTGGCGAATATTTCGCTGTACTGGTTCACCGGCGCGATCGGCTCATCGTTCTGGCCGTATTACGGCCGCCGCCATCGCAACAGGCCCATGGCCGCCGACGGAACCGTCGATGTGCCGACGGGCTACTGCGCGTTTCCGAAGGAAATCATCCGTCCGCCGCGGTCGATAGCCGAACAGGTGTACACCAACATCCAGCGCTGGACGGAGATGCCGAAAGGCGGCCACTTCGCCGCGATGGAACAGCCCGAAGCACTGGCGGCGGAGGTGCAGGCATTCTTTCGGGGGCTGCGGTAGGTGGTGGCGTCGACTGTCGCTTAATGCACACTCTATGGGCCATCAGCGGCCCGTTGCGGATTGTCTGTGATCCTTCGGCGTGACAAGATACCGTAGTATGCCGGGGTAGCTCAGGGGTAGAGTGCCCGTTTCAACAGCGGGAGGTCGGGGGTTCAAAACCCTCCTCCGGCAACGTTGGAGGTCCAAATGGAAACATGGGATGGTGCAGCCCACGCTTGGGGAGAATTATTGGGCGGCATTGCATCAGCGCGCAGGCTGGTCGGTTGCCAGACAAGATCGGCTTGGTTTCGAGGATTGGAAGACAACAAATACTTACTATTGCCATCGATCTACAGGACCAATCGAACGGTTGGACAAATGTTGAGAGATTTAGAAGGACAACTACTTGGACGAAAGGTCCCCAGGCCCTATCCATATTATGAAAATCTGAGCATATACTACATAGACAATATACTTGATCGATTTGGAAAGGAGAGAATATTGCCTATGCAGTTCCGGCGGTCCATTGATGATATTTTAGTGAATCTGAGGTCGTATACGAAAAAGGCAGCTGACAAAAGTAAAACCCCAGACGAGTTGAAAGCGATCGACCGGCTTTCGAGCCTCACTCGGGCTAACTTGATGGGCTACCTGCCGACCGAAATTGATGCGTACCACGAGTTTCAAAATAGGGCGAAGCTGGATCACCTAAGTTCTTGGTCTGTTCTTTCGCTCATGCGTCATCGAGGTGTTCCGACAAGGTTGATGGATTGGTCCGAATCATTTTTGGTCAGCTTATATTTTGCTTTACAGGATTACCGGTCTGTTCTTATTCCAAAATGGACGCAGGACAAGACATGGAACCTGAGCCGGCCAGTTTTTGAAATACCTACGCTGCCTGCGCCGGGAATGTGGGTCCTCAACCCCTTTCACTTGGCGGGCTATTCAGGAATAGACGGTTCGATACCATACCCGAATCATCCGCCGTGCCCGGATTATTACGGTTCATTGTTGGCCGACAAAATTTGGCCATATCGAAGCCCTATTCCGATCCATGCATCGAAAGATGACGTTAGAATCGAGGGACAACGGGGTAACTTTACTATACACGGCCATAGTCCAGACCCCCTGGATGAGCAGATTAAACCCAGCTTACGACGATCTACAGTCGTGAATGTTCAAATCACACCCGAAGCCGCTGTATACGGAACGTATTTTCTGTGGCAATTCGTAAATTTCGATGAATTTGAACTTATGAGAGATCTTGATAGCCTTGGTCGCGTGGTGTCCCAGCGGCATCTGGGACGCTGATTACTGTTTGTAACTCCAGCCGCGGCCGGGATGCCCCAGCGTCGATGTCATTTTCCAGTTCGAGGTGTTCCGCGTAGCGTCGCAGGGCTTCCTTGACGTAATCGGCCTCGCTGACGACCCGTCCTTCAACAATATGACGGTCGATGATCCGCTTAAGATCGTCGGGAAGCTCACGATGCCCATGGACCCTCCTAAGGCGGCAGGAGGCAGCCATACAACAACGTACTTTGGCAAGTACGATTATGCACCCATAATCCCCAACGCAACCGCCCCCAATAATCGGTTCCAAGGGGCGTCGCCCCTTGGCGGGGTCCAGGGGCAGCGCTCCTGGCCTTCCCTCAGAACTTTGAAACCCGCGTCTCCTTCGCCGTAATAAACTCCAGCAGCGCCGGCTTGCCCGCCTGGGTCTGTTCAATCCCTCGCTGGATCGCCGCCTTGATATCCCCCGGCTGAGTAACCCGCTCCCCGTACCCGCCAAACGCCCGAGCCATCGCCGCATAATCGCCGGAAATATCGGTGGACCGGTACTTCTCAGTCGAGATCGGCATCACCTTCAGCTCGATCGCCATCGAGAAGTTGTTCAGCAGGATCGACAGGATCGGAATCTGCTCACGCACCGCCGTCTCAAAATCCATACCCGTGAACCCGATCGCCGCATCCCCCCAAAGATTGATGCAAAGCTTATCCGGCTTGGCCAGCTTCGCCCCCATCGCCAGCCCCAGCCCCATGCCCAACTGCGTGGTCTTGCCCCAGCCGATATACGACATCGGCTCTGTCGACACCCAGAACGGAGAAATCTGATCGCGCGGACTGCCCGCATCATGGGTGATGATGGTGTTCTTGCCGTCCACCGTATTCATCAGCTCCCAGATCACCCGGTACGGCGACAGCGGCGCCTCGTTCGAGTTCAGCAGCGGCCGCCACTGCTCCATCCACTCTTCCCGGACTTTGGTGATCTCCGCCACCACCGCCGCAGGATCGCGATTCGCCTTGATCGTCTGCCGCAGTTCCCCGGTCAGTGCCGCCAAGGTCAGCTTCGCATCACCCACCAGGCCAATCGAGCTCACCACGTCCTTGTTCAGGTGGTTCGGATCCAGCGTAGCATGGATGAACTTTTTCCCCTTCGGAAACTTGATGCCGAAATTGGTCTCGGTGAACGAGCAGCCAATGCCGATGATCAGATCGGCTTCCTGCACGAAGTGATGCACCGGCTTCGGTAACGCGTTGCCGCCCGATCCCAGCGACAGCGGATGATTCTCCGGGAACGAACTCTTGCCGCCCAGGCTGGTGGTGACCGGCGCCCCCAGCAGTTCGGCCAGCTCACGCAGTTCCGCCCAGGCCTCGGCCCAGTGCACACCGGTGCCGGCATAGATGACCGGCCGTTTGGCCGCCAGGATCGCCGCCGCCGCCTTGCGCACATCCGCCGGATCCGGCCCGTACCGATGCACGCCCACCGGCGTGTAATCCAGCTCGCCGATCTCCTCGTTCCAGATATCGGTGGGAATCTCGACGATCGCCGGTCCGCTCCGCCCATTCCGGATATTGCTCATGGCCCGGCGCATCACGTTCGACAGTTCCGCCGGGATGTTCACCGGTTCCGCCGACTTCGACACCCCCGCCATCTGCCGCGACGAACTGAAGTTCGGCGGAATGTTGGCGATCCGCCGCGGATACCCTTGCGGGATCACCAGCAACGGCACCGACTCGGAGAACGCCTGCGCCACGCCGCCATACGCATTCTCCGCGCCCGGCCCGTGCTGCATGCAGAACGCGCCGATCTTCCGCCCCGATGTCACCCGCGAGATCGCATCCGCCATGTGCAGCCCGATCCGCTCCTGCCGCACGATCACCGGCCGTATATCGGCTGCGGCGGCGAATTCCAGCAGATGGTTGACCGGATAGCCGCAGAGGATTTCGATCCCCTCGCGCTTCATGATCTCAGCGACTGCCTGACCGACTTTCATCCGCCCATCCCTCATGCAAATGGTTCATTGACCAGGGCACGTCTTGCTCCGCCACCCCGCGCCCGAACGCTAGGACCGGCCGGCGCGTCTGGCAAATCCGCCGAACCCGCATCATCCGCCCCACCGCCCCGAATCGTGCTATCGTACGTTCGGTCATCACCACGCAACACAATCTGTTGCGTCCGGTGACCGGGGTAACCACAATGGGTGGGATGGACGCGTCCGACGATTCGCTGCCGCACGGGCTTCTCTGAAGGAACAGAACAAACATGGATGGGCCAACCACGAACGGGACAAGCCGCGCCGCCGATGAACACCCCGTCCGGTTCGACCTGCTGACCGAGAATCCCGTTTACAAGCCGTTCCGCTACCCCTGGGCCTACGAAGCCTGGCTGACCCAGCAGCGCGTCCACTGGCTGCCGGAGGAAGTGCCCCTCGCCGACGACGTCAAGGACTGGCACCGCAACCTGACGGATGGCGAGCGCAATCTGCTCACCCAGATTTTCCGCTTCTTCACCCAGGCCGATGTCGAGGTGAACAATTGCTACATGAAGCACTACAGCCAGGTGTTCAAACCCACCGAGGTGCTGATGATGCTCTCGGCGTTCTCCAATATCGAGACGATCCACATCGCCGCCTACAGCCACCTGCTCGACACGATCGGGATGCCGGAGATCGAGTACACCGCGTTCCTCAAATACAAGGAAATGAAGGACAAATACGACTACATGCACGGCTTCTCGGTCGCCAACCGGTTCGAGATCGCCAAAACCCTGGCCGCGTTCGGCGCCTTCACCGAGGGCCTGCAGTTGTTCGCCTCCTTCGCCATCCTGCTGAATTTTCCGCGCTTCGGGAAGATGAAGGGCATGGGACAGATCGTCACCTGGTCGGTGCGCGACGAAAGCCTGCACTGCCAGTCGATCATCAAGCTGTTTCGGACGTTCATCCAGGAAAACCCCGACCTCTGGACCGAGGATCTGCGCCGCGAGATTTATCTTACGTGCGCGACGATCGTCTCGCATGAGGACGCGTTTATCGACCTTGCCTTCGAGCAAGGCCCGGTCGAGGGCCTGACGCCGCGTGAGGTCAAGCAATACATCCGCTTCATCGCCGACCGCAGGCTGATCGAACTTGGCCTCAGCGAACTGTTCCACGTCGCGAAGAACCCGCTGCCCTGGCTGGACGAGATGCTGAACGCGGTCGAGCACGCCAATTTCTTCGAAAACCGCGCGACGGAATACAGTAAGGCATCCACGTCAGGGACGTGGGAGGAGGCTTTTGATGATGTAGCGGTGGCTTTGGTGTAGGCCGGGGGCGTCGTCGCGGCGAACGGCCATAAACACGCTCATGCGGTCACCACCGGCTCATAAGCCACCAGAACGACCAACGGATTTTCACACTCCGCAAGGTCGTAGGGCGGAATCACGCCATCCTCGATCGCCGGCGGCAGTGCCACGCCCGCTTCGATTGCCGAGACCAGTGCGTCCTGCGCCTGGCGCGCAATGTGCTCCGGCCCGTCCGCGGCAGAGGTCACCCCGGGCAGCTCGGGAAAGCTGATCCACCAGGTCTTGCTATCGTCAGACGGCTCGGCGATCGCGATATAAGTCCTCACGCCATCTCCTTTACCGTTTTGGAGGATACTCCCAGTTCGCGCCGCACAAATGGAACGCAGTGTTTGATATCGCCGGCGTGGTTCGACACGACCACCGTGCGGCCGTCTTTTGAGAAGACCACGTGCGCTCCCTTGCCGGTCCGTTCGATCCAGTTTTCGCGCCGAAGCCGGTTCATCACCTCACGCGGGGTCACTCAGACACCCCCCAAAACCTCCGTCACCCGACCCGCCCGTCCCCGCAACGCCGCCCCCATGTCCGAAAGCCCAATCCGCCGCATCTGCTCGCTCACCCCCACCACCACCAGCGCATTAATCGCTCCATTCGGCATATGCACCGGCGCCGCAACGATACTCACCCCGCGGATATACTGTCCGTCGTCCACCGCATACCCCGCCACCCGAACAGCCTCCACCTCCGCCCGCCACGCCTCCAGCGTCGGCGCCACATCCCAGCGCAGCCGAGCGAACCGCGCCTCGATTTCCACCCACGGATACGATCCGAACGCCGCCAGGCACCGCCCCGTCGCACTGATCAGCGCCGGAAACCGGCTGCCAATATCCACATGCACCTGCAACGGAGAATCCGCACGAGCCAGCGCCACCACCACCATGTGCTCCAGCCCGCTCATCTCCACCGCGATCGCCGTCGCACCATACTGCTCAGATAACGAGTCCAGATCGGCCTGCACCACAGCCGGAAACGTGTGCTGCCGCAGCGCCGTCCGAGCCAGCGCCACCAGCCCCGCCGCCACGCTGTATTTCTTCGTCGCCCGGTCCACCGCCACCAGCCGTTCCGCCGTCAGCACCCGCAGAATATGCAGGCACGTGCTCGGCACCAAATCCAGCGCCCGGGCAATCTCATGCACCCCCAGCGGCGCATCGCTCCGCCCCAGCAGCCGCAGGATCGCAATCCCCCGCGACAGCGCCGGCACCGCCCGCACCCGAGGCATCACACCTCCACTCAAAACATATTGTCCCAATACAACACCACCCACCCGTTTGACAACAGACCCTCAACCCGCAACAATCCCGGGGGAGACATAAATCCAATGCCCAACGCCATAACCCGCCGCACCGCGCTCTCGGCCGCCGCCCTCCTCGCCCGCCCTGCGCTCCTCCGGTCCCAAACCGCCCCAATCAAGATCGGCCTGCTCAGCGACGTCGCCGGCCCCTACCGCAACGTCAACGGCCCCGGCGGCAAAATCGCCGTCGAACTCGCGGTCGAGGATATCGGCGGCACCCTCCTCGGCCGCCCGCTCGAAGTCCAGCAGGCCGACATCCAGAACAAGCCCGACCTCGCCAGCGCCCAGGCCCGCGCATGGATCGACAGCGGCTTCAACGTGCTGGTGGACGGCGGCGCCACCTCCTCCGGCCTCGCCGTCCAGGAAGTCGCGCGCGACAAGAAAACAATCTTCCTCGGCAACGGACCATCCGCCACCGAGTTCACCGGCAAGTTCTGCTCCCCCTACGGATTCCATTTCTGGGCCAACACATACTCGCTCGCCAAAGGCACCGGCGACGCCCTCACCCGCTCCGGCGGCACCTCCTGGTTCTTCGTAACCGCCGACTACCAGTTCGGCTATTCGCTTCAGGCCGCGACAGAAACATTCGTCAAAGCCGCCGGCGGCGAAGTCCTCGGCAGCATCCGCGCCCCGCTCGGTACCACCGATTTCTCCAGCGCCCTGCTGCAGGCCCGCACCTCCGGCGCCAAAGTCATCGGCTTCGCCAACGCCGGAGTCGATCTGCAGAACTGCATCAAGCAGGCCGCCGAATTCGGCATCGTCAAAGGCGGCCAAAGCCTCGCCACCCTGGTAATGTTCGTCACCGACATCGTCGCCCTCGGGCAGGACGTCTGCGAGGGCCTCGTGCTGACCAACTCCTTCTACTGGGACCTGACGCCGCAAACGCGCACCTGGACGGACCGTTTCGTCAAACGCATGAATCAGCCGCCGACAATGGCCCAGGCCGCAGATTATTCGGCCGCCCTGCACTGGATGCGGGCCGTCCAGGCCGCCAACACGCTCGACACCGACGCGGTGGCCGAGAAGATGCACACCATGCCGGTGAACGACTTCTACCATGACAACGTCCCTGTGATGCCCAACGGCCAGATCCAGGACCCGATGCATGTCTGGCGAGTCAAACCCAGCGCCAGATCAACCCACAAATGGGACTTTTATGAACCGATCGCCACCATCCCAGGCAACGACTCCTACCCGCCGCTGAACGAGACGGGCTGTCCCCTGATTCACACCTGACCTCACCCCGCCCGCTTCGGCAATTCGACGATCCCGCTCCCCAGCACCGACAATTCGCCATCCTGGTTGTGCGCAACCTGCTCGATTTCGACCAGATGGCGCCCGGCCTCCTCGAATTTGCGCACCACGGACCCGTCGATGAACAACAGGTCGCCCTCGGGATTGTGCCGCCGTATCTTGCAGGTGGCGCGGCGCAGGAAACCGTCATCACCCATCCAGTTGGTCAGATGGTGAGTCAGCCACGAACACCGTTCGGGCCCGTAATCATACGCCCCCGGCGCACCCACCATCAGCGCGAACTCCGGCTCCCAGTGCACCCGCTCCGGACAGTCCGGAATTCCGAACCGGTTCTTGATCCCCAGCCCCGGATGGTGCTGCGCCTGCCGCCACGCCAGCTTGTTGGCGCGGATATACAGCCCGCCCCAGCCCTGCGCATACGCGATGAAGCCGGTGACCGTCATCGGCCCCTTCGCCATCGTCGGCAACTTCTCCCCCACAACAACATCGTCCCAGTAACGCGGCACCGTGCCGCGAATCTCCTCCGCCGCATACAACGAATAAACCCGCTCCAGTTCCTCATCCGAGTAGACCCGAGGCGGACGCGCGCGGACCTCGCTATACTTGGTACCTTGCTCCCGCGCCTGGTCGCGATCGGTACGGAAGCACCAACTGTCCGCCTCCGCCACCAGGTCGCCCGCCGGATTGAAGAAATTCACGTGGTAGATCTGCTGCACCGCGCGCCCGGCGAATTTCGTGTCATGCTCGATCAGATCCTTCAGCCACGCCTCGGTGCTGATCGCCTGATTCCGCAGCACCGGCTTGTGCCAGGTCCAGTCCGCCCCCGCCCACATCGCGTGCACACCCGGAATTCCGCCAACATAGCCCGAGATAATCCGGCTCGTCGTGAACAGGAAACTCGGCAGCGCCACAATATCGCCGAACCGGGTCTTCGCCGCATAGCCGGGATCACACCACAGCGGATTGTCGTCACCAATACCGTGCGCGTAATGACGGATATTGTCGCGCGTCGCCTCATAACACCACGGCTCCGCGGTGTTCTCGATCTTCTGGTCCTTGCGCGCGCGCAATGCATCCAGCGCCTGATCGGTGATCTGGGCGAAACGCCGCGTCGGTTCGGTGCTCATGCTGTCTCCGTTTGACTGCCGGCGCTGCCCGCCGCTTCCCGGTCGCGCAGCGCCTTGCGATTGATCTTTCCCGCCGGAGTCCGTGGCAACGCGTCCACAAACGCCACGATCCGCGGAAATTCGTGCTGACTGAGCCGGCTGCGCACAAATCGCTGAATATCGGCCACGGCGCCAGCATCGCTGGCATGACCCGGCGCCGGCACGATGAACGCCTTCACCACCAGACCCCGCAGTGCATCCGGCACGCCGATCACCGCCGCCGACTCCACTCCGGGATGCTTCAGCAGCGCGTCCTCGATCTCCACCGCGCTCATCGTCCACCCCGCCGAGATGATCACATCATCTGCCCGTCCCGCATGGTAGAAATATCCGTCCTCATCGATCCGTCCGCGATCCTTGGTCGGGAACCAGGCGTCATGCCGGCGCACCTTGATCTCGCCCAGTTCGCCGGGCGCGCACTGGCTCCCGTCCGGCCGCTGCACCTCGACCTCCACCCCCGGCACCGGCCGACCCAGCGCGCCGTCCTTCACCACAAAATCCGCCGCACCGGGATAGTTCGCCAGAATCACCCCGACCTCGGTCGTGCCATACATGCTGCACAGCGTGCCGCCGAACGTTTCTTGCACGTAAGCCGCCGTATCCTGGTCGATCGGCTCCCCGGTAAACGACATCTTTTTCAATTCCAAACGATACGCCCCCGCGACGCCGGAAGTCCGCATCATCCGGTAATGCGTCGCCGCCGCCGACAAATTCGTGGAAGCATAATCCTGCAACGCCTGCAGCAGCCGCTCCGCGCTGAACTTGCCGGCATACGCCCCCGTCTCGATCCCCAGCACCAGCGGTGCCAGCGTCCCGTGCCACAGCCCATGCCCCCAGGCCGGCGAGGACGGGCAGAAATACCGGTCCCCCGGCCGCAGCCCGGTGCCGTACAGCGCCGCATTCATCACCACCACCAGCGCCCGGTGCGTATGCTTGATCGCCGCCGGCATCTCCCGCGTGGTGCCCGAGGTGTACTGAAAAATCGCCATGTCCGCCGCCGCCGTCACCGGCTCATAGCGCGCCGGAAACCCCTCCAGAACAGACATGAACGCCGCATCCGCCACAACCACGCGCACACCGTCAAGGCCGGCCAGCGCCGCCGCCTTGTCCGCCGTCGTCAGCAACACGGCCGGCGAGCAGTCCCGTGTGCGCAACGCCACGCCATCGGCGCCGAACAGCGTGAACAGCGGCACCGCCACCGCCCCGCGCTTCACCGACCCGAACAGCGCCGCATAGAATGCCAGCCCGGGCTCCAGCATGATCGCCACCCGGTCGCCCGCCATCACCCCCTGCGCCGCCAGCCAGTGCGCAAACCGCGACGACGCCGTCGCCAGCGCGGCAAAGCTGATCGTCTCGTCAACGCCCTCAGCATGAGCCACCCGCAGCGCGACCCGGTCGCCGCTGACGTGCCGGTCCACACACTCCCATCCGATATTCAGCTTTTCCCGCGTGCCATCGAACAACGCCCACAGCCCGGCGGTGGAGAAATGCCGCTGCGCGTCAGCATAGCTCGTCAAATCGGTCAGCCTGGGCATGACGCCGCGTTCCTCCTGTCGCGCCCACTAAACGCGGCAGCTGCAGTGTTGTCAATATGCCGAAGGTATTGTCCATAGACAACACAAGCCGCGCCGCTGCCACCGTGGGTCGGAAACTGCCGCACAGTCGGGCCGCTCCTGACGACCGATGGTTTCGGCCACCGCGCGGCGCGAACATGAAAAGCCCCAGATGAAAGCAACGGACCGCACGAGCGTCGCTAACCTTTGGTTAACCTTTCGACGCTATCCAAAGTCAGGCAGCTTTACGAAGTGGATAACAACATTCGGCGTATGTAACCATATAATTCCCCGAACCAGGCTAGATCCGGCGGCCGCTGCCGATCACGGAACATGCTGACACTGGTCCGCTTTCGTATCAGCCGGCCGGGTCGGGAAGGTTGCAAGAGGGTGGGTACCGATGGAACCAGACTACCATGCACAGCTAAAGATCGCACGGCTGCTTTTCGACAATCACTGGCTGTCGCACGCTCGGCAAAAGTGCCTCTCGGCCCTGCCGGCCGGTGCCCAGACGAACGATGAAGCTGGCACTCTGTTGCGCACTATAGAGGATCGGCTGCGCGATCGATCAGCCCTCAATCTCTCATTGGATCATGCACCAATCACCATCCTCATGGATCAGGAGTGCATTATCAGCACGTTGCATTTCAGGCACCTCGAAAGCGATCTGCTGAAACGTGAAGCGTTCCGGCAGGGGGTTTACTACATAGATATAGAGACTTCGTCGCAATGCAACCGAAAATGCCACTATTGCCCGAACTCACAGAATGACAGGTTCTCCCACAACAAATTCATGGACGACGCAGTTTTCACCTCGTGCATGGAGAATCTTGCGGCCATTGGCTACAGTAAGGACATCCACTTTGTCGGATTCAATGAGCCGTTGCTGTATATGGCAAACATTCTCGACCGGATCGAGCTGGCCAGCAAACTGGTGCCAAAGTCGAGAATTGTGATCTACACCAATGGCGACTATCTGGAACGCGAGGACCTGAATCAACTTATCAGGGTAGGATCGAATGAAATTATTATCTCGGTGCATCTGCCTCCAGGCAAACCGTACAATGACGAAAATATTTTCTCCCGGATCAACAAGATCGCTGAGCGGCTTGGTACGCCGATCCAACCGCTGAGATATGAGCAGAACCGGCAGATCTCGGCCCGCCTGGTTCATAATCACATCAGAATCCTGATATACCAGTTAGACTACGAACAACTTGGCAGTAACCGGGCGGCGACATTGGAAAACATCGGTCCAAACATCGGCACGCGGACCGCCGCCTGCCTCATGCCGATCTACCAATTTATCGTCGGACATCAGGGCGCGGTGGTTCCATGCTGTGTCATGGTCAGCGACGATGAGCGGAACGCCAAGTATCTCATGGGCAACGTCGGTCAGGCACCAAGCATATTCGATATCTACTGCGGCGCGGATTTTGTTGCCTGGCGCCGCAGCCTGTTCAATTTAGCACCCAAACCGGCGCCGTGTCAGACTTGCAACACGGGTGCCTCTCTCCCGCTGTTGAATGCACCCGAAACCTACGATCCGTGGCAGCACCTCGTTTCGCCACCTATACTTGATCCGGTCGTGCTCTGATAACGCCCAGCCGGGCACGCACATCAGGCAACAGGCGCCCCGGCTGACCCCGCCCCCTAGGCCGCCGCTCGCTCCGCCGCCGCCAACCCCACCCGATCCAGCATCGCCGCCGCATTCCGCTGCAGGATCAGCGCACGCGCCGCGTCGCCAATCTGTGCGTCCTCCAGCGCCTTGCGCGTCCAGTCCACCCCGAACGCGCTGCCATCCGTCCCGCACACGATCCGCTCCGCCCCGTACAGCGCCACCGCCGCCTCGATCGCCCGCGGCCCGAAGGAATTGCAGTCCACCGCCACCTTCGCCGCCCGGAAGCGCGCCGACGGCAGCACCTCCTCCGGCGTATCGAGCAGGCAACGATGGTCCATCCGCTCGACCTCGTACGGAATATTGCCGCCCAGATTGTGCACGACCACCGTAACGTCGGGATACGCCGCCAGGAAATCCGTCAGGCATAGCGTCACCATCGCCGACGACAGGCTCGCCTGCATGTCCAGCGTGCCGTTGCGCCGCCGCGCGTT
>Ga0182012_10001659_pt1 | contig 24227 bp, 24 predicted proteins | sample 612S2SmetaG_FD_120486 | JGI IMG/M metagenome (GOLD analysis project Ga0182012, IMG submission 120486) | Permafrost microbial communities from Stordalen Mire, Sweden - 612S2S metaG | ecosystem: Environmental > Terrestrial > Soil > Wetlands > Permafrost | place: Sweden: Stordalen | collected... | reverse complement strand
TGATGCACCGAAGCGGCTACCGCTTCAGCCTTCGCTGGCACGGCATGAGCCCGGCTGTGGCGCAGGTTGGCCGCCAGTACGGTCCGGTTCTGCTGAGCGGCGTGGTGGCATCGGGCGGTCTGCTGGTAGATCAGTCGATGGCCGCGATGCTGGCTGCGGGCAGCGTCTCTGCGCTGGTCTACGCCAACCGTTTCGTAAGCGTTGTGCTCGCGCTGCTTGCCGGCGCTATTTCAACGGCCATCGTGCCGCCCATCTCTCGGCTCATCGCCCACCGTGAATGGCCGGGCTGCCGCGCGACCCTTCGTACCTGGGCTCTAAGCACCGCAGCGGTCTCCGTTCCGATTGCCGCAGCGCTCATCGCATGCGCACACCCACTGGTCACGATCGCGCTTCAGCATGGAGCATTCGGATCGCGCGACACCGCTGTGGTTGCGCGGGTGCTGGCCATGTTCGCCATTCAGATTCCATTCTTCGCAGTCAGCCGCGTCTTCTACCGGTTTTTGATCGCGATGCTGCGCACCGACCTGGTGCTCTACTGCGGCGTCATCAACCTTGTACTGGATATTGTTTTGAACCTGGTGTTGATGCGGCGTTATGGCGTGGCCGGCATTGCTCTGGCCACTTCGCTGTGGACGGTGAGCACATTCATCTTCCTCTGGTACTGGACGTATAAAGTGCTGGCACGCGCGGAGGCCTCTGCGCTCACTCCCAAACAAGAGGCCGCAATATGACCCCGAGTTCAGCGCGCTATCTGCTGCGTGTTGACGATCTTTGCCCCACGGTCAAACGCGAGCCCTGGTTGCGCGTTGCCGCGCTCACTTGCGAACTCAAACTCAAACCGATCCTGGCCGTCGTCCCCGATAATCGCGACCCCGAGCTTCGCATCAGCAGCCACGACGAGTCTTTCTGGGAGCGCATGGGTGCGATGGAGCGGGCTGGTGCGGCGATTGCACTGCACGGGTACCAGCACCGAGCGGGCAGCCGCGGACGCAGCCTTGCGCGCTTGCACAACGAAAGTGAATTCGCCGGCGTTTCCGCACTGACGCAGCGAACCTGGATACGAGCGGGTCTCGAGATTCTTCGGTTACACGGATTGAGCCCAACCCTTTGGGTTGCGCCGCGCCACGGGTTCGACAGCAACACGCTCGAAGCTCTGCGCGCGGAGGGTATTTCGCTGCTATCCGATGGATTCGCGCAAAGGCCGTTCTTGCGCGGTGGCTTCAAGTGGATTCCGCAACAGCTTTGGGGGCCGGCGAAAAAGCGCGCTGGCCTGTGGACCATCTGCCTGCATCCGAACACGATGACCGAGGCGCAATCTGCCGAGTTTGCAGCGTTTGCCCGCGAGCACGCCGCACAGTTCACGTCAGTCGACGAAGCGCTCGCGGAATTCCCGCCCTCACGCCTTACGTTTTTGGAGTGGCTGAGTGAAAATGCGGCCTACGCGCACTTTGCCGGCCGGAGATTCATGCACGAATCGAAGCGCCGCCTTCATCGGGAGCGCAATCGGGCTGGCGCACCGGGCCGGCCGCAGCAGCCCGGGGTCCGGCTGCCGTCCGGCGCTTCGCAGCAAGCAACTCGCGATACAAAGCCTCATGCCGATCGAGCGCGGCCTCAAGACTGAACCGCTCAACAACGCGTTGGCGGGCGCGAGCACCCATCGATCTTCGCTCCTCAATCGGCATCGCCATCAGGCGATTCATGACATCGGCTATATCTGCATAGTCCCCAGGCCTCGAGAGCAGCCCCGTCACTTCGTCCGCAATCGCTTCACAGGTTCCGCTCACTCTGGTGGCAACCTGGGGCAATTCGCATGCCGCCGCCTCGAGGATCGCCATGGGCAGGCCTTCCAAGCGCGAAGTCAAAATGAGCCCGTCCGCCGCCTGCATCCATCGCCTGACGTCGGGCACAAAGCCGAGAAATGTGACTCTCCGTGCTGCGCCGATTCGCTCCGCCAGGAGTTCAAGCTCTCGCTGCTGCGATCCAGCCCCGGCAATCACCAGCCGCGCCGGCCCTTGCACCCTTTCGAAGGCTCTCAGCATCGTGCAGAAATCCTTTACCTGCTCAAGCCGCGCCGCAGCCAGCCACACAAACTCTTTTCCAAATCCGAGATCGCGGCGCAGGGGCTCGCGGTTTGCCGCATCCGGCCGCCATGTTTTTATGTCCACGCCGTTGGGAATCACAGTCAGGTGATCCGGATCGGCCATGCCGGCGCGCACATGCGCCTCGGCCGCAGCGTGGCTCACGGCGATCACGCCATCGGGCAGGGAATGGCTCAGACTGTAAAAGAACCTGCGCCACAAACCGCCTGTTGATGCGCTGTGAATGGTATCCACAACCACCGCGGCCGGCGCCAGAATTCGCGACCAGCGCGCCATCCACGCGGCGTGAGGCAGATGAGCGTGAACAACATCAGGATTATTCCGCCGCAGCCAGGCAATCATGCGCAGCCAGCCGCGAGGATCGACGAGGCCCTTGCGCAATTCGAGAGAGATGTATTGAATCCCGTCGCATTTGAGTGCCGCGGCCGCTTCTCCGCCTGTTCCCGCCAGCGCCACCACGGTTACGTTCCAGCCGCGCCGTCGCAGGCCGGCGGCCAACACCAATACTTGCCGCTCAGCCCCGCCTATGAGGTCGATGGTAGGAATCACGAGCGCCGCGTGGCTCATGCGCGGCACTCCGCGCATAACGCATCGATGAGAGCCTCATAGGCCTCGTAGGCGCGCTCAAACTCAAACTCGCCGCTGAACTCTGCGTAATGCGCGGACCTGGGGCCGTCGGCAGCAGCCGCGATGCGCGCGCGCTCAAGGCGAAGCCCAGTTGACCCGATAAGTGCCTGAAGGCGAGCCCGCCTCTGAGATCGATGCCGGTCCCAGCACGGGTCGTGGGCTTCGAGTGTCTCGATAGTTTTTTTGAGAGTCTGAGCCAGTCCGGCGACACTCACATCAGGGGCAAGCCAGGCGTTTGTGGAGCACTTCAACAGGTCGGTCAGGCCGCCTGAGGCAGGGGTAGACACAATTGGCAATCCGCTGGCAAAGGCTTCGAGCACCGCGTTCGGCATTCCCTCGTGGCGCGAGGAGAGCACAAAGATGTCAGCCCCGGCATAGAACCGCGCCGGCCGGTCTTGATAGCCGGCAAACCAAACTGCGTCCGCGATTCCTAATTGAATCGCCAGTGCTTTCAAACGTGACTCTTCATGTCCTTTGCCAACGATCACCAGGCCGGCATGGGGAAAATCCCTGCGGATCTGGGCGAATGCGTTCAGCAGCAGATCGAAGCCCTTCTCGGGAGCAAGCCGGCCTATGGCGAGCAGATGTGGGCCAAGCCCCGGCCATGGCTCCGGCTGCGCCAGGCTCCTTAATTTCTCGAAATCCACCGGGTTGGGCAACACCGCGAGCCGTTCCGCCGCAATGCCGAGCTCGCTTACCAGGTCATCGGCCATGGCCCGTGATTGGCAGACGACGCGGTCGGCAAAACGGTAAAGCACTCGATAGAGCCAGCGCGTGTACCAGGGCAGCACGTCGGCCTCAAGAGAAGCAGAGACGGTCGTGTTCTGGCGGACGACAACCGAAGTTCGCGCCGGGAAGAGCGGGCGCAACATCAGCACCATAAAGTTGAGGTGGAACATGCCTGAAAGAACCACGTCGGGCTTGAGGCTGCGCACCAGCTTGAGGATTCGGCCAGCGCTGTGCCTGACCCTGGATGCGCCAAGCGCATGCACGGTCACGGTGCCAGGCGCAGCTTCGGCCGGCAATGATTCTTGCGTTACGAGCCCCAGATGTATTTCGTATTTGCGATCGGAGAGTCCTCTGGCCAACAGTGCAGTTACCTGCTCTGCTCCGCCGCCCCCTAAATGCGGAATCAAGAGGAGGACCCTCAGTCTGTTTGACATGCTCTTCCCGGTAGGAACAGATTGTTATGGTTCGAGAATAGTTTTGGCTGTGTTTTGCGTCACTCATTTAACTGTCCAGAAATAGTACAGTTCATTTGCTTACTCTAAGAATCGAATTCCAACCTTTCTGGTTATTACAGCCATGGCCTCTACGGCATTTCTCGATCTGGATTCAGTTGCTCAATCGCCGGCCTCTCGGCAGCAAAGCATCCTGGTCGGCGTCACGCGCCACGAAACATGCCTGGTGCTTCGTGGACGCCTGCGCGCACTGCGCGCCGCGGGCTTCGATGTGACTGTAGTGTCGAGCCCCGGAGTGCTGCTGACCCGAACCGCCGCATTCGAAGGAGTCCGTTGCGTCGCGATTCCCATCAGCCGTGGCATGGCGCCGGGGAGCGATCTGATTTCGCTGGTGCGGCTTTGGCTGCTGATCGGCCGGCTGCGGCCTGACATGGTGGAGTTCAGCACGCCGAAGGCAGGATTCCTGGGAACATTGGCTGCCTGGCTGCGAGGCGTGCCGCGGCGGGTTTATATGCTCAGGGGCCTGAAGCTTGAGACCACTAACGGGGTCAAGCGCCGCATCCTGCTGGCGGCTGAGCGGCTGGCTGCGCGGGGCGCGCACGTGGTCCTATGCAACAGCCGCAGCCTGAGAGCACAGGCTCTGGCGCTCGGGGTCGGGCCCGCATCAAGGATGCATCTGCTGGGCGAAGGAAGCAGCAACGGCGTTGATACCGACCATTTCACTCCGGGGCCGTCCAAGGTCCGCGTGCGGCTGCGGCTGCCGATGGGGGCTAAGGTGGTCGGATTTGTGGGTCGCCTCACGCGCGACAAGGGTGTGCCGGAGCTGGTTGACGCATTCGACCAGATTCTCGAGCGCGAGCCCGAGGCTCACCTGCTGCTGGTCGGCTGGTACGACAACGGAGAAGATGAGCTTCCAGCAAGCCTGCGCGATCGTATCCTGGCGCATCCCAGGATTCATTTAACCGGCTACGTGCCCGATCCACTGCCGTATTACCGGGTGATGGACGTGATGGCGCTGCCAACCTGGCGGGAGGGTTTCCCCAATGTAGTTCTCGAGGCTGCGGCTACCGGAATCCCGGTGGTTACCACGCTCTCGACCGGCTCGCGCGACTCCGTGGTGCCTGAGGTGACCGGATTGCTGATTCCTCCCGGCTATCCCGAAGCGATTACGGAGGCGGTTTCGAAGCTGCTGGCCGATCCGGAACGAGCACAGCGCATGGGCCGAGCGGCGCGGGCCTGGGTGATGGAGCATTACATCGACGAGCACGTTATGCACCTCACTTCGAGCTTCTACAAGTCGCTGCTGGCCTCGCCGCCGGGCGAGTGTCCCATCAATGACGCCGCGCAATCCTACGCCCGGTAGCGCCGGTCCCCGATGACCGGCACTGGGCAAATTGCCTTTGCATGCAATTTCCGCTTCCTGCTGCATACTGTCCTCATGCGCGAGTTCTGTCTGGCGGCCCAACTGTCGATCTTCCTGGTCCATTTCGACGTCTTAAACAAACGCCCATGGGCTTATGCAGCGTCAGGTATGTACCCGGTTCAAAATGTCAGGTATGTGGCCGGTCTGTACCCAAAAAACATACCCCTCCCCCCCCGGGGTTGCTCAGAAAGTAAATAGGATATTTTTGAACTATGTATAAGCAAAAACAAATGGTTATTCGACATAATGTAACAAAACTGCAGTTACATTCGTTCGCAAAACGCAGCCCAAAACCCCTGTTTTGCACAGGATGTTGTGCAGTTTTCTGTCATTTTGTGCATTTTTGCGCGCCCTGCATTTATCCTCGCAAGCTGCTGAATATAAGCGTGTTAATCACGCTTCTGCGGTAACCTGATTTTCTCGAATTCGCGCCCGGATTGCAGCGTTCCTCGCCCATGCACCTTGGAGCTAAAAGCTGAAAGCTAAGAGCTGCCTTTCGGTCAGTTTCCTTCCGTGGGGAAAAGTTCAGGTTCAACTTCGCGCGGCGCAGACGGCGCGCGTCGTCCGGGTGCGCCAATCAGGCTGAGCACCTGAAGAGACTGGATAGCCTTGTGCGGCACGAAGATGCGCTGGGTGTTGGAGCGTGTGTCAGGCGGGGTGAGCATCAACCCGGCGCCATCGACCAAAGATAGATCGTTGGCAGCGAGGCCTTCGATTTCGTCGCCGTCGGTCAGGGTCAGGCGCATCCACAGGCCGGGCGTTCGCGGACGGATGGCGAAGCGCTTGCGCAGCAGCCGTTCGGGATTGGCCGGATCGGCCGTGGATGAGGGAAAGTCGCGGACGTAGCAAACCCACTTGACCTGTTCCCAGACCATGCGGATGACCTTGCCGGCAAGATCGAGAATCTCGAGTTCAGCGCCATTGCGGCCCAGCTCGGGGCCTGCATAGCCGGCGCACCAGTCGCGGGTGAACTTGCGGACAATCACGGGTTTGCGCGCGCTGGCCATCAAATAAAATCGGGAGTAGATGTGAATTGTCGCATGTTCGGCGCGAGCGGATGGGCCAAATCGGTCTGCGCGAAGCGAGAAAGACAGCCCTACGCGGCCGGCGCAGGCTCGGGCTGGGGCGCAGGCGGCGGAATCAGCGACAGCTCCTCGGCGAGTTGCAGGCCAGAAGCAGAGAGCAAATTGGCAACAATGGCCGGGGTCAGGCGTGTGGTGTCGAATTCCACACGGACGGTATGCGCGTCGCGGTCGAGGGCCAGGCTGCGGATACCGTAGACGTCGCGCGCATGTGCCAGCGCCAGCGCTACTCTCTCGGTTGGCGGAGCAGCGTAGCGAAAGAGGATCTCAACAGTCGTCATGGAAAAAGGATAGCAGTTTGCGCGGTGAGCGTGAGTCAGGCGCTGCGGCGGGGGACGGTGAAACGGAAGTGGCGGGAGCGAAGCAGAAGTTCGGCGCTTGCGGTACGCTCGGTGAGGGAGGTGCCGATGCCGCCGGCTGTTATCGAAATCACAAACGCGGCAATGGCTACAGGGTTGGGTGGTTGTTGGCTGATTCTGGATATCATTCTTTCTCCTTCGAGGCCGGCCGATTGGGCCAGGTCCTCAACTTCTCCATTAGCTGGTCGAGGGTGAATCCCGCGGCGCCGGCGCGAGCCACGGCATCGGCCACAATCTGGCTGAGCTGGCGTTCGCGTTCGTCGGCGGGATGGGCCGATTTTTGTGCGCTGATAAAGGTGCCGGTACCCTGGTGTGTTTCAAGCTGGCCGCTGAGGTCAAGTTCCTTGTAAGCGCGGACGACGGTATTGGGATTGATAGCGAGGTCGACGGCCAGCTGGCGGACGGTGGGGAGCTGGTCGCCGGTAGAGAGCGCGCCGGATGCAATTGCGCCGCGGATCTGGTCGATGATCTGGCGGTAGACGGGCACGCCGCTGCGGAGGTCAAGCTGGAGTCGAAAGGCGGGTTTGAGCGGGGTAGTCATCGCTGAAATCAATGTACTATAACACTAGTACACAGAAACAAGATTTGTGTCAAGAGGGCGCTTGATTTTTTTGGATTTGGAAGAGCGAAAATGCGAAGTAGGCGCAGGTACGGGGTATCAACGAACTTAAAAAGGCTGGTTTTGACACAAAAACAGCAAGTCAGAGCCTGCTTCGCACGCATGGCGAGTTAGCAGGTTGGCGGCAACGCGAGTGGCTGGGCTAGAGGCCCTGAATGAAGGAGCGGATCTCGGGGTTGGACCAGTCGGGGTCACCGACTACCTTGCGGCGAATAACACCATTGCGATCGATGATGTAGGTTTCTGGCCAGCCATCGGTGCCGTAGAGTTTGGCTATACGCTCGTCTGGATCGCGGACGGTGGTGAGATCGATATGGCGTTCACTTATAAAGTGCTTGTAGGCGTCAGGGTCTTCGTCGATGCTGATGGCGAGAATGGCCAGATTGGGCTGGTCGTGGTGGAGCTGGACGAGCGCCGGCATCTCTTGCACGCAGGGGGCGCACCAGGTGGCCCACAGGTTCAGCAGAACCACTTTTCCGCGATAGTTGGCAAGGTGGATGCTGCTGGAGCCGTCTGAGACAGTGAAGTCTGGTGCTGCGATATTGAGCATTTTGGGGTGTGCTCCGCGGTTGCATCCTGAAACAAGGGCCAGGGAAGCAAGCAGCAGAGGGGTCAAGAGTCGACGGGACTTCACCTTTTTATAATACGAGCGAGTGGGAAGAATCGGAAGCGATGCGGCTGGAATTGATAGAGCCCGCGCGGGAATTGGCGAACGATGATAGCGAGACGCGAGGCCAGTGAGGGCAAGAGCGAGTACAAGCCGGTGCTGGGGCTCAGCGACGAGGGCGAAGAGTCAGGCGCGCCGCTGGACTGGCGCGAGCGGGCGGCGATGGCCGGCGCGGGAACGGTTTTCGACCAGCCGGAGCCGGAAGAGCTGATTGAGCTGACGGTGATTGTGCCGGCGCGCAACGAAGAGGATTGCCTGGGCGATTGCCTCAGGTCACTGGTCAGCCAGTCGGAGGGGATATTTGCGTTGGGCCGCGATTGGGAACTGGTGGTGGTGGACGATCACTCGGTTGACCGAACCGCTGAGATAGCGCGTGGATTTGCGGGCGTAACTCTAATGCAGGCCGGCAAGCTTGAGCCGGGTTGGACGGGCAAGGCCAACGCAGTGTGGACGGCTGCAAGAGGGGCGCGCGGGCGCTGGCTGTTGTTTACCGATGCGGATACGGTGCATGAGCAGGGAGATTTGCGGCGAGCGATTCACGAGGCGGAACGGAATAAGGCTGGAGTGCTGAGCTACTCGCCTCGGCAGATTGCAACCGGGTTTACGCAGCGATCGCTGATGCCGCTGGTGTTTTGTGAACTGGCGCTGGCTTATCCGACGGCGAAGGTTTCTGACCCGGTGGAACGAATTGCGGCAGCGAATGGGCAGTTTTTGCTGATTGAGCGGGAGGCATACCGCAAACTGGGTGGGCATGTGAGCGTGGCCGACAAGGTGCTGGAGGACGTGCAACTGGCGTTTCTGGCCAAGCGGCGCAAGATCGGGCTGCGGTTCCGGTATGCCGAAGATGCACTCGCGGCGCGCATGTACCGCTCGACGGGCGCAATGATTGAGGGGTGGACCAAGAACCTGGTGCTGCTGTTCAATAACGCGCTGATGCTGGCGTTTTGGCGGGCGCTGGATTTCATTTTGCTCTTTGGGCTGCCGATTTTGGCGTTCGAACTTTGGAACTCGCGGCTGGCGTTCAAGTCGCTGGGGTGGCTGACGGCGGGATGGATCCTGGCGTTGCTTTGGATACGGACGCTGGTGCGGTTTTACGCTCGCGTGGCGAAGTCGAATTTCCCATTTGCGGATTGCGCGATAACGCCGCTGGGGCTGCCGCTGTTTGCGGCGCTGCTGTATCGAAGCTGGTTTCAGCATCGGATTTTGAAGCGCGTGAGTTGGAAGGGCAGAGAGTACAAGAGCTAGGGAATAGGGAATAGGGAACAGGGAACAGAGAGCAGAGAACAGGGAATTAACTGTTTGCTGATGGCTGGTCTCTGGCCCCTGATCACTGACCACTCTGCATTTACCACTCTGCCCTGTACACTGTCATCGGAGGTCTTTCGTGGCAAGGATCAGTATTTTTTTTGGCGCGCTGCTGTTCATTCTGGGCTTTGTGGCCTTTGTGGGAACCGGCAGCGTGCATCCCACCGCGCTCATTCCCATTTACTTTGGACTGCCTCTGGTTGTCTTTGGATATCTCGCCCAAAGCCCTGTTGAGAGCCGTCGCAAGCTCTACATGCACATTAATGTCACAGTCGGTCTGCTGGGCTTTCTGGGCGCAGTCGGCAGCGCCGTTCACGCTTATGGGCACGCGCGCTCGCTCGGCATCGATCCCGACATGAAAGCGATTGGAGCTCAGCTCATCATGGCCGCCCTGCTGTTTATTTACGTCATGATGTGCGTGCGGTCGTTCATCGACGCCCGCAAGAAGATGACAGAATAACGCATGTCGACGATGCGGGGGGGAGGAATGGGCATGCGCGCTGAGCGCTCGCCGCATAGCCGCGCTGCGCGTGCCGGGCAGTCCGACCCTCCCAAACGCAAGCCAAACCTGAGAAAGATCGGACCTGAAATCTGGGCACTGATTGCGCCGCGCAAGGGACTGATTGCCATCGGCCTGGTGCTGATGGCCATCAATCGAGTGGCCGGCCTGGTGATGCCGTTCATGAGCAAACCGCTGCTCGACCAGGCGCTGAACCCCGCACACTCGCACCCGCGCCTGCTTGGCCAGTTCATCTTCATCGTGCTTGGCGCCACCATCGTTCAGGCCATCACATCGTTCTCACTCACGCAGTTGCTTTCGAAGGCCGGCCAGCGGCTAATCGCCGAATTGCGCCGCCAGGTGCAGCGCCATGTGGGCCTGCTGTCAGTGGCGTACTACGACGAAAATCGAACCGGCACCCTGGTCGCCCGCATCATGACCGATGTTGAAGGGGTGCGCAACCTGGTCGGCACCGGCCTGGTGGAGTTTCTGGGCGGCATCGTGACGGCGACGCTGGCCTTCGTATACCTGCTGCACAAGAGCGCGCCGGTGACGCTGGCAGTCTTCAGCGGTATCGGCGTCTTTGCCTTTTTTCTGCAATATGGTTTTAGAACCATCCGCCCTATCTTTCGCGAGCGCGGCAAAATCAACGCCGAGGTTACGGGCCGCTTGACTGAGTCTCTTGGCGGAGTGCGAGTCATCAAGGGCTATCACGCTGAAGACCGTGAGGCCGATGTGTTCGCGGGTGGCGTGGATCGGCTTCTGCAAAACGTGATGAAGTCGCTTACCATGACCAGCGGACTTTCAGCGGCCACCACTACCATGCTCGGCCTGGTCTCTTCGCTGGTGATGTGGATGGGCGGTCATCTTGTACTCAAGAGCCAGTGGACGGTTGGCGACTATTTTCAATACAACGTGTTTCTAGCCATGATGATTGCACCGATCTTCCAGCTTGTGAATGTCGGCACCCAGCTCACTGAGGCGTTTGCAGGCCTTGACCGCACCCATGAGATCATGTCGGTGCTCGAGGAGAACCAATCTGCCGGCCGCACCATTAAAATGCCGCCCATCGAGGGCAACGTCCGGTTCGAGAATGTTGAGTTTGCGTACGCGCCTGAGAAACCCGTTCTGCACGACGTCAGTTTTGAGGCGCAGAAGGGAACTGTGACCGCCCTGGTGGGATCGTCCGGCTCGGGGAAGTCAACCATCATCAGCCTTATCTGTGCCTTCCATAGCCCTGGGGGCGGCAGAGTTCTGGTTGATGGAATAGACCTATCCAAAGTCGACCTCAACACCTTTCGCTCCCAGCTTGGCGTAGTGCTGCAGGACTCGTTCCTCTTCGACGGCACTATTCGCGAAAACATCATGTTCTCGCGTCCTGGCGCCACAGAGGAGCAGTTTTTGTCCGCGTGCCGGACTGCCCGCGTGGATGAGTTCGCGGAACGCTTTCCTGAAGCCTACGACACCATCGTCGGTGAGCGTGGCGTCAAGCTCTCCGGGGGACAGCGCCAGCGCTTGTCGATCGCGCGCGCATTGCTTGCCGCGCCGCGCCTGCTGATCCTGGATGAAGCCACCAGTTCGCTCGACTCCGAGTCTGAATCGATGATTCAGGCTGGTTTGCAACAGCTCATGCAGGGCCGCACCAGCTTTGTAATCGCCCATCGGCTATCGACCATCCGCCGCGCCGACCAGATACTGGTGGTTGAAGGTGGCCGCATTGTCGAGCGCGGCAATCATGCTGAGCTCTATGCTCTTAGTGGCCGTTATCGCGACCTTTACGACCGCCAGCATGGCCTTGAGGACAATCTCTTTCTCGCGCCCGGCGAAGGGGATGCCGTTCCCGCCTGATCTCCCCTGGCGGCGATCCGCAAGTAGCGTATTTTCAGCCGCACTTATCTTTGCTTCAAACTAAATACCCTTCTCTTTCGTCTCACATCAAGGGAGACCCTCTCACCGGCTTGTTTTACCCCGGAAACTGTTTCTTGACTGAAATCCCATGCTCTGAGAAGCTAAAATAGGGATTCAAATTGTGGAATCAAGGATCAATATGCGAGATACCGCCCCACAAGGCACTTATAAAGTTCAAGCTCTCGATAGAGCATTTGCCGTACTCGATCTACTTGGTGAGAGCGAAACCCCGCTCGGTCTTGCCCAGGTTGCTTCCTCACTGCAGTTGCACAAGAGCACGGCGCACCGTTTCCTGATGGTTCTCGAGCGCCACCGGATGGTCGAGCGCACCTCGAACGGCAAGTTTCGCTTGGGACTGCGGCTCTTCGATTTTGGCAACCGGGCCATTGAGCAATACGACCTCCGCGAGCGCGCCCAGCCCCACCTGCGCCGCCTGGTGACCGAAACCGAAGAAACCGCGCACCTGTGCATTCTCGAGGCCGCGCGCGTCATCTACATCGACAAAATTGAGCCGGCCCGCTCGGTTCGGATGATTACGCGCATTGGTGCCAGCAATCCCGTGCACTGTACTTCGGTTGGCAAGGCAATCCTCGCCTTCCTTCCGCCTGAGCGCTCTGCCGATGTCATCCGCCGCATTCGCTTCGAGCGCCCCACGCACCGCACCATTGCCACGCCTGAAGCTCTGCGCGCCGAACTTGAGAAGACCCGACGCCGCGGCTACGCGGTGGATGACGAAGAGCTTGAAGAAGGGCTCAGATGCATTGCCGTTCCGCTGCTTGACGCCCAGCGCCAGCCGGTCGCGGCCATCTCAATCTCCGGACCATCGTTCCGCGTTACCGCGCAGAAATTGCCCTCGATCGCGAACCATCTGCTTACCTGCGTCCGCGGCATCTCGGCAGATATGGGTTACGTATCCTCGAGCCGCGCAGCCCGCAACGCCACCTGGACGCCCACCGTTGCCCAGGCGTGAAACGGTTGTTGTAAGCGCCTGAAATCGGTATTCCACATCGCGGATAGGCTCGCAGGGGCACGCCAACCGGTTTGATAGTATGGACTTTCGATGCACGTTGCGCGGTTGTTTCGAGAGCAGCCGGCCCGCATGGAGAAACTATGCTTGAAGCTCTTCGATCGCAAGTTCTCGAAGCCAATCTTGAAATTGTTCGCCGCGGACTGGTGCTTTATACCTTCGGCAATGCCAGCGGGATTGACCGCGAGACGGGCCTGGTAGCGATCAAGCCCAGCGGGGTGCCATACGAGACCATGACCGCAGAGGACATGGTGATCAGCGACCTGGAAGGACGCATCGTGGAGGGCAATCTTAAGCCTTCGTCCGATCTGTCGACCCACCTGGAACTGTACCGGGAGTTTGCAGCCATTGGCGGGGTGGTGCACACGCATTCAGAATTTGCTACGGCATGGGCGCAGGCTGGGCGCGAGATTCCAGCATACGGAACGACCCATGCGGATTACTTTCACGGCCCGGTACCGGTAACAGACGAGCTGAGCGACGCAGAGATCGATGGCGATTATGTGCTGAATACAGGCAAAGCAATCACGCGGCGCTTTGGCAATCTCGATCCGGTGGCCGTCCCAGGTGTGCTGGTAGCCGGTCACGCGGCATTTGCGTGGGGAAAGGACCCCATGCAGGCGGCCTATCACGCGGTGGTGTTGGAAGCCGTGGCACGAATGGCCTTCTACACTGCAACGCTGAATCCCGATTGCGCTGGCGTTTCGCAGGTTTTGCTGAACCGGCATTATTTCCGCAAGCACGGTACAAAGGCGACATACGGGCAGTAGGGCGAGTTGTGGACCCGATTTGCAGTTGTGTAATAGAAGGCAGGGCGCAGACTCTCGATCTTAAGGTGTGCTCTATTTCATGAGCTGCTGCTACGAGCACCACTTCAGCAAGAGCGACGTGACACTCCAGTGGATTTCGAGCGGCCCTCGAGCTCCGGGGCAATCCTGAAAGTAAGTAAGTGGTTACGTAGATTTGAGCGTCATGGAGATGCGCTCATTCGAGGTGAAAGTGTGCTCTCTTCGCCATAATTTCTCTATCCGAAGTCACCGATGACGGAATTTTCATTTTGCATTTTGCCAGTGATTGCCTATAATTCACTTATCGACAGCTTTGCGTACCATATGCTTGAAAAGGCAGAAATCACTCTTCCTTGGTTAAAGCTGCTCGACGCACACGCCTGAGATCTGCGGATGATTTCAACGTTGAATTGGCTTTGCAGGCAATCGCTTGCTAAGTCAGACTGGCGAAGCCCTGTTCAATCGTGATCGTTGAAACGCCGGTGCGAAGCGTTAGGGGTTCTCCACTCGAGTTAGATCAATAATTTCTCAACTGCGAATATATTTACTTTTGATCGTGCCCTGGCGTCATTCGGCAAACGGGCTTATCGCGCCGACTTCTTCTCCCTTCAATTGAATTGAAGTCAAAAATTCCCTGCGGCCTGTACGGAAAAAACGTAGCTGCAGCCGCGAATCTCAATCCACCTTTGACCTGCCAAGCCCATTCATGGGTAACCCATTGCGATGAACTCAAGAAGCCTAGATCAGCAGAAGAAAATTGTGCACGCGGCCGGCCAGCTGTTTGCGCAGCGGGGGTACCATGGAACCAGCACGCGGGACATCGCTCGTGTTGCTGAAACCAGCGAAAACACCCTGTTTCGTCACTTCAAGCGCAAAGAGGATATTTTCTGGGCGGCGCTCGGTTCCCGGATCAGCGGGCTGAAGCTGCGAAAAGAAGTGCTGCTTGACATTGCCGAGGGCGCGGACCCCAAAGTAGTTCTCCCCCAACTCCTCGGCCAACTTGTCGATATGCTCATCGTCGATCCAGAGGCTCTGAGCCTGATTGCGATTGCGTATATCGAGCTCAGGTGGAAGGCCGAGGCATTCTGTTTTCAGCACCTGGCGCCGATATTCGCCTCAGTGAATGGTTATCTGGCAAAGACTATCGAGACCGGGCGGTTAGGGAAATTCGATCCATCCCTGGTGACGGCGGCAATGGCCTCGACAGTGATGGTGCATTCAAGGGTGTCGCGGCTGATCAGCGGGGGCGCTGTGCCGTGGGCAGACAGCCGCGAAGCCGTTCACGTTTATACCGAATTCTGGCTCGCAATTCTTGCCGGACATAGTTCGACGCAGGAACCGGCCGAGACGCGGCAACCGCTTCTTTGAGTTCCGTCAAATCGTTGCGATAGGGTTAAGTGCGAAACACATGGTTCGGCATACAAAGCGGCTAACTCCCAGGCGGAACAGTTGAGTGAGCCGCAGTACTCAAACGCAAGAGGCAACGAGAACCTTTTATTGCCGGACTCCGGTGGGGTCATGAAGTCCTTATAAGTAGCAAATCCAAGGGGGCACAATGAGTTACGAACCAGCCGACATTCCCGTGTTCATCCTTTGCGGTGGCCTGGGCACGCGGTTGAGAGAGCAGACTGAGTTTCGGCCCAAACCTATGGTGCAGGTGGGCAATCATCCAATTCTCTGGCACATTAATGCGCACGTACAGCGCGCATGGATTCCGCCGATTTGTTCTTTGCACGGGTTATCGAAGCGATGTTGTGAAGTCTTACTTCCTCAATTATTCATCAATGAACTCGGACTTCACAGTCGACCTTAAGCGAAACGATGTGATGATCCATTCGGTAGACCACGACGACGACTGGCAGGTAACAGTGGCCTATACGGGTGAGGAGACGATGACCGGCGGGCGTATCGCGCGAGCCGCGGCGAAATATCTGGGCAACGCCGAGCATTTTGCTGTTACCTACGGCGACGGTTTGACGAATGCGGACTTGAAGGGCGAACTGGACTTTCATGTAACACACGGCTCGATAGGGACAGTGCTTTTCCTGATCAACTGCACGGGACTTTATTGCGATCGCGTCAGCCGCATAGCTGGCAATCGGGATCCGGCGAAGATAGTCCCTTTCCGCGGCGAGTACTACAAAATCCGGGCCGAGCGGCAGTATCTGGTGAAGAATCTGATCTACCCGGTGCCCGATCCCAAGTTTCCGTTTCTCGGGGCGCATTTCACGCGCCTGATTCACGGCGGTGTTGAAGCGGGCCCGAATGCGGTGCTGGCATTTTCGCGCGAAGGATATCGCAAGACAGATTTTTCACTTCGGGATACGATAGAGACACTGACTTACCGCGGCTTCTGGAGATTCTTCCTGCGCTATCCTTCGATGTGCGTTGAAGAACTGAAGCGTTCGTTCAGCAAGGAACTGTTTTGTCGGTCGCTGCAGCGGCTGGTCCCCGTTCTCAAAGTTGAAGATCTGGCGCCGGGTGGAGCCGGTGTTCGTGCCCAGGCGATGGCTCCGGCCGGCGATCTGCTGCAGGATTTCTATTTTGTACGCCAGGCAGGAGCGCTACACGTGCTCAACGCTCCCAGCCCTGGGGCAACGGCCAGCCTGGCCATTGCCGATGCAATACTCGAAGACGCCAAGGAAGCGCTGGCTGGTTGAAACCGTGAACTGCGGTGCAACTCAAGGGTGCATCCAGAGCAACTCACCTTTTTGGGGGAAACGATGTCGAACAGAGCTGTTTGCGATCTCAGCCGCGTTGCTGTGATTCTTACAACCTGGAACTCGGAACGTTTCTTTGATATGTTTCCGGAGCCGTTGCTGGGGCAGGGAATCAAGCCGGAGCAGGTGCTGGTCGTCGATTCAGAGTCGAAGGATCGGACAGTCGAAATGGCACGCTCATTCGGTTTCAGCGTGTACCAGATTCCCCGACGGGAATTCAACCACGGAGGCACACGGGCGCTGGCCGCTACGTTGGTGCCCTGGGCCGAGATACTTGCCTACACCACGCCCGACGCGATCATGGCTTCGCCTGACACACTGGCCACGCTGGTGGCGGCGTTCGAAGACCCGAAAATTGGAGCCGTCTATGGACGCCAGGTTCCACATGTGGATGCTGATCCCTTTGCGTGCCACGCCTGCGCATTCAACTATCCTGAGCGCTCGCTGGTGCGGGATTACGATTCGATAAAGACGCTGGGCTTCAAGGCGATTTTTTTCTCGAATAATCTGGGCGCATTTAGGCGCACCGCGCTCGAGGCGGTTGGAAACTTCCCTCCATCCATCATCACCGCTGAAGACACCTGTGTAGCGGCGAAACTGATGATGAGCGGGTGGAAGACAGCTTATGTGGCAGAGGCTGCGGTGCGTCATTCGCACAACCAGACGCTGCGCCAGCTTTTCCGGCGCTATTTCGATACCGGCGTGCTGCATGAGAGGGAAAGCTGGCTGCGGGAAAACTACGGAGAGCCATCGGGAGAAGGCATGCGCTTTGTCCGATCGGAGATCGCGTGGGTGCGAAAGAAGAATCCGCTGCTGGTTCCCATGGTCTTTCTGCGCACTGCGGCAAAGTATTTCGGCTATCGGCTTGGACGTCGCGAGGCTATGCTCTCCCGCGGGATAAAGAGACGGATGGGAAATTTCCGCGAGTACTGGGCGGAGCATTCCGTGGGAACCTCAGAACACCGGTAAGCCGGCACTCTCTTCGGACATAAAAAGACTTGAAACCAACTAAAACCAGCGTAATTTTCGGTGGCTCCGGTTTTATCGGGACGCACCTGGCGCAGTATTTGTTGCGCGAAGGGCTGAGCGCACGCGTAGTGCTGGCCGACACGCGGCCGCCGGGCAATGAGCATTACAGCGCGGAACTGCAGGCGGCGCTGGGCAGCGGAACCGCCGAATACGTTGCAGTGGATGTTCGCCAGCAGATTGCGGCCAGCGCGTTGCCGAGCCATGCGGACCTGGTTTTTAATCTTGCGGCGGTGCATCGCGAGCCCGGTCACCAACCGCGCGAATATTTCGAAACCAATCTCTACGGCGCCGAAAATGTTTGCGCGTGGGCGGCGACGGCCGGATGCACCAGGATGGTGTTTACCAGCAGCATCTCTCCCTATGGCCCGTCGGAAGAAATGAAGGACGAGTACTCGCTTCCTGTTCCGGAGTCCCCGTACGGCAGTTCCAAACTGGCGGCTGAGAAGATTCATCTGGCATGGCAGGCCGCGAACCTGGAGAGGAAGCTATTGATTCTGCGCCCCGGCGTGGTCTTCGGCCCAGGCGAGGGCGGCAACGTAACCCGTCTGGTACGGAGCCTCACGCGCGGATACTTCGTCTATATGGGAAATAGAAAGACCCGCAAAGCGGGCGGCTATGTGAAGGAACTCTGCCGCGTGGCGAGCTTTGGATTGGGGCACCTGGAAGACAGCGCCGCACCGGTTGCGCTGTTCAACTTCGGTTTCGATCCCACGCCCACCCTGGAAAGCTTTGTGGACGCCATCCGTTCCGTGACTGGCATCCGCCGACGGCCCATCAGCGTGCCGCGCTTCGCATTGATGGGGGTGTCTTACCCCATCGATTTCGCGGCCCGCACGGTGGGAATCCGGCAACCTGTGAGCCCTGTGCGCGTACGAAAATTGTTTCGATCCACCTGGATCGAGCCGCGGCGCTTGCGTGAATTGGGCTACGAATGGAAGTTCGATCTGGAGTCGGCCTTTGCGGACTGGAAGAAGGACAGTCCGCGCGATTTCGTGAATTAGATTGCACGCCGACAAGGGGTGTCCCAGAGCAATACGTGGCGGTTAATCATCGGCGATTCTCAATCGCGTTGTTTTCGGCACTGGTGTTCCCCTGTTTCTGGCTGGACGTCAATTCAACAGATGGCGAAATCTGTCTGGAAATCGGGATGGATTCCGTTAAGCGACAACTTTTGACACATCCGAAAGCCGTTGAAAGACTCGCTTCCCAACGGTCAATCCGCCATATTCTTATGGAAGTAAGTCGAAAAATCAGTGCAGTATACCGTTGAGAAGTAGGACGAACTAACAACGGATGAATAGTTCTGTATCCCCCGAGTGCCCTTCAGGTAAGAAACAGGATGGCAATCCGAATGCACATAGCTTAAAATGTGTGCGAGAGCGTTAACCACTAAGACATTAGCCAAATTGGAGTTGTGGGCTCCGCGTGCGCGCATTTAGAGTCTCAACAATTTATTTCTACGCTTAGGAGCGTGAACGGGTGAACTCTGTTCCCAGTAAAGATCCCACACTTCGGGAGCTGCTCAAGGTTCTTGACCAGCGACGTCAGGCGTTTTTGTGGACCGCGGGGCTTGTGTTTCTATTGTCGGTGGTGGCCTGCATCTTCATGACGAGACGGTATCAGGCGGAGGGCGTTTTTGAACTGCAGAAGTCCAGCTCCGACGATCTAGATATCGGGAGCATGATGGGCCAAGCAGCCGGGGGGGCGTCGGATTCGCTGTCGCTTGAAACCGACCTTCAAACCGAGGTCAGTATTCTGCAATCAGATACTCTGGCATTGCGCGTGATCAAAGATCTGAATCTGGAGCAGAATGAGGATTTCAAGCCGACATTCAACCCATTAAGCTGGGTTGTAAAACTGTTCACCCCGGCAGGTCCGAAGGATCCGCCAGGAGCGAGCCTCGAGGATTCTCCCGTTCGCCGGGTGTGGATGCTGAAGGAGTTTAGCAAGCATCTTAGTGTCAAAGAGGATTCTGGTACCAGGCTTCTTGACGTGAAATTCAGTAATCCCGACCGAAAGATAGCCGCGGCCGTCGTCAATCATCTCATCCAGGCGCTGATCGACTACACATTCCAGACGCAGTACTTAGCTACCAACCAGGTCTCGGTCTGGCTGGACAGCCAGTTGAGCGACCTGCGCAAACAAAATGAGGATTTGCAGGCCCAGGTCGTCAAGCTACAGGAGGGGAGTGGAATTTTCGGAGTGGGCGGGACCGACCTGAACGGGAAGCCCGTCATCTACAGCCCGATTCTCGACCGGATGCAGGAATCTTCCTCTTTGCTGGCGCAAGCAAGGATGAACACGGTGGTCAAGGATTCGGTCTATCAGATAGCGAAGTCAGGGAATGCCGAACTGATCTCTCAACTTGCCGGCACATCGATGATGAGCCAAAGCGGTGAGGGCGTTACAACTTCATTGGCGCTGATCCAAACCCTGAGAACCCAGGAGTCGACCCTAAAGTCGCAGATTGAGCAGGATGCTTCTCAATATGGCCCTGCCGCGCCCAAGCTGATAGAAGAGCGTGCCTCGCTGAAGAGTGTCGAAGCCTCTCTCAAGCAAGAGGTCGCCCGTGTTGCTTCTCGGGCCCAGAATGACTATGAAGTTGCTGTGGCCACGGAGAAAGGGGCTCAAACCAACTACGACGCCGACCGCCACGAAGCGGAGAAACTCAACGACAAAACCATTGAGTATACGATCGTTTCCAAAGAGGCGGAAGAAAGCGATGACCTGTATCAGGATTTGTTGAAGCGCCTGAAGGAAGCCGGCATTCTGGAGAGCCTGCATTCCTCGAACTTGACGCTTGTCGACGTAGCCAAGGTGATGGACAAGCCTCATAGTCCGAATATCCCTCTCTTGCTGGGACTGGGCATCTTTCTTGGGGGATTCCTGGGCGTAATAGCAGTCTTGCTGTTCAACGCCATCGACAACAAGATTCGCGGCACCGAAGAAATTGAGGCTATGGGCCTTCCGCTTCTTGGGATTTTGCCTCAATTCAATATTGCGGAACATGTCGGGAAGTCGATCATGGCTGAATCGAACTCCACGGAGTTCAGCGAGGCGATCCGTCAACTGCGTACAGCCCTCCTGATTGCGCGAAGCGGTAGTCCGCCGCAGGTTCTCCTGGTAACCAGCGGCAGCCCGATGGAAGGCAAGTCCACGGTTGCGCTGAACCTGGCCGTGGCGCTCTCTCAGTATCAGAAGAAGGTGCTCTTAGTGGAAGCCGATATGCGGCGTCCAGTACTCAAGAGGCGGCTTCGGTTGGAAACCACTGGAGGCTTCAGCTTGTTTCTGGCAGACCAATCGGCGACTGTCGAGCCTGCGGAACTGCCTGGTTATCCATGGTTGTTCATTCTGCCCGCCGGGCCTCCGCCGCCTTACCCATCGGAACTGCTGGGGGCGGCGCCAATGGGCGAGATTTTTGACCGCTGGCGCAAGGCCTATGACTTTGTCGTCATCGATTCTCCGCCTATTCTGCCGGTAACGGATTCGCAGATTTTGGAGAGATGCGCAGACACTACAGTGCTGGTCGCTCGCGCCGGCATGACCTCTCGAGTGGGCCTCGAACGCGCGTACAAGCTTCTGTTTCCCCACGCGAAGAACCCGGGGCAGCCCGGAATCGGAGTTCTGCTGAACGGAATATCAACACACTCGGCCGCATACTATGGTTATTACGGCACTTATGGCTATAAGGGCTACTATCGCGATGAGGGTGGGAAGAATGGCTAAGTTTGTCGTCTGTTTAGCTCTAGCTATTTGCTGGGCATGCTGTTGCCCAGCGCAAACGGAAAGCCTACTGATCGGCCCAGGCGACCTGCTGAGCGTTCAGGTGCTCGAGGCTCCGGAACTTGCTCAGCATGCTCGTGTGACCGACGCCGGCACGCTGCCGCTCATTCTGGGGGGCGAGGTGAAAGTCGCCGGCCTAACACCAGCGGAAGCTGCGACTGCGGTAAAGGATGCCCTGGTGGCAGGGCACTACTTGCTGAATCCTCACGTGAGCGTCACCGACGATCAATACGCGACCCAGAATGTGACGGTTCTTGGACAGGTTGCTCATCCTGGAGTTTTTCCAATCGTAACTCCCCGCTCAGTCCTGGACGTCCTCGGATTGAGTGGGGGAGTTACAGAACTGGCGGACAGGAGAGTCATGATTGAACGTCATGCCACAAAAGAGCACATCCAATACTTTCTCTCGAACAAGTCGTCGATTGCGCTGGACAACCAAGTCCGGGTGTATCCCGGCGACACCGTTATCGTTCCTAAGATCGATGTTGTCTATGTCCTGGGCGATGTCGCGAGGCCGGGCGGATTTCCGATGGCGACCAATGACGGAAAAATGACGCTGCTACGGGCTATTGCTTTAGCTGGTAGCCAACATGAGAGCTCGGTGCCCAACGCGACTCGCGTGATACGCAGGCAGTCAGATGGTTCGTATGTAGAAATGAAAGTGGCATTGTCAAAAATGGAGAAAGGCCAGCAGGCCGATATGGAGTTGCAACCGGACGATATCGTTTTTCTTCCATTTAGCTACTTGAGAAACATGGCCACTAACATGACAGCACTAGCCGCGGCGGCAGCTACCGCGACGATCTACAGGTTCTAACTCGGTAATCCTTTCTTACAGAGATTTCAGAGTCTTGCAGGAGGCTTTTTCTTAAGCGAGAAGCCCCTGTGCCCTCTTGCTTTACCTCCGCATTAGCAACTGAACGGCAATGGAGTGAGGCCGGCATTCGCGTGTTGTCATAGAGAACCTAGAAGGTCAGAACCTCTTGGTGGGAAATCCAAACCGCAGTCTTCCTTTCGAGATGCATCTACTCCGGCTGCGTTGAGGCGAACCAAAGTGGATCCGGCCTTTTGCCCGGGCTGACGATACCAGGGACGATCAAGAAAGATCCCTGGCCCGTGCTCTTATCCGTCGGAGAATAACTTCTGATGCTGCGCGATCCCATCGCGCCGACCGAACACCCAACCGCGGCAATAGCAACCCTCTGCCCGACACCCTGTCACCACGGAGATCGGATGAGCGGCTATCTAGCCGGTCTTGAGGCAGAATCCATCGAAATAATGTGAGCGCTGCGTAAAGCTCATCTTGTTTGGAGCTGTGGCAGGTGTCAATGTTATGGAATGAAGCTGCACCGATCGGAATTATTGACGAAGTGGCGTGAGTTGATTTCAGAGCAGACTCAGAGCGGTCAAACCGTGAGCGAATTCTGTCGTGAGCGGGGTCTACGGGATTCGCTTTTTTACGACTGGGAGAAGCGGATTCGCGAGGGCGAAGCGGAGAAGTTTGTAGAGGTGAAAGTGAAGGAGTCGAGCGAGCAGCGAAGCTCGGCGCCAGGGCGTTGTCCAGCGATTTAGATTCGCCTAAGCGAGGGCCGTAGTCTTTTGGTTGAGGCTGGATTCGATGCGAATCACTTGCGAACGTTGCTGGCGGTTCTGGAGACGGAAGCATGATCGGTCTGCCCAGCCTGCATGCGTTGGATCATTGGCACGGCCCGCGCATCTGGCTGACGGCAAAGGCGACGGTCATGCGCTGTGGTTTCGATCGTCTCGCCGAGCGAGTGAAATCGGTGATCGGCCAGGACCCGGTCGGCAATAGTCTGTTCGTGTCCCGCTCGCCTCGTGGAGACAGGTTGAGGATTTTGACATGGGATCGTGACGGATTTGTGTTGTGGTACAAGCGTCTATAGATCGGAGTTTTCAAGCTGCCGCGATTCGATGCTCGAACACGTTCGGTGGAGTTGCGAGCCAGCGAGTTGGCGATGATTCTTGATGGGATCGATATGTCGAAGGTGAAGCGCGTTCCGCGCCATGAACGCTCAGAGGGAACCAACAAAATCACCCCCAAAGAGTTAGTGCGTGATTTATGCTCAGGTCCACTTACATCGAATAAATAAGTGGACAACCAAGCCAATCCGGTTACTCTTCCCGATGACACTCAGGCGCTGAAAGCTATGCTGCGCACGCTGATTGAGGAGCGCGACGAAGAGAAGCAACGCGCCGAGAAACACGAGCAGCGTGCACAGGAGCAGACCAGGCGCGCCAACAATCTTCAGGTTGAGAATCTGCGGCTGCAACTTGAGTTGGATCGTTACAAGAAGTGGTACTTCGGTCCTCGCGCCGATCGTCTGCAATCGTACGCCGAACTGGCACAATTACTTCTGAACTTCGCCGGGGAGATGGATCGCAAGCCGGTCAACCCGGACGATCTTCCTTCCCGCAGCGAAGCGCCGGAAGAACTTCGGCGCGTGAAGCGGCGCAAAGGTTGGCGCAATCTCGCCAAGTTCGAAAATCTTCCCGTAACTACCCAGGTCAATGAGCTGAGCGCGGCTGAACGGGCCCGCCCCTGCTGCGGCATCGAGCGCAAGGAGATCGGCGCGGACGAAAGCTGGCAGGTGGAATATTTTCCCAGCCACTTTGAACGCATCCATCATGTGCGCAAAAAGTATGCCTGCCAAGGCTGTGAGAACAACGGCAATAACCCGCAGATGGAAACCGCAGCCAAGCCGGAGATGGCCATCGACAAGGGCATGGCCGGGCCGGGACTGCTGGCCTACATCGCTACGAGCAAGTTTTCAGACTACCTTCCACTCTATCGGCTTGAAGACATCTTTGAGCGGCAAGGTTTCGAGATCTGGCGAGCAACGCAATCGGCGTGGTGCGGAGATATGGCCGATCTGGCTGAACCGCTGTGGGGGTTGATGGCGGAGCGAGTGCGAGCTTCGCACGTGGCGGCCACCGACGACACGATCATGCCCATGCTGAGTAAAGGCAAGACCACCAATGAGCGCAAGTGGGTCTATGTCGGCGACGATGCCCATCCGTATAACATCTTCGACTTCACGCTCAGCCGCGGCCGCGATGGACCAAATTACTTCCTGAAAGATTATCGTCAGG
>Ga0182012_10001657_pt1 | contig 24231 bp, 24 predicted proteins | sample 612S2SmetaG_FD_120486 | JGI IMG/M metagenome (GOLD analysis project Ga0182012, IMG submission 120486) | Permafrost microbial communities from Stordalen Mire, Sweden - 612S2S metaG | ecosystem: Environmental > Terrestrial > Soil > Wetlands > Permafrost | place: Sweden: Stordalen | collected... | reverse complement strand
TCAATTTTGAACCTCGATTAGAAAGAATCATTGGGGCGCTCCCATTTCGCCCAAACCCCAGTCACCGCCAAGAGACGATTGGCGCTGCGGAGCGGATTGAAGAATCGGCTCAACACCAGCGATGACGCCGGTAGCGAGAAGGTGGGAATTGTCTGCGCCAAGAGACACCCCTGAGATAACCAGGGCATCGCCGGGCTTAAGTTCGGATATTGAAATTTTCGGAACGCGTTCGAGCATTTGTGAGATATCGCCGGAGCGCATGCCACCGCCGCCACCTCCGCCGGGACCACCCGCGCCACGCTGCCAACCGCCACCGCCTCCAGCGCCGCCACCTTGTGCGGGCGCACCACCTTGCGGGGCACCGCCAGCAGGCGGACCTGCCGACCCAGCAGCCGCGCCATCTGGCGGTTTGTAGCTTGGGTTAAAGCGCCGGGCCAGCATCATTGCCATGGGCTGGGGGAGCTTGCGAACAGTGGATTCGTCGTTTAGAGAAATTTCCACGGTTTTCTTATTGCTCAGATCTTTCACCGTGATGCTCTTACCGTCTGCGCCGATGGATGAAATCGTTGCCGACAAAGTGTGGAAAGCGCCAGAATAGACCCGTTCTGCTTTCACGGTTGAGCCATCCTCTTTCTTTTCCCCAATGACGCGTACTTGGTCGGCAGGCTGGATTTGAGCGAGTTGGGAGGGTGCCGGCGTTTTAGGGTTGTCGGGAGAATAGCGGGTGAATTCGGTTGATTTAGACGTTTCAATCGTCACCGCTTTGGGCCCATCGGCTGTACGAACCGCTAAGGTGATTTTGCCGCTGGCCGGGTCAACGGCGGACACAGTGCCATTTGTGGAGTGCTGCCAGGCCGCAGCTTGGCTTTGGTGAGCCTGCTGCAGGTCCCGAGCTGACATTAAAACCACGCTCCGCGCAGCCAGGGTATTGGGCGCATCGGTCTTCAGGCCACGAATATCGACCCTGTCGCCAACTTGCAAATCGTCGGCGCTAATGCGTACCGCAGCTTTGAGGTCCTTGGCGCCGGGCTCGACCTTTAATAAGGTTTTGGTGTTTTCGAGCAAAATGGTTTGGCTTGTCCCCGTCTTATCCTCTTGAACAGTCACGGTATGCGCGGACTTATCAACGGCGGACACAGCACCGATGACATGGTCGAGCGGCTGCTTAGGGGGCGCAGGCGCATCCTGCCGGTAAGCGAGCAGAGGGGCTGTAAGTATAAGTGAAGACAGCCATAACGGTACTACTAGAGGGATTTTCCGCATAAAGAAGGAGGTCAGAGAAGGGGCGAAAGATCTGGCACGCGGGTTACCAAACGTGGGGGAGAAAGTGAAGAGAAGCGGCAGGAGGACTCAGACAGAGGCGGGCTCCAGGCGACCTGTTACCCGCCACGTTGCAGAAGGAGAGAAACTCAAAAACCCAAGCTTACTTGAAAGGAATTAGGCGGCGTTGCTGACTAGTTCGTCGTCGAACGTCTCATTCCCTTCCTCCTTATTGCGATCTGCCAGTTCCTGGCACTGAATGCAATTGGCTGCCCAAGGCACTGCGGCTAATCGCTTCGGACTAATATCTTCATCGCAGTGGAGGCAGGTTCCAAACGAGCCTTCATCAATGCGGCGGAGCGCTAACCTAACGTTGCGCAACAAGTTGGATTCGCGGTCCAAATTTCGAATCGCTAATTCACGTTCGGAAGCGTGCTGCACCTCATCTAGGGCATCTGCGCTTTTTTCGATGGCGATAGCGTCGCGATTGCGAACAATGTGTTCCAACTCGGCCTGCTTCGTCTCTAAAATCTTCTTAAACTTACTGATCTCACTCTTAGTCATCTTTGTATTTTTCTCCTTCCAAAACTACCGACCGGCATGCTTCCCTAAAAACGACTCGAGGCAGCCAAATCTGTCCGACAAGAACGGACCTGACCGACGGTATCAACTTTTGGTACAGGCGACTATACTAGGGAGCTACTACCGTGGAGCGAGAATCCACGCATGGGTAAAAACCTATTCACATCTTCAGGATTGCCCTACAGCAATCGCATTCAGATGCCAAATAACACTAGCTTGCGATTTCGGATTCCCGAATAATAACACAAAACTCCAGATTTGCAACTGTCATCGAGCAAATAATTAACTCATGGATCCCCTATCGGCACCTTGCGTCGAAAACCTTATACGCTTAGTAGTGCCAACAGGATCAAAATCGCTTCAGTTTTGAGTACTACCGGAACTAACAGGGAGATACTTCTACCAGGCAGCTAAAGAAGGTGGGTCCGCCGCCAATGTCAGTTAGCCGGTCAGTTGTGAGGTGATTGATGCCGCTGTGGCTGGGAGATGTTTTGGCCCAGCCGAGGCTGCGGGCGCGCACAACTCCAGGCTGCACGTCGCCATTGACTTTTGCGCGCAACAGGCATTCGCCGCGGTCGTTCCATACTCGAACAAGAGCGCCGTCTACCACGCTGCGGTGGGCGGCATCGGCTGGATGAATGGAAAGAAGGGAAGTCTGTTGATCGACTTGTTGCTGGTAGCCGAAGGTGGAGTTCATGCTGTCGTCGTTCTTACCCGAGATCAGTTCGAGTGGAAACTTGCGGTGGAGCGATTGATCGCCCAACCTGGACTCCACTGGAGGCTGATAGCTAAGTGCGTCTGCGCCAAACTCAAACTTGCCGGAGGGAGTACGAAAGCCACCATTAGCGAAGGGTAGAAATGGTTGGTCGTCCGCGGAAATATTGAGCCGAATGAAGCGTTCCCGGTCGAGCCGGTCCAAAGTGATGCCTTGCAAGAAAGGTGAGTTGGTTGACAGTAACGCTTCGATCATTTGGTCTTCAGTGTCATCGAAGCAAGTATCGGTGAAACCCATGCGCTTAGCTAGTAACCGGAAGATTTCCACGTTGCTCTTCGTTTCACCAGGCGTTGCCAGTGCGGGACGAGCCAGTTGCAGATAGTGGTGTCCGTAAGCGCGATAGAGATCTGTGTGTTCGAGAAATGTTGTGACTGGAAGGACAATGTCTGCGTAATCCGCCGTGTCAGTTTGAAACTGTTCCAAGACAACAGTGAAAAGATCGTCACGTCGGAGACCGGCCACAACTTTGTTCTGGTTTGGTGCAATGGCTGCAGGGTTCGAATTGTAGACGATCATGGCCCGCACGCGCGGCTGATCGAGTTCTAGAAGAGCCTTCCCGAGCAGACTCATATTCACGATCCGGGCTTCGCGGCCGATGGAGGAAAGTTTTTGCAGGTCGGGTCGTTCGAGAGCCAAACTATTCAGCTCGAATGCGCCTGACGTGGTGAGTTGGAGACCTCCGCCTACTTGACGCCAGGCCCCAGTAAGAACCGGTAATGCCGCAATCGCGCGAACCGCTGCCCCGCCACGGTCGCTGCGTTGCACGCCATAGTTGAGGCGAATTGCCGCCGGTTGAATGCCGGCGTATTCACAAGCCAAGGATTCGATTTCTATTGCGGATAGGCCAGTGAGTTGGGCGACGCGAGCCGGCTGGTAATCTGCGGCCAGCGAAGCAAGATCGGCGAAGCCATTTGTATAGGAATCAATATAGGATCGGTCTTCCAGGCGGTCGCGAAGAATGACGTGCATCAAACCGAGAGCGAGCGCCAAGTCAGATACTGGGTTGACGGCGAAGTGTTTGTCGGCGGCGCGACCGGTGCGGTTTTTTACCGGATCAATAACGTAGAACTTTGCACCGTTGCGCCGCGCCTCCACGATAAAAGGCCAGAGGTGCGAGTTCGTACCGAGGACGTTGGCACCCCAAGCGATGATGAGCTTGGATTTGGCGAACTGTTCGGGTTCCATGCCGAGACGTGCGCCTTGCGATTCCGTGAGAGCGAGTCCGCCCGTTGCTGAGCAAATGGTGCGATCTAAGCGCGATGCACCCAGCCGGTGGAAGAAACGGCGATCCATGCCGCCGCCATTGAGCAGGCCCATGGTGCCAGCGTAGCTATACGGAAGAATGGCTTCCGGGCCGTCTTCTTTTGCAATGGCGGTAAGACGATAGGCGATTTCCGCGATGGCGTCGTCCCACGTGATACGCGTGAATTGGCCGGCACCCTTTGCCCCGGTCCGGCGCAGCGGATAGAGCAGGCGGTTCTGGTGATATTCCCGGTCGAGATACTTGGCGACTTTACCGCAAAGAAAGCCGCGCGTGATGGGATGATGTGGATCGCCAGCGATCTTGGTCGCGCGTCCGGCCGGATCGATGTTCAGCACCAACGCACAGGTGTCGGGACAATCGAGGGCGCAGACGGAGTGTTTTTGTTGAGGCACATTTTTTATTCTCCTCGAAGAGACGCCGAAAGAGGAGGTTGACAGGTTTATGGCGGATGTGGTAGAGTTATGGCATGGCGGTAAGAACGACGGTGGATGTGCCTGAACCGATATATGAAGAGCTGCGATCTCGCTCGGAGCAGACCGGCACTTCGATGCGGGCGTTGATTGTCCGTGCCTTGGAGCTAACCTACATACCCGAGAAAAAGGGTTTGCGGGTGACAGGGCCTTTGGTAAGAGGCAAAGGTAAATTGGGCCCACTGGCTGGCGGCGCGAATGTCAATGACTTCCTTTTTTCCTGACCTAAATGTCTGGTTTGCCCTCTCCGTGGAAGGACATGTACACGGCAGGATTGCCTGGCAATGGATGGAATCCCTGCCAAGTAAACACAAACTTGTCTTCTGCCGCCATACTCATCTGGGCTTAGTGCGGCTACTGACCAATAGCGCGGCCATGGCTAAGCGGGTGATGAATGTGGCGGATGCGCTAGAGGTGTACGAGGCGTGGGCGGCTGATCCGCGTGTTGAGTTTTACCAGGAGCCACGCGATTTGAGCAATGCGTTCCGAACGGCGATTCAACCTTTCAACAAAATGCCTTCTTCCAACGCTGTGGCTGATTGTTATTTGATGGCGTTCGCGAAAGAGGCAAACTTGGTGCTAGTTACTCTTGATGAAGCATTGAAAGACGTCGCTAAGAAGCACGGATACCCCGCAATTCTGTTGGGCTGAGTTTACTTTAGTGCATCTTCTGAAGGGTTATCCGGCATCGATAAAGAGACCCACTATTATGAGCACTGCAGCCACACGTTCGTCATCATTTGCGCAAACGCAAACTTCTGCCAGTCTTTTTGAGCCACTGCATATTCGCGATGTAAAGTTCCGGAATCGGATACTGGTCTCGCCTATGTGCCAGTATTCCTCTGTTGATGGATTCGCCAATGACTGGCACTTGGTCCACTTAGGCAGTCGCGCAGTTGGTGGCGCTGCAGCGGTTATTGTTGAAGCTACGGCCGTAGAGGCGATTGGCAGAATCTCGCCCGGTGATATGGGGATCTGGACGGATCAGCACATTGAACCGCTTGCCCGTATTGCGCGCTTTCTGAAACAGCAGGGCGCCGTGCCAGGTATCCAACTGGCGCACGCTGGCCGCAAAGCGAGCACAGATGCTCCCTGGCGTGGAGGACGTCCGCTTACGATAGAGCAGGAGGGCTGGGAGCCTGTTGGGCCCAGTGCGTTGGCCTTTTCTGATGGTTATCCTGTGCCAAAGGAGCTCACGATTGAAGAAATAGCGGACATCGTGAACGCATTTGCTAACGCCGCCAAGCGATCTCTTGATGCTGGCTTTGAATTGATTGAGCTTCACGCCGCGCACGGCTATTTGGCACACCAATTTCTTTCGCCTCTTTCGAATAAGCGCACCGATCAGTATGGTGGTTCGCTGGAAAATCGCATGAGGTTTGCGCTTGAGGTGGTTCGTGCGACCCGCGCGGTGTGGCCGGAACGCTTGCCACTCTTTCTGCGCATTTCCGCTAGCGACTGGACGGAAGGTGGATGGACTGCTGAAGATTCCGTCGCTCTCGCAAAGGCCGTTAAGCCTCTCGGAGTTGATTTGATCGATTGTTCTTCAGGCGGAAACGTTGCTCACGCTGCCATTCCGGTCAAGCCGGGCTATCAGGTTCCTTTCGCTTCGCAAATTAAGAGCGAAGCTCAGATCTTGACAGGCGCCGTGGGAATGATTACTGAGGCGGAACAGGCAGATAGCATTATTCGGGGCGGGGAAGCCGACGTTGTCTTGTTGGCCCGCGAGTTTTTGCGTCAGCCATACTGGCCCGTTAGTGCGGCGAAGAAATTGGGTGCGCCTGCGATAGTAGTCGACCAGTACGCAAGAGCTTGGTAACGCTCGTTAAGTCTGCCGGTGCCTCTGTTCTCGCCGATTGTTGATGAGACTGAGAGTCAAGGACCGCATACAAAGTTACGCAAAAAAACGGGCGTACTGGCGACCGAAGTCAACCAATACGCCCAAAAGTTTTAATTCACCTCGAACTTATTTCTTAGCGACGACCACCGCCGCCACCGTGGCCGACTCCGCCGCCCACATGAGCGACGCCACCAACTCCCGCATGATAAACGGGGCCGCCATAGTAGCGATATCCTCCATAGCGATAGCCTCCGTAAAAGCCGCCAATGAAGAACGATGGGCTGTAGTAGTAGGGATAACCATAGCCATACGCATAGTAAGGATATGGATAGCCATAGTAGTAAGGGGCGGGTGCGGCGGCCACGGGAGGATATGCCGGTGCCGGGTATCCGTATTGCATGGTCTGTTGACCGTACATCGGACGATCATATTCGCCTGGTTGTACGTAGCGGAAAGCCTGCGGGGAATGCTCAGTGGAAATGGTGAATGGAGCGTCAATGCGGAACGTGAGAGTCTGCTCTGGATACAAAACGCTGGGGTGACCACGCGTGACCAGCACGCCAAGGATTCCAACAGCGGCCCCTGCGCCAGCACCGATAGCAGCGCCTCTGCCCCAATCAGCAGCAGCGCCGACCGCAGCGCCCAAAGCCGTGGTGCCAACAATGGCGCCCGCGTCTTGACCAACGGAAGTCGGGCCACTACGATTGATTAACGAAGATTGGATGGGGAGCTGCTGGCCATCGACCAGAGTCATATCGGTAAGTTGAACGCCAAGGCGAGCGACTCCTTCAATGCGGCCTGCTTTCTTTGCCTCCACAACTTTTCCGCCAAGGGTTTGACCCGGTTCAGCAACAACGATACCGTTCACCACTAGCGGCTTAGCCAGTGTTGCGGAGAACGCATCACCTGGCTGATTCTTGTCGGAAGAGAGCAACTGATTGATCCGCACTGTCAAGTAAGTTCCAGCCGGTACCGCGATTGATGCGGGCACTGGCTGCTGCGGCGGGTAATTCGGTTGCTGCGGATATCCGTAATTAGGTTGCTGCTGCGGATAACCTTGCGGTGCTTGAGAGTTGGGCGGAGGGGCTTGGTTTGTTTGACCGGTTTGCGCGCCATATGTCGGGTAGCCAGGTTGACCATAAGCGTTTGGATCACCGGGCGGCGGTGGCGCCTGCATCGGTATACCAGCGTTGGGCGGCATAGGCTGCGGCTGTGATCCGTCGTTTGGATTAGTTGGAGTCTGGGTAGTCATATCGCCAACGCGCTTCCAGCCTCCAGTTGTGGGTAGGGTTGTTTGTGAAGGTGCTGGTTGGGCGGTGGGCACAGAGGCCGGAGGAGCAGGCGGTGCGGGTGGCGCTGGCGGATCTTGCGCGCCAGCAAAGGTTGGAAACGCGAGCAACGCGCTGAGCACAAAATGCGCAGCACGCGGCAGTGAATTGGATTTGATTGCTTGCATATATCCCTCGTAAGCTCGGACGGCATTTAGTGAGCACGCGTTTCGCCAATGCGAACTTGCAGCAAATATTGGGGTTATCCGCCTATTCCAGTCTGAGAAACGGTGGGATTGCACCGCGAGTGGTGCTTTTGAACCACTACATTTGCCGGCGTTGATGATCTACTAAAGTCTTCGCTGCCAGCGCGAGCAAAATAATCAAAGCCAAAGTGAGGAACTTTCCGTGCAGCGCCCGCAATGCAATCAAAACCAGCAGCGCATAGAGCGACAGAGCTGTGCGGAGGCCGATCAACGTGTTTGGCGGTTCACTCATCGAATTGGCATGTTGTAGGCGAACGTAAAGGCGAGCCGTACTTGCATGCCTTTGAACTCGGCGGGAAGTTTAGGAAGTGGACTAGACATTACTAGACTTGTGCTGGCCGCTACATCCAGCATGGTGAGACCGGAAGGCTCGGCCACAATCACTTTCGCAATTGAGCCATCGCGGTTGATGATGAATTGAACGATGGTGCGGCCATGCAGTCTTCCGTTACGCACGCCCTCTGGCGTGACTCGATGCCAATTGGCTCTTACGATAGTGAGAATTTGTTCCAAATAAGACTTGAAGTCGGCGCCTTGCGGATCGCTTTGTAGTTCTATGGCCGCGTGCTGAGCGCCCGCTTGGCCTTCAATACTTGGTAGCGCTGGTGCGGGAATGCTTTGATTATCTTCACTCAGACCTGGGCGTAGAGTTCCCGGTGGTGGTGGCTTCGGAGCTGTCTGTTTGGGCTGCGGCGCGGGCTTAGTTTGATTACCTTTGCTATCGAGTATCGATTGCGTTGGCTGAGGAGGCGGAGGGGCGACTGGTACGCCGTTCAGGACGCCCGCGCCGGCGTCTGGTGGCGCTTGGTTCATGGCCAGACTTGGCGCATCCGGCATAATTCGATTTGCCGGCTTACTGTCTTGCGGCATACCCATTTTTTGTGGCGGTTCAAAGTGGCGAACCGACGAACTAGGAGATGCGTTCTGTTGATGTTGTTCCTGACGCTCTGCGATGAGCGAGGCCAAATCAATATCTCTGGATACTTTGTTGCGATTGGGCGCCTTTTGCGTCAACTCGCGCGGGAAATAGAGCGGCGTTCGGTGTTCCACGATTACCCGCTCCGGAACGCGCCTTCCAATAAAGCTAGGCAGTTGCAAGGCAAATAAGAAAGCAACGAAATGCACCAGCATGGAGCCCGCAAACAAAATTGAAAGCTGCCGGAAAGATCGCGGGTCACCATCGGTCAGTTGAAGATTTAACGGGTAATCGGACGGCGGCATCGGTTGAGCCGGGGCGTTCAACTTGGCGAGGTCGGATAACGATAGGGGAGAAATATCCATTGCCGCTGGAAACGTAACGACGCTAGTGAAGAGTCGAAAGTTGCCCTAGTACATCTAATTTACTTCGAATGGCCAGATCGGATAGTTTCGGAAACGATCCCTGAATGTTCCTTGATTTTATCAAGGATTGCTTCCCCCAGCTGCAAGGCGCGCGTACCCTGCCATCCGTCGACCCTGGGAGGAGTCCGGTTCCTCACCGCATGACAGAACGCTATCAGTTCCGCTGCAAGCGGTTCGACCCGCTCCACTTGCAGTTGTTCGAAGCCGATTTTGGGAAGCGAACCGTTCTCGGCAGGGCCGACCGAAAAGCGCGTTGCGTCCTGACGTTGGTAATCGAGAGATATGTATTCACCCGGCTGGAACAGGCGCAGTTTGCGAACTTTTTCCACCGAGACCCGGCTGGCCGTGAGATTGGCAATGCAGCCGCTCGCAAACGACAATCGAACATTCGCGATGTCGACTTTTTGCGACAACACTGAAATGCCGGCCGCACGAATCTCTTGCGGCAAAGCGTCGGTAAAACTGAGCACCAAATCAAGATCGTGAATCATGAGATCGAGTACGACATCGATATCAAGACTCCGGGGAGTGAAAACACTAAGCCGATGGACTTCAAAGAACAATGGAATTGTAAGAGCTTTCTCGAGTGCGACCACGGCAGGGTTAAAGCGCTCTAGATGACCCACCTGGAGAATGCGCCCTTTCTCACTGGCGAATCGGGCCAGCCGTTCGCCCGCTGTCGCGGTATCGGCAATCGGTTTTTCAACAAGGACATCGACGCCCATTTGCAAAAGCCGTGTGGCAACTTCTTCATGGGTGATCGTGGGCGTCGCCACAATTGCCGCGTCGATGGCAGGCATTGCGTCGAGCGTTGGGAATGCTTTGGCCCCGTGTTCACTGGCCAGCTTTTCCGCCTTAGCTAATTCAGAATCGACAATCCCCACCAGTTCGATGTCGGGGAGCCGGTTCAGCACGCGCACGTGGTTCTGGCCGAATGCACCGGCGCCGATGACAGCCACTTTGAGTTTGTTCATTAGGAGTGCGACTCCCACGCGGGATAGCCAATGATGGTAATTTTCGCTTCGTTAGCGCGTCGCAACACTTCTTCTTTATCTAATAGGAGTGCACGGCCGGCATCCACGGCTAAAGCGGTTGTGTTTGTCGCAATCATTGTTTCAATTGTGGTGAGCCCTGCCACCGGCACGTCAAATAAAAGATGGGCGCGGCCCCGCGAAGCTTTTACCAAGCAGAGCGGCTTGCCATTCGTCAACGACGCGGCGCGCCGTAACATCGCGTCGGTGCCTTCCATCGCTTCGGCGGCGACGCAAGCCTTCTCGCTAATCGCAACGCTTTGTCCAATGTCAGCAGTAGCCAACACAGAAGCTATGCGCCGGCCATAGCGAATATCGGCCTCTTCTTCTTTGCTAGGCTTACGGCGGGTGAGCACGCCTTCAGCGGCCAGCAGTGGTTTTAGCAAACGAGTGGAATCTACCAACTCAATTCCCTCTTCACGTAAAACCTTTTGTATTCCGCCAATCAATGCTACCGTGTTCTTTTCTTTCAGAGAAGCCAATAGTTTTACCAGGCGCCAATCAGGACTGATATCCGAAAACAGACTCACGTGCTTTACTTGGCCGGCCATCATAACCTCTGAGATTTGCTCTTGTTTGAGAATCTCAATGAGTTTGCCAAGCTGACCGATATTCACCCAATGAATCGCACTGGCCAGGGGTGCAAGCTCCTGCGAAGCTTCATTCTCAATCGCCACCACGATTACGGAATGGCCTTCGCGGCGTGCCGTCTCCAGGGCAAGCAACGGAAAGCGGCCATTGCCTGCAATCATTCCATAACGTTGGCCACGAAACTGGCTCACTTGGGTACTTCCTACTTCACAAATCCGCGTTCAGACACGCGAATGAATTCCAATAGCTCTTTCACTTCGTTGGTCTGCGGGATTTCTTCATGGATTCGTGCCACTGCTTGCGACGTATTCAGGCCGGCGTTCGAAAGAAGCCGGAAGCAACTCTGCAATGGTTCTATTGCCTCAGGCCCGAATCCGCTGCGCTGCAATCCAACACGGTTCGCCCCATACACTTTCACTTCGTGGTCGCTGGCGGTTTGTGAAAAAGGCAGCACATTTTGTTTAATCACGCTGCGGCTGCCGACGATGGCATGTTTGCCAATCCGGCAAAATTGGTGAATCGCGCTAAGCCCGCCAATATTCGCATAGTCTTCCACTATGACGTGCCCGGCAAAAGTGACACCATTCGCCAGAATCGTATGGTTATGAATCACAACGTCGTGGGCCACATGGACATAGGCCATAACCAAGTTGTGATTGCCGATTACGGTTCGCATGCCGCCTCCCTCTGTACCGCGATGAATGGTGACGAATTCCCGAATGCTGTTGCCATTGCCGATTACTGTCTCCGATGCTTCACCTCTATACTTCTTGTCTTGCGGCGCCACACCGCACGAGCAGAAAGGAAAGAAAACGTTGTCTTCGCCGATGCTTAGTTTTCCTTCTAGTACCACGTGAGACATCAGGCGGGTGCCAGCCCCAATGCTAACGCCCTCACCTACAATGCAATACGGACCAATTTCAACGGTCGGAGCGATCGCAGTTTTTTGGTCGATAATCGCAGTGGGGTGGATAGGCATGAGGACAAAACTGCTGAACTTATGGAGTTGGCGCGTCGGCGCTTTTGTCCACCAGCTTGCACATCAGCGTAGCTTCCGCTACGACTTGGCCATCAACCTTGGCAATCCCCTGCATTTTCGCAACCGTGTACTTCAAGCGAAGAATTTTCATCTCGATACGAAGCTGATCGCCAGGGACAACCGGCTTTCGAAACTTTGCTTCTTCAACCGAGGCGAGGAACATCACTTTTCCGCGTGTGTGCGGCGCGAGTTTCCCAACCAGAATACCTGCTACCTGAGCCATCGATTCCACAATTAAGACCCCTGGCATGACCGGCAGCCCTGGAAAGTGGCCGCTGAAATGCGGCTCGTTTACCGTGACATTCTTGATTCCCACAATCGAATCTTCGGTTAGATCAATGATTCTGTCGACCATCAGCATGGGATAACGGTGGGGCAGAAGTGCAAGGATTTCTTGAATATCCAGCGGGGTCATGGGAATCGGTATTATAACAACCGGTGACAAATTTTCTCCGCTACGCCCAAGAGAAGCAATCTGAAGTTGTTTCGTTTATTAGCGAACTGGCGGCCTGTGAATCGCCCAGTGACACGCCGGCGGCAGTGAACCGGCTGGTAGATTTGCTGGTTGAGCGCACTGCCGATATTGCCTCCGCGAAAACGTTCGACTCGGCGAAGTTTGGGAAGACCTTGCGCTTGGAATTCAAGCTGCCTGGCCAGTCGAAGGATGGACAGATTCTCGCGCTGGGCCACTCGGACACCGTTTGGCCTCTGGGAACCTTGAAGACAATGCCAGTGCGCGAAGCGGATGGCCGCTTGTGGGGACCAGGCGTACTTGACATGAAAGCAGGTCTGGCCTTCTTCATATTTGCCGTGCGAGCGTTGCGCGACCTTAATGCCGCAGTCAATCACAAAGTCGTTTTGTTGATTGCGTCCGATGAAGAGGTGGGTAGCAGCAGTTCGCGCGCGATCACTGAAGACGAGGCGAAGCGTAGTAAGTTCGTCCTGGTGTTAGAACCGGGCACCGGCTTCACGGGCAAGCTGAAAACTGCGCGCAAGGGAGTAGGCGACTACAAGGTTCTAGTAAGAGGTAGGGCCGCGCACGCGGGAGTTGATTTCACCAGCGGCGCAAGCGCCATCGTAGAAGCGGCACGCCAGATCTCTGAGATTGCCAAGTTCACGGATTTGCAGCGCGGCATCACAGTGAATCCTGGTGTGATTAGCGGCGGCACTAGATCTAACGTGATTGCCGAGAGCGCTCGCGTGCATGTCGACATCCGCGTGAATCGCCTGCCCGATGCGGTGGAGCTCGATGCAAAGTTTCGCGCACTGAAAGCCGTGGATGACCGGTGTGCGGTGCGTGTCGAGGGCGGTTTGAATCGCCCTCCTATGGAGCGTACCGAGGCGATCGCCGCGCTATTTGCCAAAGCACGAGAACTGGGCGCAGCGATGGGCGTTGAGATTGACGAATCATCTACCGGTGGCGGATCGGACGGTAATTTCACTGCCGCGCTCGGCATTCCCACGCTTGACGGTTTAGGAGGAGTAGGTGAAGGCGCACACGCGGCAAACGAAAGCATTCTTCTAGACCGCGTTGCAGATCGTGTTGCGCTTCTAGCTGCACTAGTGGCCTCGTAGTTCGAATCCGTGGGAGAATAACCGAAAGGAAAAATGCAAATGAAACGCTGTCTAACTGTATGCGCTGCGGTCATTCTAAGTTTGAGCACCTTGCTGGCCCAGGCGCCTGCGAAGGAGAAAGAGGAATCGGCTGCTAAAGAAGAGAAGCCATCCGCCATACCTCAAGAGCGCACTCAGATTACTCACCACGAACTATCTTTAGACGGCAAGACATACAAATACACCGCTACCGCTGGAACACTGCTCATCGATAACGACGATGCCAAACCGTACGGCAGCATTTTCTATGTCGCATACACGCTGGATGGCGTTGGCGATATGCGGACTCGGCCCGTGACTTTCCTTTATAACGGCGGACCTGGTTCAGCGAGTGTATGGCTCCACATGGGTTCGGTTGGACCAATCCGTATCGCGACCGCCAGCCCGAACGCTACCGGAGCGCCGCCGTACGAATTGGTGCCGAATCAATACAGCCTGCTCGATAAAAGCGACTTGGTTTTTATTGATGCACCATGCACGGGCTTCTCGCGGGCGGTTGGAAAAGCTACCGAAAAAGATTTTGCTGGGACAGACCAGGACGTCAAGGCGTTCGACAAATTTATTACGCGCTACGTCACAGTGAACCAACGCTGGAATTCTCCTAAATTTTTGTTCGGCGAAAGCTACGGCACCACACGCTCTGCCGCTTTGGTAGATGCCTTGGAGAACGATGGCATGTCCTTTAACGGCGTAATTCTGATGTCCACAATCCTGAATTACTTCGTACGCAGCCCAGGCATGGATAACGAGTTCATCGGCTACCTACCCACCTATGCCGCTATTGCCTGGTATCACAACAAGATCCCAAACAAACCCGCTGACGTGAAAGGGTTTCTCGAGGAAGCGCGTAATTTTGCGCGCGGTGAATACGCTGAAGCCTTGTCTCTGGGCGACAAATTACCCGCGGCCCGCGTGGATGCCATCGCCGCTAAGCTCAGTTCTTATACCGGCCTGAGTGTCGAGTATCTGAAGGAAGCGAACTTGCGTGTGAACCAATCGCGCTTTCGCAAAGAGTTGCTGCGCACCGACCGCGAAATTCTTGGCCGCTACGACGCTCGCTTTGAGGGCACCGATGTGGATGCGGTCAGCGAAACCCCGGGCTACGATCCATCGAGCACAGGCATCACAGGTGCATTCATCTCCTCATTTCACGACTACCTGACCAAGGAATTGAAGTTCGTCACCGCCGACACCTACTTCCCGCGTGGACCCAACTTGAATCAGGTGTGGGACCAAACCCATCATGCTTCCGGTATTCAGCAGCCTTTACGTGAACCCTATGTAGCGGGAGATTTGGCCGATGCTATTCGCAAAAATCCCAAATTGCGCGTTTTCTCAGTGAATGGGTTGTTCGATCTCGCCACGCCATTCTTCATTACAGAATTCGATCTGTCGCACATGCAACTTGAACAGAAGCTTCGGCAGAATGTCGAGTTTGCCTATTATCCGTCGGGCCACATGATCTACCTGAACGTGGATGCGTTGAAGCAGTTGAAGACGGATCTCGCGGCTTTTTATAAGAGTGCGGCCAATTTCTCGATGTAGTTTGAGCCGAGGGGCCGATCGGCCCCTCCAACTTTCTCAATCAATTTTTTGTAAGCGCCACAAACTCATGACCCTATGCCCGCCGCAAACACGAGCTTGGTTGGCTTAACTACCGGTGTTCCCAGCGGTTCCAAACTAACAGCTACAGCCTTCAAATCTGACGCCGCCAGCGATGAGCGCACCAGGCTTACACCACGCCCATTGGGAGCACGAAACGCCTCAATTGGAATAGGCGCGCCGTCTTTGGGCACTACCCAGCTTTCATAGGTCCAACCGGCTGGAGGCTCCGGCATCCCGCTCGCAATCAGGATCATTCCCAACTTCGGATTCACGAAAATGCTGCCATGCGGCTCCGCCGGTTGCGGGCCGAAGGTTACTTCTTTCGTGCTAGGCGCTTGCAAAATCTGCTGAATCTCTCGTAGCCGCGCCAATTCGTCGGAGTTAGCGACGCGCCAACTGTGTTCGGTGAACCAAGCCCCAAATGCCAAAAGCAGCACGGCAGCAGCGGCGAGTCCCCACCCCCACGCGGCCACTCGCGGTCTTTCCTGCACCGGGCGGCCGAAACCAGCCAGCACTCGGCTGCGTAATTGAGGCCTTGGCTGAGTAATTGGGGTTGCGCTCAAAATCATCTCATTCAACTCAAACGCCTGTTCCAGCCCGGCGCGGCATTCTCGACATCCTCCGGCAAGGTGCTGCTCAAACTCTACCCGTTCGGCAGCGTCGAGGGCGCCGAGCGCATACAACTCGCAGAGGTCGGTATATTGATCTGTGTTCATCGTGACCCTTCTGCTCCTACTTCGCTCCCCCGTAAGACTTTCAGTGCGCTCCTTACCAAACTCTTTACTGTGCCAAGCGGCTTATGTGTCCTCTCGGCTATTTCTGTTTGCGTCAGTCCTTGGAAATGCGTCAACTCCAAGACTTCACGCTGGGCATCATTCAAACGCTCCAGGGCCGCGCCAACTGTCTTGCGGCGCGTCAACCTGTCTGCTTCAGTCTCTCGGGTAACAAACAGACCCGAATGCTCCAAGTCCTCCAGCGGAGTCGCCGCCTCACCTGGCTGACTTCGTAAACTTCGCAGATAATCGATCGCCCGGTTTCGGGCAACCGTCACAATCCAACCCTCTAACCGCCCACGCTCGACATCAAACGTGTGAATCCGGTTCCAAATCCGCAGGAAGGTTTCCTGAACCAGGTCTTCTGCGGTTGCCTGATTCCCCACAGACCGCAAAATCACCGAATACAACAATCCCCCGTATCTGTCATAAAGCTCAGCCATAGCGTCGGGGTCTTTCTGCTTAAGCCGCTTGGCGATTTCTTGATCGTCTATCGCAACCGATTTCAAATAACGGTCCTCTATAGGATGGGCCCGGTAAACGAGGGCCCATCCTTTTGAGATTAACTTAGTTTGGTTGGAGAACGCTGTCAATTACGTGGATCACGCCGTTCGATTGGAACACGTTAGCGATAGTGACATGCGCTTCGCCACCTTTTTCATCCTTCAACACGATGTCGTTGCCGTCCATCATCGCAGTCAAAGAACCGCCCTGCACGGTCTTCAAGGTGGCCGTACCGCCGCCGGACTTGATCATCTTTTTGAGTTGGGCCGCGCTCACGCGGCCAGCTACAACGTGGTAGGTCAGGATTTTGGTGAGCAGTTCCTTATTTTCGGGCTTCACGAGCGTGTCCACCGTACCTGCTGGCAACTTGGCAAAAGCCTCATTCGTAGGGGCGAAAACCGTGAAGGGGCCAGCTCCTTTCAAGGTATCGACCAAACCGGCGGCCTTTACCGCTGCCACCAACGTGGTGTGGTCAGCGGAATTCACCGCATTATCGATAATGTCTTTGTTCGGATACATTTTGGCGCCGCCCACCATCGGATCTTGCGCGGCAAGCATCAAACTGGCGCCTAAAGTCAAACTTGCAATTGCAATAGAAAAAAGTTTCATAGTGTTTTCCTTTTGAGCTAAACCGTTCAACTCCCGGTTTTTCATCCACTCATCTGCAAGTACGCAAAACTTCGGTGTCTGGATTTGCTGATTCGACATTTGTAGGAAAGGCTGTAACTAGTTGATTTTGATGAAGTAGTTAGAACTAATTGCACGGCCGTCCTAAGGCGGGCCTACTACTCCTAGTGCACTGGATCGTCTCAACTTCGTTTACCTTTCAGCCGATAGGCACACTGTAGGGCCGCAACTCGTGCCCTTGCACTACCTATGTGTAGGCGCGCGGAGTCTGTAGTTTGGTAAATCGGGTCACTCGAAGTCTAATTCAACTTACGTTGAGCACGATCCTGCTGGTGCCCCTGGCGCGGGCCAATCTAGATCCACGCCTGGCGATTACCCAGTACACCCAAGACTCGTGGGGTACCGAGTCTGGACTCCCGCAAAATAACATTTTGGCTATCGCTCAGACCTCGGAAGGCTACCTATGGCTCGCCAGCGAAGAAGGGTTGGTCCGGTTCGATGGAGTCAAGTTCACCGTTTTCGACAAAGAAAACACTCCGCAACTGCAAGCTAACGATATTCGTGCCTTGTTGGTAGACCGTGAGGACAATCTGTGGATTGGCACGAATGGCGGTGGGCTTACCCGCTACAAAGATAGAGTTTTCACTACGTTTACCGTACGTGATGGGCTGGCGAACGACGCCATATTGTCTTTGCACGAGGACCCAAAGGGTGGACTTTGGATTGGGACCGACGGAGGTGGAATCAGCTTTTACGCAAACGGGCATTTCGAAAATTACCGGAAGAAAGATGGTCTGCCCGATGCTGCAGTATTCGCCATTTGTACAGGTCCCGACGGTAGCCTATGGATCGGCACCCACGGTGGCCTGGCAAGGTTACGGCACGGGCAGTTCACCACCTACGCAACCAAAGACGGGCTCGAGAAAGATGACATTCGAGCGGTCTACGCGGATAAGCGCGGCGATCTTTGGGTTGGAACCAACGGCGGCGGACTGGCGCGTTTCTCGGACGGCCGCTTTGTTACGTTCACAGCGCGTGACGGTTTGCTGAGCAAACAGATTCGATCTATTACAGAAGATGTCGCGGGCAGTCTTTGGGTCAGCACTGGCGATGGCGGGATCCTCCGTTTCCGCAATGGGAAATTCGCTGCTTATGGCCTTAAACTCGGTCTGACTTCCGATGAAGTGTGGACCAGCTTCGAAGACAAAGAGGGAAATCTCTGGATCGGTACCAAAGGCGGTGGCTTGGTCCGTTTGAAAAGTGGCCCCTTTACCACCTACACGACGAAAGAGGGATTATCGAGCGATGTCATCCTTCCGGTTTTCGAGGACCGCGATGGCGCTCTGTGGGTTGGAACAGGTTCTGCTGGACTCAACCGCTTGAAAGATGGCAAAGTGACCATCTACAGCACGCGCGAAGGGCTACCGTCCGATAGTGTCTATTCTGTCAATCAAGATGGCTCGGGAACTCTGTGGGTTGGCACTCGCAAGGGTCTAGCTCGGTTACGCGATGGCCGGTTTCAATTAATCGACGGCTTACCCAACGAAGTTGTGCAGTGCACTTACACCGATCACAAGGGTGATTTATGGGTGGGCACCCGCGGCGGGTTGAGCCGCTATAGCAACGGTAGATTCATAACCTTTAGCAGCAAGGATGGCCTCTCCAACGATAACGTTCACTCCATTTATGAGGACGACTCCCACGTCCTGTGGGTTGGAACTGGGGGCGGCGGACTCGATAAGTTCGAAAATGGTCACTTCAATGTTTACACACGCAGCAGTGGGCTCTCAAACAATGTAATTTGGGCAATTACCGGCGATTCCAGCGGTGCTATTTGGCTCGGAACGAACAACGGGCTGAACTACCTGAAAGACGGCAAGTTCACGACTCTCACCACTCACAACGGCCTGTTTGATGACGCGATCTTTGTGATTCTTGATGACCATCGCGGGAACCTTTGGATGACTTCCAACCGCGGCGTATTCCGCGTATCCATTAAAGAGCTAAATTCGTTTGTCCAGGGCAAAGCTCAGTTCATAAAGTCGATAGCCTATGGCACTGCCGACGGAATGAAGAGTAAAGAATGCAATGGCGCCTTCCAACCAATGGGCTGGCGCGGCAAGAATGGAAAACTTTACTTCCCCACTATGAAGGGTTTATCAGCCCTTGACCCTTGGCGCGCCGATGGCAATCCTCTTCCGCCCAAAGTTGTTATCGAAAGTGTCATTGTCGACCACAGGAGTTTCAACCCGAGAAAGCCTATCCAGTTGCCTCCAGGCAAAGGCGAGATGGAGTTTCAATTCACAGCCTTGAACCTATCTACTCCCGAAAAGGTCCACTTCAAGTACATGCTCGAAGGCTTCGACAAAGACTGGGTCGATGCGGGTTCGCGCAGAGTCGCTTACTACACCAATATTCCGGCGGGCGAATACAAGTTCCGTATCATTGCAAGCAATAGCGATAGCTTCTCGGAGAAGGGTGGCGCTTATTCCCAAGTCACTTTGGAGCCCCACTTCTACCAAACGTACTTATTCGCCCTACTGTGCTCAGTTGTGGGCGCTGCGGTGTTCGTCGTCGCATTTCGCTTGCGCATGCGTCAACTAAGGGCGAACGAGACTAAGCTCGTTTTGCTGGTGGATGAACGAACTCGCGCCCTGGCTCATCAAGCGCGGGCTTTGCAGGAAAGCGAAAAGCGTTTCCGTCAGCTGGCGGAGAACATTCATGAAATCTTTTGGATGGTTGATCCGCGAAGCGGTAAGTTTCTCTACGTTAGTCCCGCGTTCAAAGACCTATGGCGGCAGGATCCAGAAGTAATTCTGCGAGACCCAGCCGCGTGGCTCGATTCAGTTCATCCTGATGATCGGGAGGCAGTAGTCGCGGCCAAGCAGTCTCAATTGAGCGGTAAGCCGGCGGAATTCGAATATCGCATCATGCAGCCGGACGCCATCACGCATTGGGTGTGGGACCGATCATTCCCGGTCTATGATGCATCCGGTCAGCTCGACCGTATCGTTGGAATTGTTGAAGACATTACCGAGCGCAAACGTAGTGAGGAAACCGTGTTGCGTTCGCGTGATGAATTGCAGCTGCGTGTCTTAGAGCTAAAAGCCGAAAATGTGGAGCGTAGACGGGCCGAACAGCAACTTAAGATTGCCAAAGAGCAGGCCGAGGCTGCTAGCCAGTCGAAGAGCGAGTTCCTGGCCAATATGAGCCATGAAATTCGCACACCGCTCAACGGCATCATTGGCATGATGCAATTGGCGCTCGATACTGAGCTCACGCCTGAACAACGTCAATGCTTGGAATTGGTGGAGGGGTCGGCGGATTCGCTGCTAAATATTATTAACGACATCCTCGATTTCTCGAAGATCGAAGCGCGCAAGCTCCATTTGGAAGCAATCGAGTTCGACCTACGCAAGACCCTCGACCAAACGCTCAAGTCGCTGGCAGTTAGAGCCCATCAGAAGGGCATCGAACTCATCAATCGCCTGGAGCCCGATGTGCCCGACTTTATCATTGGCGATCCTGTGCGGCTCACGCAAATCATTGTCAACTTGGTTGGCAATGCGATTAAATTTACTGAGAAAGGCGAAATCGTTGTCCACGCAATGCGCGAGGCTGAGGACGGCGAACAAGCCAAACTGCGCTTCAGTGTCTCTGATACCGGTATTGGCATTCCGGAAGACCGGCAAAAGGCGATCTTCGAAGCGTTCACCCAGGCTGATGGATCATCGACCCGCAAATATGGCGGTACGGGCTTGGGCCTTTCAATATCCTCTCAACTCGTCGCGATGATGGGTGGCCAGATCTGGGTAACCAGCAAGCCTGACGAAGGCAGTACTTTCGGTTTTACCGCCAAGTTCGGCTACCGCCCACGCGAAGAAGACTCCGAGATGATCAATCTCCGCAACCTGCCGGTCCTAGTTGTCGACGACAACGTCACCAACCTTCGCGTTCTAGAAGAGCTCCTGCGGAACTGGGGTGCCCAAACCGTGACTGCGCGCGACGGCAGCACGGCCCTGTCCATCATGCAACTCAACAAGGCAAATGGAACGCCTTTCCCGTTGGTACTAATTGACGCCGAGATGCCTGGCTTAAATGGGTTCGAAGTTGCAGAACGCATCAAAGCGGAGGGCGGCCTGGCGAGTCGAGTCATCATCATGTTTAGTTCAGCGGCGGACATGGCCGATTCTGCACGTTGCCGCGCCTTAGGTATTGATGCCAGCATCACCAAGCCGCTGTATCTTGGCGATGTAAAGACGGCAATCCTTCGCTGTTTTCAAGACATCAACGATAGACAGGAAACGGCACGTGCTACTAAAGCCGCCCGGCAATCCAGTGCCGCAATGGAGGTCCTGCTGGTCGAAGACAATCCGGTAAATCGCAAGGTTGCCGTCCGGATACTTGAGAAACAGGGACACAAAGTCATCACCGCCAACAATGGGCGCGAAGCTCTCGAAGTACTCGAGCAACTGAACTGGACTATCGATTTGATTCTCATGGACGTGCAAATGCCTGAAATGGATGGATACCAAGCCACTGCCGCCATTCGCGATCGCGAAGGTAAGATGGGCGGGCATTTGCCAATTGTTGCGATGACAGCTCACGCTCTCGACCGAGATCGCGAGCGATGCTTGGCGGCCGGTATGGATTCCTACCTGACAAAACCCATCCAGATCGATAAGCTCTTTGAACTGATTGAGCGCGTCGCTACTAACGGGCTTCTCATCGCGTAAAAACTTACTGATCATCGGGTTGCGCGAGCAAATCGCCTAGCCGGTCGAAACGCCTTTCCCAAGATGTTCGCCGCTCCCGGATCCACTGCTCTGCCACTAAAAGTCCGTCGGGTTCTAAGCGGCAAGTCCGCACCCGCCCAACCTTCTCAGTCTTGACCAAGCCGGTTTCTTCCAAGAGCTGCAGATGCTGAACCACTGCTGCCAACGTCATGTTGAGCGGCTCGGCCAACCGCGAAACTGAGATTGGCCCTTCACCCAATTTCTCCATAATCGTCCGGCGCGTCGGATCGCCTAGCGCGTGGAAAACTGCGTCAATGTCGGCTTTAGCTTTAGACATCCCACGCTAATTTATCGAGTAACTTCTGCCATCCGACTTCTCGCATTTCCGGACCATCTGCACCTTCGAAGAATGCGGCTTGGTGCGTGAAAATCAAATCTGTCCCAGTATCTGTCGCCCATAACTCAATGGTCCCGAGCGCCGCTGAAATGCAATTCTCGCCCAAGGTCATCTTTGAAGCGAAAACCACCCGCCGATTCGGAAGAATTACCTGATAAATGGTTTCATTGGTGCAAACCATTCCACTTACCGGCAGGCCTTCTTTGAATTTCATACGAGCTATTTCCTTGCCTCCCTCTCGAAAAATCAATCTCGTAGTGCTGCACTTCGTGATGCTCTCCTTCCACAAACCAGTGGCGCTTTTTCTTCGAGTCCGCAAACGCGCTGAACACCTGTTCTGCGGTCGCCGGATAGCGGCGTTCAATAACGAACGTGCTGTGAATGACGGATTGCTTTTCCATATTTTTCGTGAAATCCTTCTTCAGAAATAGTTAAGTCCCGACTTCAGTATCGTTTGATTAGTCTAGATAGTCAAGTAAAAATTTAAGTAAAATGATGGGCTTCAGTTTCACCGGTCACGTCACCACGCGAAAAATTATTCATGTTTATCCTCAATAGCTTAGCGGCTTTTCGCTGTGTCCCGCCGCTCGCCCGCTCGTAGTCTTTAGGCGAGGAATCCTCATGCATAAATCATTTAAATGGGCAGCCGTCGTGCTGCCGGTTCTCGCTCTTTTAATTGCCAGCGCTTGCGGCACTCAGGCGAGCCACCCGAACCAAATCAACGCCTTTGACGGCGCAACGTACGATAGTCTTCTCCTGGCTCACGGCGCGCTGACGTCGCTTAAGACCCAGGTCTCGACAACCTATCCCAAGTACGCGCCCATCTTCAACGAAGCCAGTGCGGCATACGGTACAGCTTATACAACATATGTTTCGTTCCGCACCGCGCCTAATACCCAAGCCGAGGTCGCAGTTGTCATCGGTAATCTGACCATCGCGATCGTTGCTCTCGAAAACGCTGTGCAAGCTGATATGCAAGCATCGCCAAAAGATGTGGCTGCCATTCGCGCCCACGCCAGACGCCTGCGCACCTCAGCCTCGCAATCCGGCATCACCGTTTCCGACATTCTTACCGAGCTCGAAATTGCTGCCGCCGTTGCCCAGACCATTCCGCAAGCCGGGCCGTACGCGGCCCTCGCTCAGGTTGTTATTCAGTCAACAAGCGCCGCCCTCGCGGCCGAGGCCGCAGAAGTTGGTCAGCCGATTGACATGACCTTAATACAACCCATCACAACGATTCAGTAGTAAATCTCATATGAGGCCGGGGCAGAAATCATCTGCCTACCGGCCTTGAATCGCGAGTGTATTCAAATAGAGGTAAGAATGTCGTTAACCCAAATCAATCACTGGACCGAATATGCCTCTGCCGGCATTGATTTGGTTTTATTGCTCCGTGTGCTTGGTCTTCGTTTGCAGCGTGCCTACGTGTTTCTCACTCTGGCCGCAGTGCTGACGGTTTTCTTCGACGGTGTCCAATTGTGGCTCCCTCACGAGTCGTCAGAATTCGCGCGCGCTAATAGTTATTCTCAAATCATTTTCGCGGTGGTATTTCCACTGGCTGCCTGGGACGCCTTTGAAGAGATAGCTACCCCCATTGCCGCACTGCGCCGCCTGGCGATTCTGCGCACTCTAACCAGTCTCGTAATGATTACGTTCTTTGCTCTTTTGATCGCCCTTGTCACCGGCCTCACTGACGACCCAAACGGTGACAACTTCCTTGCCATCTTGTCGCTCATTCTCTGGACTGGTTCAGCTACCGCCAGCCTGGCTTTTCTCTGGACCATGCATCGCGCCATCCGCGCTCAGAAGCTTGAAACGCCGAATAACACTTTTGTTTGGATGATTTTCTTCGAACTCCTACTTGCCGGCGCCGTCGTCGGCTGCTTCATCTCGCTTGTTGAAGTGGCCCTGCGTCAGCCCGCTTCCGGGCCCGTCGTGCAAGTCACCGATTTTGTCTTGAACCTCTACGGAATCGGCGTGACAATTTGGTGCATTATCAAGCTCCGGGCGCTACCGAAAGATTTGCCGTCTCCTTCGTTGCACGAAAATTCCTGAAGAGAACTAGAATTAACGGTTGCCGGCTCCGCCCGCGGGTTGGAGTTGCTGGAACTTTTGGCGGGCTTGAGCGGCGTCGGCGTCTCGGTGAACCAACGCGTAGGCTTTGGCCAGGCGGAAGTAAACGCGGGGATCTCTGTTGTTAAGTCCGCGCGCGATCTCCAGTTCGCTAATGGCTGCGGCCGTTTGGCCG
>Ga0182012_10001655_pt1 | contig 24235 bp, 26 predicted proteins | sample 612S2SmetaG_FD_120486 | JGI IMG/M metagenome (GOLD analysis project Ga0182012, IMG submission 120486) | Permafrost microbial communities from Stordalen Mire, Sweden - 612S2S metaG | ecosystem: Environmental > Terrestrial > Soil > Wetlands > Permafrost | place: Sweden: Stordalen | collected... | reverse complement strand
CGGCAAAGGAAACAGGATCGAGACTGGCCCCGCCCACCAGCACGCCGTCGATTTCTTCGATGGCCATCAGCGACTTCACGTTGTCCGGTTTCACGCTTCCCCCATACAGGATGCGCACGGCGGCCGCCAGTTGCTCGCCAAACCGCTGCCGAGCCTCGTTCCGGATGGTTTTGTGCGCGTCTTCCGCAATCTGCGGCGTAGCGGTCTTTCCCGTCCCAATCGCCCACACCGGTTCATACGCGATGACGATTTTCGCGAACTCGCCGGGCGCGAGTGGCCCAATCCCATCCTGAAACTGTTCATGCAGCACGCTGGCCGTCTGGCCGGATTCGCGTTCGGCCAGACGCTCCCCCACGCAGACGATCGGCGTGAGGCCGGCCTCCAGCGCGGCCTTGGTCTTGCGCGTCACATCCTGTTCGGATTCGTTGAAATACTCCCGGCGCTCACTATGCGCGATGATCACGTGCGTGCAGCCGATGGAATGAATCATGGGCCCGGAGACTTCGCCCGTAACCGCGCCTTCTTTCCCCCAATAGAGGTTTTGCGCCCCGATGTGAACGCCCGTCCCGGCGGTGTCCTCAACGGCCGCCTCAAGATTGGGATAGGGCGGGCAGATCACGATTTCGCGCCCCGAACATCCCTTCACAAGCGGTAGGAATTTTTCAAAGTAGGCGCGGGTATCCTTGGCGGTCTTGTACATCTTCCAATTCCCGGCCATGACAGGTATTCTCATACGATCTGGTTAAAGAAGCTGGTTCCTTTCGAAATTGTCGTGCTGAAATTCGCGGCCACCGTTTGGCCGATGTCGGAGAGGGTCGAGCGCGTCCCCAAATCCACTCCGCCGGTCTTGGAAGGGCTGAAGGCCAGCAGGGGAACGTACTCCCTGCTATGGTCGGTGGACGCCGTTGTAGGGTCGCACCCGTGGTCCGCGGTAATGATCAGCAGGTCGTTGGTCGTGAGACGCCGCGTGAAATCCGGCAGCCACCGGTCGAACTCCTCCAGCGCGTTGGCGTACCCTTCCACATCGTTGCGGTGCCCGAAGTTCTGATCGAAATCGACAAGGTTCGTAAAGATCAGCCCTTCTGGAACTTCCTCCAGCGCCGCCGCGGTCTTGCTCATGCCATCCGCGTTGTTTTTCGACTTCACATGGTCCCGAATGCCGCGGCCCAGAAACACGTCGAAGATCTTGCCCACGCTGTACACGAAGACCCCCGCCCGATCCAGTTGGTCGAGCAGCATGCCTTTCGGCGGCGGCACCGCGAAGTCCCTCCGGTTTTCCGTTCGCCGGAAGCCGCCAGGCTCCCCCAGAAATGGACGCGCGATCACGCGTCCCGCCTCATCTGGGCCGCGCAAAATTTCCCGCGCCGTCTCGCAGATTTTGTAGAGCTCCCACAACGGGATCACTTCTTCATGCGCCGCCACCTGGAACACGCTGTCGGCTGACGTATAGACGATGGGCGACCCGGTGCGCATATGCTCTTGGCCCAATTCCTTGATGATTTCCGTGCCCGAAGCGGCTTTGTTGCCGATCGTCGACCGGCCGGTCCGCGCTTCCAAAGGGTCGAGAATCGCGCGCGGAAATCCATCCGGAAAAAGCGGGAACGGCTTCTCCAGATGGATGCCCACCATCTCCCAGTGCCCCGTCGTGGTGTCTTTCCCCGGTGACGCAAGCGCGCAGCGGCCAAAAGCAGCCGACGGGTGCTCGGCGGCAGGCAGCCCGGGCATCGGCTTCAAGTTCCCCAGGCCCATCGCGCAAAGATTCGGCACCGCTAATCCCCGCCTGCGCACGATGTTCCCCAGCGTGTCGCTGGGCTCATCGCCGTAGGCAGCGTAGTCCGGCATGGAGCCGATGCCAACGCTGTCGAGGACCATCCAGATGACGCGGGAAAACACAAGTCAAAGGGTAGCAGAGCGGATCCCCTTGCTCGTTAGTTCGCCCTGTCGAACGCCCCCATGAAACTGTCCAGCGCCCTGTCCGCCAGAACGATGCACGGAACCGGAGAGCGGTAGGACCTCTTCGATGTGGTCATCACCACCCGCGCATAACCCGCCCCGTCTACCGCCCGCTCCAGTTCGCGGGGCGGCACCAGATCGGCGTCCGTGATCAGTAGATCGGAACAAGGCCTCCGGCCAGCGTCAATGGACAGCCGGTTTCCGCCGGCCAACCTCAGGCTCCCATCCCCGTCTGGCAACGCGTGCGCCAGCATCCAGGCGGGAAGCTTCCCAAGAGCGAATTGAACTGTTTCAAACGCCTTCCGGGACGCCGCGACGTCCCCGGCAAACCCGCCCAGAATAATGCTCACTTCCGAACCGAATACGAGCCGGTGCGTGGCAATCGCCGCCACCGTATCCGGGGAAGACTGCGCCCCTACCTTCAACAGGTAGTGGTTGTTATCTTGATCATCGGCCACAAGATTCAACCAGTGGTGGGGCTCGTACGCGCGGGGTGCGCCTTCCCGCCCGCTCACCTTGAAGTACATGCGCAGAAAATGTCGAATATCGGTCTTGCACTGATACCATTCGACAAAATGCTGGCTGGCTACACCACCGCGCAGAATGTGGGGAACTGCCGCAACTGTTGCGACGTATGAGAGGAATGCCCGCCGGTCGACGCGCTTCATCGCCCTATTGAACCACAGATTGTGCGTTTTAGCACGCTGAAAGATGAGCCGGACTTGTAGAATCGGAATCTGAAGGAAAAGGAGAACCACAGAAATGAAATCGATCGCTGTTCTCGCGCTGTCAATCTGCGCGATGTTGATGAATTCCAGACCCGCTTCGGCTGCCGTTTCCGACCCGACCGGGAACTGGCATTTCGTCCTCGATACGCCCGGTGGCGACCGCGAGTCTGACGCCGTATTCACTCTCGATGGCGAAAAAGTGACCGGCAAGTACGGCAAGGCCGATGTGGCCGGAACCTATAAGGACGGAAAAATCGATCTCGCGTTCACCATAGACACGGAAGAAGCGGGCACCGGCACACTGAAGATCGTCGGAGCGCTTGACGGCGACGCCATCACGGGCAACTGGGAATTCACCGAATATAACGGCACGTTCAAAGCCACCCGGGCTGCGGCTGTGCCTGCAACCCCGGCCCCAGCGCCGGTTCCGGCGCCCGCTCCCAAGCCGGTTGATCCCAATTAACTCGCCATCAGTTCAGTTTTGCGCTGATATTCCAGCCCTGGGTTGCCAGGCGGGTTGCCAGGCGGGATTCCGGCGGGGTTGCCGCCCTGCAGAAGGTTGAAGGCATGATGGAGTTGAGACCGCTCCTCCAGCAGCGCTTCGGTCGTTTGACAGCTCTTCGGCTTCGAGAAGTAATAACCCTGGGCGAAGTTGCAGCCGAGGTCGGTCAGGGTGTGAGTTTGCTCCTTCGTTTCCACGCCTTCGGCCACCACGCTCATGTCCAGTGACCGGGCCAGCGCCAGGATCGTTCGCACAATCTCCGACCCTTCTCCAAAACCCAGTTCCTTGATAAAGGAACGATCGATCTTCACCGTATCGAAGGGCAGAAGGTGCAGACAGCTCAGTGAGGAATATCCCGTTCCGAAGTCGTCGATTTCGAGCCCGACATTCAGAAGTTTCAAGCGGCGCAGGGTAGTGAGCGCGGCGTCCGGATTCCCCATGATGGAACTCTCGGTCACCTCCAGATGCAGGCATCGGGGACTGAGCCCGGTTTCCGCAAGAACGTCTTCCACATCTTGAAGCAACCGGGGATCGCTCAATTGGCGGGGAGACACATTCACGCTGATCGTGAGCGGTGGCTCACAGGGGTAGCGTTCATGCCAAACAGCCATTTGCCTGCAAGCCTCCCGCAGTACCCACCGCCCCAGGTGAACAATCAGATCGCTTTCCTCCGCAACCGGGACGAACTCTGCCGGAGAGAGAATGCCGCGCGTCGGATGATTCCAACGGACCAGCGCCTCGTAACCGATTGTTCGGTGATTGCTGAGCGACACTTCTGCCTGGTAATAGAGCACTAACTGCCGCTCGTCTATGGCTTTGCGCAGGTCCGTTTCGATCTCGAGCCGCGCCATGGCCAGTTCGCGCATCTGCTCATTGAACACCTCATAGCGGGATTTGCCCTTGGCTTTCGCCTGATACATCGCCGTATCCGCGTTCCGCATCAGGTCCTCAGGCGTCTCTCCGGACGAGCTCAAGGCAATTCCCACGCTGGCCGAAGCGAACATCTGACGGCCCTCAATCTGAAACGGAGCTTTCAGTTTTTCGAGGATTCGCTCGGCGAGAATGATGGCGTCGCCTTCGTCCCTGACGTCATAAAGGAGAATCGAGAATTCGTCGCCGCCCAGACGGGCGATGACAGAAGCGTTGCCGTTTCCTTCGGGTACCGACGCGAACGCGCTCAGGCGCAACCGCAAAGCCACCCCCATGAGCAGTTCATCGCCAGCCGCGTGCCCCAGGCTGTCGTTCACCAGTTTGAACTTGTCCAGGTCGAGAAACAGAACCGCGAAAAGACCCCCGTGCTGATGGGCCGTCTCAATGGCGCTATCAAGCCGGTCGGTGAAGTAGAGGCGATTGGGAAGAGCCGTCAGCGGATCGGCGATCTTGCCTTCCGTGATGTCGGTTTGGGAGCCCGCCATCCGGTCGGTCCCACCTTTGTCATCTCGCACCGCGAGGCCCCGCGTCAGCACCCAGATAAAACTGCCGTTCTTATGGCGCATCCGGTATTCGGTGGTCAACAAGGGTTTCCGCCCGTCCCACGCTTCGCAAGCCTCCTGCATCACGCGCTCTCGATCGGAGGGATGGATGCGGCTGAACCATTCTTCGGGGCTGGTCCCCAACTCGGCATCTTCATAGCCAAGCATTTGATTCCAGCGAGGCGAAAAGTACATCTTGTTCGTAGAAAGCTTCCAATCCCATAGACCGTCGTTTGCGCCTCGGGCCGCCAGCGCATACCGCTCCTCGCTCTCGCGCAGGGATTCTTCGGCCGTCTGCCGCGCCGTTTCGTGCGCCTCAATCCGGGTCAGCATGTCATTGAAGGAATCGATCAGGCTGCCGATTTCACCGCCCGTAATCCGGCTTGCCCGGACAGAGTAATCCTTCTCCACCGATACTCGCCGGGCCACAACCGATAGCGCCGTAATCGGATTGGCGATGCTCCTCTGGGTTCTCGAGCCCAGAAGCACCGACAGCCCCAGAGACAGAATCATCACCACGCAAACGATCACGATGAAGCGCCGGAGCCGGTCGTATACATCATTGGTGGATCGCAGCAGGATAGTGCCGAGCCGGTCGGGCCCCAGATTGATCGACTGAAATGCCAGAAGGGTTCCGTTTTCGAAATAGGCGCCGGCCGGGCGGAGCGGTGGGGAGGAAGAGCGTAGCTTGCCGTCCCGCTGGTAGCGCGAAAACGGAAGACCGTACCGGTCGTAGATCACCGCTTCCACAATATTTTGATCGCCGCGCAGCGCGGCCAGAATTTGAGCCGCGGCGTGTTCATCGTTGAAGCTGAGCGCGGCCGTGGCGCTCTCCGCCAGAATGCCGGCGTTGGCGGACAACTCCCTTGTCGCTGCCTGACGCTGCTGGTACGTCTCGTAACCAAACAAAGCGACGCCCGCCAGCAGCAGCGCTAAGCTGCTGTTTAGGATAATCAGGACAGACAGTCTGGCTCGAATCGAACTGTTCGCGATTGCGCCCTTTAGTTTCATCGCCCCAAGGACATCCGTATTCTTCTTATCGGCGGGGCTTACCAAAAGCAGTAGGGCAGCCTGCTTTGCCGCTACTTTCGCACCACCGTGGCCAGGCTGAGAAGCCTGGCGCTGATGTGCAGCTTTTCTTCGTTTGCCTTCCGCAGATTGATCTCAAAACGGACTTTGCCTTGTTCAAGAGTCAAGTTGATGACCACGTCTTCGGGGGTGCCGTCCCGCGCCTCCCCGACCGTGAGGATGCCCGTTTGCTTCCCAGCGGCAAGAATGGAGAAAACGTGCTTCTGCTGAGACGAACTCACATAGAGGATCTGGCAGCCTGTGGTGAGGCGGGCGTCCGCGATACGGCGTGCCGCGATCGGGTGTGTGGCAATCAACTTACCCGCAACGGCATCGTCCAGGGAACGGCCAAACGGGTCCTGTCCCAGAACGCAGATCGTGAATGGCTCGCTCGGACTGGAAAAAGCTTCGGCGGGCCACTCGATGAACTTCGCGAAATTTTGAAGGAAAGCCGCCTTCACCTGGTATTCGTCCAGCTGAGCGCGCAGGTCGCCCCCGAACTGGGCCGCCAGAACCATGGCCAAACTTAGCCGGAGGACCATGACTCTTTCCCCTCCGGAATCAGAATCGCCATGTGATCTTCCCGTAGACGCTTCTCACAGACTCGGTCCCGACGATTCCGTCGGAATTGCCATATTCGAGCGCCCGCGGCTGCAGCAGGTTCTGTCCCACTACGCTGATTTCGGCCGATTCGCCAATCCGCCGCGCCAGCCTCACATCCAGGCGAGCATGCCCTGGGATCGCCCCGCCCGCCAAGCGCGCGGTGTAGTACAACGATTGATCGAAATCCATTTTCCGCGAAAGGTTGAAAAGCGACCGGACTTGAACCAGATTTTGCGGAAAATCAGTCGATATCGTTGCTGAGTTGATACCCTGGCCCGGCGGGTTCTGGGACAAGGTAGCGTGAAGATAGGAATAGCCGGGGCTGATGCGCCAGCGCGAAGTCGCCCTCCAGTTCAGAAATAGCTCTCCTCCGTAGTCCATCGCATGCGTCTGGTTCTCGTAGAGCAAAGGAATCTCGATTTCCACGGGTGCGCCAGGCACCCCCGGCAAAATGACCGGCGTCTGCGGCTCCAGCGTTTCCAGGTCATGATAAAAGCTCAGGAAGAGGGCCGCGTCGAACGAAAGGGCTTTGGTCAATTCCGATCGGAACCCGAACTCATAGTCCCGAACCTGTTCCACCTCCACCTTCGGATTGCCCAACAACCGAAACACTTCAACCGTCCCTGGACCAACGGATAACATCCCCAAATCCACCTGGACGTCCACGTCCGTCTGTGACGGCTCGCGGATGGCCTTAGACGCCGCTGCCCAAAGGGCGTATTTTTTGTCGGGGGGCGCCCAGACCAGGCGCGCGCTTGGCTCCACTTCAAAGCCGGTGTAACCGTTGTGCTCCAGTTTGCCGCCAATGGTGAACCAAAGCGCATTCGAGACGCGGATTTCGTCCTGAAAGAAAACGTTGAAGAGGGCCACAGTTCGGTAGGGCGGCACAAACATAACGGGGTAACCGGCGGTGAGTCCCGTCGTGTCGCTTCGCGCACCGAGCCCCCAGACAATGTCGTTGCGGTCGCCCGCCACGAGATGATGCTGAAAATCCAGATCGAACGTTCTCATCTTGCCGGGCGTGCCGACGTCGTCGATCCTGTCGTTGTTGAAGTAAGCCCGAAAGGATGTCTCGGAACCTCCCGCGAGCGTGTGCTTCCAGAGCGCCAGCAGATCGCCCCCGGCTGCGCCGAGTGGCTGGGGGGTTAACGGGGCAGACAGCGTTGGAATATCGCTCCCGGCGGTCTGGTTCTCCTGGTTCGCGAATAGATCGCCTTGCAGCATCAGCGAATCGCTGCTCGACGCTTGCCAATCGGTTCGGAACCCGGCATGCGACCTCTGCCAGTGATCGTTCGCGTCCCCACCCGTCTGCGCGTCCGAATTGCCAATGTCGAAGTAACTTGCGAATACCCGGTACGTCGCGCTTTGCCCCGCCGCCCCACCATATTGCAACTCACCCAGCGCATTCGTCTGCGAGCCGCCCGCCACCGTCAATAGCCCGCCCTTGGTGTCCTTGGAGGATTTCGTGATAATGCTGATGACCCCGTTCACCGCGTTCGCTCCCCAAACCGAGGCGCCCGGACCTCGGATGACTTCGATCCGGTCAATGTCCTCGAGCGGTAACTCTAGTTGGTCCCAGGACACGCCCGAGAAGGTGGGATTGTAAACCGTTCGGCCATCGATAAGCACGAGGACTTTGTCCGAGTAGCGTGAATTAAACCCGCGGATGCTGATGGCCCACGCATTGGCGTCTATCTGTTCCACATCCACACCAGGGGCCATGCGGAGAAGATCCGGAATGTTGGTTGCGCCGGAACGCCGGATATCGTCCGAACTGATCACGAAGATGGCAGCCGCGGTGCGCGAGAGCTTCTCTTCCTTCTTCGATACCGAGGTGACCTTGATATCCATCAAAACTTCAAGGCTGGCCTGCCCCAGGTCGATCGGTTTTGGCGCGGGGTTCTGTGCTCCCAGGTCGGGGATCAATCCCAAAACCACCGCGAGGCCCAGCGATGCGCGCTTCACTGCCCGCAGTCTCTTTCCATGACGCGGAAGTGGGGTGCACCCCGGAGAAATCTCAGGACTTCCTCGGCGAAGTTGTCCTTTTCCCCATCTCGGGTACCCAAAAATCCAGAACCCAATCTCCTTTCTTTACTTCACCAACCGGGCCGATATCAGCCCCAGCTCCACAAACCACCCGTAATCTGGGATCGGGATTCGGGTGTATGGGACTGCTCGAAGAACCCGAAGCAAAGAAGAACCCGAAGCAAAGAAGAAAAAGAAGCGGAGAAAAAAATGAGAAATAATAACGACTCCATAGCAACGACGCACCCTCTTGATCGCGCGCACCAGCTCCTGAATTTGCTCAGTGAAGATGAACTCGTCGATGCCGTCGTGTATCTCGACGGCGTGGTTTACGGAAACGACGATCAACCGGACACCGGCGACGACACTAGCCAGGACCTTGACAACGACGTCGAGAGCCTCGGCATGATGGGAACCGGCGACGAAGAGCCCGACGCCGGTGAGGACTACGGAAGTTTCGAACCAGACGATCCCTCGTACGACTAGTGTTGTGCACAACGCTGTACAACCCGCCGGAACAACCGCCCCGGAGGAAAGCCCTCAAGTAAAGCATTTCTAAGGAAACGAAGTGGGTTGTGCACACGCTGCGGGAACTGCACAACCCGCATCTCGGTTCCCGCGCGATTCGGAAGCGCCTCTCGCCCCGGAAAAAGTCACCCGTGCGCTCCTCGGCATCTCTTGTAAGTACAATAGAATCCGCGCAATAGAGAGAAAATTTGGTTTGAAATCTAGGCCTACCAAGGCGAGCAATTCAACTCATAAAGCGCCTCATTGTGCACTGCACAATTCTGCACAACACTGCACAACCGAACCGACAACGTAAACTAAAAAGAGTGCCTCGCCTCCCGGTTGCCGTTCTTTGCCTCCTGGTGTCTGGACGAGTGTCTGGACCAATTTTCGCCGCGATCCCTCCTCTCGTTTGTCCCGCGGGCGCGCCCATCGGCAGCGTTGACCTGCGCGTCCTGCGGAAGCCCGGCGGGTCCGCGCTTCCCCTGAAGACCATCAATCGTCTGGAGGAAGGCGATTCGGTCCTTTACCGTCCGCTGCTCCGCGCCAGCGAAACGCGTAAGGGCGAAGTGACCCTCGTCATGGTACCCGCGAACCGCACGCCAGATCAGGATCTGCTCGAGGTGCTGGAACCGAAGCTCGCCGGTAAACCTGCGGAATGGCGCGTGCCCAGCCGTACGTCCGTCGTTGTGTTCGTCTACGGCCCCGCGGGGTTGAACCGCGCCAAGGTAAAAAACTACCTTTCAAAGGATCAGGACCTGGTCACCCAACTGGCCGACTATGCCGAAAAAACCGCACAAACAGAAGCGCTGATCCAGGCGCTCTCCAGCAGCGAAACGTCCGCGGCTAGCGTGAATGCCGCGTTTCAGGGCTTCGCTTCGCAATACGGATATTCCAATCAAGTGGACCATACGCTTCCGGCGGACCAGCAGATGACGTCGATGTTCCGCGCGCTGAACCCCGCCATGGCAACGTATGACCCCGTCTCGCAACAGTCCTCGCAGCGCGTTGGGCAGACCGTCAGTATGGCCACTTCCGTGGCGGCTCTCTTCTTTGGCACCCCGGTCGGTCTCGCGGCGGGCGGAACAGCCATGTTGATGGAAATGCGGTCCGTCGTTTTCCCCAACACGGTCTTTCGCTCTTCGTTGGAGCAGTCCATCCCAGGCGGTGGTATGGGACTCTGCGGCAAAAGGGATGCCGTCCCCCCGCACACCAAGCTCGCGTACCTTTGGGCCACGCGCATTGATAATCTCGGTCCCCCGTCGCTGGCTCTCGGACCTGGCGATGTCCCCGCCAAAATGAAAATGGAGGTGCCTGTCAAACCTGCCTCCGAGAACGATTGGAAATATCTGGATCACGCACGAGACTGGCGGGTCTCCTCCGGAACACACTTCTTCCCGGTCTCGGTCGCGAAGATTGGCGAGAATGCTCTTGAAATCGATCTGACCAAGCTGCATCTCGAGCCGGGGCCGTACCGTTTGTCCGCTTACTGGGATTGGGATGAATTCAATGTCGCCGGTGATTTGGACGTTCAAAACCTGAGCGATTTTGCGAAGACGCATCTGGTGGCGGAATCGCAGGATCGCCTTGTCTCCCATATCGGACGCGTTCAGGTGGCCATCGACGGCGGCGACTTCGAGTTCGTGACCAGGCTCGAACTCACCAAGCCCACTGACAAATTCTTCACGCCCACCCCGATTCCGTTCGCCATGCCGCATGGTTTCCGGAATGGCGTGCAAAACCGCATGGACGCTCAAATCAACACGATTGATTTGGATCCCGGCGATTACAAGCTTCAATTCGTCCAGCCCGATGGCAAAGCTCATGAAGTGCCCATCGCGATTCTGCCCGTCCCGCCCCATATCGCGAACCTGCCCATCGTCCTCAATCGGGGTGACCAGAGTTGCACGGTGACGCTGCATGGCGAACGCCTGAATCTACTCGCCAAACTGGAATCGCCCGGAATCAAAATGACCCTCGGTGAGGCTAATTCCGATGGCACGGAACGCCGTCTTACTTTACACGCCGATCCGGAACTGCGCGCCGGCGAAACCTTGGACCTCCATGCATTTCTGGAAAATCGCAGCCAGCCGCTGTTGATCCCGCGTGCCATCGAACTTGCCGTCGCCAGGCCCGCCATTGTCGATTCGCAGCTTTCCCTGCCTGCGTCCGTTGGCGTGGCCCTGAAACCCGGCGAGTTGCCCGCGCCTTTTTACCTGAGCGCGCTGCTGAAAGTAAACAACCTGAGTTCTGAAGTGGCCATTGCTCTGCGGTGCCGCGGCGATTCCGCGGACCGCGTGGTCCTGCGGCCCGCCACCAAACCGGAGACCGGCAAGCTCGACCAGCTCAGCCCGGAACACATCTTCATCACCTTCGATGACAGCGTGTTCCCCAGCGGCTGCGATCTGCTGGCTCAAGTCCAAAGCGCGGGCAATTCGAATGAACGCGAACTCGGCCGCGTTACCCTGCTCCCGAAGATCGACACCGTTACATTCGACGCCCAGGACGCTACCTTCACCGGCTCCGACCTGGAAACGATCACCCACGCCGGCTGGGACCCCGAGAATGGCGTGCTCGTTCAAGATCTCCCCACCCCTGTGCCTGGAGAGCCGCGGAAGCAGGAGCTGCGCGTCGCGTTACCTGCTCGGCCCGACACCGGTCCGCCCCTTTATATCTGGCTGCGCGGCGAAGAAACCGGACGCGCCGCTTTTGTCGCTATCCCTCAGCTCGCGCGGAAATAAAACCCCAACGCCGTCCGCGCTGCTAAAATACGGGGGCATGCAGGTTTTGCAAGCTGGTCGCCATAAGTTGATCCTCCTCGAGATTGAAGCCGAGGCGGTCGCTGAAGTGGCGCGCCAGGCTGGCTTTGAAAGCAGAATGCGCGACAACGAGCGCAGTATCCAAATGGATTTGGTGGCGCTCAATCGCAATTCGCCGCTGCTTCTGTTCGACGCCTCCGACCCCGCGAACCTCGGTTGGTTCTCGCGCTGCCAGTTTTATATCGATGGCCGCACCGGTGAGGTCATGCAAACGCCCATCTCCATCAGCAACAAACGGGACCGCGCAGGCAAGAGCCATTCCACTCAAGTTCGCGTGCGCATCTCCAAGGAACTGCCGGTAACGTTCCGCCTTCCTGGGAAGCAGCCCATTACCGAGCAGGTCTTCTACGCGCTCCTCCAGAACTTCCTGAACGCGCTCATGAAGACCGGCGTCGCCGTCTGCGGCGGCACTGCGGTCCAGCCTCTCGCGGGCCGCACCGAAGGCGTCGGCACCCGCAACTAACTTCGGTAACAACTATTTCTTGACTCCATCTTCAATCCCTTCAATAACCTGCGGAAAAACGGGCAGGGAAACGGCACGCCCGGCTGCTATTTTCAAATTGCGGGGAGGAGCAAAGGCGGCGCTGTCCTCCAGGGCGGTTTCGGCCTTGAGCCCGGCGCCGCATTCTTGTGTTGCAGACAGGTGCATAGTGAGGCGAGGTCGCCAGCGAGAATTGGCACGGCGTCCGCGAGCCTCTATCAGGCACCCATCAACGCGGTGTCCCAATGGAAATTTCAGCCCGCGATGAAAGATTCCACTCCCGTCGCCATGGCCGCAAACATCGAAGTAGGGTTTGAACTCGGCGGACCACTGCTAGGCCCGCAGTTCCGTCCCTGACGCTGCCTTCACCGCCTCTTCCACTTCCGTGCGATACGCACTCAGCAGCGCCTCCGTCTCCGCTTCAAATCGAAGCACCAGCGCCGGCTGCGTATTCGATGCCCGCACCAATCCCCACCCCTTCGAAAAATTGATCCGCACCCCATCCACGGCCAGCGTCTCGTAACGCGGCGCAAAGTAAGCACGCACCTTCTTGACCACGTCGAACTTCAAATCATCCGGGCAATCGATCCTCAACTCGGGCGTCGAAAAAGTCCTGGGCAGATCGGCAATCTGGAACGAAAGAGGCTTGCCCGAGTCAGCCACAATCTCGATCAAACGGCACGCCGCGTAAACCGCGTCATCGAACCCGTAATAGCGGTCGGCGAAGAACATGTGTCCGCTCATCTCGCCAGCCAGTTCCGCGCGCTCCTCCTTCATCTTGGCCTTGATCAGCGAGTGCCCGGTCTTCCACATAATGCCGTTCCCGCCGTGCTTCCGGATATCGTCGTACATCGATTGCGAGCACTTCACCTCGCCGATAATCGCCGCGCCCGGTTTACGCGACAGAATTTCGCGGCTGTAAATGATCATGAGCTGGTCGCCGTAAATCACCCGCCCGTGCTCGTCCACCGCCCCGATGCGGTCGGAATCTCCATCGAATGCGATCCCCAGTTCCGCGCCGTGCTCTTTCACCGCGGCCACCAGCGCGTCCAGATTCGCAGGCACCGTGGGGTCGGGATGGTGGTTGGGAAACCGTCCGTCCATAGTAAAGAACAGCTCCACCGCATCCACATTCAGCGTCTCGAGAAGACCATGCATCACCGGTCCCGCCACGCCGTTTCCAGCGTCGAAAACGACCTTGACGCGTCGCGCAAAATCGAATTGCCCGGCAATCTCCGCGCAGTACGGCGTCACAATGTCGACCGGTTCCACGCTCCCGTGGCCCGATTCAAAATCCCGCCTCTCGATCAGTCCGTGGAGTTTCTGGATCTCCTCGCCATGGATGGTCGAAGTGCCTTCCATGATCTTGAAGCCATTGTATTCAGCGGCATTGTGGCTTCCCGTGATCATTACGCCGCCTCCTGTCTTCAGATGAAAAACCGAGTAATAGAGCAGCGGCGTCGGCACCGTCCCGAGATCCAGAATGTGCAGGCCCGTGGATACCATCCCTTCGAGCAGCGCGTCGTGAAGCCTGTCGGAACTGAGCCGGCAATCGCGGCCCAGGCTGAACGTCTTTGCGCCTTTTCGAACCAGAGCCGTTCCAATGGCCCGCCCCAGGTCGGCCACGTCCGCGTCCAGCAGTTCCAGTGCGGCGATGCCACGAATATCGTATTCGCGAAAGATCGTCGGCTTCATCATTTAAGTCAGTGTGCCACAGCCTTCCGCAGCCGGCACGGCGGGTCGCCGAGCAGTCAGGCACTCCTCCACAGGCTTCAGCTATATGCCGCTTGTAAGTCTCGCGCGGAACCCCCATCGCTCGCTCACGGAACGCCGGCAAATATTATTCGCCGGTATCGGGGCCCGTGCATGCAATGTTGGCCGATCTTCTGCGAGTCCGAAGACCGCCGATTCACCACCAAAAGCTACGTTCTCGGCCCGCATTTCTTGCCCTGGCGCGCTACAATTGAGGCAGGAATATGGCGTCACAATTTCAGATGAAGTGCTCGCTGCGGCGCACCTTCGTGAGCCTGACTTAAAAGCGAGAACTCGCATTGACGCTCTTCCAGCAGGAGCGGCTGACACTCGCGCAGGCGGCCCGAGCCGCCGAAGTAAGCCAGTTCGCTTTCCAGGCAATGTTGGCGGAACGCGAAATCCCGATCCATTACGGCGTCGAGGAATTCCTTGAGGATGTCCAGACGGCGAACCGCGCGAAGCGGACTTGATCGTCGTTTCTGACACGTCCGCGATGTTGAATCTCGCACGAATCGGCCGCCTTGAGCTTCTGCCAACGCTTTACCAAAGGGTGTTGATCCCCCCCGCCGTACATTGGGAACTGACGAAATCTTCAAGCGACCCGTTTCCCGCGATAGACTTCGCATCGTTGCCTTGGTTGATCCTGAAGGCGGCCGAAAATCAAGGACAAGTACGGAAACTCCGTATTGAGCTCGGCCCGGGCGAGGCGGATGCAATTGTGCTGGCCATCAAGGCCGGTCTCACTGTCACTGGCCTTCTTGGCGTCCTCGTACAGGCTAAGCAGGCAGGTTTAATCGTGCGGGGCAAGCCGATTCTTGACGATCTAATTCAGGTTGCACGATTCTGGATCGGGCCGGACCTTTACTCAAGCGTGCTTAGTCAACTCGGCGAGGAAGTCTCCGCAAGAGATTGAAAACAAAACCCAGGATTCGCAAACCCCCTACCCCGTTTTTTGCTATAATCCAAGCTAATTCCAAGCCGAAAGAGAAGTACTTTCGCTTCGCCCCCTTATGGATTTCGATCAGATCCACACGTTCCTCGAGATCGTGCGTCTCAAGAGCTTCTCGAAAGCCGCGCAGACCTGCTATCGCACGCAGCCCGCGATCAGCGCGCAGATTCGACAGCTTGAGCAGGAGCTGAAGAGCGATCTGTTCGAGCGCTTCGGCAGCCGCATTTCACTCACCGTGGCCGGCCGGATCTTCTCGGAATACGCCGAGCAGATGATGGATCTGAAGCGCCGCGCGCAGGATTCCATTGACGAGCTTGAGGTGGTGCCTCGCGGTGAGTTAGTGATCGCCGCGAATGAAGCCATCTGTATGTACATGCTTCCGAGCGTGTTCTCCGAATACAAGAAGCAGTTTCCCGCTGTCCAGCTTCAGGTGAATCGCTCTTATGGCGCCAGAGTGGTGGAAGCGGTAATGGAAAACGTGGCCGACTTCGGTCTCCGGCAATTGCCTGTCGCGGAGAAGCGCGTCGAGGTGGCCGAGATCTACATGGATGAAGTCCGCCTGCTCGTCCCCAAGGAAAGCCCTCTCGCCGGCCTCGATTCCGTCACCTGCGACGAAGTCGTGCAATATCCCCTGCTGCTTCCGCAATCCGGAACTACCCGGTCGCGTCTGGACGCGTGGCTCGCTCCCGTAGCGAACCAGTTGAAGATTTCCATGGAACTCGATTCCACCGAGATGATGAAGCGCTTTGTAGCCGCCGGTCTGGGGCTCACCTTCCTTGCCACCGCGAACTGCCGGGAGGAGATCGCCGCCGGAACGGTAAGCGCCATCCCGCTCGCGCCCGAACCGATGATCCGCCGCACCGGCCTGGTTTATCGAAAGGACAAGACACTTTCTAAAGCCGCCATGGGTTTTATCGACGTCACTCTCACCCACTTCGGAGCCAAGGCTCCTGATAGAGTCGGCAATCGGGTGCGCGTGTGACCTGCCCATCTTGCCGGGAAGAACTTCCGTCGGCATCGAAGCGATGCCTCTACTGCGGAGCGCGCCTGGTCCGGATGGAGTCCGGTGTGATGAAAACGTCCGCCATCCTGGTCGCTTCCGGCGGTTCGCGCAGCGTCTACGCGTCGCTCCGGGAAGTGCCGGAGCCGCTACGCACCCAGGTGATCCAATCGACCAGCGGCCGCAATGCCGGGACCATCCTGATCGCGGACCAGCGCGGAAAAGAGGAAATCGAAAGAGCCTCCCGCGCGGAGAGGGCGCGCCCCGTTCCGGCACTCCTCGAGGACCATCTCATATTGCGCCGCGCATGGCCCGTCGCCGTTGCATTGCTCATCGTGGCGTGTGGAGCGGCCGCCGTCTTCTTCGCGCGGGCATAAGTAAAGGATGCCCGCCCAGATCACCGCGCTCAACTCCGGACCTTCATTTGCCTGTGAAATCCAGTCCTTCGAAGGCGGCACCCTCAAGGTCAGGTCTTCTGCCGCCTTCCCTCTTCGCACGTCCGTGAAGGTGGAAAATGCCGCCAGTCTCTGGATGGGCGAGGTTTGGATTTGTGAACCTGACGCGGCCGGCTTCTCGATCGAGATCGAGGTCAGCCAGGTGTTGCGCGACCTCCCGTCCGTCGAGCGCATGGCCGGTCGATTCCGGCAAGCCCCGAAAGCAGAACATCTCGCATGAAAAAAGCAATGGTATTTGGCGCCTCCGGGCAACTGGGCGTTGAGATCGGCAAAGTGATTGAAGCGCGCGGTTATGAGACCATGCGGTTCGATCGCAAGCAGGTGGATATCGCCGACACGCGCCAGGTGGAAGAAGCTGTCTCCGCATTTGACCCGTCGCTCGTGTTCAACTGCGCCGCCTATAACCAGGTGGATCTCGCGGAGTCGGAGCCTCAGGCCGCGCTTGCGTCGAATGCCCTCGGCGTGCGCAATCTGGCCTTGGCCTGCCGCCAAAATGACGCCACGTTGGTTCACTTTTCAACCGACTATGTCTTCGATGGCACGGCCGGGCGGCCCTATGTCGAGACGGATGCGACACATCCCCTGGGCGCGTACGCCGTCTCGAAGCGAACCGGAGAACTCTTCGTGAAGGCTTATCTCGATCGCGCCCTCATCGTCCGCACTTCCGGCGTCTTCGGACCAGCCGGGGTGAGAAGCAATCGCGGCAACTTTGTCGAACTGATGCTGCGCCTCGCCAACAGCGGGCAACCGATTCGCGTTGTGGAAGACCACGTCGCGTCCCCCACCTACGCGCCCTTCCTGGCGGAGAAGTCTGTCGAACTAGCTCTTGCCGGCGCGTCCGGCATCTTCCACGTGGGCGGCGGATCTGCTGTTTCCTGGTTTGATTTCGCGCGGATGATCTTCGACGCCGCGGGCCTCACACCGGTGCTCACGCCCACCAATGAGCGGGAATATCGAACGCCCGCGCGCCGCCCGAAATTTTCCGCACTGGAGAACGCCCGCATGCAAGCCTTCGGAATCGCCCCCATGCCGCCGCTGCGGGAAGCGCTCGACCTTTACATGTCCGCGCGCTTGCAGTTCCTGATGTAGGCTACTGATCGTCTTTGGCGATCGCGTAGTAACCCTTGCGCGCTTCCACCTTCAGATCTTTATCCTTGGTTCGTATTTCAATCTTCCTGTAAGAGCCGTCCCTTTTGGGATCGGTGGGCGTGTACCCAATGGCGTACTGGGTGCGCATCTCTTCCTGTAACTCGTCGAACACTTTATCCAGAGGGTTTCGGCGTCCCACGTCATAGACGTGGCCGCCGGTCTCGTTCGACATCTGTTGCAGCCAGCGGTATCCACCGCCGCCCATCACGAATCCGCCCCCGCGAAAACCAGTGTCCGCGTAGTAGATGCTATAGATTGCCGAATCGGACTTTTGCGCGTACTCAATGGCCTGTTTGATGCTGTACTTGCTGCCTTCGTCGCCCCCGTCGGTGATCACCACCATGGCTTTGCGCCCTACTTCGTTGGACATCTTATCGGTCGCCGCCAGCGCAACACAATCGAACAGCACTGTCCCGGCCTGCGAAGTTGCCGTGGGAACCGGCCCGGCATTGATCCCGGAGAATCCAAAGTTCGGCTTAAGGCTCTCCAGCCCATGATGCAGCGCTCGCTTTGAATTTGTGATGTCCTGCAGCAGTTCGGTATCCGCGCCAAAACTCATAATGAAGGCCTCGTCCTTGGGCCTCAGAACGGCGTCGAGAAAAGCCGACCCCGCCCGCTGTTCGATATCGATCAGTCTCTCCTGGCTGCGGCTGACATCGATCAACAGGCCGATCGTCAGCGGAAGGTTCGTTTCCCGCGAGAAGTATTTGATCGTCTGCAGTTGGCCGTTCTCGTAAACCTCGAAATCGTCTTTCGTCAGGTTCCCCACGAGACCGTTGTGCTTATCCCGGACGGACGCCATCACGTTGACGATGCTGACGTTCACCTTGATTGCCGGACCCTCGACCGGCAAAGGTTCTTCGGGAGGCTTGGCCGGCGCCTCGTCACGCCGATGCGCCTCGTCGCCGATCGGGAGAGGTCCCGCCGTCTGCGCGCTCAGAACGGCGGCCAGAAATCCAAGCAAGAAAGGCTTCATATAATTATGTTTTCACAGACGGGGAAACGTTCCACTCTGTTTCGATCTCAGCAAAAGAATGCAAAAGGCACTCAAGCACCTTCGCCGCGACCCTGTCCTCGCTACAATTATCGACCAGGTGGGCGAGTTCTCGATGGGGTATCGCGATCCCGACTTCGGTTCGCTGGTCCGCTCGATCCTGTCCCAGCAGATCAGTTCCAAGGTGGCGCGCGTCTTCATCGAACGCCTTGTCAGCCGCATGCCGGATGGCAAAATCACCCCGGAAGCCATCTTACGAATGCGCCTCGCTACCTTTCGAAAACTCGGCTTCTCCGCCGCGAAGACCGCCTATATTCGCGATCTCGCCCGGTTGACGAAGAACGGCGAACTGATCTTCGAAAGCCTCCCCGCCATGGCCGATGATGAAATTGTTGCGCATCTCACAAAAGTAAAAGGAATCGGCGTCTGGACGGCGCATATGTTTCTGATGTTTGGCTTGCGCCGGCCGGATGTTCTTCCCACCGGCGACCTCGGAATCCGCGTGGCCATGCAACGCGCGTACGGACTCGAAGAACTCCCCAAGCCGGCCGACATGCACCGCATTGCCCAGATTTGGCGTCCCTGGTGCTCCGTGGCCTGCTGGTATCTTTGGCGCTCGTTGGACGGGACGGCTCAAATATAAGGCGCAAAAAGAGATACATGGCGAAGAACTTCAAAGACCTGAGCGAGCGAGAGGTCCTGGCGCTGGCCATCACACTGGAGGAAGAGGATGGCCGGATCTACGGAGATTTCGCCGAAGGCCTCCGTGAGCAATATCCCGCGACCGCGGAGATCTTTGAAGAGATGCGGGCCGAGGAATCGCTGCACCGGCAGATGCTGATCGATCAATTCCGGCATCGCTTTGGGGAACACATTCCGCTGATCCGCCGCGAGGACGTGAAAGGTTTTGTTGCCCGGCGTCCCTTGTGGCTGGTCCGTCCCCTCGGTATCAATGCCGTTCGGAAGCAGGCTCAGGTGATGGAGACGGAAACCCGCCGTTTTTACGAATCGGCAATTCCGCTCATGGGCGACGCTTCCACGCGCAAGCTGCTCGGCGACCTTGCCGAAATCGAGCGCCAGCACTATGCGACCGCGGGCACTCTGGGAGAGAAGTACCTCACCGCCGATGTGCAAAAGGAGGAGGTGGAAGCCGCGCGGCGGCTCTTTGTCCTTCAGATCGTGCAACCTGGCCTTGCCGGTTTGATGGACGGCTCGGTATCGACTTTGGCGCCGGTATTCGCAGCGGCATTTGCGACCAAGAACAGTTGGGATGCGTTTCTGGTGGGCATGGCCGCCTCCATCGGCGCGGGCATTTCGATGGGTTTCGCGGAAGCGCTTTCAGACGACGGGTCCATGACTGGGCGAGGCCATCCCTGGGTACGGGGTGCGGTCTGCGGGGCGATGACCACGATCGGCGGCGTGGGGCACACGCTGCCGTTTATGATCCGCAGCTTCCACGTTGCCATGATGGTGGCCGTGTTCGTGGTGGCCATCGAACTCGGCGTGATCAGCTACATCCGCCACCGTTATATGGGTTCGCCATGGCTCACGGCGGCGATTCAGGTGGTGATTGGCGGGGTGCTGGTTTTTGCCACCGGGATACTCATCGGCAGTTCCTGACCGCATTCACAAGTCGCTCCGCCGCGACAATTCCGGGTCCTCCGGCAGCGAAAACCGCCTCGACCCTTTCCATCTTCGTCTCTAGCCGAACGTCGAGGGGCGCGGCCAAACGCTTCGCCAGCGCGCTCATCCCGCCGATTGCAAAATACCTGACCTGCCCGTTCTCCAAGAACCACGGAGCTACCCAGCCCGACGACTCCCATTGCCGGACTGACTGCTGGAACCCCTGGTTCCTGGCCGCTAAGAACTGCGCGCCATGGTCAAAGCGGCTTCCCCGATTCGTCGTGTGGCCATACGGCCGCCGGGCGCGCGCCTCTTATCGAGCAACCACACCCGCCATCCTTGTGTCTGCGGAAGGGTGCCGGCCGTGATACCCGCCAAGCCGGCGTCGACGATCGGACAGGAGCGGCTCGTTACCATCCGCGGCTTCCTGGAACGCCCTTAAACGGGCCCACCAGGTTAGATGTGATCCATCCGCCATAGAAGTCGCCCTCCTGCGGTTGAACGCGCTCGTCGCCCACGTAGCAGGCATCCACTCTCTGGGAATAGAAGGCGAGATGATCGCGTAAGGCGGCAAACGCTTTCGTGGGAGACGGGTAGCTCCACGCCGCGGCTTTCGAAACCCTGCCACCGGCGGTGAGGTCCCAATAGACCGCTTCGCCTTTGAACTCGCAGAAAGTGCGAGTTGAGTTCGATTGAAGAAATTCGAGCCTCACGTCTTCCCTGGGAATGTAGTAAGTAGGCGGATGGCTGGTTTCGAGAAGGCGATAAGCGCGGGTCGTGTCGGCCGCCATTTCGCCATTGAACTCAACCCTCAGGCGTTCGGGACACGGTTCCAATCGGGGAGGGCGCGGATAGTCCCAAACGGACTCTTGTTTCATCAATTCCCATCCTACGGCAGTCAGATTTTTTTCAGGTACTTCGCTTCAAAGGCCGCCCGGTCTGATTCGATCTTGGCCCGCCGCGCCTCGGCAGGAGCAATGACGGCCGTGGGGAGCAGGTCCCGGATCTGGCCAATATCCAGGTATTCAAAAATGTCGGCGATGAAATTCGCGTTCGTCGAGAAGTCGGCGATCGCCGCTGTCATGGGCGCGCCCGCCTGGACGATCGGCATCACAGGGAGTGTAGGGAGTTGGGGGACGATTGCCTGCAGTTCCTGCAGTACGACTTTCGCGTCGGTGATGTCGGCAATCACAAACCGCGATAAGTGCCCTAACGTGACCACGGTCTCGATGAGGCTGCGATCGGCGGGACGGTCGAAGTCGAACATCAGCGGCAGGTAGTTTCGCTTCCGTAGTTCTTCGCGAATGGCGTCCAGAACTTCCTTTCTCTCGGGCGTGAAGCGGCCCAGGATCAGCACGGCTTTGCGGCCGATGGTTTCGATGACTTCGCGTATCTCGCTATTGGTAAGCAGGAGGCGGATGAACTGGGCAACCTTGAAATCGTCCACGGCGATGGTCGGTTCACCCGCGGGAGAGATGACGAGGTTCCGTTGGCTTGCAGGAGTGCCCTGCAAATCCCAGACTGAGGCGCCATAGACCAGACAGTTGTCGAGGATCGCATCATCCAGGTGGGTCTTCACGAATGACGCGAAGGTGAGATCCGCGTGGCTCAGGTCGGCGCGCTGGAACCACGTGGCGCGAAGTCCGGCGTCCCGGAAGACCGCGCTGGCGCACTTCGCGTCGGTGAAATCCGCCTGCCAGAGGAGTGCTCCATCGAACTGCGCTCCTTCGGCGAGCACGCCCCTGAAGTTAGCGGAAAACGCCTTTGTGAGGCTGAACTGGGCGCCCCGCAGATTGGCGCGATAGAGATTGGCTCGCAGCAGCGTCGAACCATTCAGCGCGGCTTGGGAAAGATCGGCATCGGTCAGGTTGGCGCCATCCAAGGCCGTTTCGGTGAGATCGGCCCGGCTGAAATTGATTCCCTTCAGATGCGCCCTCACCATTTGGATGCCGCTGAGATTCGGCGTGATCGAGGGGTTGTCCGTTCGCCAGGCATTCCACGCGGTGACCCCGGTGCTCAGGATCGCGAGATGAGCGGAGTCGGCCATTTCATTGATCAGGATAAACGACTTTTGGGCGTGCGCAGTAAACTGGCGCCAAGCGGAAACCGGGGGCCCCGGATCAACACGGACTGGAAATCAGTATTCGTCTGCTATCCTCGACCAACCACATGGACGCGGTCTCCGCTTTTCCTCCACCGATCGAACGCGCCAGATTGCGAGGCGTCGCGGTGATCGCATGGGTGATGATCCTGGGCGGGGTTAGTCTTGGCCTCCTGTCGCTTCTGTTGACTTTCGTCTCCCCCTTGTCCCATAGGCCCAGCGGCAAGACGACGCCGGCGGATCTTCGTTTTGTGGCATTCCTGAGCGCATACTTCTGAACGGCTGCGTCCATACTCGGCGTCGCACTGAGGAAACGGAAATCCTGGGCGTGGGACGTCACCGTCTACCAATCGGGAGCGGTCATCTACGCCGGCGTGTTTTTGGGGTTCCTGGGTATGTACACCAAAGGACCCAGGGCCTTCGCAACCGCGGCCGGCGGATTCGTATTGGGTACTTGTCTCGTGGCGCCGGCCGTGGCATGGATCGCTTATCTGGTGCGTCCGGAGCCATCCGGTTGGAACCAGATTGCTCGCCGAAGGTTGCGGCTTGAAAGCGGCCCGCACGTCGCGCCCCTTACGGACGATACGCTTGATTGCGGCCGGAAGCTACCTGGGCTGTGGCGTTGGGTTCGCCGAACTGCTGAATCCCAAGCCGCCGCCTGTATTCGGGTTGGCATTGCATGGGTTTGCGCTGGGCCTCTATGCGTTTCTGTCCACGGCCGTGCTCGTCTACATCGGCCGCGGCCTATACGCCCTCAGCGAGCCTGCTCGCCGATGGGCTCTTGGCTACGAGACTTTCGCAGGCGCCCAGTTCCTCTTCTGGGGGTTTACAGCGCCTACGCCGCATGGAGGTTTCTCATTTCTGAGAGCGGGTAGCGTTTTCCTTTTCACGGGAATCCAGACGGCGAAGGTTTGTTATCTGTTGAAAAAACGAGAACTATTCGTCCGAGGGTTTGCGGATTCTTCCGGCCAATGAATCGCTGGGCGTCGCTTTTGCAGGGCGCAGTCTCTGAGGAACAGATTGATGAGGTTCTGGTAGGGCATGCCCTCGTCCGCCGCCATTTCCTTGAAGTAGTTCACGGCAACGGTGTCGAGCCGGATCGTAATCTGACGCTTGAGTTGCTTCGCGTGCGGGCTCTTGCGGGACTTGGAAAAATCGTACTCTTTTCGCATCGGAGTTTTCAATAGATTTGTGCCGGCATAGATTTGTGCCGGCATAGATTTGTGCCGGCATAGATTTGTGCCTGCAAAAGATGCCGCGTGGCCGAAATCCGCCGGATTCACAGCCTCCGGCTCTCGGCTAGTCGAGGACTGCTCAAATCCGTCCCCGCGATCTTTCTCCGCCGGCAGAGGCCGCTGGTATCCAATTGAAAAGGAGCCACTTGTTCCCCTTTCGGGCCTGTTCTTTGACTCCTCCAGCAGTCGGTAAACCCAAAAATCCACAGAACATCCACAGAGATCTGCACAAAAACTTTTGCCATACCCCTTGCGGAACGCAGTAGAGCACTGGTACTCTACAGAAGTCGCCGCGAGGTAGACTCGCTGCGCGGATGAGCGTGCCCGGTTTCTGAAAGTTTGGAGCGGGTTGTTGCTAAGACGTGAATCCGTGTGGTAAGGTTGTAGAGTTAATAGCAAGGAACGGTAACAAACTTCTCCGGGCCACCGGAAGAAGCGGGTAACGGCCTTCCTGGAAGTTCTTTCAAAAGTTCTTTCACACAGCTCTGAAATTCTGCCGCGTGAGACCTTCTTGTAACAAGCGCGTGTGCGTTTGTTTTCGGAAAGTCGGAGCGGTCGCCGCTGCCGGAGACGGCGCGGTAACAAGTTTCGAGGCCTGCGGTTGCAGGCGCAAGAGATTGCGTCAGGTAGCCGTACAGATCTTTGACAATCTGGTTGGATGCACTAAAACACTTCGTCAGAACTCTGAGTTCAACCGGGGCGATTTTTAAACTCACAAGTTAAAATGAGAGTTTGATCCCGGCTCAGAATCAACGCTGGCGGCGCGCCTAACACATGCAAGTCGAACGAGAAAGTCCGCAAGGATGAGTAAAGTGGCGT
>Ga0182012_10001653_pt1 | contig 24245 bp, 21 predicted proteins | sample 612S2SmetaG_FD_120486 | JGI IMG/M metagenome (GOLD analysis project Ga0182012, IMG submission 120486) | Permafrost microbial communities from Stordalen Mire, Sweden - 612S2S metaG | ecosystem: Environmental > Terrestrial > Soil > Wetlands > Permafrost | place: Sweden: Stordalen | collected... | reverse complement strand
TGCCTCGCGGAGCGTGACCCGCCGGCCCCTGCGTCGGGGCGCGGCGGTCGGCGGGGCGACGCCCCGCCGAGGGCCTAGTGCTCCGAGATCACTCGATCGATGATGCCGTACTCCTTGGCCTCCTCCGAGCTCATGAAGTAGTCGCGCTCGGTGTCCCTGCTGACCTCCTCAAGCTTCTTGCCGGTGTGCTTGGCGATGATCTCGTCAAGGCGGCGGCGCACGTCGATGATCTCCTTCGCGTGGATCTCGATGTCCGTGGCCTGCCCCTGGAAGCTGGAGGAGACCTGGTGGATGAGGATCTTCGCGTTGGGCAGCGCCATCCTCTTTCCGGGCGCGCCGCCGGAGAGCAGCAGCGCTCCCATCGACATCGCGATGCCGACGCAGATCGTCTGCACGTCGGGCTTGATGAACTGCATCGTGTCGTAGATCGCGAGGCCCGCGTAGACCGAGCCGCCGGGCGAGTTGATGTAGATCGAGACATCCTTCTCGGGGTCCTCTGACTCGAGGTGCAGCAGCTGGGCGACGATCAGGTTCGCGATCTGATCGTCGACGGGCGTGCCGAGGAAGATGATCCGCTCGTTGAGCAGACGGCTGTAGATGTCGAATGCTCGCTCACCGCGCGAGGTCTGCTCGACGACCATGGGGACAAGGGGGCTCATAGACTCGCTTTGTTTGCCAACAGGTGACGGATTCCTCTAGAGGCTAGCGATCTGGCGTCCACAGCCCGCCGGCCTCGACCGCGCCGTCCGGCTCGCCGGGGTCCTGGGCGGCGCCCTTCTCGGGTGTCCAGAGCTTCTCGCGTGCCTGCGCCTTTCCCGGATCGATCGGCGTTGCGGCCGCGGCGATCGCCTCGATCGCCTGACGCGCGGCGAGGTCCTCGCGGACCTCCTCGAGCCGCCCGGCCTTGCGCAGATCCTCGAGCAGCGTCTGCGCCTCGATGCCCTCGCGGGCCGCGGTCGGCTCGAGCACCTCGAGCAGCTCGTCCTCGCTCGGGGCGATCCCCTCGGCGGCGACGATCGCCGTCAGGACCGCCTCGCGTCGCAGGCCCAGCTCGGCTTCGCCCTGCATCTCGGCGAGGACCTCCTCCTCGGTGCGCCCCGTGATCTGCAGGTAGGCCTCGCGCGAGATGCCGCGGTGCGAGAGCGAGTGGATCATCCGCTCCCACATCTCCCGGGCCCGGTCGGCGATCAGCTCGGGGGTGACCGGGACGGTCGCGCCGGCGACCGCCGCGTCGAGCGCCGCCTGGCGGAACTCGGACTCGACGCGCGCCTCGTCGGCCGCGAGCAGGCGGCTGCGGATGTCCTCGCGCAGCTCCTCGAGGTCGTCGAAGCCGGCGTCGATCGCGAAGTCCTCGTCGAGCTCCGGCAGCTCCTTCTGCTTGACCTCCTTGACGGCGACCTCGAAGCTCGCCTCGCGACCGGCGAGCTGCTCGGCGCCGTAGTCGGCGGGGAAGCTCAGCTTGAGCGTCCGGCTCTCGCCGGCGCGGGCGCCGAGGATGCCCTCCTCGAAGCCGGGGATCAGGTTGCCGGAGCCGAGCTCGATCAGCTGGTCGCGGCCCTCGCCGCCCGCGAACGGCTCGAGGCGCGGCTCGCCGTCGCCGTCCTCGACGGGGAGCGAGCCGAGGTAGTCGATCACGACGAAGTCGCCCGTCGCCGCGGGGCGCTCCGCGGTCTCCAGACGGGCGAGACGCTCGCGCATCGACTCGATCTCCTGCTCGATCCGCTGCGGGTCGGCCTGCGCCTCGCCACGCGGCACCTCGAGCCCCTTGTAGGGGCCGAGCTCCGCCGCCGGCAGGACGCCGATCTCGATCGAGAACTCGAGCGGCTCGCCCTGGGGGGGCAGCTCGCCGAGGTCGAGCCTGGGGTCACCGACGGGGACGATGCCCGACTCCTCGATCGCATCCGAGTACCAGCTCGAGAGCGTGTCACGAACCGCTTCCTCGAGCACGACCTCGCGGCCCACGCGCTGGATCACGAGCGGCGCCGGGACCTTGCCGCGGCGGAAGCCCGGGAGTTTCAGCTGACCCCCGAGCTGGCGCGCCTTGCCCTCGACGCGGCGCTCGATCTCGGCCGGCGGAACCTCGACCTGCACGCGCACGCGCGAGTCTCCGAGCTCAGTGAGGGTGGTCTTCAGGCCGGCCGGCACCACCGCCACGATACCGTGCCCCTGTATGGGCAAGCCGCCACGCCTCGCCTGGCTGCGCAGCGCCGAGGCGAGGGTCCGCACCGGAGCCGCCGCGCATCTGCTGGGGGGCGGCCTTGACCTGCTCGGAGCCCTCGCGGTCCACTTCGCCAAACGGGTGCGGGGCCGGAACCCGGGCTCGGGCTCCGGCCCCGCAGGACCGTCGGATCAGGGGGGCTGACTAGGCTGCGCTGACCGCGCTCTGGCTGCGGCCGAAGGCCGGCTTCGAGCCTCGCGGCAGCACCAGGACGGCGCTGCGCGAGATTTCGATCAGGTGCTGCGCCGAGGAGCTGATCGAGACGCGCCCGACCTCTGCCTCGGGGCGGGAGTCGATCACGAGCAGGCCCGTCTGGTCGTTGGCGACCGGCGCAACCTGGGCGCCGAGCGCGTCGGCCAGCAGCTGGGCGACCTCGCGGGCGCCGCCGTCGCCGTCCCCGACGGCGACGATCTGACCGACGTTCTCGCCGCGCTCGGCGAGGTCGACGGGCGCGATCGCGACGGCCGTCCGGCCGCCTTCGAGCAGACGCTGGGCGGAGTTGCCGACCGAGACGTGGCCTTTGGCGGTGTGCGAGTCCGAGCAGAAGACGATCACGTCGGCGTTCTCGCTCTCAGCCAGCGCCGCGAGACCCTCGGGGGTCGAGCGGTCGGTCACGACGTGGCCGGTCGCGCCCGGGTCGCCGAGCAGCTGCAGGCCGCGGTCCAGGATTCCCTGGTTGTCGCCGGCCGAGTCCTGGGTGTGGCTGACGTAGGCGAGCGCAACCTCGGCGCCTGCCCTTTTGAGCAGTTTGCCGAGTGCGATCGCGTCGTCCTCGTTTGCGGTTCCGTCGTAGGAAACAATGATCTTTGCAGGCATTTCTTCTTCTCCTTCGGTGGGCCGGCGGGCGGCCTTGAAGTTGTCTTGTTTGGGGCGGTGGTGGAACTGGTGGAACAGCTTCGCTTCATTTTGGCATCCTCCTGCCATCAGTTCCAGTGATCTTCCTGATTGCTAATATAAGTAGTACTTATGCTAAACGTCGCCCGCCTGAACGTGCTCCGGGAGGTCGCATATCGCGGCTCCTTCTCCGAGGCCGCCGAGGCCCTCTCCTACAGCCAGTCGGCCGTCTCGCAGCAGATCGCCTCCCTCGAGGCGGAAACCGGGCTGTCGCTGCTGGAGCGCCATCCGCGCGGGGTCAGCCTGACGGCGGCCGGGCAGACGCTGCTGGGCCACGCCGAGGGGATCCTGGCCGCGCTCGAGAGCGCGGAGGCGGCGCTCGCGGCGATCGCCGGGCTGCGCGGCGGGCGGCTGCGGATGGCCTCCTTCCCCACCGCCGGCGCGACCCTGATGCCGTTGGCGATCGCGACCTTCCGCGCCGCCTACCCCGACATCGAGCTGACCCTCGCCGAGGGCGAGCCCGAGGAGGTCGCGCCGCGCCTGCGCGCGGGCGAGCTCGACCTGGCGCTGCTGTTCGAGTTCGAGGGCGAGCGGCTGATCGACGGGCGGATGACAAGGGCCGAGCTGTTCGCGGACCCGATGTTCCTCGCCCTGCGTGCCGACCATCCCCTCGCGGGCCGTCCGCGGCTGCGCCTGGAGGACCTGCGCGAGGAGGCCTGGGTGCAGACATCGCGCCAGAGCCCCTGCGCGAGGCATGTCGTGCGCTCCTGCCACGCGGCCGGCTTCGAGCCCAACGTCGCCTTCGAAAGCGACGACTACCAGACCGTCCAGGGGCTCGTCGCGGCCGGCGTGGGGGTCGCGCTGATCCCTCGCCTGGCGCTCTCGGCGGTGCGGGCCGACGTGCTGATCCGCTCGCTCGACCCGGCCCCGCCGGCGCGGCGGGTGATCGCCGCCGCGCCCGCCGGTGCGCGCCTCGTGCCCGCGGCCACGGCGATGCTGCGGATCCTCGAGTCCTCCGACTGGCCCGAGCTCGGGGCGCGGCCGCAGAGCACGGTCTCCCACGCGAGCGCCGCCTGAAGCCCCGAGGCGACCCGGCAGGCGCAGGGATCACCCGGCACGAGCGCGCCCTGACAAGGGCGCCTTAAAGCACTCGGGGCGCACGGCTCACGCCGCGCGCCCCGAGGTCCTTCATCCAGCCGAGAGGGCTAGAACGCTTCCTCCATCAGCTTCGCGATCTCCTTGTATCCCTTCGCGGTCGGGTGGATGTCACCGCCGGGGAGCGCGGACTTTCCGCCCTCGCACATTTCCGTGTACTTGCAGATCTTGCCCGCTTCCTTCTTCTGCAGAGCCGCGGTTTCCTTTTCCGATTCGCCTTCTTTGAAGACCGGCGCCTCGGGGTTGATCTTCGGGAACGGCTGCGCGATCTTCACGCCTGCCCCGTACGCTTCGGTGCTGACCTCGGCTTCGAGGTGTTCGTTGAGCACTTTGACGAGCGCATCGGTGCCGGCGAGCAGCGTCGCGTAGGGGTTGTAGAAGCCGATCAGGAGGATCGTGCCTTTGTAGCCCGCTCCGCGCAGCACGCCGATGGCGACGCCGATGTTGGTCAGGATGTGTTTGAACAGGCCGCCGCTGTAGGCGTAGCCTTCGGTGCCCACTTCGTGCGCCGCGCATTCGAGGATGCTTTTGAAGCCCTTTTCGCCGAGATAGGTGTTGCTCTCGCATTTGCCGAGGACCGCGAGCTCGTCGTTGCTGCCGATCTGCAGCGAGACCGCGGTGACTTCGCCGTCGGCTTTGCTGGAGATCAGGCTGGCCGCCGCTTCGAGCTCGGAGGAGGTCCCGATTTCGGTCTTCAGCGGGAAACCCTCGAGGTTGGTGTAGAGGCAGGGGTCGTATTCGGCGGTGGCTTCGCCGTAGAGGTGGCCGATCAGGCCGGAGCTGGTCTCGCCGGGACACCCGAGGTCGACCGTCTTCAGTTCGTTGCCGGCGCCCTTTTCGGTCTTGGCGAGCTTCTTGCCGAATTCGCCGACGAAGCCCGGTTCGAAGCTGGCGGCCGGCTCGCACAGCGCGCCTTCGGTGTGCGCCAATGCGGTTTCACCTTTTTCGGCGGCCGTCACGTCGGCTTCGCAGTGGGTTGCGTTGGCGGTTTTGTTTTCGTTGTAGGTCTTAGCTTTGTAGCCGAAGCTCAGCGAGTCGCCGAGCGCGATGTAGGCGGTCGGTTTCAGCGGGGTCTTTTCGGCGTTCGCGACCGTCGCGAACAGCGCCGAGCCAAGTACTGCGACCGCTGCCAGGCAGCCGATCAGTCGAACCGACCTTCTCAAGCCGTGGATGGCCTGCATGTCTCCTCCTCGTTCCGCGGGCCCGGCCGCGCACGCGCCGCCACGGCTCCCTCTCGTTGTGATCCCCTCCTGGGGCAAACCGCTCCGCGGCGTCCCGCCGCGAGGCGAAAGGCCAAGATAATCCCACCCCCTTCACGTGTCAAGCGGTTGTCAATTGGCTGTGAGCGGTTGCGACGGGGTCGCGCGGCGCGGCGATCCCGTCCGGGGCGAGTGGGATGTTTGTCGGCCGGCAAGCCCCCAGGAGAAGCCCATGACCGCCGTCTTCTTGATCCTCGGAGTCCTGCTCGGCGCCTGCGCCGCGGCCCTCCTGACGCGCCCGAACCGCGACCGGATGCGCGACGAACTGAAGTCGGTGGCGGCCGACGTGATGGGCCAGACCGGGGCCGCGCTCGCGCAGAGCGTCGCCGAGGCGCGGGCCGCCGAGCAGGAGCGGGCGGCCGGCGAGATGGCGCGGCGCACGGAGGAGATCAAGGGCCTCGTCGGCCCGGTGCAGGAGAAACTCGGGCGGATGGAGAGCGAGATCGGCCGGCTCGAGCGCGAGCGCCGCGAAGCCCAGGGCGATCTGCGGGCGATGGTCCGCCAGCTCGGGGAGGGCGTCGGCACGCTGCGCAAGGAGACCGGCAACCTCGTCTCGGCGCTGAAGCGCCCCTCGACCCGCGGTTCCTGGGGGGAGATCCAGCTGCGCAACGTCGTCGAGATGGCCGGGATGGTCTCCCACTGCGACTTCCTCGAGCAGTCGACGATCCAGACCGGCGACGGCACGCTGCGACCCGACATGCTCGTCAAGCTGCCCGGGGGCAAGCTCGTGGTGGTCGACTCCAAGGTGCCGCTCGACGCCTACCTGTCGCTGCTCGAGGCCGAGGAGGACGACGAGCGTGAGACACATGCGGGGCGTCACGCGCGCCAGACCCGCGAGCACATCTCAAAGCTCGCCTCCAAGGGCTACCAGCGCCAGTTCGACTCGACGCCGGAGTTCGTCGTCATGTTCGTCCCCTCAGACGGGATCTACCAGGCGGCGCTGGCGCAGGACCCGGCGCTGATCGAGTACGGCGTCGCCCAGCAGGTCCTGATGGCGACGCCAACGACGCTGATCGGGCTGCTGTGGGCGGTCCACTACGGCTGGCGCCAGGAGCTGATCGCCGAGTCCGCACGGGAGATCGCCGACGCCGCCCGCGAGCTGCACCAGCGGCTCGGTCGCTTCGTAACGCCGCTGGCCAAGGCGGGGCGCCAGCTCGACTCGGCGGTCTCGGCCTACAACGAGGCGGTCGGCTCGTTCGACACCCGGGTGATCCCCCAGGTGCGCCGCATCGAGCAGGCCGGAGCCGCCTCCGAGCGCGACCTCGACGCGCCGCCGGCGCTCGAGATCACCGCGCGGGCGATCGCGGCCCGGCCGGAGCTCGCACTCGAGCAGCCGCCGGAGCCGGCTCGCTTCCCCCGGGTCGAGCGGTTGACGGACTCCGAGCGCTTCGCCTCCGGCGCCTGAGCTCGAGCACGATCAGGGCGAGCGCGACGGGGACCGTCGCGGGGAGCTCGTCGACGAGGAAGAACAGCAGGTCGAAGCAGACGGCCAGCAGCGCGGTGAGCGCGGCCGCGGGCAGCTGGGGACGCCCCGCGGCGGCGAGCAGGCCACCGAGGACAGCGGCGATGAAGAGGTCGCCGTAGCCCATCACGCCCGAGCCGATCACCGCGCTCTGCAGCTGGGGCAGCCCCGCCGCCGGGTGGGCTGCGTTGAGGGCGTTGTTGGGGCGCTGGAGCAGATCTGAGACGACCAGGGCACTGTCGGCGATCGCCATCGCGACGATCCCGGCGGCCAGCCAGCGTGACGGCGTGACCGCGCCGAGCAGGGCGCCGAGCGCGACGCAGCTGAGCGCCGAGAGGACCGTCGCCGCGAGGTTTCCGGCCAGGGCGCCGTGGTCGGCCCAGGCGAGCGCGAACAGCGCGGGCACGAGCGCCACCGCAGCCGGGCGCCCGCCGCGGCTGAGCGCGCCCAGCGCGAGGGCGGCGAGCAGCGGCACCGCGACCAGCGCGAGGTAGGTGAGCCCCTGGGCGCTCGCCCGTTCGGCGGCCCCAGCGACGACGACGAAGCCGACCACCGAGGCGGGCAGGACGATCGCCCAGCCGCCGTTTCGCAGCCGGGTCATGGACGCCGCCTCTACCCTGGCGGGCAGCGCGACGATCACGCCCTGCAGCAGCGAGAGGCAGCCGATCGAGAGCCAGAAGGGCAGCACGCGAACGACCTTAGAGCGCCGGCCGCGGGCCCGCCCCGGCGGCGGGCACAGGCGAGGCGCGTAGGATGGGCTGATGAACGCGACAGCCGCCGAGGCGCCGCCGATCCTCCATCTCTCCTCGGTGATCGGAGCCCCCCTGCTCGATTCCGACGGGGAGCGCCTCGGCAAGGTCAACGACCTGATCGTCCGCCTCGGCGGCGTGGGCTACCCACCGATCACCGGCGTGCTCGCGACGGTCGCCGGTCGCGCCTCGTTCATCGGCATCGACCGGGTCGCCGAGATCGGTCCGGGCGGCGTTGTGCTGAACAAGGCGAAGCTCGATCTGCGCCACTTCGAGCGCCGCCCCGAGGAGGTGCTGCTCGGCCGGGACCTGCTCGACCGCCAGCTGATCAACGTCGAGGGGGCTCGCCTGGTGCGAGCCAACGAGATCGAGCTGGCCCTCGTCGGCGGCTCGTGGCGTGTCGTCGGCGTGGACACGGGACCGAGGGGCGGCCTGCGGCGACTGCTGCCGAAAGGCCTCGGCGCGCACATCGCGACCGGCGAGTTCCTCGACTGGGCCGGCGTGGAGCCGTTCGTCGGACACGTCCCGACCGTGCGCCTGCGCGTACCCCACCCCAAGCTCGCAAAGCTGCACCCGGCCCAGATCGCCGACCTCGTCGAGGCGGCCTCCAAACGCGAGGGCCAGGAGATCATCAAGGCCGTCGGCGACGGCGACCGCGAGCTCGAGGCCGACGTCTTCGAGGAGCTCGACGACCAGCACCAGCGCGAGTTCCTCGAGGACCGCCCCGACGGGCAGGTCGCTGAGATCCTCGCGCGGATGGCGCCCGACGACGCCGCCGACGTGATCGGCGAGCTCGACGAGGAGCGCCGCGAGCAGCTGCTCCGCCTGCTCCCGGTGAGCCACCGGATCAAGGTTCGGACGCTGCTCGGCTACGACCCCGCGGAGGCCGGCGGCCTGAGGAGCCCCGACTTCGTGCTGCTGCGGGGGTCCGCCAGGGCCGCCGACGCGCTGGCGGCCGTGCGCGCCAGCGCGATCGCGCCCGAGCTGCTGAGCGCCGTGTTCGTCGAAGCGGCCGAGGGGGGCCTCGAGGGCAGCATCCCCGTGACGGCGCTGCTGCGGGCCGAGCCCGACCGTCGCCTCGACGCGGAGGTTCGCCACGAGGTGCCGTGCCTGGCCCCCGATGCCCCCTTTGAGGAGGTCGCGCGGCTGATGGCCGACTACAACCTGACGTCGATCCCGGTCGTCGACGAGAGCAAACGGATGCTCGGTGTCGTGACCGTCGACGACGTGCTCGAGCAGATGCTCCCGCGGGGCTGGCGCAAGCGCTTCGGGCTCCTCGGCGAGGACTGAATAGACTCACCGCCGTGAGCACCCTCAGCGGACAGTTCGATGGAGGTCCGAGTACCGGCCGTCATGCGCCGTGTCCGGTCGGCCGTCCGCGGTCGACCGCGTCTTCCTGCTCGCCTAAACCCTAGACGCGCCCGGGTCTTCGCGCTTCTGGGCCTGCTCGGCCCGGGCCTGATCGCCGCCAACGCCGGCAACGACGCCGGCGGGGTCGCGACCTACTCCTCGGTCGGCGCCAAATACGGCTACGGCCTGCTGTGGACGATCGTCCTGATCACGATCTCGCTGGCGATCGTCCAGATGCTCGCCGCCCGGATGGGTGTCGTGACCGGCAAGGGCCTCGCCGAGCTGGTGCGCGAGGAGTACGGCATCCGCTGGTCGGTGTTCGCCACCACCGCCGTGCTGATCGCGAACCTCGGCATCTGCATCTCGGATTTTGTCGGCACCGGCGCGGCGCTCGCGCTGGCGGGCGTCCCGGCGCAGGTCAGCGTGCCCGTCGCCGCCCTCGGAATCTGGCTGATCATCGTACGCGGCTCCTATCGCAGCGCCGAGCGGATCTTCGTGTGGTTCACGATCCCGTTCTTCGCCTACCCGATCGCCGCGATCCTCGCCCACCCCCACTGGGGTGCTGTCGGCAAGGCGATCATCGAGCCCCAGCTGCACACCTCCTCGACCTATCTGCTGCTCCTGATCGCCACCGTCGGGACGACGATCACCCCCTACATGCAGCTCTACCTTCAGTCCGCCGTCGTCGAGCGCGGCGTGCGCGAGGATGAACTGCGCCGGGAGGAGGGCGAGGCGGTCTCCGGCGCCGTCTTCGCGTGCATCATCTCCGGCTTCATCGTCGTCGCCACCGGCGCGACCCTCTACACGCACGGCATCCACGAAATCGGCACCGCGGCCGATGCCGCCCGGGCGCTCACCCCGTTCGCCGGCCAGTTCGCGGAGACCCTGTTCGGGGTCGGTCTGCTCGGCGCCAGCCTGCTGGCCTGCGCGATCCTTCCGATCGCGACGTCCTATGTCGTCTCGGAGTCCCTCGGCTACGAGAAGGGGATCGGCCGCAACCGCGAGGAGGCGCCGGTCTTCGTCGGGATCATCACCGCGATGATCGCCCTCAGCGCGCTCGTCGCCGTTCTCCCCGGTCTGCCGGTGATCTCGCTGCTGGTCGGAGTTCAGGTCGTCAACGGCATCCTGCTGCCGATCAACCTCTACTTCATATGGCAGCTGTCGCGTTCATCCAGGGTGATGGGAATACGGCGGACCCGCGGAGCGCTCGACGTGGTCACGGGCATCACCGTCATCGTCCTCTCGGCCCTGTCGGTGATCCTCGTCTTCGTGACGCTCGGGGAAATCTAGGTGACGCTCGGCTGGGTCGGGGTGACGCCCGCCGCGGCGCCGGGCGGCGCCACCAGCAGTGAGGCGCCGATCGCCCCGCCGAGGTCGCCGAGCGCCGCCACCTCGACGTGGGGCGGGCGCGAGTCGGCGAACAGGTGCGGCTGCATCGCCGCCGCGATCCGTTCGGCGGCCGGCGCGCCGAGTCGCACGCCGAGCCCGCCGCCGAGGATCACAGCCTCGACATCGAGCAGGTTCACCGCCGAGGCGACGCCGGCGCCGAGCGCTTTGATCGCCCGCTCGATCATCTGTTCGGCCAGCTCGTCGCCGTGGTCCAGCGCCCGCGACCAGATCCCGCTCGTCAGGCGCGTGTGGCCGTGGTGCTCCATCAGCTTCAGCAGATCGGTCTTCTCCCCCTTCTTGACCAGCTTGCGCACGTGCTCCTCCATCGCCATGCGCCCCGCGTAGGCCTCCATGCAGCCCCGCCGCCCACAGGTACAGCGGGCTCCGCCCAGCTCGACGACCATGTGGCCGATCTCGCCGGCTCCCCCCCGCCCCCGCCAGGGGTCGCCCTCGAGGATCACGCCACCGCCGACACCGGTGCCCCAGAAGACACCCAGCAGCGAGCGGAACGGGCGCCCGGCGCCGAGATGGAACTCAGCCGCGGTGGCGACCTGGACGTCGTTGCCCAGCCTGACCTCGGGCCCGAGCTGCCCGCTGAGCGCATCGGCGAGCGCGAACGTGCCCTCCCAGCCGGGCAGGTTGCGCGCGCTCGTGACCTTGCCGCCTTCGACGGTGCCAGGCGAGCCGACGCCGATTCCACCCAGCTCGGAGACCTCGACCCCGGCCTGCGTGGCGGCTTCGCGCAGCGCCTGGGCCATCTGCTCGGCGACGTCGGCCGGGCCGCCGCTGGTCGGGGTGGGCAGGCGGGCCTGGCCGATCACCTGATGCGCGGCGTCGACGATCGCCGCCTGGATCTTGGTGCCGCCGAGGTCGATCCCGCCGAAGCTGGCCATCGGCGCCATGATCGCAGACGCGGTGCGCTCGCCGGCCCCGGCGGGGGCGGGCGCCGCGTGAGGATTTAGCCGCTCTTAGGGGGTTTCTTCGCTGCGTCTTACAGCCCGCGCCCAAGATGATCGGGAGCGAGATGACGAGGCAGACGAGGGCATCGTGGCCCGTATACGCAATGGGCGCCATGTGTGTCGCGGCGATCGTCGCAGCCGTCCTCGTCGTCGGCCCCGCCCCCGCCAGCAGCTCGAGCGTCACGCGCACAAGCACCGTCGCCCGCGGCGTCGTCCAGTCGACCGTCTCCGGCAGCGGCAACCTCGAGCCGATCAGCCAGCTCGACCTGGGCTTCAAGACGAGCGGCACGGTGACCAGCATCGACGTCAAACAGGGCCAGGGCGTCGGCCAGGGCCAGCTGATCGCGACGCTCGACCCGCAGAGCGCCGAAGTCACGCTCGAACAGGCCAAGGCCGCGCTCGAGTCGGCCGAAGCGAGCCTCGCCCGGGAGGAAGAAACGGGCGGCGAAAGCTCATCCGCGCAGACCAGCCCCAGCAGCAGCGGCAACAGCGGCGGCGCGAGCGCGAAAAGCGCCGCGGCCGGCTCCACGCCCGCGGCGGGAACCGAAACGCCGGCCGTCTCCCCGACGACGCCGGCGCAGCGCGCCCCGGTCAGCGAAAGCGCGAGCAAAGCCTCGAAAACAGAATCCGGGACGACGCCCGCCAAACGCACGAGGAGCGCCGAAACGACGGCCGGCTCGGACGCCTCGAGCACGACGACGACGAGCACCACCACGGCCCTCAGCACGGCGACCCGCGAAGCCAACCTGGCCTCGGCGCGGGCGAGCGTCAAGAGCGACAGGCTGACCGTCCAGAGCGACGAACAGGCGGTCCAGGACACGCGCCTGACCGCCCCCGAGAGCGGCACGATCGCCTCGCTCTCCGGGCAGGTGGGAGAAGTCGTCTCGGGCAGCGGCACGACCCGGGTTTCGGCCGGCGCCTCCTCCTCCTCGAGCAGCTCGAGCACCGGTGCGGGCACCACGGGCGCCGGCAGATCGACGGCCGCCGCCTCGAGCGGATCGGGCTCGACGGGCAGCTCGTCCGCGAGCTTCGCCGTGCTGACAGATCTCAGCGCGATGCAGCTCGTCGTCCCGCTCAGCGAATCGGAAGTCGGCAGCGTCCGCGCGGGACAACCCGCGACGGTGACCGTCGAAGCGCTCTCCGGGCGCAAGTTCGCCGCCCACGTCAGCGAAGTCGCGATCCTCTCGACCAGCAACAGCGGCGTCGTCAGCTACGACGTCACCTTCCGCCTGGATCAGATGGAAGCCGGGCTGAGACCAGGCATGAGCGCCAGCGCCGAAGTGGTGATCAAGCAGGCAGAAGGCGTCAACGTCCCGACGAGCGCGATCTCGGCCGGCACCGTGACCGTCGTGCGCGGCGGCAAACATGTCCGCCAGGCGGTCACCACGGGCCTCGCAGGCAACAGCTCGACGATCATCCTCAGCGGCCTGCAGGCAGGCGAAACGATCGTCCTGCCGTCCAGCTCCAGCACCACCACCTCCGGCCGCAGCTCGCTCGGCAGCCGGATCGGTGCCCTCGGCGGCGTCGGGCTGGGCGGCGCGGGCGGTGGCGGCTTCGGCGGCCCCGGCGGCGCGGGCGTGTTCCTCAGGGGCGGCGGCTGATGCTGGGCCGCCGCTCGCCCGGCTCGCCGCCGCGCAGACCGCGACCGGAGCCGCTCGTCCGTCGCCGCGAGCGCCCGGGCGGCGCCGAGCGCCCGCCGGTGATCCTGCTCGAGGGTGTCTCGAAGGTCTTCGAGCTGGGACAGATCCGCGTCCGTGCCCTGCGCGAGGTCTCGCTGCGGATCGAGTCGGGTGACTTCGTCGCGATCATGGGCGCCTCCGGCAGCGGCAAGAGCACGCTGATGAACATCCTCGGCTGTCTCGACGCCCCCACCTCGGGGCGCTATGAGATCGACGGCGTCGACGTGAGCCAGATGGACGAGGACGATCTGGCGGACCTGCGCAACCGCAAGATCGGCTTCGTCTTCCAGAGCTTCAACCTGGTCGCCCGGACGAGCGCGCTGGTCAACGTCGAGCTGCCGCTCGCCTACGCCGGGCTGCGCGGCGCCGAGCGCCGGCGCCGGGCCGAACGGGCCCTCGCCTCGGTCGGAATGGCCAAGCGGATGCGCCACCAGCCCTCAGAGCTCTCCGGCGGTCAGCAGCAGCGGGTCGCGGTCGCCCGGGCGATCGTCACGAACCCCGCGCTGATCCTCGCCGACGAGCCGACCGGGAACCTCGACTCGCGGGCGACCGAGGAGGTCCTGCGGATCTTCGCGGAGCTCAACGCCCAGCGACGGACGGTCGTCCTGATCACCCACGAGCCCGATGTGGCCGAACAGACCAAGCGACTCGTCCGGCTCAGCGACGGCGAGGTCATCGAGGACCGCCGTCTCAGTGGCGTACACGACGCGCCGCCGCCCCCGCGCGAGCTGAAGTCGGCGCACGCCGGCCGACCGGGCTCCGGGGGCAGCCGATGATCGGCCTGGAGACGCTGCGGATCGCCTGCAACGGGATCACCGCCAACAAGCTCCGGTCGGGCCTGACGATCCTCGGCATGACGATCGGCGTGGCCTCCGTGATCGTCCTGATCGCCGTCGGCAACGGATCCTCCAAGGCCGTCCAGTCGCGCATCCAGAGCCTCGGCACGAACGTCCTGATCGTCCAGGCCAGCGGCGGCTTCCGGGGCGGCGCGCGGGCCGCCACCGGGACCAGCATCTCGCTCACCAAGGCCGATGCCGCGGCGCTGCAGAGCCCCGGCCTGGCGCCCGACGTCAAGAGCGCCTCCCCGGTCGTCCAGGCCACGAGCGTGAAACTCGTCGCGGGCAGCTCGAGCTATGAACCCTCGTCCTTCATCGGCACGACACCCTCCTATCTGACGGCGCACAGCTACAAGCTCCAGGCGGGGACCGGCCTCAGCGCCGAAGACATCGCCCTCCACAAGCGGGTAGCCGTCATCGGCCAGACCGTGCTCGAAGAACTCTTCGCCGGCCAGTCCCCGGTGGGCCAGAACATGAAGGTCAACGGCTCCAACTACGAAGTCATCGGCGTCCTCGCCAAAAAGGGATCGAACGGCGCGACCAACGAGGACGACGTCGTGATGGCGCCGATCACGACCGTCCAGGACTCGCTGACGGGCCCCGGGGCGATCGACTCGATCACCGTCCAGGCGACCTCGGAATCGACTCTCAACGCCGCCGAATCCCAGGTCACGCAGATCCTCGAGGAACGCCACCGGATCAAGGACACCGCCGAACCGGGCTTCAGCGTCCTCAACCAGGGCTCGCTGCTGGAAACCTCGAGCTCCACCAGCAGCGTCTTCACGACGCTGCTCGGCGAGGTTGCGGCGATCTCGCTGCTCGTCGGCGGGATCGGCGTCATGAACATCATGCTCGTCAGCGTCACCGAGCGGACCCGCGAGATCGGCATCCGCAAGGCGATCGGCGCACGCCGCGCGGACATCCTGACGCAGTTCCTGACCGAGGCCGTCCTGGTCTCGCTCGTCGGCGGCCTGACGGGAGTGGCCGTCGGCGTGCTGGGCAGCCAGTTCGAAATCGCCGGCGTCCATCCGGAAATCGCCACCTACTCGATCTTCCTCGCCTTCGGCGCGGCCCTCGCGTCGGGGCTGTTCTTCGGGACCTACCCCGCGGCACGCGCCGCCATGCTGAGACCCATCGAAGCATTGCGCTTCGAGTGACCGCCCCGAGGAGCCCGCGATGAGCGACCAACCAACAGAACAACACGCCACCCCTGTCGCGGCCGCGCGCGAGCCCTACGCGGCCGGCGAGGAGGCCGACGGCTGGTTCGAGGAACAGGAGCTGCCGCCACGCCGAGCCCGCCGGCGGCTGCTGACACCGCTGCCGGTGACGCTGCTCTGCATCCTGCTCGCGGCCTGCGGCTTCATCGCCGGCGCGCTCGTCCAGAAGGGACAGGAAGGCACCTCGACCGCGACCGGCGGCTCCGGCCTGGCATCGCGGTTCGCCGCCCTGCGCTCCGCCGGCGCCACGCGCGCCGGCGCGGGCGCGGCGGGCGGCGCAGCCTTCGGCGCCGGCGGAGCGGGCGCGACGATCGGCCAGGTCGCCTTCGTCGAAGGCTCGACGCTGTACGTGACCGACAGCGCCGGGAACACGGTCAAGGTCAGGACCTCGGCCGCCTCGACCGTCACCAAGACCGTCAGCTCGAGCCTGCACGCGATCCACCCCGGCGAAGAGGTCGTGATCACCGGGCCCTCGGGCGCGAGCGGTACCGTGACCGCCGAATCGATCCGCGTCGGCGCCACCACCGCGGGGGGTGGCCTGGGAGGACTGTTCGGCGCAGGCGCTGGCGCCGCCACCGCGACCGGCGGCAGCGGCGCCAGCTCATCCGGGGGACCCTCGCTGTTCGGCGGCGGCTAGGCGCGCCGCCGGACACGGGGCAGCGGAAACCCAATCTGAATCGACACTCGAACCAAGGAAAGACGAATGCACACGAACCACCGAATCGACCGCCGGAGACCGATCATGGCCCTCGCGGCGTTACTGCTCGCGAGCCTGCTCCTGGCCGCCTGCGGCAGCTCCTCGAGCACGACGGCCAGCACCGCCGCCGCGAGCGCCGCAGCGCCCGGCGGCGCCAGCCCGGGCCGCTTCACAGCCGTCCGCGAATGCCTCAAGAAGGCCGGCATCACGCTGCCCCAGCGCTCCGGCGCCGCGCCCGGGGCACCCGGCGGCTTCGGCCTCGGCGGCGGGACGGGCACGAAACTGCCCAACGGCGAGACCCGCGAACAGCTCCGGAGCGCCCTGCGCAAGTGCGGCGGCGGCTTGCGCCGCGGCGGCTTCGCCGGCCGGCTCAACAGCGCGGCCTACCGCGCTCAGCTGACGAAGTTCACCGCCTGCATGGGCGAAAACGGCATCAAGCTGCCGACCCCGAACACGACCGGCAAAGGCCCGATCTTCAACAGCAAGGGCCTCGACACCACCTCGGCGGCCTTCCGTGCGGCCGAGCAGAAATGCGCCTCGCTGCTGCGCTTCGGCCCCGGCGCCGGCGGACCGCCTGGTGCCGCCGGCGGAGCTCCGGGCGCCGGTGGCGGAGCTCCGGGCGCCGCCGGCGGAGCTCCGGGCGCGGGTGGCGGGGCACCGGGCGCCCCCGGCGGCGGGAGCGAAACGGGTGCAGCGCCACCCCCGAGCCTCAAAATCGGCTGAGCTGAGGCGAGCCGAGCTGGAGCGGGAGCCGCGGTCTACGGGCCGCGGCTAGCGCTGCTTCGGGTCCGGCACGGCAGCGGAGGTCGGCTTGGCGGCGACCTTGGGGGTTGAGAGCGCCCCGATCCGCGTGATCAGCTGGGTCCACTGCATCGAGGTCAGCGAGCTCGTCGTGACGACCGGCGCGGGGGCCGTCGAGCCCTTCCCCGCCGAGTGGGCGCTGGAGCTCGCGGCCTTCAGCGTGGCGTGGGGGGCGGCGACGCCGAACTGGATGTAGAGCCGGTTCCAATACGCCGCGTTGGATTCGGTGTTCGACTGGCCCGGATAGCGCATCAGGCTGGCGATCTTCTGTGGCACGAATTCGGCGGGCAGCGTCAGGAGGGCGCGAATCGTCAGGTCGGTGATCGTGCCCGGACCCTGGTGGCGGGCGAGCGAGATGCCGTTGATCGCCGTGATGTCGACGCTGTCGCCGCGGGCCGCGGCCGAGGGGGCGCCGGAGGCGGTGTACTGGCTCTGACCGCAGCGCAGCGCGCCGACTGTCGGCGCGAGGCCGCTGCGCGAGAGGAACGCCAGCAGTGCGAGTACGCGGTGGTCGACGGCGCCGGAGGCGACGTCCTGGCGGGCGCAGCCCTCGATCGTGATGCTCGGGTCTGACAGGACCGCGCGCTGGAGCTGGGTCTTGGAGAGCAGGAAGACGTCGCCCGCGGTCGCGCCCAGCAGCGCGTCGCTGGCCCTGGCGCCCTCGGGATGCAGCGCCTTCTGCAGCTGCGCCCAGTTGGACAGGATCGGCCCCGGGTCGATGTAGTTGGCATCGCCGGCGGGGCGGATCGCGAACTGCAGATGACCCGCCCTGGCGCCGTGGGCCACCGAGACAGTCCCCAGCACCGTGCCGCTCGAGACGACGGCGCCCGCGCGCAGCGCGAGCTTCTGACCGACGTTGACCCGCCTGGCCCGGCGCGCCGCCTGGTCGGCGAGCGCGGCGCGGGCGTCCGGGTTGCCGGGATGTGCGAACAGCCGCGCCCGGCCCATGCCGGCGGGCACCGCTTCGTCGGTCACGACGGGGACGTAGGCCCTGCCGCCGAAGGAGCCAGGGTCCTGCGGAGCGGGAGTCTTGACCTGGAGCGTCAACGGCGCCTGGGAGCCGGCGCTGGCCGGCTGCGAGGGCACCGGTTCGTGCTTGCCCGCCGCTTCGACGCCCGGCGCCACCGTCTTCAGCGCCGTCGGCTTGGCGACCGTGTAGGTCGGGGCGATGGAGCCCAGGCCCGCGTAGGTGAAGAGGTCCCCGTAGACATCGCGCAGGATGATGAACTTGCCGACCTTGCGCGACTCGCCGATCTGCATGATGCGCCCCGCCTGCACGGCGACGACGCTCGCTTTGGCGGAGGTCGTCAGTTCGACGGCCCGCAGCTGCGGCGTCGAGGGGGCGTGGGCTGCGGCGACGCTGGGGGACGGCGCCGGGGAGGAGCCGGGCGTCGCCTTCGCCGAGGCCGCGCTCGCTGCCGGTGGGACGGCGCTCGCCCCGGCCGTCGCGCTCGAGCTGCCGGGCGTCGCTTCGGGGGCCAGCGGCCCCCACTGCAGCTGGGTTCCGGTGACGGGCAGGTTGCCGTCGATCATGCCGGTCAGCGTCGCGATCACCGGCGTCGGGTAGGTCGAGATCAGCTTCGCGCGGAGCATCACGGAGTTGACATATTCTTCGGAGTGGTTGTAGGCGAGGATCGCCTGGCGGATGTTCTTCTCGGCGCCGGCGGCACGCAGGTAGCGGGCGGCGGCGAAGATCGCGTCAACGGGGTTGTAGGGGTCGGCGTAGCCCGCGTTCAGGGCGTCCACCCCATAGAGCAGCCAGGTGGAGGGCATGAACTGCATCCAGCCGACCGCACCGGCGCTCGAAACGGACTGGTCGTTGCCGTAGTCGGTCTCGATTTCGTTGATCGCGGCGAGGATCTGCCACGGCACCCCGTACTGGACGGCCGCCGCCTTGTAGATCGGCAGCAGGAACAGCGGGATGCGGTAGAAGGCCAGTGCCTCGGCCGAGGCCTGTGAGGAGGCGAGCACCGCGGCCAGCGCGCCGGCCTGGATCGCGCGCGGGGAGCCTTCGACGTTGTTGGGCCCGTTCGCCTTCTGCGCCTTGGATTTTTTGGTCGTGTTGGCGCTGGCTCCTTCCGGCTGGCCCGGCGTCGCTTTCTGGCGGCGCTGGAGCACGACCGCGGGAGCTTCCCTGGCGACCGCCGGAGCGGCCTGGGGCGTCGTCGAGGTCGAGGTCGTCGTCGTCGCCGGACTGGTCGTCGCCGGCGCCGGGGTGCTGGTCGTCGTGGGGACGGTTTCGGTGGCGGCTTCGGGGCCCGCTCCACCGGCGGCGCCTTCCGGGACGACCGGAACCGAGCCGACCGAGGCGGCGCCGGCGGCCGGGGCGAGCGGCCCGCCGAGGGCAGCCGCCGTCAGACCCCCGCTGGCGAGGGCGGACAGCACCGTACGCAGCGCTCGGCGGCGCGCCCCGTGCGGGGGCATCAGGCGGGGCTGTCGATCATCTGTGGGTCGTCCCATGGGTGCGGCCGGCGCAGATAATCCGTGATAGCCCGGATACGCCTGCCGGAATTCATATCGGCAGCCAACCAGAAATCCGTAAAGGATTCGTAATCGCTGTGGCAAATTTATGCCGCTCCATGGGCGGGAAGTATCCGTGAGCGTCCGGCGACATCGCGGCGAAGTATCCGTGATTGAGCACCTGATTGGTGGCAGTTCGCGGCGCGGGGCCGCAATCCTGCCGCGCTCGAGGCCCGCAGGACGCCCGCTTTCGGTACTCTGAGGAGCGTGGAAACGATCGATTCGATCATCCAGGTCGGCCTCGCCGTGGTCGTCGTGCTGCTCGTCCTGATGCACTCCGGCAAGGACTCTGGCCTCTCCGGCGCCTTCGGCGTGGGCAGCGGCACGGGACCGCTCGGCGGCGGCTCGATGGTCGAGCGCAACCTGAACCGCTGGACCGTCTTCTTCGCGGTCCTGTTCTTCATCAACGCGATCATCCTGCTCAAGCGTCCCTGGGCCTGACCCCTCGGGGTCCTCACTAGGCCTCGCGCGGGGCATCCCCTGCCGCCTCGTCGCCGAGTGACTCGAGGTCGTCGAGGATCGTGAGCGCCTCGCCGCGCAGCTGGTCGTCGATCGCGCCGTAGTCGGCGGGCGAGAGCTTGCCGGTGCGGTAGTCGAGCTCGGCGTCGCGGATCTCCCGGTACTTCGCCTCGCGGGCCGCCTCGAGCTCCGCCCGGCGCCGCTCAACGGCGGGCCCCTGTCCCGCCGCCGCCCGCCCGCCCGGCCCCTCCCCCGCCGGCGGGGAGGCGCGCAGGGGCGCGGTGACGAGCGCCACGACGACGGCCGCGAGGAGCAGCGAGCAGATGACGATCACGACGACCATCGCGCCTCCCCGGGACTTGGCCCGCGCCTCAGGCGCGAGCCAGGCCGCGCAGGGCGCGGGCGCGCGAGCGGGCCGCGACCCGCCGGCGGACGGTGCTCGGAGCCGGCCAGACCGCGATCAGACCTCCACCGAAGACGATCAGCCCGCCCAGCCAGATCCACAGGACGAGCGGCGAGACCAGGAAGTGGAACTGGGCCGGCGGTGGGTCGTGCAGGTAGGCACGGGCCAGGTAGACCAGCGCGATCGCGCTCTCGTCGGGGGGAAGCGTCGCGTTGCCGGCGGAGACGATCCGCTTCAGCGTCGGCGTTTCGATATTCGGCGCGATCGCCGTCCAGACGTCGCGCGTGATCCCGCCATCCATGCTGATGTGGCTGACGGCCTGGCCTCCGATCAGGCTCGAGACCGACCCTTCGGCCGGGTTGCCCGAGGCGTAGAAGCCCTCGCTGGGGCTGAGCGTCGCGACGTGGCGCCCGTTCCTGGTCACGTCGAGGATCGCTCCCAGGCTCATCGTCGAGCCCGTGTGGGCCCGGTCGTACTTCGGCGTGATCGACGCCGTCGGCTTGACGTAGCGGACGGTGTAGGCCCCGACCCTCGTCGACTGACCCGGCGAGAGCTGCAGTTCGGCGGCGTGCTGGAAGGACGAGGAGGCGGCCACGCCGACGAACAGGACGGCGATTCCGAGGTGGACGATGTAGCCGCCGTAGCGGCGGCGGTTGCGTCGCACGAGCGCCAGCAGCGCCCGCGGCGGCGCCTCCCCGGCCATCGCCCCGCGAGCGCGAACGCCGCGGAGGAACTCCTGCCCGACGCTGCCGAAGACGAAGGCCGCGCAGCAGAACATCGCGAGGGCGAACGTCTTGTGCGCGACCCCCGCGGCCAGCAGGCCGGTCAGCGTCGCGGCGGCGCAGAGCAGCGGCACGAGGAAGTTCCGCCGCGCGTTGGCCAGGCTGGCCCGGCGCCATGAGATGACCGGACCGATCCCGCTGAGCAGCACCAGGATCAGCGCCAGCGGCACCGTGTAGCGGTCGAACCAGGGCGGGCCGACCGATGACTCCTGCCCGGTCACCGCCTCGGAGATCAGCGGGAAGTAGGTCCCCCAGAAGATCACGAAGCAGAGCCCGACGAGGACCATGTTGTTGGCGATGAACATCGACTCGCGCGAGAGCAGCGAGTCCAGCCGGTTCTCCGAGCGCAGCATCTCGCGCCTTGAGACGACGAGATAGATCGAGCCGGCGATCAGGACCGCGATCAGGCAGACGAACGGCACACCCAGCGTCGCCCCGCCGAACGCGTGGATCGAGTTGAGGACGCCGCTGCGGACGAGGAACGTGCCCATGATCGCGAGCGTCCCCGTCGCGAGGACGAGCGACACGTTCCAGACCTTCAGCATCCCGCGTTTCTCCTGGATCATCAGCGAGTGCAGGAACGCCGTCCCCGTCAGCCACGGCATCAGCGAGGCGTTCTCGACCGCGTCCCAGCCCCAGTAGCCGCCCCAGCCGAGCTCCGAGTAGGACCAGCGGGCCCCCAGCAGGATGCCCATGCCGAGGAACAGCCAGGCGGCGAAGGCGAAGCGCCTGATCACTTTCAGCCAGTCGGCGTCGACCCGGCGGGAGATCAGCGCGCCCATCCCGAAGGCGAGCGGGATCGTGCACAGCGTGTAGCCGCTGTAGAGCATCGGCGGGTGGATCATCATCGTCGGGAACCGCAGCAGGGGATCGAGCCCGACCCCTTCGGCCGGCGCCGGGCGGGTCGTCTGGAACGGGTTGGCGTAGAAGATCATCAGCGCGACGAAGAAGCCACCGAAGCCGAGCAGGATCGCCGTCGCGTAGGCGGCCACGTCGCGCATCCGCCGCCGGGTCAGGAACAGGGCGAGGCTCGACCAGAGCGAGAGCAGTAGGGCCCACAGCAGAAGCGAGCCTTCCTGGGACGACCACACGGCGGCAGCACGGTAGAGGGTCGGCGTCGTGCGACTCGAGGTGTCGGCGACGGTGTTGAAGGCGAAGTTGTTGCTCAGGAAGGCGATCTCGAGGACGCCCATCGCCACCGCCAGAATCAGCGCCAGGGCGTAGACCGAGCGCCGGCCCGACGCGCAGTACTCCGGGCGGTTGCGGCGGACGCCGTAGAGCGAGGCGAGGATCCCGTAGACGCAGACGGCCAGCGCGAACAGCAGACAGGCGTAACCGAGCCCGGCCATCAGCGCCTAGCGCTCCCGGGGTCGGCGGGGCGTGGCGGCACTCACGCGTTCTGGTTCTCGCCGGCGGGAGCCGTCTTGTACTTGGAAGGGCACTTGGTGATCAGCGAGTTTCGTTCACCGATGTAGCTCGTGCCGTGCTTTTCGACGGTGATGACGACCTCGCGGCCTTCGCGGAAGGGGTCCGGGACGGTACCCGTGTAGGCCACCGGGACGGCCTCGCTGCCGGCCCGATCGCGGATCGCGAAGTCCAGCACCGGGCCGAGCCGGTGGACGCTCCCGGCGGCCACCGTGCCGGTCAGGATGTAGCTGCGCCCGGGCTGGGCCTCGTGCAGCAGCTGGCTCGGCGTCAGGGCGGGGCTCGCGGCGCTGAAGCTCGTGTAGATCAGCGCGCTCGCCAGCACGACGGCAGCGCTCAGCGCCACCACGAGACGCACCGTTCGCTTGCGGGCGGGATTCATCACCCCAAGTATCTCAAACCGCCGCCCGCGACCCCGCCGATCGGCGGCGGCCCGGGGCCACACCTCGCCGGGTGGCCGAATCCGGACAGGAAACAAAGGTTGCACGGCGAAACCTTTGGCCGTGAATGACGTCATAACAGCAGGACGAACGATGCGCCAGCGGATCCTCAAACCAGCGCGCGAGCGCCACCGCGCCCGCGATGACGGCCACGGCGGCACCCGCAACTCCCCCCCGGCCGTCCCGCCGGCGAGCTGGGATGCAGAGGCGGAGCGCGTCCGCGAAGCAGGCGGCCCGCTGGACCGGGCCTCGTATGTCTGCAGCTGCGGCTACGTGTTCGCCGCGGCCGTCTCGACGACGGTCAGCTGCCCGCACTGCGGCGCCGACCAGGCCTGGTAGCAACCGCTAGGAGATGTGCATCCCCGAGATCGCCCTGGCGATCACGAGCTGCTGGATCTCGGCGGTGCCCTCGAAGATGTCGTAGATCTTGGCGTCCCGGTGCCAGCGCTCGACGGGGAACTCGCGCGTGTAGCCGTTGCCGCCGAGGATCTGGATCGCCCGCTCGGTCACCCAGACGGCGACCTCGCCGGCCTTCAGCTTGGACATCGAGCCCTCGGCGTTCTCGAACGGGACGCCGTTGCGGCCCATCCAGGAGGCGCGCCAGACGAGCAGCCTGGCGGCGTCGATCTCGAGCTTCATCCGGGCCAGCGTGAAGGCGATCGCCTGGTTCTCGATGATCTTGCGCCCGAACTGCTCGCGCTCCTTGGCGTACTCGAGCGCATACTCATAGGCCGCCCGGGCGATCCCCAGGGCCTGTGAGCCGACGGTCGGCCGCGAGGACTCGAACGTCTGCATCGCGGCCTGGGAGCCCGATTTCTTGCCCTCGCGGACGCGGGCCAGGCGCTCGTCGAGCTTCTCCTTGCCGCCCAGCACGTACCCCGCCGGGACACGGCAGTCGTCGAGGAAGACGTCGGCCGTATGCGATGCCCGCAGGCCGTGCTTGGAGACCTTCGAGCCCTGGGAGATGCCCTTGGCTTCGCTCATCGGGATCACGAACGCGGCGTGGCCTTTGGAGCCCAGCTCGCGGTCGACAGAGGCGATCACGATGTGGACGTCGGAGATGCCGCCGTTGGTGGCCCAGGCCTTCTGGCCGTTGATCACCCACTCGCCGGCCGCCTCATCGAACTTGGCGGTCGTCCTCACGCCCGAGACGTCCGATCCGGCGTTCGGCTCCGAGGCGCAGAAGGCCGCGACCTTGACGTCCTCCGGGGTGCCGAAGCAGCGCGGGATCCATTCGCCGATCTGCTCACCGGAGCCCTGGCCGAAGATCGCGGCGACAGCCAGCCCGGTGCCCATGATCGACATGCCGATCCCGGCGTCCCCCCAGAACAGCTCCTCGTTGACGATCGGCAGGCCGAGCCCGGTGGGGTCGGAGAAGAACTGGGCCATCCCTTCGAAGCCGTAGAGGCCGATCTTGGCCGCCTCCTGGATGATCGGCCAGGGGGTCTCCTCGCGCTCGTCCCACTCGTGCGCGGCCGGGCGCAGGACGTCCGCCGCGAAGCCGTGGACCCAGTCGCGGATGTCCTTCTGGTCCTGCGTCAGGCTCAGCGAGAACGTCGGCTCGAGATCGGGTCCGGGCTCGGCCGGCGCCTCGGCGGGAACGGTGGACGT
>Ga0182012_10001651_pt1 | contig 24278 bp, 16 predicted proteins | sample 612S2SmetaG_FD_120486 | JGI IMG/M metagenome (GOLD analysis project Ga0182012, IMG submission 120486) | Permafrost microbial communities from Stordalen Mire, Sweden - 612S2S metaG | ecosystem: Environmental > Terrestrial > Soil > Wetlands > Permafrost | place: Sweden: Stordalen | collected... | reverse complement strand
TCCCGGCACCAGCGTGGTGTCGGGACAGCTGACGCTGGCGACCAGGTTGTCGTTGACACCGACGTCGGATTCGGTCGTGGTGCCGGTGTTGGTGACCAGGTAGCTGTACCCGATGGTGTCGCCAGCCCTGCCGTAGCCGGCGGAGGATGTCGACACCGCCACCTCCAGATCGTCGAAGGCGCTGGATGCCGCCACCGTAACCGAGGATGTCGACGAAGTGACCGTGGTTGACTGCGGGTTGGTGGCACCGGCGGTGGCCGAGTCGGTCACTGAGCCGGCGTCCACGTCGGCCTGGGTCACCGTGTAACTGCCGGTACAGGTCTCCGAGGCTCCCGGCGCCAGCGTGGTGTCGGGACAGCTGACCGAGGTGACCTCGGTGTCGTTCACCCCCACGCCGGACAGGGTGGTGGTTCCGGTGTTGGTGACGAGGTAGGTATAGCCGACGGTGTCCCCGGCCCTGCCGTAGCCGGTAGAGGTCGTCGAAGTGACGACGCTGAGGCCCGAGGTGGCCTCGGTGGCGTTGACGGTGACCGATGACGGGTTCGAGGTAACGGGGTTGGCGTATGGGCCGGTGGCAGCCGCGGTGGCGATGTTGGTCACCGAGCCGGCGTCCACGTCGGCCTGGGTCACCGTGTAGCTGCCGGTACAGGTCTCCGAGGCCCCCGGAGCGAGGGTCGGGTTGGGACAGCTGACGCTGGCGACCAGGTCGTCGTTGACACCGACGTCGGACTCGGTGGTGGTACCGGTGTTGGTGACGAGGTAGCTGTACCCGATGGTGTCGCCGGCCCTGCCGTAGCCGGTGGAGGCCGTGGACTTGGTCAGGCTGAGGCTCGAGGTGGCCTGGGTGGCATTGACGGTGACCGAGGAGGCGTTGGAGGTCACCACCACCGACGCGTCGTCGGCGTTGGCGGTGGCGGTGTTGGTCACCGAGCCCGCGTCGACGTCGGCCTGGGTGGTGGTATAGCTGCCCGTGCAGGTCTCCGACGCCCCCGAAGCGAGGGTCGGTTCGGGACAGGAGACCGCCGGGATCAACGAGTCGGTCACGCTGACCGACGACAGCAGGTCCGGACCCGTATTGGTGACCGAGTAGCCGTAATCGATGACGTTGCCGGCTGCGCCGTACCCACTGGTGGTGGCGGTTTTGGTCAGGGAGAGTGCAGAGCCGATCGAGATGCCGGTGGATCCGGATGACGACGCGAAGGTGGTGTCGCCGGCATACGAGGCCGTCACCGTGTCGTTGCCCGGACCACCCGGGTAGGCGGTCGTACAGGTGGCCGTGTCCGGCGACTGCTGGTTGAGGGTCACCGAGGCGCACAGGGAGCCGGAGACCCCGGTGAAGGACACTGTTCCGGTGGGGACGCCGGCGCCGGTGGCCGGGTTGGTCACGGTGGCCGTGTAGGTCACCGGCTGCCCGGCCACCGGAAAGGCGGGACTGGAGGTGACCGTGGTCTGGCTCGGGAAGGTGGAGGCGGCCGTCGCCGAGGGGGTCAGGGTCACCGTCAGAATGTTGCGGTAGAGAGCCGGGTCGGTGGCCCCGATGGTCCACGGAGCGCTGGGATCCGTCCCGACGCTGGTGCCGGCGTTGGAGATGGTCTTCGGGAGGCGGTAGCCGGCGAAGACCATCGTCAGCGAGCCGTCGGCGTTCTGGACCACGCTGGGCCCGTAGGCGCGGCCCTCGTAGTACGCGCTGATGCCCAGGGGCGCGTCCCTCCCCTGGACCAGGGCGTTGTCCTGGGCCACCGAGGCCGCGAAGGTGTAGTCCGTGCTGAGGACCATCTGCGGGACGGACCAGTGTTCACCGTCACTGGACTGGCTGTAGAAGATCTGATTGAAGGCATCGCTGTCCCCGTCGGCAGCCCAGGCACCCGAGAGGAACAGCCCGTAGGTGCCGTCGGGGTTGGTGACGATGGTGCCGGCCGAGCCCACCCATCGCATCTCGGTGGCATCCAGCGTGCCTGGGGCTGCGTACTCGTTGAGGTCTATCTGCCCGCCGGCATTCAGGGGATTGGCCGTGGTCGACGGGTTGGAGATGTCGTCGTAGGCGCCGCCGTTGGGACAGCTTCCGCTCTCACACCCGGCGCCGCTGATGACACCGTTGTTGGTCAGTCCGGCGCTTGAGAAGGTGACGCCGTTGGTGGTGTAGGCCACCCGCAGCACGGTCAGGTCCTCGTTGTTCTTGTTGAGCTTCGAGATGTCCGCCGCCTTGCCCTCGCCGGTGAGAGCCAGGGTGGACAGGGGCAGTGTGGTGGCACCGGGTGCCCCGATGTAGGAGTTCGACGCGTAGGTCCAGCCGTTGTAGGCACTTGGCACGGTGCACCCGGTGAAGGTGCCGGTCGACTCGGTGACGCCGGTGCAGGTCACCGGAATGATGTTGGTGGCCGTGCTGGGGTTGGGCGCGGTGGCGCCCATCTCGACCGTCCAGGGCCCGGAACTCGGAAGGTCCTGGGAGATGTAAGTGCCCGGGGTGGAGCTGATCGTCTGGCCGGTGGTCGAATTGAAGGTCCCACCGGACCCGGTGTCGCCGGCCACGTAGTAGTTGAGCTCCTTTTCGGTGTACATGACGACGGTCGACCCCGAGGGTGCCGAAGGGTAGGTGGGCAGGACGCCGACGATGCCGTCCGGGGCTACCAGGCCGCTGGTCATGCCGTCGCCGGCGCCCGGGTTGTCGGCCGTGGCCGGGATGATCGGGTCTCCGGTGATGGGCTGGCCGGTGGCCAGGGTCACCGACGCGTTTCCGGGCCCGGTGGTGCAGTCCTGGATGTGGGTGGTGGGATTGGCGTTGGCCTGGTTGCAGTAGATCGCTTTCCCGTTCACGTAGAGCCGGTTGGGCGCATTGGTGTTGAACGTGGTTCCGGTGAGGGGGTCCGCAAAACCGGTGCTTCCGCCGCTCGTCCCGTCGATGGTGAACGAACTCAGCCCCCCGTCGCCGGTGGTGGTGTTGGGTCCTGCTGGGATGACCAGGTTGTTGGCAGTTGAGGCAGTGAATCCCATGACCTGCTCGATGAGATCACCGGCGTGGACGGTCACGCTGCTGCCCGACGCCGTGGTGCACCCGGTGAGGGAGCTGGTGCCGAGTCCGGTGCAGGTGATGACCGTGGGGGTCCCCGGGGTCTGGGTCTCATCCACGAAGCTGCCCACCACCAGCTGCTCGGGCGACCCGGCCGAACCGAGGGAGGTCAGGGGGATGGTCGAACTCGGGCTGTGGGCCACGCTGATCGACGTCGTGCCGGTGGGGACGAAGGCGTCGGGGTCGATGCCGACCTTCTCGGTGGTGGGCAGGCCGGCCAGGGGGTTGGCCTCGGTGGGGCTGAACTGGTGGATGATCATGCCGACACCCTGCATGTCGCCGGCGGCCCGGGGCAGCGTGTAGAGGTAGGTATTGCCGCCGATGGTGATCACATTGGCGTGACCCTCACCGTCGTCGTTGATGTCCAACGAAGGGCAGTAGCCGGGGTTCTCCTCCAGGGCCTCACCGTCGTAGGTCCAGTCCTTGCCGTTGTCGGTCGAGGTGGCCGCCACCAGGGCCTCGTCGGCGTCCTTGGGCCGGTCGTCGAAGTAGCCGGTCAGCGAGCCGTCCGCGTTCTTGATTACGTGGGGGAAGTAGGCCGGGGCGAACGGGAGGGTGGTACCGGTCGGCTGGCGGGCCGGAGTGCCGGCCGACGCCGTCACCTGGTTGCCGGTCCCGCAGTAGCCGGCGAGCGGTCCGGGGGTCCCGACCGTGCCGCTCGGGTAGGGAGAATTGCCGTCGATGCCGCTGGTCGACCCCGGGTAGACGGCCACATTGGGCTCAGCCGACGCTCCCGACCCTGTGGCGGCGCCGCCGGGGGTGTACGTGGGGAGCAGGGTGCCGGGGGATTGCGACGTATAGGAGGACGAGCCCGGATCGCCCTGGGCCTCGTTCCACGGTGCCTGGGTACTCCCATCGGTGATGGTGGCCAGGGACGGCGTCCCGATGCTGTATGTCGTGGAAGCCACGGTCAGCGGGGCCGCACCGGCCGGCACCGTCACCAACGGCGCGCTCACCATCGCAGCGATCAGAGCCACCGCCGCCAAACCACCGAAGAGGCGGTGGCCTGAACGCGGAAAACCGACCATACGGAACATGCGGGACCTCCACCGGGGATCGACGATGCCCTGTTCTTAACATCGAGGTCGTCGCCGTTGTCGACTCAAAACTCCCATGACGCGGAAAATTCATTTTCCGGTTGCCAAGGTGTGTGGCTGCCGTCGCGAAGTTGTCACACGTCGGAGTACCGCCCCTCCGATCGGGTGGCCAGCTGGTGCCGCGTGACGAAGGCTGACCGCTCCAGCGGGCGCACCTCGCGCGCACTCCGCGGTGAGACCGCCTCAGCCTCGGTCTCCGCTGAGTCGGCACCCAGCAGCCCGGGGGAACTGATCGCCGCATCGCACTCTTCGCAGGGCCGCATCGCAATCTTCGCAGGTTTGATGCAGCAAGCACGAGTGCCCTGCTTCCTTGCGGGCTCTATCAGTGCCCTGCCCCTTGCGGGCTTTAGGCTGTTGCGAGCGGGACTCATCGGGCTGGTGGGGGGTGACCGGGCCGGACCTCCCGGAGCGATCAGCCAGGTGCAACACCTAGATCAGTAGCAGAAATGGTCGAACTGATGACAGGGGAAAAGCCAGGCCCGTACACAATGGAGGCGATCGAGCCGATCTACCCCGGTGTGGCAGGTGCGGCCGCCCGCGAAGCCGGCGAACTGCGGCGATAAGCCTAGGAGATCGGTGCCGCTGCAAGCGATGCGGTCCGCACAGCGGTTCTCGCCCTACGAGGTGACGGACTTACCTTGCGGGATTCGGCAGCGCTGGCAGGAATTAGTTACAAGCGGGCGCAAACGCTCGACGCCCGGCACGCTGGATGAGCTGTCAAGTTCCTCTCATCGTTTGGCTTTCCAAGTGATGCCGCCCTGGCCCCGGCCGACGCCCTCAGCGAACTAAGTCGAAGGGCGGACACGGTGCGTCTACCACTGGGAAGGTTGCGGTCCGAATGGGGACAGCCAGCGCAATGTCAGCGGAATGTCTCGCGCGGTAGGCCGACCAGCAGAACCTTCCGAGCCGGCCCAGGACGCCCTAGTCGTGCCCCTGACCAGGGGCAACATTTGACCTGAACCCCAAAAAGTGGACCAGCTATAGGACAATTTGGCCCTGATCAACCAGGAGCCAACATGCCAAAGCACTATCCCGCCGAGTTGCGGCGTCGAACCTGTGAGCGGATGCTCGCTGGGGAGGAGGTCAAAGACCTCGCTGCTGAGCTCGGCATACACAGCGTCACCCTCTACAAGTGGCGCCGACAGGCGCTCATCGACTCCGGCCAGAGGCCAGGCGTCAAGAGCTATGAGGCCGATCCACTGGCGGCCGCCCGTCGACGGGTCAAGGAGCTCGAGGCCGAACTGAAAGCGGTCAAGGCGGCCAGTGAGCTCTTCGGGGAGGGCACCGCTGACCCAAAAGGAAGTTCCAGGTTGTCCGAGGGCTGAACAACCTGGGCTACTCCGAGCGCTACGCCTGCCGGATCGTCGGTCTCGACCGATCGACCTACTACGACATCAAGTTCAGAAAGCCCAACGATCGCGAGATCCGTCGTCTCCTGCTGGCCGACGCCATCGCCGACATCCACGCCCGTTCCCGGGGCACCTACGGGATCTTGCGGGTCAAAGCCGCCCTGGAGATCGAACAGGGGCTGATCGTCAATACCAAGCTGGTCAAGCGGATCATGTCTGAGCTGGGTATTCAGGGTCTTCCCGGGCCGAAGAAGGGCTACAAGAACCTGAAGAACGCACGCACCTGTGAGGACCTGGTCCAGCGCGAGTTCACGGCCACCCAGCCCAATGAGCTGTGGCTGACCGACATCACCGAGCACCCGACCGCGGAGGGCAAGATCTACTGCTGCGCGGTCCTCGACCTCTACTCACGCAAGGTCGTCGGGTGGGCCATCGACCGCCGCTGCGAAGCAGCGTTGGTCCTCGATGCCATCAACAAGGCCGGCGGGTCGAGGACCACGTCACCCTCGACGGTGATCCATTCGGACCACGGCACCCAGTTCACCTCGTGGGCCTTCACCGAGAACGTCCGACGCCTGGGGCTCCTCAGCTCGATGGGAACCGTTGGCGACTGCTACGACAACGCCCCAATGGAGTCGTTCTGGGGCTCCATGCAGATCGAGCTGTTGAACCGTCAGAAGTGGCGGACCAATCTCGAGTTGGCCATCGCCATGGCCGATTACATCGAGCACTTCTACAATTCGGACCGCCGACACAGTTCGATCGGCTATCTCACTCCGAACGAGTTCGAAGCTTTACACTCGACCACCACCCAGCAGGCCACTTTGTCCTAAACAGTGGTCCACTGAATGGGGTCAAGCCCAATTGGAGCGGACGACGGGATTCGAACCCGCGACCCTCACCTTGGCAAGGTGATGCTCTACCAACTGAGCCACGTCCGCGTGAGTCCAATACCCTAGCAGTCAACCACCGTGGGGGTCAGGCCCGGGGAGCCGCTATGCAGGGAGTTCCGCGTGCCACCACGGCACCGGTCGGTCCCGGCGGTTGGCCTCGGCCACCAGCTCGGCCAGCGATTCCTCCATGGCCCGGCCGATCACCTCCACGTCGGGCACCAGGTCCCAACACCCCTGGACACCCACGAACATCGAGTCCCGGTACGAGAAGATCGTCACGTTCACGCCGACCCCTTCGATGATCGGTCCCACCGGGTACATGGCCTCCATCCGGGCTCCGGCCAGATACAGCGGGATGTCGGGCCCCGGCACATTCGAGACGATCAGGTTGAACATCGGGGCCACCCGGTCGAACAGCCGGAGGTTGGTGACGAGTCGCGACACCCGGGTGGCCACCACCGGGCAGGTGGCCTGGGCCCAGCCCGCGAACAGGTCGGCATCGACCGACCGGTTCTGCGCCTTGGCTGAGGCCATTCCCTCCCGGATGTAGCCGAGCCGGGTAGCCGGCTCCCCCACCCCGTCAGCCAGCGAGACCAACAGCGCCGTGATCCGGTTGCCCAGCGCATCCCGTTCCCCGGCCCCCCGCACCGACACCGGCACCATGGCCACCAGCGATCCCTCGTGCTCCTCACCCCGCCCGGCGAAGAACCGCCGCATGGCGCCCGAGGTCACCGTCAGAACCACGTCGTTGGCCGTCCCCCCCAGTACCTGTCGGATCCGGGCCACTTCGCCGAGGGGCAGTTCGGCGAAGGCCACCCGCCGGTGGGGGGAGATGGCCCGGTTGATCGAGGTCCGCGGCGCCTCGAACGGCGCCGGGGGCAGGGCCCCGTGCACCTCGCGGTTGCGGCTGCTCACCTCACGGACGGTCCGGACCGTCCGGCCCAGCGTGCGCACCACCGCTTCGGCGTGCCCCGGCACCGAACCGAGGAGATGGCGCCACTGTTCCACCTCCCCCGGCAGCGGGTCGGGTGACCACCCGGTGCCGCCCGTTGGGGTGGGGCCGGCCGGGTCGGCGTCATCCCCGGCCGGAGCTCCGGATCCGGATCGGGTCCCCGGTTGGGGTCCGAACAGAGGACGGGGGGTCGGATCGGGCGAGAGGTCGAAGAAGGCCGCCATGACCTCGGCCCCGGCGACCCCGTCGATGATGGCGTGGTGGACCTTGGGGACCAGGGCGATCCGCCCCCCGGCCAGTCCCTCGACCACGTGGAACTCCCACAGGGGCCGGTGACGGTCGAGTGGCCGCGAGGCCAGATCGGCCACCAGCGTGGACAGTTCGGCCCGTCCCCCCGGCGCCGGCAGGCCGGCCCGTCGGACGTGGTAGTCGAGGTCGAACCCGGGATCGTCGACCAGGGCCGGGTGCTGCAGGCCGAACGGCACGTCGACCAGCCTCTGGCGGAACGGCGGCACCAGGTGCACCCTCTCCGCCACCAGGGACCGGATCCGGTGGAAGTCCACACCCCCGGGCACCCCGGTGGGATCGAACACCAGGGCCCCGAGGATGTGCAGGTGGGTGGTGGGCGACTCCAGGGAGAGAAACGCCCCGTCCAGTCCGGCCAGTCGTTCCATCCGCCGCTACCGCCCCGTCGATCCGAATCCGCCGAGGCCCCGTTCCGTCTCCCCCAGCCGGTCGGTCTCGGTGAACCGGGCCGTCTCGACCCGTTGGATGACCAGCTGGGCGATCCGGTCGCCCCGGCGGACCTCATAGGGGACACCGGGGTCGGTGTTGACCAGCAGCACCGCCAACTCGTCCCGGTACCCCGAGTCGATGAGACCGGGGGTGTTCAGGCAGGTGACCCCGTGGCGCAGGGCCAGTCCGCTCCTCGGCTGGACGAAGCCGGCGTACCCGGGGGGGATGGCCAGGGCGATGCCGGTGGGCACCAGGGCCCGGCCGCCGCCCGGGGCCAGGGTGACATCGATGCGGGCCACCAGGTCCGCCCCGGCATCGCCGGGGCGGGCGTAGGCCGGCACCGGAAGGCCGGGGTCGAGGCGCAGGACCGGCACCGACGGGCCGCCCGGGCTGGCGACCGCATCCGCTTCATCCACTCCGGTCCGTGCTGTGGCGGCCACCCTGGGTCCTCCCCTTCCGTTGCGTGGGACGCTATCGCCCGCGGGCACCTCCTGCCGCAACCGCCGGGGTCACTGCCGCGGGAAGGCGGCTGGCCCGGTGTTTGGCGCCCCCTCCCCCACCCGATAGCGTCACGGAGGTGCTGGTATGGATGGATCTGGAGATGACCGGGCTCGATATATCGTCCGACGTCATCGTGGAGGTGGCCACCCTCATCACCGACGACGATCTGACCATCGTGGCCGAGGGGCCCGACCTGGTGGTGGCCACCCCACCCGAGCAGCTGGCGGCCATGGACGATTTCGTCCGCGCCATGCACACGAAGAGCGGCCTGCTGGACGAGATCGCCGCCTCCACGGTCACCCTCGACCAGGCCGGGGCGGCCACCCTGGCCTTCATCCGGACCCACGTACCGGCCCCCCGCACGGTCCCCCTGGCCGGCAACTCCATCGGGACCGACCGGCGCTTCCTCGCCGCCCAGCTGCCCGAGATCGAGGAGTACCTCCACTACCGCTCGGTCGACGTGTCCACGGTGAAGGAGCTGGCCCGGCGCTGGTACCCGGCGTCCATGAAGGCCGCCCCCCAGAAGGCGGGCGGCCACCGGGCCATGGACGACATCCGCGAGAGCGTGGCCGAGCTGGCCTACTACCGTACCGCGGTCTTCCGGGACCCGCCCGGGCCCGGGGGCACCGCCGCCCCCGTCGCCTCCTAGTGGGTCACCTCCCCGTGGCCGCGCCCGTCCCCGAGAGGAGCGGCCATGCCGACGCCGACTGAGCCGGACCCGGACCCGGACCCGGGCCCGGACGCCGGTCCGCCCGCCGTCCCCAGTCTGGCCGAGATCACCGCCCAGCTCACCTCCCCGGGAGCCACCTTCGAGATGGACCAGGTGACCATCCGGGGCATCCCCACCCGCATCTGGAAGGGGGCACCCGCCACGTTGCGCACCGTCCTCGAGCTGTCCCTGCTCCACGGGGACCGGGACTTTCTGGTCTACGAGGACGAGCGGATGACCTTCGCCGAGCATTTCGCGGCGGTGACCACCCTGGCCCACGCCCTGGTGGAGCGGTTCGGGATCACCAAGGGGGACAGGGTGGCCATCGCCATGCGCAACCTGCCCGAGTGGGTGGTGGCCTTCTGGGCCTCCATCGCCGTGGGGGCCGTCGTGGTCCCGCTCAACGCCTGGTGGACCGGTCCGGAACTGGCCTACGGCCTCAGCGACTCGGGGACCTCCCTGGCCTTCGTGGACGAGGAGCGCCTCGAGCGGATCCGGCCCCATGTGGATGGGTTCCCCGGGCTGGGGGCGGTGGTGGTGTGCTGCGAGGAGCCCGACCCCGCCGGTGGTCGGCGGGCCGCATCGGGTTCCACCGTGGAACGGTCCGGGTCGCCGGCCCTGCCGGTCATCCCCTTCGCCGACGTGGCCGGACCGCCCGTGGAGGGGGCCACCCTCCCCGACGTCACCATCGAGCCCGACGACGACGCCACCATCTTCTACACCTCGGGCACCACCGGCCGGCCCAAGGGGGCGGTGGGCACCCACCGCAACAGCTCGTCCAACCTGATGAACCTGTTCTTCGTCTCCACAGTGGGCACACTGCGCCGACCGGCGGCGCCGGGTGGCGAACCCGGCGGGACCCAGAACGCCAACCTGTTGTCCGTCCCCCTCTTCCACGCCACCGGCTGCCACGCCGTACTGGTGACCAACACCGCCGCCGGGGGGAAGCTGGTCATGATGCACCACTTCGATCCGGAGCGGGCCCTGGAGCTGATCGAGCGGGAGAGGATCACCATCTTCGGAGGCGTGCCGGCCATGGTGATGCAGGTGATCGACTCCCCGAGCTTCGCCACCCGGGACACCTCGTCGGTCCGGTCCATCTCCTACGGGGGTGCCCCGTGTCCGCCGGATCTGGTCCGGCGGATCAAAGAGCACTTCCCCGGAGGGGCCCCGGGCAACGGCTACGGCCTGACCGAGACGTCGGCCATGACCACCATGAACACCGGCGAGGACTACGTCCGCAAGCCGGACAGCGTGGGTCCCCCGGCTCCGGTGTGCGACGTGGCCCTGGTGCCCGAGGACTACACCGGCGAAGAACCGCCCCCGGACCAGGCCGTGGATCCCGACCGCACCGGCGAGCTGTGGATCAGGGGCCCCAATGTGGTCCGCGGCTACTGGAACCGCCCCGAGGACACGGCGGCGTCCTTCAGCCGGGGGTGGCTGCACACCGGGGACGTGGCCCGTATCGACGAGGAGGGATTCGTCCACATCGTGGACCGGGCCAAGGACATGATCATCCGGGGCGGGGAGAACGTCTACTGCGTCGAGGTGGAGGCAGCCCTGTTCGAGCACCCCGCCGTGGCCGACTGTGCCGTCATCGGGGTGCCCCATCCCGTCCTGGGCGAAGAGGTGGGGGCCGTGGTGGTCCTGCGACCCGGCCACGATGTCGGTGCCGACGAACTGGCCCGCTTCGTGGGGGAGCGGCTGGCCGCCTTCAACGTGCCGTCCCGCTTCTGGTTCCGGGCCGGGTCCCTCCCCCGGAACCCGGCCGGCAAGGTGCTGAAGCGGGAGCTGCGGACCGAGCTGCTCGGCCCGCCTCCGGCGGCCTGAACCGGCCCGCTACAGCCGGCCGGCGACGGCCAGGCGCTCCCGGGTGACCGCCACGTCCCGCTCCATCTGGGCGATGAGTTCGTCGACCCGGTCGAAGGCCACCTCGCCACGCAGGTGGGAGACGAAGGACACCCGGGCCTCCTCCCCGTACAGATCCCCGGCGAAGTCCAGCAGGTAGGCCTCGACCAGCAGCTCGCCCCCGCTCCCGTAGAAGGTCGGCCGACGCCCCACCGAGATCGCCGCCGGCAGAACCGATCCGTCGGGCCGGCCGTACCAACCGGCGTAGATGCCCACCGCCGGCAGGCAGATGGCGTCGGGGACATCCACGTTGGCGGTGGGGAAGCCCAACTCGGCCTGGCCCCGCTGGTCGCCGTGGACCACCGGGCCGCGGACCTGGTGGGGTCGGCCCAGGAGCTCGGCGGCCGCCTCCACCCGGCCCTCGCCGACCAGGGCCCGGATCCGCGTCGACGAGATGGTCCGACCGCCGGCCCCGTCCGGTCCCCCGTCGGCCCGCAGGGTCATCCCCTCCACGGCGAACCCGGCCACCGCTCCCATCTCCCCCAGCAGGGCCACCGTGCCCTTGCGGCCGTGTCCGAAGTGGAAGTCCTCACCCACCACCACCAGGCGGGCGTCCAGCCCGTCGACGAGGACCGACCGGACGAAGTCCTCGGCGGTCTCGTTGGCCCGGTCCTCGTCGAAGGGCACCACCACGGTGCGGTCCACGCCGGCCGCCTCCAGCAGCTCCAGCTTCTGGTCCAGGTCACAGAGGAGCTTGGGCGCCGAGTCGGGTCGGACCACCGTGGCCGGGTGGCGATCGAAGGTGACCACCACGGTGGTCAGTCCCTCCTCACGGGCCCGGGAGGCCAGTTCGGCCAGGAGGGCCCGGTGACCGAGGTGGACACCGTCGTAGGCCCCGATGGTCACGGCGCTCCCCCCGACCGTGGGCAGGCACGTCGACGGGTCGGTCACGATGTCCATCACCCGGAGAGGTTACCGCCGCCGGCGAAGCCGGCATCGGAGGGCACGGACCGTCGGCGGTCCGGGTGGGAGGTCACCCGGCCGACTCCAACACCACCGCCGGCCGGATGCGGTCGGTGTCGGTGGCCTCGTACACCGCCAACAGCCGGTGACCGTCGTCCACCAGGCCCCAGGGGCCATCCCCGGTGACCCCCAGGGGCACACGGTCCAACGGCAGGCCCCGCGACACCAGGGTCTGGACGTTGACCGGCACCACCACCTGGTCCAGGTCCCGCAGGGCCTGGGCCGGGGTCAGGATGACCGCCGGGGTGAGCTCATCCACGGCGCGGGCGTCCTCGGTGGTGAACGAGCCGATCCGGGTGCGCCGCAGGTTGCGGAGGTGGGCCCCGCCGCCCAGGGCGGCCCCGAGGTCAGCGGCCAGCACCCTCACATACGTGCCCGACGAGCACTCCACCTCGATCCGGAACACCCCCGGGGCCAGCCCGGGCTGGACCTCGAACCGGTGGACGGTCACCGGGCGGGACGCCCGTTCCACCTCGATACCCGCCCGGGCCAGCGTATGGAGCCGCTGCCCGCCGACCTTGACCGCCGACACCATCGGGGGAACCTGGTCGATCGGCCCGGTCAGCGAACCGGCCGCCGTCCGGACCTCGGACAGGGTGACCGAACCCATGTCCCAGGTTCCGGTGACCTCCCCGGAGGCGTCCAACGTGGAGGTGGCGGTGCCCAGCACCACCTCGGCCTGGTACGTCTTGGGCAGTGCGGTGAGGAAGCGCAGCAGGCGGGTGGCCCGCCCCAGGCCCACCAGGAGCACCCCGGTGGCATCGGGGTCGAGGGTGCCGGCGTGGCCCACCCTCCGCTGGCCGTAGATCCGCCGGCACCGGGCCACCACGTCGTGCGAGGTCCAGCCGGCCTCCTTGTCCACCACGGCCACCCCGGTGACAGGGTCGGATCCCGCCGGGCTCACGACGGAGCCACCGGGTCGTGGCCACCGTCGGCCGGACCGCCGGCACCCTCGTCCTCGCTCTTCCGGATCCGGCGCAGGACCTCTTCCACCCGGCTCCCTTCGACCACGGCCGGGTCCACGGTGAACTCGAGGAGGGGGGTCCGCTTGAGCCGGGTCTCCCGGGCCACCGTGCGCTGCAGGTGGGCGCGCCGCTCGACCAGGGCGTCGGCCGCCTCCTCCGAGAGCGAGCTGAGGAAGACGGTGGCGTGGCGCAGATCGGGGGCGGTGTCCACCGATGTCACCGTGACCAGGCGCAACCGCTCGTCGGCGTCGGCCAGCCGCTCGAGCTCCTCGGCCAGCACCTGGCGCAGGACCTGGTTGACCCGGAGGGAACGCGGGTAGGGGGATGCCCCCCGATTGTCATGCCGACGACCTGACACCGCACCTCCTTGCACCACCGGGGCCTGCCGTCGCCCCCGGACGGCCGCGGCCACTAGGTGCGGGGGATCTCCCGCTCGTCGTAGGTCTCGATGACGTCGCCTTCTTTCAGGTCCTGGTAGTCCGAGAGTCCGATCCCGCACTCGAAACCGGCCTGGACCTCGCGGGCGTCGTCCTTGAAGCGGCGCAGGGAGGTGATCGCACCCTTCCAGATGACCGTCCCCTCCCGCAGGAAGCGGACTTTCGACCCCCGCGTGATGACGCCCTCCCGGACATAGCAGCCGGCGATGGCCCCGATCCGTGGCACCCGGAAGATCTGGCGGACCTCGGCCTCGCCCGTCACGATCTCCTCGTACACCGGTGACAGGAGGCCCAGCATGGCGGCCTCGAGGTCCTCGAGGAGCTTGTAGATGATCTCGTACAGGCGGACCTCGACGTTGGCCTTGGCCGCCATCTCACGGGCCCGGCGGTCCGGACGGACGTTGAAGCCGATGATGGTGGCCGCCGAGGCCTGGGCCAACTCCACATCGGACTCGGTGATCCCACCCACACCACGGTGGACGAAGCTGAGCTTCACATCCTCCCGCTCCAGTTTGCGCAGGCTGTCGGTAACCGCCTCCAGCGAACCCCGAACATCGGCCTTGAGGATGAGGTTGAGCGTGGCGGTCTCGCCCCGCTGGATCTGCTCAAAGAGATCTTCGAGCTTGGCCCCGCCCAGCGCCGAGGTGGCGGCGGGCACATGGCCGGCCACCCGGTACCGGTGGGCCCGGGCCTCACCGATGGTGCGGGCCTGGGCCAGCTCCGGGGCCACCCGGAAGGCGTCGCCGGCGTCGGGGGGCTCGGAGAATCCGAGGACCTGGACCGGCGTGGACGGCGGGGCCTCTTTGATCTGATCCCCGTGCTCGTCCACCAGGGCCTTGACCTTGCCCCAGGCGGCACCGGCCACGATCGGGTCGCCGACCCGCAGTGTGCCCCGCTCCACGATGACCGAGGCCACCGGGCCGCGGCCGATCTCCAGTTCGGCCTCGAGGACCACGCCGCGGGCCCGGCCCTCGGGCGTGGCCACCAGCTCTTCGATCTCGGCCACCAGCACGATCTGCTCCAGCAGGTCGTCGATGCCCAGGTTCTGCAGGGCCGAGACCTCCACGGTGATGGTGTCGCCACCCCACGCCTCGGGGACCAGGCCGTGCTCGGACAGCTGCTGGAGGACCCGGTTGGGGTCGGCCTCCTCACGGTCGATCTTGTTGACGGCCACGATGATGGGCACGTCGGCGGCGCGGGCGTGGTCGATGGCCTCCACGGTCTGGGGCATCACCCCGTCGTCGGCCGCCACCACCAGCACCACGATGTCGGTCACGTCGGCACCACGGGCCCTCATGGCGGTGAACGCCTCGTGACCCGGGGTGTCGATGAAGGTGATGGGATGCTCGTTCCAGACGACCTGGTAGGCCCCGATGTGCTGGGTGATCCCTCCCGCCTCGCCCGACACCACGTTGGTGGACCGGATCCGGTCCAACAGCAGTGTCTTGCCGTGGTCGACATGACCCATGACGGTGACCACCGGCGGCCGGGGCCGCAGCTCGTCCTCGTCCTCGTCCTCGTCGTCGTCGTCGAAGAATTTGGCCAGCAGCTCCGCTTCGCGCTCCTCCCCCGGGTCCACCAGGCGCACGTCGGCGCCCAGCTCCGCGGCGAAGAGCTCGATCATGTCGTCACCCAGCGACTGGGTGGCCGTGACCATCTCCCCCTGCAGCAGCAGGAACCGGATGACGTCACCGGCCGAGCGGTTCAGCTTGGGCCCGAGGTCACGGGCCGTCGATCCCCGTTCGATGATGACCTCGGTGTCGGGCACCGGAGCCGTCGAGGGCGTGTAGGCGGTGAGCTGGGTGGGCTCGAGTTCCTCGAGATTGCGACGGCGTCGGCGGGGGCGGCGCTGATTGGGCCGGCCGCGGCCGACACCGGGACCACCGCGGCCGCCGGGGCCACCACCGGGACCACCGGGACCGCCACCGGGACCGCCACCGGGACGACCACCGTAGCCACCACTGGCACCGCCTCCCGGGCGGGTGCCGAAGCCTCCGCCTCCTCCTCCACCCGGTCCACCGGTGCGGCCCCCCGGCCCACCGGGGCGGGAGCCACCGGTACCCGGGGCGCCCGACCGTCCGGCGAACCCGCCGGATCCGCCGGGGCGGCCGGCACCCTGCGGGGGCGGGCGCCGTCCCCCGGCGCCGGGTGGCGGCGGGATGGGCTTGCCGGACACCGACCGGGGCGGCCCGCCCGGTGGCGGCGGGATGGGACGTCCTGAGGAACTGGTCGGCGGACGGGCCGGGGCCGACGGGGGCGCCGGCGGGGCGGCGCTCGGGCGCGGCGCGGCCGGCGGGGCGGGCGCGGCGGGCGGTGCTGTCGATGCCGCCGGAGCCGATGGTGCGGCGGCCAGGGGCGGGTCGGTCGGCGCGGCGGGTGCCGGCGCCGGGGCGGCCGCAGCCGGGGCGACCGGGCGGGCCGGTGGCGTGGGCGGGGCGGCGGCCGGGCGGGCGGGTGGCGCCGGCGGGCGGGCCGGAGCCGTCGGCAGCGGAGCAGCCGGGGCGGTCGGCGGGCGGGCCATGCCCGTTGCGGCGGCGGGCTGCTCGGAGGCCGGCCGACTGGTGATGAGCCGGGCCCCGGAGCGCTTGACCGGGGCGGGAGCCGACGGTCCCTGGGGGGCCGGGCCGGCCGGCCCGTCCTCAGATCCGGCCGGTCCAGCGGTCAGATCGGGGGCCGGGGTGTCGATGACCGGGGCAGGCGTTTCGGCCGGGGCCGCGGCCTTCTTCGCCGCCGCCGGTTTGGCCGGCGGGGCCGGCTCGTCGGGCTGCACCGGGCGGCGGAGTCCCTCGCGGTCCGCCTTGCGGCGGGCGCGGTCGGCCTGCGCGTCCTCGATGGACGACGAGTGGCTCTTCACGCCCATCCCCAGGGACAGACAGAGATCGAGCGCCTCTTTGTTGGTCAGGCCGAGCTCGTGAGCGAGCTCGTAGACCCGGATCTTCTTCGGCAACGGCTGTTACTGCCCTTCGGTCACGTCGTAGGTGCCGATACGCACATACGACCCTCTATCCTCGCACATCATGGGACCGTGCCCACCGAGCCCGGTCCCTGATTCTCCCGGGCCGGGCCCGGACCTGCTCCCAACTCCGACCGCAACTGCTCCACCAGCGCGCCCCCGACGGTGCACCGCAGGGCACGGCTGAAGGCATTCCGCCGGACGGCCAGGTCCACGCACCCGGGCGTCCCCCGGCACAGCCACGCACCCCTCCCCGGCAGTGTACGGCCCACGGCCAGGCGACCGTCCTCCAGGCGGACCACCCGGACCATGCCGTCGGCCGGACCGGTGGTCCGACAGCCGATGCATGTCCGGAGTGGGGCTATGCCGGTGCCTCCCCGTTCGCATCCCCCCCGGACACCTCGGCCGGGACCGCGTCGGAGGCATCCCCGGACGGCTCCCCGCCTCCGGCGGCCTCCTCGGAGACAGGGGCCCCGTCGGCCCCGTCCGGGACGTCGGTGCCGGCCTCGGTGCCGGCCTCGGCGGCGGCTTCGGTCCCGCCGGCGGATTCGGTCCCGCCGGCCCCGGTGGCCTCGGCCCCCTGGGACCATTCCGCGGCGGAGAGCGCGGTGCCCCCGCCGGCGGGCTGCCACACCATCTCGCCGTTCTCGCTCTCGACCCACTCGCCTTCGGCCCACTCCTCGCCGGCGTAGCCCGACTCCTCCTCGGCCAGCTGGGTCTCGCTCTTGATGTCGATCCGCCAGCCGGTCAGCCGGGCCGCCAGACGGGCGTTCTGACCCTCCTTGCCGATGGCCAGGGAGAGCTGATAGTCGCTCACGATGACGGTGGCCGTGCCGGTGTCGTCGTCGAGGCGGACCTCGCGGACCCGGGCCGGGGCCAGTGCCGACTGGATCAGCTCCACCGGGTCGTCGGAGAACGGCACGACGTCCACCCGTTCGCCCCGGAGTTCGTTGGTCACCATGCGGACCCGCGAGCCGCGGGCCCCCACACAGGCTCCCACCGGATCGACGTTGGGATCGTTGGACCAGACGGCGATCTTCGTCCGGTGACCGGGCTCCCGGGCGGCGGCCTTGATCTCCACGGCCCCCGAGGAGATCTCGGGCACCTCCAGCTCGAACAGCCGCTTGATGAGGCCCGGATGGCTCCGGCTGACCACGATCTGGGGGCCCTTGGTGGTCTTGCGGACCTCGACGATGTAGGCCTTCAGACGGGCACCGTGCTCGTAGCGCTCGTAGGACACCTGCTCCGCCTGAGGCAGCAGCGCCTCCACCTTGCCCAGGTCGAGGAGGGTGTACCGGTTGTCGGTCTGCTGGACGATGCCGGTGACGATGTCACCCTCCCGGCCGGCGTACTCCTCGTACTTGAGGTCCCTCTCGACCTCACGGATGCGCTGCAGGATGACCTGCTTGGCCGTCTGGGCGGCGATCCGGCCGAAGTCGTCGGGGGTGTCATCCCACTCGCGGATCACGTTCCCGTCCTCGTCGAGCTCCTGCCCGTACACCCGGATCTCCCCGGACTCCGGATCGATGGTGACGACCGCCTCCTCGGCGGCGTCAGGCCGACGCTTGTAGGCGGCCACCAGGGCATTGGCCAGGGCGTCCAGCAACGTCTCCACCGAGATGCCCTTGTCGCGGGCGATCTGTCCCAGCGCATCGAGGAATTCGAAGTTGGGCTTGCTCATGGGTTCACGACCTGCTTCCTCTCGTCCGTGGCCTTCGGCTGCACGGACCTGGTCGTGCGGGTCGACGGTGAGACCTTGCGGTCGCCACGCGGTGCGGGGCCCCAGACGAAGACCGTCCGGGCCCGATCGATATCGGCGTAGGCCAGATGCCGGGGGCCGTCCGGCTCACCCTCCACGTCCAGGTCGAAGCCGTCGGGACCGGCGGCCACCAGCCGGCCCCGCAGCCTGCGGTCGCCGGGTACCTGGGGACGGGTCTTGACCGACACCGTCTCCCCCACGGCTCCGATGAAATGGTCCGGCGTGCGCAGGGTGCGCTCCACACCCGGGCTGGACACCTCCAGCGAGTAACGCCCGGGGATCGGATCGAGTTCGTCCAGGACCCCCGAGACGGCCCGGTTGGCCTCGGTCAGAGCCTCGAGATCGACCCCGCCGGGCCGGTCCACGGTGACCAGGAGGACACCGGAGCGCATCTCCACATCGACCAGCTCCAGGTCGGCGGCGTTGACCACCGGTCGGAGGATGGCCACGAGCTCATCGGTCATGTGCGCTTCCTCCTTTCTGTCGCCTGCTCTGCCGGCTGAGTTGGTCGTCGGTACCGTCCATGGGGGCGGACCACCTCCGGATCCACCCTTGTGTTACCTCATCTGCGCCATCCCCCGAAGCGTTCCGGACCAAAACAAAAGCGTGGGCTGTCCGCCCACGCTTCCAGCAGCGTCACTTCACTCCAACCGAACGGCAGATCAGAAAGTATAGCAGCGGAGCCTGAGCGTGTAAACGCTGTGACGTGCGTATTCACCCCCTGTCCAGCGGTGGAGAGGCGGCCCGGCCCGGCCCGGTCGCCGGCCGGGGGCGGCGGCCTACCGGGCCCCGCCGTCGGTCCCGTACTTCTTGCGGATCAACTCCACCCGGGTCTCCGAGGCGTTGGCGTCGGCACCCTGCACATCGATGAGGGCACGGCGGTCGGCCTCGGCCTCGGCCTCGGCTCCCGAGTCCGCCGCGGCCAGGCGGGCCTCCACCCCCTCGGCCACCAGCTTCTCCGCCTCGGCCACCAGGGCCTCGACCATCTCGTCCTCGGGTACCACCCGCACGATCCGGCCCTTGATGAACAGATGGCCCCGCCGCCGGCCGGCGGCGATACCCAGGTCGGCCTCACGGGCCTCGCCCGGTCCGTTGACCACGCACCCCATCACCGCCACCTGGATGGGGAGGTTCCGGTCCTCCAGCGCAGCCTGGGCCGCGCTGGCCACGGCGATCACGTCGATCTCCGCCCGGCCGCAGCTGGGGCAGGCGATGAGGTCCAGCCCCTTGCGCTCGCGCAGACCCAGGGCCTCGAGCAGCTGGCGGCCGGCCCGGGCCTCTTCGACCGGATCGGCGGTCAGCGAGTAGCGGATGGTGTCCCCGATGCCCTCGGCCAGAAGGGTGGCGATGCCTGCCGTGCCCTTCAGCAGCCCGGCCGGAGGCGGACCGGCCTCGGTCACTCCGAGGTGCAGAGGATGGTCGAAGGTCTCCGAGGCCAGCCGGTACGACTCGATCATCAGGGGCACCGAGGAGGCCTTCACCGAGATCTTCACGTCGTCGAAGCCCACCTCGGCGAAGTAGGCCAGCTCCATCCGGGCCGACTCCACCAGGGCCTCGGGGGTGGCCCCGCCGAAGCGTTTGTAGAGGTCCGGGTGGAGGGAGCCGGCGTTGACCCCGATGCGGATGGGCACCCCACGGTCCTTGGCCTCGGCGGCCACCTGCTTGATCTCGGCCTCTTTGCGGAGATTGCCCGGGTTGAGCCGGAGGCCCTGCACGCCGGCCTCCAGCGCGGCCAGGGCCATCTCGTGGTGGAAGTGGATGTCGGCGATGATCGGGACCGGCGAGCGGGGCACGATGCGGGCCAGCCCTTCGGCGGCGGCCTGCTCATTGCAGGTGCACCGCACCAGGTCCGCCCCGGCGGCGGCCAGCGCGTAGATCTGGGACAGGGTGGCCTCGGCGTCGGCCGTCTTGGTGGTGGTCATGGACTGCACCGTGACCGGGGCCCCTCCCCCCACGGCCACCGGGCCCACGTGGATCTGCCGGGTCGGCCGCCGCTCGGTTGTGGTCCAGGCCGTTCGTGCCATCACCCCATGCTAGGGGCGACGGGCCCGCCAGCAGCGGTCGGTGTCCCGGTCAGCCCGGCTCAGCCGGGATGAGTCCGGCTCAGCCGGGATCAGCCGAAGGGGTTGGCCACCGGATGGAGGATGTCGGTGAGCAGGGCCGGCACCACCAAAATGGCCAGCAGGGCGATGAACAGCCAGGTGTAGGGCATGAGCTTGGCCACATCGGCGTGGTACTGGACCGTGCGACGACCGGTGCGGATCTTCTCGTAGACGGCGATGGCCACATGACCCCCGTCGAGGGGCAGCATGGGGAAGAGGTTGAAGATCCCGAGGAAGATGTTGATGATCACCAGAAAGGACAGGAACGTGGCCAGCCCGGCGTGGATGGCGTCCACACCGGTCTGCGCCAGCCCCACGGCCGACAGCGGGCGGGTGCCGTCGGCTGTGGACTGGTGGGCGGCGGTGGCACTGGTGACGGCTTGGAAGTGCTGGGTGAGGGCGCGCGGCGAAAAGAAGTGGGAGAGGCCGGTCACCGATCCCCACGCCACCTGGCCGAAGGAGGATCCGGCCGAGCTCACCGAACGGAGCAGGCCGGTCGTCTCCACCGGCGACTGCAGGCTCACACCGATCACGCCGTAGGGAGCCGATCCTTTGGGTGGTTGGGCTCCGGCTTCGTGGACGGTACGCCCGTCGGCCGGCGTCACGGTGAGGGTCCGGGCGTGGCCGTCGCGGTCCACCACCACGGTGAGCGGTTCACCGGCGTGCTTCTGGATGGCCGAGGTGAGGGCGTCGACGTTGCCCCCGATGGCCTTCCCGTCCACCGAGACCACCACGTCCCCGGCCCGGAGGCCGGCCACGGCGGCCGGGCCCGGACGGCCCCCGAGGGCGACGACCCCTTGGATCTGCACCTGGTCGGTGTTGGGTGTCCCGACCACGGCGAACAGGGCCACCAGCATCACGAAGGCCATGAGGAAGTGCATGAACGATCCGGCCACCGCCACCAGCAGGCGGGAGTGGAAGGGCTTGTCGCGGTAGAGGCGGCCCTCGTCGGCCGGATCCACCTCCTCCAGGTTGGTCATCCCGGGGATCTTCACGTAGCCACCGAGCGGGATGGCCTTGATCCCGTACTCGGTCTCCCCCCGTCGGAACGACCACAGCCGGGGTCCGAAGCCCACGAAGTATTCGGTGACCTTCATCCCGCCCCGCTTGGCCGCCACGAAGTGGCCACCCTCGTGGACCATCACGATGACGATGATGGCCGCCACCACCACCAGGAGGTCGACGGTGCCGGTGGCCACGGCCACCACCACCAGTGCGGCTATCACCGCCACCAGCTCGGCGGCCATCCGGCGGGGCGTCTTGGCACCGGCGGGCGCCGGGGTCGACGGAGGGGGCGGGGCGGCGGAGAGATCCTCGGGGAGGGCGGTGGTGCTCACGCCGCGGCCTCCCGGCCGACCACCACGGCCTCGGCGGTCCGGCGGGCCGCGGCGTCGGCCTCGAGGACGTCCTCCACCTGGCGGCGGGGGGGGTCCCCCCCGTCCGGGGACGGTCCGGCCGGAGGGTCGTACCGGTCGAGGGTGCCCTCCACCACCTCGGCGATGGCCCCCCAGGGGATCCGGCCGGCCAGAAAGGCCTCCACGGCCACCTCGTTGGCCGCGCTCAGCCAGGCCGGGGCCAGATCGCCGGCCCGGCCGGCCCGGTAGGCCAGGTCCAGGCACCGGAACACGACCCGCTGGGGCTGCTCGAACTGGAGGAGGGACAGGGTCGACCAGTCGATGGCCCCGAAGGGCGTGGGCAGCCGTTGCGGATAGGCCAAGGCGTACCCGATGGGCAGCCGCATGTCCGGCATGGACAGCTGGGCCATCACCGCCCCGTCGGAGAACTCCACCATGGAATGGACCACGGACTGGGGATGGACCACCACGTCGATGGCGTCGTAGGGGATGCCGAACAGCTCGTGGGCCTCGATGACCTCAAGGCCCTTGTTCATCAGGGTGGAGGAGTCCACCGTGATCTTCGGGCCCATGGACCAGGTCGGATGGACCAGCGCCTCCTCCACCCCCACCGATTCCAGCTCCTCGGGGGTGCGGCCCCGGAAGGGCCCGCCCGACGCGGTGAGCAGCAGCCTCCTGACCTCGTCGTGGGCCCCCGCCCGGAGGCACTGGTGGACGGCGCAGTGCTCGGAGTCGACCGGGATGATCTCGGCCCCCGGGGTGGTCCGGGCCCGCTGGACCACCGGGGACCCGGCGATGATGGACTCCTTGTTGGCCAGGGCCAGCCGGCGGCCGGCGTCAAGGGCGGCCAGGGTCACCGTCAATCCGGCGAAACCCACCACCCCGTTGACCGCCACATCGGCCAGGGTGGCGATGGCGGCCAGGCCCTCGGTGCCCACCACCAGGTCCACGCCGGGGGGGAGGGACCGGGACAGCTCGGCGGCCAGGGCCGGATCACCGATGGCCACCACGTCGGGGCGGAGGCGGCGGGCCTGGGCCGCCAGCGCCCCGACCGAACGGTGCGCCCCGAGGGCCACCACCCGGAAGCGTCCCTCGGAACCCTCGATCACCTCGAGGGCCTGGGATCCGATGGATCCGGTCGAGCCCACCAGGCTGACGGTGACCTCGCCGCTGGCCGGGGTGTCCATTCCTCTAGCCTGCCCGAAATTCAGGCGATATTCAGGGCGCGGACCAGGTAGTAGGTGGCGGGGAGCACGAACAACAGGGCGTCGACCCGGTCGAGGACGCCCCCGTGGCCCGGGAGGAGCCGCCCCATGTCCTTCAACTGGAGATCCCGCTTGAGCAGGGATTCGCACAGATCCCCGATGGGGGCCACCACGGCCACCACCAGTCCGAGGAGGGCGGCGTTGGACGGGGTCCAGGGGTGGATCTGCCCGACCACCACCACCGAGGCCAGAATGGAGAAGAGCGCCCCGCCGATCAGCCCCTCCCAGGTCTTGTTGGGGCTGATGGTCGGGGCCAGGGGGTGGCGGCCCATCCCTCCCCCGATGACCAGCGCCCCGACGTCGTTGGCCACCGTGGCGATGATGGCTCCGAGGAGGAAGGCGATCCCGTGGCGGTCCGGAAACAGTGACGGGGACAAGAGCAGGCCGGCGTAGGTGCCGAGGAGCGAGACCCACCCCACGGTGAGGAGGGTGGCGGCGGTGCCGGCCACCGGGGAGCCGCGCTCGATGCCGAACAGATACCAGATGAGGGTGAAGGCGGTGATCAGCACCAGCACCAGCGGAACGGCGGCGATCCCCTTGTTGTAGGCGCCCACCATCAAGGAGATGGTGCCCACCAGTCCGAGCAGGGTGGCCGGGTGGTAGCCGGCCCGGCGGAGAACCCCGAAGCACTCACCGGCGGCGAAGGTGACGACGATGAGGCACAGGACCAGAGAGGTCACGGTTCCCAGCTTGAAGGCGACCAGGGCGATGACCGCCACGGCGATTCCCGTGCCGATCCGCACGCCGATGGAGCCGGTCGGGGCGGGGGTGGCCCGACCCGGTCCGGTCGTGCCCGGCTCGTTGCCGCGCAGGCGCCGGGGAGGCGGTCCCCCACCGGTGGACGCGCTCCCGCCGGCGGGGGAACCCGACCGTGACGCGGAGTCCGATGCCGACCACCGGCTGGGGCGGCGGCGGGGCACGCCCGCGGCCACTGCCGCGGTGGCGGCGATATCCACTCCGTCGGGAGCGGGCCGGACCCGGTCCGCGGTGGTGTCGGCGCCGGCCGGCGACTCGACCTCTTCGTCCCGCACCGCACTCCGGTCGGCGGCGGCCAGCGACGCCAGCCCACCCCGCTTGCGCCCGGCCCCGGGGACGTCGGTCACCGATGCCCCGGGCGGCTCGGCGGCCAGGGGGGCTTCGGCGGTCAGGTCCATGTCATCGGGGCGCTTGGCCCGCATGCGGGCGGCCAGCAGGCCGGTCCGGCGGGCCCGTCCCGACCGGGTGGCCCCGGTGGGACGCGCCTTGTCCCCCTCCGGGTCGTCGGCGTC
>Ga0182012_10001650_pt1 | contig 24280 bp, 25 predicted proteins | sample 612S2SmetaG_FD_120486 | JGI IMG/M metagenome (GOLD analysis project Ga0182012, IMG submission 120486) | Permafrost microbial communities from Stordalen Mire, Sweden - 612S2S metaG | ecosystem: Environmental > Terrestrial > Soil > Wetlands > Permafrost | place: Sweden: Stordalen | collected... | reverse complement strand
CTGAAAGCCGGAATGGAAATCACAGCCTATAATCACCATCGTTGGCTCCTTCTCCGGTCTTCTGCTTCTTCGCAAAAATCAGATTACCGCCGAATGGAGCCAACGTTGTTATGAGATCAAGCGGCAGCGAAGGACCCCTACAGTCCCCATGCCGCTCCAAGGCCATCTCTCCAAAACCCGAGCATTTGTTCTTGTTCTTGTTCCGCCTTACTCGCTCCCTACCGCTGCGCCGCTCCCTCCAGCTCCCGCCATATCTCGCGCACCCGCGCCTCCGCCTCTTCGCGACCTCCACTGTTGTCGATCACATAGTCCGCGAGCTTCACTTTTTCGAACTCAGCCATCTGCGCCACCATTCGCCGCTCCACCTCTTCGCGAGACGCTTCCACGCTCATCCCGCTGCGCTCACGGAAGCGAGCGATCTTCTGTTCCAGTGTGCAGGTCACCACGATCAACCTGTCATAGCGGGCCAGTCCCCCGGCCTCAATCAGCAGCGCCGCCTCGCAGATCGCAACCGCGTTTCGGTCCTGTTCGCCAATTTTCCGCATCCACTCATCTTCGTAGAGCAGCACTGCAGGATGCACAATCGCATTCAGCTCCCCAATGCGGGCAGGGAAGGCCACCGCCGCAAGCTTCGCCCGCGCAATCGTTCTATCCTCGGCCAGAATCCCCTCGCCGAACGCGGCCACAATGCGCGCATACATCTGCTCTCCCGGAGCCATCAACTGGTGCGCCACCGTATCCGCCCTCAGCGTATGCGCACCCAGCGCCGCAAACATCTCCAACAACGTAGATTTTCCGCAGGCAATCCCGCCCGTCAATCCAACCTTCAGCATGGCAACAGTTTCAGCCCTGTTGCTTCTGCGCGCAAGTGTTGTGGTTTTTGTTGTACCCTCACCAGCTCTCAATTAAACTCGGAAAAAATGCGCACTCATTATCTTCTAGCCGTCGTCCTCATGCTTGTCCCTGCTGCGCTCCACGCCCAGCGCCCGCGAGACTATGAGCCTGATCTCAAGGGCTACGTCACGCAAATCACCTCGCCCACCGTAATCGACGTAAACGGCACGCATATTCGCATCGACGGCAACACCCAGTTCTTCACCAAGACGAAGTCTCTCACCCGGATCGCCGCCGCCGACCTGAAGCCCTACTACATCGGACAACCTCTGCAGGTCTATGGCCACAGCCATAAGCAAGAAAACGCGATGTTGGCCACGCAAATCAATCTCGTACAGCGCAAGCCATCCGAGGTCGAAGGCTATGGAGTCGTCGATGCTGTGCTGGATTCTCCTACTCCCGGCGAATCCATGCTTCACGCCGATGGTTACATCCTGCGCATCCCTGCCGCTTGCGAGCTGACCTTCAAGCCGCCGCTCACTTCGTCCGCAGACCTTCACACAAATGTCTGGATTACTTTCCGCGGTTCGCAATCGTGGGATGGCACTGTCACGGTCAGTAAGCTCAGTGTCCGCGAAAACATAATCGGTGGCAGTGAGGAGCGGCAGCGCGAGAAAACCGAGCACGATCCTGCCACCGTAGACCCAAACGCTAAGCAGAGCGCCACAAGTCAGTACTTCGCGGGCATTGACCCCAGGCAAATCCCGCCATCAAAGGACGCCGTCATGCAGGCGCGCATCGAGGCCATCGGAAACAAACTCATCCCGAACTATCAGTCTGAACTTCTTGACTCAGATCCCACCAAAATCAACTTCCGCTTTCAGTTGATAGATGAACCCAAGTGGTTCGGCGTCTTTGCCTGGCCCAACGGCATCATTCTCATCCCGCACGCCGCTGTTGATTCCCTTCAAAACGATTCACAGATTGCCGCAGTGCTGGCGTTCGACATTGCTACCGTGCTGGAAAAGCAGTCTCAGCACCTCTTGCCCATGAACCACAAGCTTCTGCCTTTTCAAGCTGGGGCGCTCGCTACCGAACTTCTCGTGCCGGTCGTGGGCGCGCCAATCGGATTGGCCGCCTTGGCAACACTTCAAGGCAACACCGGCGACGTCGTTCGCCATGCCACGGAAAAGTCCAGCCGAGTCAGTCTCGGCCTCATGTACGACGCCGGATTCGACCTCTACCAAGCGCCGCGCGCCTGGTGGTTGCTGTCCGACTTCAAAGGCAAGGGTCTCGACAAGATTCCCCTGCCGTTCACCTCCGAATATCTCTACAAATTTCTCGGCGAAACCTGGCACGCGCAATAGTTCGGGCCCACTTCACCATTCTTTACCAGCAATCCTCGTCTGCCGAGCGACATTCTGTTCCAATGCTGGTTGAAGTCAGCAGACTCTTAATTAGTGGTCAGGAGAAACCCAAGTTGAGAATCATCCAAACAGGACTCATCTTCTTTATCTCGTTGTTAGCCCTCATTGCTGTCCCATTCGCGTCCGCGCAAAAGTTGGTAGATCCTCCCGTCGCGCCAATCCCCGCCCAAATCCTTTCCGCAAAAAGGGCATTTATCGCCAATGGAGGGAGTTCGGTGCTGATTGCTGACACTATCTCGCCCAATTTTCCCTATGACGAGCTCTATGCCAAGATGCGTTCCTGGGGTCGCTATGAACTTCTTTCCGCTCCCGCCGACGCCGACTTGGTCTTCGAGATTCGCATCTCACGGATGTTTCAGCTGCAACTATTGGTGATTGACCCCAAGACTCACACCACGCTGTGGACGATGTACGAGCAGTTCAACGAGGCTGTGGAGGACTCCAACAAGCGCAAGAATCTGGACGCGGGAATCGCCGCCCTGCTCACCGGTCTGAGGAAGCTCACCTCTCCACCCGCACCCACTCTCGCCGCGCCAGCCAAGAAGGAAAAGCAGCCTATGCATATCTTTTGATCCTTCCGGCCAAGCTACTCTGGCCTATGTATCATGTTAACCATGAAACTTCCGAGGGCTCTCGCCATCTCGCGGACGCCGCGCCTCTTCGATCCCCACCAGACTCCACGTCTGGAGTCTCTCGCCGGACGTCCTCTCGCCACCTTCCGGCAGCGTCTTGCCGCCTTCGTAATAGACTTCCTCGTCGTCCTCATCGTCTATATCCCGGTTGAGATCACCCGCCAGTACCTCGAACTCAAAGCCACGCACCATCCCATCAAGATCGCGGTTAACTTCAGCTTTCACGAACTCGCAGACCTCGCGTACTTCATCGTCTATGCCGGACTCACCGTCTGGTGCACCAATGGACTCACTCTTGGCAAGCGTCTGCTGCACATCCGCATCATCTCCCTCGAGCACCCCAAAATCACGCTCTGGCAGGCCGTCGAGCGTGCTCTCGGCTACGGAGCCTCTGCCCTCGAAGGCGGCTTCGGATTCATCCAGTACTTCATCCACATCAACTGCCAGTGCGTGCATGACCGCATCGCCGAAACCATCGTCGTGCAGGACCGGCCTGCGTCTGCGGACGGAGAGGTGGTCCCGCAACGCCCTCGCTCCTAACTACCCTCGCGCCGTTTGACACCGCCCGCCCTGCGCCCTTATCCTTGTAATCTGTCCTGAGGAGTGTTTCCCGCCAGGAGTAAGGGTGCTGTTTCGGCTTGCTTTTTCGAGTCGTAGAGTCCCTTGCGTCTTATTCGCTTACGGGCGAAGCGGTGTTGCTGGGCTGGGCTTCGGGAGCATGTAGTGTCATGAAGATTCGCATTCAAGATCTGGAAGTCCGGAACCTGGAGTTTGAGCATAAATTCCAGCCCGGAGAAATCGACTTCGGTTCAGACGTGCGGCAGATAGGCTCGCTTCAAACCGAGGGCCGCGCCGAACTGATTCGTGAGCACCACGGTGGGCACAACACAATTGATGATATCCGCCTGGTCGGCAAGCTCGATGGCCGGATAGAAGTCTGTTGTGCGCGTTGCCTGGAGCCGGTCGAAATCCCGGTCTCTCGTTCTTTTGACCTCTTGTATCGCCCTCTGGAGTCCGAACGCGGCTCCGATGAGGTAGCCATTCACGAGGCGGAAACCGAAATCGGTTTCTACTCTGGGGATGGCATGGAGCTGGAGGATTCGCTGCGTGAGCAGGTTCTGCTCGCCGTGCCCATCAAGACTCTCTGCCGGTACGATTGCAAGGGTCTCTGCTTCACCTGTGGCGCCAACCGCAACCTGCAGCCTTGCGATTGCGGTCAGGGCAAAACGGACCCGCGTTGGGCCGCACTTGGCGACTTGAAAGACAAATTGCAGTAGCGCCTTCGGGCGACTTTGAGTTCGCGGCTTCAATTAAGCCGCAAAGAAATTGAAAGGTAGTCGATCATGGCAAATCCTAAACGGCGACATTCCAAGCAGCGCACGGCTCTCCGTCGCGCTCACGATCACCTCACCGCAGTTACCACCAGCGAGTGCCCTAACTGTCACGAAGCCAAGCTTCCGCATCGCGCCTGCGCCAAGTGCGGCTACTACAAGGGCCGTGAAATCGTTGAGGTCGAAAAGGCCAGCTAACCCGGCCACCCTTCACGGACAATGCCAATAACCATCGCGGTTGACGCCATGGGTGCGGACCGCGCCCCGAAGCCTGAAGTTGAGGGCGCGATTCTTGCCGCACGGCAATATGACGTTCGAGTTCTTTTGGTCGGGCAGCAGGATGTAGTGAGCGCCGAGCTCATGCAGCATCCTGAAGCCCGGGCTTTGCCCATTGAGGTCGTCCACGCCTCGGAGTTCATTGGCATGGACGAAAAAGCCGTGGAGGCCGTCAAGCATAAGCGCGACTCCTCCATGCGTGTCGGCCTCCGTCTTGTAAAAGACGGTGCCGCCAGCGGCTTTGTCTCCGCCGGAAACACCGGCGCTGCCATGGTCACCGCCAAGCTCGTTCTCGGCGTTCTCCCCGGCGTTGATCGTCCCGCACTTGCCTCCGTATTTCCCACCGCCGCCAACACCGCCACCATCATGTTGGACGTCGGCGCAAACGTCGATTGCAAGCCTCAGAATCTTCAGCAGTTCGCTATCATGGGAGACGTTTATTTCCGCGAGATCTTCAGCGGACGTTTTCCCACCGCCAGCAAGCCGCGCGTCGGTCTGCTCTCCGTCGGAGAAGAAGAAACCAAGGGCAATGACCTCACTCGTGACGCTTTTCAGCTCATCAAGAATTTGCCGCTGAACTTCCTCGGCAATGTCGAGGGCCGCGATCTCTACAACGGTCATTGTGATGTCATCGTCTGTGATGGCTTTGTCGGCAACGTGGCTCTAAAGGTCAGCGAAGGCCTTGTCGAAGCCATTCGCTCCATTCTGAAGGAATCCTTGCAATCCACCATCGCGCGTCAGTTAGGTTTTCTGCTGTCGCGCAATGCCTTCAGCGATTTCAGGAAGCGCCTCGATTATTCCGAATACGGCGGAGCGCCGCTGCTCGGACTCAAAGGCGTAGCCATCGTCAGCCACGGCTCGTCCAATGGCACCGCCATTAAGAATGCCATTCGCGTCGCCGCTGAATTTGCTCGATCCGGTCTCAATTGCAAGATCGAGGAGAAGATTCAGGCCGCCCGCGTCGGCGCCGTCGAAAAGGTATAGCGGTAAGGGTGGTCCACTCAACGTTCCTTTCGTTGAGTGGGGTAGCTGATCTTGCCTTTGCTTTTGTTTTTCTTTTGATTTTGCTTTTATCCGTTGACCTGTTTTCCAGTTGGCACAACCAAACCTGCCAACTCAGATTTTGTGCACGGAGCCCTTCATGACACGGATCCCCGGACTCGCATTGCTCTTCCCAGGTCAGGGTTCGCAGGCCGCCGGAATGGGCCGGGAACTCGCCTTCAATCACCTCGTCGCCCGCCGCACATTTGAGGAGGCAGACGCCGCCCTCGGTTATGACCTCAGCAAGCTCTGCTTTGAAGGCCCCGACGATCAGCTCCGTCTCACCGAAATCACTCAGCCCGCCATCCTCACCGTTTCCGTTGCTGCAGCCCGCGTCCTTGCAGAAGCCGGAATTTCCCCCAGCTTCGTCGCCGGCCACTCGCTGGGCGAGTACTCGGCTCACGTCGCCGCCGGAACCCTTAGCTTTGCCGATGCCGTGCGCACCGTGCGCAATCGCGGCAAGTACATGCAGGAGGCGGTTCCCGTCGGCGTCGGAACCATGGCCGCAATTCTAGGTCTCAGCGTTGAAAAAATCCGCGAAGCCTGTGCCGAAGCGGTCGCCGGACATCCCGCCGAAGTCTGCGAGCCCGCCAACATCAACTCCGGCGGACAGGTCGTTGTGAGCGGCTCCAAAGCGGCTGTCGAGCGCGCCGCCGAACTCTGCAAGCACAAGGGAGCCAAGCGCGCCGTTATGCTACCAGTCAGCGCCCCTTTCCATTGCTCGCTCATGCAGCCCGCGCAAGACCGTCTCGCCGCTGATCTTCTCGCCCTCACCTTCAATGCGCCGGAAATTCCCGTGCTCTGCAACATTGAGGCCGCGCCTGTCAGCAACGCCGATAAGTCGCGCGAAACCCTCATTCGCCAGGTCACCGGAGCCGTTCAGTGGGAAGCTTCCATGCGCGCCCTCATCGCTCTCGGCGCAACCCGTTTTCTTGAGGCTGGACCCGGCGCGGTCCTCACCGGACTCCTCCGCCAGATCGATAAATCGCAATCCTGCCTCAACGTAGAAAACGAAGCCACCCTCCAAAAAGCAAAACAGCACTTCGCCAAATAGTGGGTGCCCCATCCTTCCGCCGCTTTTGGCGGAGGGTGGGTCAGTTGATCTTGTTCTTGATCTTCGCAGAATCCGAACTTTCTCCCAGCCGTAAATCAACTTCAGCAACGTTGCAGCCGTATCCTTCTCTCCTGCATCACAGCGTATTCAATTGCCTCCGCCTTCAGTAGAAAAGAGGAGGCAATAATGGGTACGTCTTGGAAAACTCATTAAGCATCAGCCTCATCGAGGATCATCGCCCCACTCGCGCCGTCTTGGAGATCGGGTTTTGTTACGCGCTGATCCTGGCCACCGTCTGGTCTGCGCGTCCTCTCCGAACCTATCTGGGAATCTCAGCCATTGTGTTGCTTCTCATTCTTCTTCTGTTCGGAGAGCGCACAAATTGCGGCTTCGGATTGGGCATGAAGGGTTTGCGTGAGTCGCTCTGGGCTCTCGGATTGGCGATCTGCGCGGTCACCATCGTCTTTCTCTGCGCCGCCCGGCTGGGTACCCTGCGCTATCACCAGATGTTGAGTCCACGTCTGCCTCTCTCTGGATATTTCGTCTGGTCTTTCATTCAGCAGTTTGTGCTGCAGAATCTCTTTTTCTCCAGACTGCTGAGTCTCTTGCGTCCCTCCACGGCTATCTTCGCCGGAGGGCTGATGCTGTCCCTCGCGCATCTCCCCAACCCTCCGCTGGTCATCGCAACGCTCTTCTGGGGACTCGCCGCCTGCTGGCTCTTTTTCCATTACCGCAATCTATACGTCATCGGAATCATGCACTTTCTCTTCGGAATCTCACTGGCCATGTGCGTGCCAACCTCTCTGCTTCCCAACATGAGGGTCGGCCACGGATACATTCACTGTCATGACGCCTCCCGCGCGGCTCCCGCGCAACTAGGCTCCGCCCGTTCCGCAGCTCCGCAGCAAAAGCCGAGGCAACTACGGTGACCACAATTCTGGCGGAACCCACGAAGAGGAACTCCACTCCTCCTCCACGCGCCATGCGTGCGGCCGTGGCGTTAGTCTTCTGCCTGCTGCTCATAGGATTTTGGTTTGAGGCACTAACCCTGCGAATCACCGCAGCCATGGGGACTTCGGCAGTCCCAGCCTTCATTTCCTTTGCAATGCTTCTCGCGCCCCTCTGGTTCTTCGCCTTCGGAGCCGCGGGTCCGAAGCGAGCCGCACTGAATTCCCGCCTCGCGCGCATCGCGGCTCCCGCCGTGCTGGCCTTGCCCTACCTGTTCTTCGCCATCCCACTGCATGAATTCCAGTTCAGCTTCGCCTTGGCCTTGGCCCTGCTGCCAATTGCATTAAGCCTCTTGCTGGAATTCGCGCCGCGCACCCAAAAGCTGCTCTGGCAAGATGTCGTTGTCCTGCTGACCTTGGCCTTCACCTTGGAATTGGGTCTGCTCTCCGCAGCGTGGCCGCACCCCGGCCTCGGAAGTCTGCCCAAACTTTACCTCGCAGACGTAGCTCTCTATCTCTACCTGGTGGTGCGACCCATTGAAGGTCTCGGCTATTCATTCGAACCGCAACCAAGCGCCTTTCTCATCGGAGCACGCGAGTGGCTCTTCTACGCTCCGCTGGCCTTCGGACTGGGCTTCGCGCTCCACTTCATCCACTGGATCCCCCGCACCCATTCCATAGGACACATCCTCGCCGGCATCCTCATAACCTTCCTGCTGACCGCTGTTCCAGAAGAGATTTTCTTCCGTGGAATCTTTCAGAATCTCTTGGAACCCATCACCGGAAGAACCTGGGCGCTGACCATAGCCTCTCTAATTTTCGGACTATCGCACTTCCACAAAGGCGCGGCATTCAACTGGCGTTACGTAATCATGGCAGCCATTGCTGGAGTCTTTTACGGACGCGCATGGCGCGAGAAGCGGCAGCTACTCGCCTCCTCCATCACGCACACCGCCGTAGATGTAGTTTGGTCGCTCTGGTTCCGCTAACAAAATTGAGAGGCCCACATCCGCGGTCAGCAGATGTGGGCCTCGCGCACAAAATATCCTCGTGTTAAATCAGGCGTACCGAATCCACTTTAGAATCTCCGGGAGAGTAGGCCGCTTCCCATACATCAGGATTCCTACGCGATAGATGCGCGAAGTCAGCCAGACCAGGCCGTACAGGCTTACCAGGCTGATGCCCACCGAGAGGGCGATCTGCCACACCGGCGGCATGTTCACCGAAACCCGCACGAACATGATAATGGGCGAGGTCAGCGGGAACATCGAGAGCCAGAAAGCCAGCGGTGTGTTGGGATCGCGCATGATAGTCGTAGCAAAAACCATGCAAAGAATAAGCGGCAGAGTGACCGGAAATTGGAGCTGCTGTGCTTCTTCATCCGTGGTGCACATGGAACCAATCGCCGCGTAAAGGCACGCGTAGGTCGCATAGCCGAGAATAAAGTAAACAGGGAAGAGCATAAGCGCAGCCGTGGGAATGTGAGCGTCCTTCAGCGTGTCGCCCAGCAGCTCGCGAACCATGGCGAAGCCTCCGGTTCCAAGCAAACTTCCGGTGGCAATCCAGATACCGATCTGTGTCAAGCCCACGGCTCCCACGCCAATGATCTTGCCTGCCATCAACTGCATCGGCGTGACCGAGCCAAGCAGAACCTCCACGACGCGCGAGGATTTTTCCTCAATCACCGATCGCATGACGTAAATGCCGTAGATGAAGACCGTCATGTAAATGGCAAAGAGCAGCAGAAAAGGTAGCAGGACGGCCCCGAGGCCGTTCGACTTGTTGGTGCCCTCTTTGTCGATATGCACAGTATCCACGCTCACCTGGCTGAGCAGAGCACGGGCTTGGTCTGGCGTAAATCCGCGTGCGGTCAGTTCGCGCTTGCTGATAGCCGAGCGGAGCGCGCGGCTGAACATCACGCTCTCAACAAAGTCTCCGCCATTGCGGGAGTAATAGGTGCACCTGCGGCTGCTTGCAGCATCGGGCTCCAGCCACGCAAACGCATCAATGCGGCCTTCGCGAACGCGCGTAATAAGCTGCTGCCGAAGAGCCTCCGAGGGCGCGGTTTCTACGCTGACATCGAACTCGGCCCGTTTGCCGCCTTTGGTGTGCGGAGTGTCATTGTCATCGTCGGACATATGTGAGCTGGCGAGTTCGGTTTTAATCGAGTTGGCCAGTTCGGCATCCGCCGATACGATGACAACATGCTTGACCCCCGAGCTTTTCATGGCAAGGCGGGTCGGCAGTACAACCATGCCTCCAACGAACAGCGGCATCAGCACCGTGAAGATGATGAACGCCTTGGTGCGGACCCGGACGATGTATTCACGCTGAAGGATGAGCAGTATCTTACGCATGGCTCGTCACCACCTTCTTGGTTGATTCGACCGTGTCAATAAAGATTTCTTCCAGCGAGGGTTCGACCATCTCAAATTTTCGGATGCGCGCCGTGCGCATGGCCAACTCCAGCAGCTTCTGCGGATCGGCACCCGGAGCCAGACGAAGCTCGACATAGTTCCCGAAGTCGTTCGAGCTGGCGACCAGCGTCCGGTCGCCCAGCAGTGGCAGGTCGCCCTCGTATTGGAGCTGCACACTCCTCAGTCCGTAACTGGCTTTGATCTCACTCAGCACGCCGAGGAGCACGCTGCGTCCGTGATTGACCAGGCAGATCGAATCGCAGAGCCGCTCGACGGTGTCCATGCGATGCGTGGAGAAGAGAATGGTCTTGCCCTGCTTCTTCAGGTCGAGCAGCGCGTCCTTCAGAACCACTGAGCTGGCGGGATCGAGTCCGCTGAACGGCTCATCGAGAATCATGAAGCCCGGCTCGTGGATGACCGCGGCAATAAACTGCACCTTCTGCTGCATTCCCTTGGAAAGCTCTTCCACCTTGGAGTTAGCCCAGCGCGCCAGGTCCAACCGCTCCAGCCAGTGCGTGGCGCGGCTGGTCGCATCATGCGTGGAGATGCCCTTGAGGCGCGCAAGGAAGATCAGGTTCTCCATGATCTTCATCTTCTTATACAGGCCGCGCTCTTCCGGCAGATAGCCCACGCGGTCAAGAAGCTGCCGGGTGAGCGGCTTGCCAAAGGCTCGAATGACGCCCGAATCCGGCATGGTGATGCCGATCATCATGCGGATGGATGTGGTCTTGCCCGCGCCATTCGGACCGAGGAGGCCGAAGATTTCGCCTTCTGGAATACTGAAGGAGAGATTGTCGACAGCGACGAAGTCGTCGAAAGCCTTGCTGACACGATCCAGTTCCAGGGTAAATGCCATGAGTGTCCTGTGGCGCGCAAGTCAATCCGGTGGGCTGGATTCCTAGCTATTGTGCTTAAAAGGTTGGAGTTTTACAACGTGTGCTGAATGTTTGCGCGGAACCGGTGCAGCGGACCTGCGTTCATTGACCCCGGCATCGGGCGGCTGATAACATCATTTTTTCAGCGCTCTATCAGCGAAGGAACCCCCGTGCGATATACCCGTCATGAATTAAAGCAGGATAAGCTTGCCACGACTGCTGCCGAAGCCGTGCAAGAAGTTGTGCAGCATCGCTCCGGAATTGTGCAGGTTGTAGCAATCGTGGTGGCGCTTGCCTTGGTAGGCGGCGGCATCTGGTGGTACATGGATTCACGCGAACAGCTCGCAACCAACGCCCTCGGACAGGCCTTGGTGACATACAACGCGCCGGTTGCGCCCCCAGGAGCTACGATCCCCGCTGGACTGACCGCCTTCAATAGCGATCAGGAGCGGCTGATTGCGGCCAAGAAGGCGTTTTATACCGTAAGCGACCAGTACGGCTGGACGCACTCCGGGCAGTACTCGCGCTACCTTGCGGGAGTGACAGAAGAAGAGCTGGGCAACTTCAAGGTTGCCGAAGATCAGTTGCGCGCCTTGAGCAACTCCCATCGCAAGGAGCTGGCAGGCTTGGCGAAATATGCCCTCGCCGCCGTGTATCGTGATGAAAGCCGCGACTCGGACGCGATCAACATGCTGCAAGGGTTGATTAGCAATCCCACAACCAGTGTGCCCAAGGCGAATGCGCAGCTTGCGTTGGCGGACCTCTATGTAGCCGCTCACCAGCCGGACAAGGCGAAGGTGCTTTACGAGCAGATCGCGAAAGATAATCCAAAGAATGTGCTGGCGCAGATCGCCAAGCAACACCAGGATGATCTGAAGTAGCTGAGCCACAAAGGAATTAACAAACCCCGGACCGCATGGTTCGGGGTTTTCCTTTTGGGCGAGAGCCGGACCGGCAAACTCTGTTGGAGTGTACGCATCTTTCTGGTGTCACAGCAAAATCAAGCAGGAGGAGAGCAATGAGAAGTTTTTTGTTGGGCCTTGGAGTGGGAATCGGCCTGGGAGTACTGTTTGCACCGATGAGCGGCGAAGAAACGCGGGGAAATTTGAGTGACAGGGCCAGCGACTTGGCCAACACGGCGCGTGATAGCTATGAACAGGGCCGTGACCGGATTCAGCGCGGAGTCGAACACGTAAGGTCCACCGCCAGTCGCGCCATGAGCCAGGTGCGCACGGGCACGCAGTCAGCTCTATAAGTGAACTGATCGAGAGATTCGCGTAGCGTGTCAATCTGGAACGCCCATTCGGTTCGGAACTTTGGTTACCTGCAAAAAGGAAGAGAGCCCTTTGCTCGGAGTCCAGTTCTTGTTATATTGGGCTCTCCCTCCCCGGGATGCTTCGTCTGCCAGAGTAATGGTTGGCGAAGCTTTTGCATGATCAAGCAGAGGTTAGCCTTCCTATCAAACGGTACGGAGTTCATATGCAGGAACGCGGATTCTCTCTCATCGAATTACTCATCGTTGTCGCGATCATCCTGATAATCTCGGCCATCGCTTTGCCGAGCTATCTGCATAGCAAGATCGCGGCTAACGAAGCTTCGGCTGTGTACTCGATCCGCACCATCAACACCGCGCAGGTTACCTACAATACGACCTATCCCACCGTGGGATATGCCAGCACCCTGAATGAGTTGGCAGCTTCCACCAGCACCACCAGCGCCTCCTCGGCAAACGCTGGAATCTTGGACTGGGTACTCGGTTGCACCAATACCTCTTGTCCCAAGAGTGGATATAACTTCCAACTCGCAAACGTTGTGGGCAGTCCAACCGTGACCAGTTACAGTGTTTGGGGAACCCCCATCACGGTCGGCACTTCGGGGTATCGCGGATTTTGCTCGGATTATATGAATCCGGTAATGGTGGACCCATCCGGTGGAACCAACTGCACCTTGGCGCTGCAATAAAGATCCTCTTCGCGGCTGCCGGTGCCGTGTTGACTTTTCCTCCCCGGGTTCTTAGCTTGTAGTGCAGCCATGTCTTCCATACTTTTTGACGCTCAACCTTACGATGAAGCCGCGGCACGAAGACGGCATCTTTGGACTGCGGCAGCCATTATCGCTGTCATTGCCGTGGCCGCCCTGCTCTGGTTTAACCGCTACTGGCCGGAAGAGCGGCGCGTCAACCAGTTTTTTGCCCAGTTGGAGGCGAAGAATTTTGAGGGCGCGTACGGCACCTGGATGAACGACGCCAACTGGAAGCAGCACCCGGAGACGTACAAGCGGTACACCTTCGGAGCCTTTTACCAGGACTGGGGGCCGGGCGGCGAGTGGGGTCCAATCAAGAGCTACAAGATTATCGCCTCGCAAAAACCAAGACCCGATGCAAGCGGCGTCGTGGTGGGGATTCGCGTGAACGAGCGCAAGAAGCTGTGCTCCGTGCGAGTGGAGTTCAAGGACAAGACTCTGGGGTTCTCTCCCGATGAAATGGTCGAGTAATTCGGCTAGAATCAACTTAACTTAGCGGCGCCCGTCCACTCCATCTTCAACCTTGAGGTTCTATGCAGAAATTTCTCGTTCTCGTAATGTTGGTAGCTTGCTTTGCCATCGCCCAGTCTGGAGCGCAGGCCGCTCCCCCGTCTCACAGCATCATGAGCGATCCCAACCTTTTTGCCGACGCACACCTGAACGGCTTGGACAAGCAAGTGCACCTCAGCGACAAGCAGAAAGAAACGATCCGTCCGGTCTTTCTCTCTGAAGGGCAGAAGTTGATTGACATCCTGAAAGATCCTTCCTTGAGCCAGGATCAGCGTGGACAATTGATCCAGCAGCTCCACTTGCAGACCGCAAGCCAGGTTGCCTCCATGCTCACGCCCGAACAGCAAAAGAACCAGCAGCGCGTTCCGGCTCCGGGCTCGCGGGCGCACGCCTCCGGGTCGTCCCAAATCTAAAGCTCCTTTCCGCTCGAAACCTTGAATCCGCATTGATTGAACTTGGACGCGATTGGTCTGGCTGAACTAACTGCCGGGATCAATCGCATCCTTCCCGTTTTGGTTTCCCCATGTTCGTTTAAAAAAAAGCTGAGCCATTCTTCTCTAATTCGTCGCAGACTTGGTTGCGACGTGCCTGCAAAGCAGTCGTTACTGTTTGCCTGAAAAGGAGGAGTGCAATGCGGAATGCGGCCCTGCTCGTATTGGTTTGCGCCCTGATGCTGCTGCCCATGACTTTGGCTGGAGGGGAGCGCTTCGACGGCAACTGGATGACAAAACTCGTTTGTCCTCCCAAAGGAAGTACCGAGGGCTACACTTGGAAGATTCCGAGCGTGATCACCGCCAACAATTTTCGCGGAGAGCACGGCACGGCGGGCGCGCCCGGTTATCTGCTGATCACCGGCAGGATTAAAGAAGATGGCACTGCCAAACTCGCAGCCAGCGGTATAGTCGCATCAAGGAAATACGCGCGAGGAATCTTCGCCGCAAAGGGCGAGGAGTATAGCTACGACATCAAAGCTCAATTCAGAGAAACCGAGGGCATAGGCACAAAAAGTGAAGGCCTCGGCATCGTGGGCCGCGCTTGCACCTTTGAGTTTGTGAAGTTGCCAGGCGCCAGCAAAGAAGGCGCAAACTAGACTTTCGCCTCGCCTGAATCAAAACGACAAAGGATGCCAGCGCTGGCACCCTCTGTTCTCATCGCAAACCACGAAGCCTACTTCCCAGCCTTCGCCTCGCTGAGCATAGCCTCCAGCTTTACCCGGTCCCGGTATTGCGGATCGATCCGCAGTACCGCTTCCCAGGCTGCTATCGCGCCCTTCACATCATGCTTGCCATCTTTTTTCACCACGCCCACATTGAACAGTGTCTGCACGTGTTTCGGATCGTCCTTCAGCGCTTGGTCAAACTCCTTCAACGCGCGGTCCGCATCGCCCGAGTAGTAGTAAGAGATCCCCATATCCGTCCGTACATCGGGGTTCTTCGGAACCTCATTCAGCGAGCGCGTATAGTACCCAATCGCCGTCGTCCATTGCGAGGCGTCAAAGTAAATGTTGCCCAGCTCGGTCAGTGCAGAAACATCTTTCGGATCCGTATCCAGCCGTGCCAGCAGCGGTTTTACCTGTGTGTCCAGCGCAGTCGTCTGGGCATTCCCCAGCATCGACGGAGGCAGCACTGCTCCCGGCGTGGCCGTTGAACTTGTGCTCTCCGCCGCAGGCTCTGCGCTGTGAGCGATCAGATAGCCTCCGATTCCACCCACAATCAGCACTACTACAATAGCGGTATAAATCTGTACATTGGTCCAGCCCGTTGCTTTCTTGGGGCTCTGATTCTTCATAGCTGAAATGTCTCCAAAGGGTGCTTCGCATCGGCCCGCGAGCCCGCAGGAGTCATGGTATCCCGTGCCTGCACTCGTAGCCAAGTAGTTCGAATTACGCTCTCGAATCGTCCCAGCCCATTGAATCCCGGCACGCTCCGCATTATCCTGCCCGTGCACCTCGTGAGGCAGGACAGGCCAGCCTCTACCTGTGCCGCTAACCCGATCGCGGCGGCCCGGACGGGGGTTCAAGCGACAATAGTTGCGAGGATATCCAATGTCGAAAACACCCATTGCCTATATCGAGTTTCCATCTCAGGACGTTGCCGCCAGCAAGCGTTTTTACGGCTCGCTCTTCGGCTGGAGTTTCCAGGACTATGGTCCCAAATACGCATCGTTCTCAGAGGCCGAAGTCGAAGGCGGCTTCAATGGCGAAAGCGCCCAGCGTACCAGCGCACCGCTGGTCGTGCTCGATACCGACGATCTCGAACTCATGTGCGAGAAGGTAAAGAGCGCAGGCGGAAGCATCACCCTGCCGATTTTCTCGTTCCCCGGCGGCCGCCGTTTCCACTTCAAAGACCTCTCCGGAAACGAACTGGCCGTAATGCAAAAAGACTAGCCACCCTGGTGGCCCATACTAGCCATCTTTTTTGGCTAGTATGGGCCAGTTGGTCTTGCCTTTCTTAGAACGCAGTTGATCTTGCCTTCGATTGTAGGAATCGACGATTTTCGAACAGGCTCGCGTCCCACCTTCGCCGCTGTTTTTGCGGCTAAGGTGGGAAATCGGCGCTCTGCACCAACGATCTACTTGTTCTTCTTTCCCCCAAACAACCTGCCAAGCGCACTGGCAGGACTCTGCGACTGATCGTTGTTTTGCTGCTGATTGCTCGCGGTCGCACCCGGGGTCTTCTTCCCCGTCAGTCCGCCCAGCATTCCGCTAACGCCGCTGCCCGCCTTGCCCACGCTCCCCATTGCGCCCTGTGCAAGCTGTCCCGGATTGCTGAAACTCGGCAGCATACCGCTCATCTTCATTTTGGCCATCTGAGCCGTGTCCGGCTCAACCTTGGGGCTCGGAATCGTTCCCGTCACCAGCACCGGAATCACGAGCTCCCCATCCTTGTTCGCCATCGCCGTGGTCATCATTCCGCCAACGCCTGCTCCGCCAACCTGCTGCGAACTCTGTTTGGAAAGCACCGCTGTCGCCTTCATATCCAGGCCCTGGTCCACCAGCGAGGCCGTCCCTGTGGCGGCAACCGTCCCTGCGTCCGTCAGCGCCTTCAGGTCGTTCGTCGTAGCCAGGCCATTCTTGATGTCAAACGTTCCTGAAAGCTGCGATACGTGCGTCGCGCCATTGGCCACCGTGCCTGCCCCCGTGAATTTTCCAATCTGCCCCAGTTTCTGGGATAAATCCACGCCCGTCAGTTTGCCATCGTTCATGTTCACCGTAACGCGTCCGGTCAAGGTCTTCACCACATCCGCTCCCGAAGGCGCCATATTCAGTCCAATCGTCATCGTGTTTGCTGTCACGCCGCTCACCGCAAGCTGGTTTGTGCGCAGTGTTCCCGCCACTGCGGGGCCGCTCAGCGGACCCTTCGCACTCAGGTCCGCAGTCAACTGCCCGCTCGGGTTCATCCCCGGACTCAACTGCACCCCAGCCGCTTCGGCCAGCTTCACCAGCTCCGCAATCGAAGCGTTCTGCGCGTTCAATTTCAAATCCGCCAACGGAGGCGTGCTCTTCCCATTCACCGTTCCGTTAATCACAAACGGCGCGCTGCCCAGCTTGAGCTGCGTATTGCTGACCGTGATCACTTCAGCTTTCAGATCGTCGCTAGCGTTGTAGTCCAGAACAATTGGGAAGCCTAGCTGCTTGCCGTGGGCCACCACATTGTCCAGCCGCAGCGTCCCCATCGCGCTCACCTTGCCGGCGTCGTTCTTGAACTTGATATTGCCGCCCAGGCTCCCGTCAATCCCCTTCAGCGCGTTAGAATCCGTGTATTGCTGCGCCCCGCTCAGCATCACCTGGTCCAGTTGCAGCGTTCCTTCAAACGGAGTGCTCACCATCGTTGCATCGTCAATCGGACCGCCATGCCCGTCGAACTTCACTACCTGCTTGCCACCGCCGCCCGGCAGGTGCGCCGTCATCGCAATATCAAACGGCTTGCCCGGAGCGTAATTCGAAAGCACCAAATCAATGTGGCTGTATTCCATCCGAGGCTGATGCTTTTGATTGTCCGTAATCGCTACAGCGCCATCGTTAATCTGGAAGCGGTCCAATTGCAGTGGAGGATTCTGCCCACTAGCCTGTTCCTGCTTCGTCTGCTGTGTATTGTGTGTGCCAAGGCTGGAGAAGTTCCAGTTTCCATCCTCGCCGCGAATCAACTCCACCTGCGGACTCACCATCTGCAGGCTCTCCACCTGCACATCCTTGTGCAGCAGTGGTTGCAGCTTCACTCGAATATTCAGCTCCGCCGCCTTGGCAAACGGCATTCCGGAGTTGAACTTCGGATCCTCGCCAATCACCGCGTTCTGTACCTTGAATGTAGGCGGAAACACGCCGAGGTTCATCTGTCCAAGCTGTACCTCGCGTCCCAGGTTTTTCTGTAACTCTGTCTGAATGCGGTCATGATAGCGGTTCACATCCAGCAAATGGGGCAACGCTGCCACCGCGGCAATCACCACCACCAGCAGCCCACCCAGCACGATCAGAAGTCTTTTCATAATCAGCCTCGCTTGAGAAGCGGCAACTTGATCTGGCAAATCTCAACCGAACTGCACCCCTGCCGCTGCTTGATCTTTTTTGAGATGCACTGCGCCAGCGGCGTGCCGCGCCACCACACGCAATCTCGGCAGAATCTCCGCGTACACCTTTTCTTCGCTATACTGCTTCCCACCGCGTCACTTGTGTGCAGGACTGACGCAAGCGGCGGTCACTTCCAGTCTTTAGGGGAAACCTGTGTCAACGAACCTGAAGCCAATGCACCCGAAGTCAACGGCAAAGCCGCGCAACCTCGCCAGCCTCGTCTCCATCGGCCCCAAAATGCTCGAAGACTTTGAAAAGCTCGGTGTCCGCACGGTGGCGCAGCTTGCCCGCGAGGAGCCCGAAGACCTCTACCAGCGCCTCTGCACCCTCACCGGACAGCGCCAGGACCCCTGCGTGCTTGATGTCTTCTGCGCCGCCGTCGCGCAGGCGCGCAATCCCGATCTTCCGCCGGAGCAGTGCCAATGGTGGTACTGGAGCCGCCTCCGCAAACAGACAGCACGACGAGCATGACCGAAGACACCGCTGCCCCAGACTCATCCCGCGGCAATGCCCGTGAGGTCTTCCGCGCCTTCCTCCGCCTCGGCCTGCTTTCCTTCGGAGGCCCCGTCGCTCACCTCGGCTACTTCCACGCCGAGTTCGTTGAGCGCCGCCGCTGGTGCTCCCGTGAGGCTTTCGCCGAAATCGTCGCCATCGCCCAATCTCTCCCCGGTCCGGCCAGCAGCCAGGTTGGCTTTTCACTCGGCCTGCTCCGTGCCGGATGGCCCGGCGGCCTCGCCGCGTGGACTGCCTTCACCATGCCCTCGGCGCTGCTCATGCTGGCTTTCGCCTTCGGCCATCAATTCCTCACCGGAAGGCTCGGGCTCGGCATCGTTCACGGACTTCAACTCGTCGCCGTGGCCGTCGTCGCCCAGGCCATCCTCTCCATGCGCAAGTCTCTCGCCCCAGACGTGCTTCGTCTTTCCCTCGCCCTGGTCGCCGCCCTCATCGTCTTCTTCGGCTTCGGAACCCTCGCCGCCATCGCCTTCGGAGCCACCTTCGGACTCCTCCTTCCGCGCACCGCTCAACCCGCGCCCATGCATCCGCTCGGCTTCCAACTTTCCAAACCCTCCGCACTCGTCTCGGCCATGCTCTTCTTCGTCCTGCTCTTCGGATTGCCATTCGCCGCCCGTCTCTCCCATTCGCAACCCGTCGCAATCTCCAGCGCCTTCTATCGCACCGGAGCCCTTGTCTTCGGCGGAGGCCACGTCGTCCTCCCACTTCTGGAATCCGCCGTGGTCGCTCCCGGCTGGGTCGATCAGCAAACCTTTCTCTCCGGATACGGCGCCGCCCAGGCTCTCCCCGGCCCACTCTTCACCTTCGCCGCCTTCCTCGGCGCCTCCATCCATGAAGCAGGTGGGGACCCGATCATCAAATGTGGGAACGCGCTCCTTGCTCTCATCGCCATCTTTCTCCCCGGCCTACTCGCCGTCGTAGCCGTCCTGCCTTTCTGGAGCAGCCTTCGCCAGCGCACGCCAGTCCAGGCCATCCTGCGCGGCGTCAATGCCGCCGTCGTCGGAGTGCTTATCGCCGCATGGGTTCGTCCGGTCTGCTCCAGTGCCCTGCGCTCGCCCATGGATGTAGCTATCGCCCTCGCCGCGCTCTTCGCCCTCTTGCGCTGGAAGCTCGCTCCTTGGATCGTCGTCCTCGGCGTAGCTGCTCTCTCCGCCCTTCAAACGATTATCTGATCAGTAAACTTCGTAGGTTTTGATTCTGGTTACTCCCTGGTGCGGAACGATTGCCTGACCGGTAAACTCGTACGTCGGCGCAGTGCTTTCCAAGCCACTCGTTACGAGCGCCGCTTGAGAATTAACCAATCAGTAACATTCGGCCTTGAAAGGATTAACCATCAAGGCAATCGATGACATTTCCCCTCGCACGGACAAAAAATCTTCCAAAGCACCGCAACCCCTCATGTTTACTGGCTTCAAAGCCCATTCACCCACAATCTGCCAGGACGTACCCTTCTGTGCTCTAGTACACGTTGTTTTCCTCATTTATGATTCCCGCATCGCGCAGCTATTTTTCGTAGCGCGCCGAGGAAACATACACGATGGCCGCTTCGAAACACATTCTCCTGCCCACCCGCAGCCGCAAGCAGCCCAGCGCAATTTACTTCGGTGCCGACCAACGCGCGTGCGCCGCTGTCACGCAGTGTTCCCGCATACAGCACATCAGCTTTGAAACCATGGACCCGTCGCGCCTTACCGGAGCCAATGTTTTTGTCGTCTCCGACCAGCAACTCTTCGCCGAAAATCTGAAGGTCCTTCGCTCGCCTGACGTGCGCGTCATCGTGCTCTCCGACGAACGATTTCACGACGCACGTCTTGACGGCACAGTCTACGCATACCTGCCGCCAAGTGCGCCGGCCCCGCTGCTGGAGCGCATGTTCGACAATGCCATCGACCACATGCATCTCGTGCAGACGCGCCGTGAAGCCAGTGACAAACTCGCTCTCGCCAACTCTGAAATCTACGAACTCAATCACATCGGTGCCGCGCTCAGTGCGGAGCATGACACCCGCGAACTCCTCGAACTCATCCTCACAAAGTGCCGCGAAATCACTCGCGCTGACGCCGGTTCGCTCTACCTGGTGGAAGAAGCCGACCCCACCGAAGCAGAACGTTCTGTTCGCGATCATCACAAGCCCAAGAAATATCTGCGTTTCAAAATGGCGCAGAATGACACAGTAAACGTGCCCTTCCGCGAGGTCGTGCTGCCCATCAGCGAGCGCTCCATCGCCGGTTACGTCGCGCAGCACGGAACCGTCGTGATGATCGAAGACGCCTACGATTTGGAGAGTTGGGTTCCGTATTCTATCAACAAGCAATTCGATATCGACTCCGGATATCGCACCAAATCGATTCTCGCTGTCGCCATGATGAATCCGAAAAACGAGATTGTCGGCGTCGTGCAACTCATCAATGCCAAGCGCAACTGGCGCGCCCGCCTCAACACCGCAGACGCAATCGAACGCGAGGTTCTGCCGTTCTCCACGCGTCAAATGGAAATCGTATCTTCGCTCGCCAGTCAGGCCGCTGTCGCCTATGAGAACAGCCATCTTTACGAAAACATTCATCACCTCTTCGAGGGCTTTGTGAAGGCCGCGATCAAGGCGATTGAACAACGAGATCCCACTACCTCCGGTCACTCGGAACGTGTGGCAAATCTCACCGTCGCCATGGCCGAGGCCGTTGAACGCGATCACACGTTTTTCCGTGATGTGAAGTTCACCCGCTCGGAGATGAAAGAGATTCGCTACGCATCGTTGCTGCACGATTTCGGCAAGGTAGGTGTGCGTGAAGAAGTGCTGACCAAGGCGCGCAAACTCTATCCCGCGCAGATGGACGCCATCTTCAATCGCTTCGATTTGGCACGCCGGACACTCCAGGCTGAGAACGCCGAGCGCAAACTCAAATACCTGATGGACAGCGGTCCGGAAGAGTATTCCAGGATGTTGCCGAAGTTCGATGCCGAGTTGCAGATGCAGTTGAACGAGATGAATCGCTATGTAGATCTCATCCTGCACGCCAACGAGCCTACCGTGTTGCCGGAGGGAAACTTTGGCATGTTGCGCGAAATCAGCTGCCAGAAATTTCGCGCACTGGATGGAGCAGAACAGCCCCTGCTGACGGAAGAAGAGTTGCGTCTGCTCTCCATTCGCAAGGGCTCGCTCGATGATAGCGAGCGCGAGGAAGTGGAATCGCACGTCGAGCACACCTACAACTTCCTCAAGCAGATTCCATGGACTCGCGAAATTCGCAACATCCCGGAGATCGCGCGCGGCCATCATGAAAAGCTCAATGGCAAAGGCTACCCCGGCAATCTCGACTCCAAGGACATTCCTCTCGCGACGCGCTTGATGACCATCGCTGATATCTTCGATGCCCTGGCAGCAGCCGACCGTCCCTACAAGGCTTCCGTCTCTGTCGAGGGAGCGCTCAAAATTCTCGAGCACATGGCGCAAGCAGGCGAGATCGATGAGAAGGTGTTCGCACTCTTCGTCCAGGCCAAGGTCTACGAGCACTGGAAGAAAGAGTGTTTCGCCTACTAGCGCAATTCCAAGTCCAGCTTGGCTCTCAACTCGTCAGGCTGCAACCTCGGAAGGTAATGGCATCTCGATTGTTTCGTTCAGCCGATCCAAGTCGAGCAGCGCCTGCCCACCGTGTTCAAAGAACATTGGCATGAACTTGCGTCCCCACTCTAACTCGTGTGCTGTGTATGAAGAGCGGCTGTACACGGTTTGCGAATAGGTTTCATCCACCGCATTCAGCAGCACGAGAAACTCCGCTTCCGCCTCCAGCAGTTGCTCCTGCGACCAGCCAAACATCGGACTCTGCGTTGAGATCGGATGCACGATCGTCCAGTTGGCAGGAAAGAGGGCGACCGAATTGCGTTCCAACTCAAGCTTGTAGAAACGCCGCACACGTACTTCACCCACCGTCTCAAACCGGCTGTGCATCACCACCGCCTGCACATTCAGCAACTGACTATGCCGTGCGTTGACCACGCGAAATTGCAGACTCGTCTTTCCCTGATAGGGTGCGATCAAAGCGGAGCGGCTGTAGAGCACGCGCGCGTTTGGTCTTGAGAAGCGCGCAAACACCAGTCCCGTCGCCACCGCCAGTGACAACAGTCCGAACAACGTTTGCAGCGCTACCAGCGAGTTCGCCAGAAAACTCACGGGAACAATGTTTCCGTAGCCCACGGTGGCGAAGGTGTGAATGCTGAAGAAGAACGCGCGCCAGAAAAGCGAACCCACGTAGCTGCCCTGCAATGCGCCCGGTCCAAGTGCCAGGTAGCCGAGCGCGAACAGCGCGTTGATGGCCATGTACCAGACACCGAGGAGCAGGAAGAATCGTGGCCAGCTCATGTTCAGCAGAGCGTGATACCCCAAAACCTTTTCCAGCCATCGCTCATGCAGCCGTCGCACATTGAAGGAGCCGTCGCGATTAAGCAATCGGTAGTGTTGTCGCAGTGCGAGGCTTCCAAATCCGAGATCGCGGTCCAGCGGCCGTTCCATGGAATTAATCGGTGCGGGCAATTCGTTCATTGGGTAAAGTCTCCGGTCAGGTATGAGGATGCTGCCCCAGTCAATTGGATTCGCGTACAACTCGCAGAGCAGCTCAAACTTCCAATTAAGCGAGGCAATCATTTTGAATAGCAGCGTTGCAGCCGCGGCAAATCTTCTATTGATTCTCGGCCTTGTGGTTTATGGCTTCACGCTCTTCGCGGACTATTCCGCGCGCGGGCGTTGGGCCAAAAATGTCACTTCTTTGCTGGCTTCCCTCGGCATTCTTACCCTCGCCCTTGCTCTTGCGCTTACCCCGGAAAATAGCGCGCTGCTGTTCAGCATCTCGCAGACATCGGCATCACGTGTCCTCCTCGGCGTCAGCAGTTTTCTGCTTCTGCTTTCCATGGGAGCTTTTGGCCTGATCACTTATTCGAGGCCTTTTCGCTTGCGTCACGAGAAGACAATCAACCGCCATCTCAATCGCGATCTGCCGAAAATCCCTTAGCGCTGAAGCCTCTCGCGAAACGCTGTGCAGCGTACCACTTGTGAATATCCTCTGGAAATTCAATTACCCGCTGCCTCCATCCAAGAAATTTGAAGGTGCATCTGATGCAGTGTTTATGAGGGTTTCGCAGCATGACGATGGCCTGAGTACGAGAACAAGGCTTGCAGTTGCTGCTTTCGTTTGTTACAACAGTAAGGCAGCAACACGGCGCTAGAGGCGCTGGCGCGGCGCGAGTCGCGATTGGATATTTCAGAGTTTTGAATTTCTTGTAAATCTTCTCAAGGCCTGCGAACGTGTTTGCAGCGCATCAGTTTGTTTCAATCAAACTTACAAGCCGACCAGCGACGGCAGCGTGGCTGCGATAAATGCTGGCGGCCGGTTGCATAACGCAACAAAGTTTGGTAGAACTAAACAAGTCGATGAGCAGCCGCGACGTGATCGCGAATGCAGCCATCGAGTGCGAGTTGCAAAGTTGAAGCAGCTCTGATAAGGTTTGAAAAGACGAACGGCGCTGTGAAGATTCACAGTGCAATCGACGAACTTGCCACGGGCCAAGAGCTCTGATAGGCTAAGAAAGTCGAGTTTGAGTGGCACTGAGGTTGACAGAATCGAAACGGTTCTGATAGTCTTAATAAGTTGCAAACAGCCCGGCCACGGGCGAAACGGGAACAGAGTTTCCTGGCAGGATTCAGCGGTAACGCAGAATACCTACAATGATCTTTAATTTGAACGGATGACTTTTTACCGAAGCGCGAGTAATCGCAGCAGATCGGAAAAGAGTCAGCAATATCGCGCGCTCCGCAGGCAGTTTGAAGCGTAGAGCGAAGTAAT
>Ga0182012_10001647_pt1 | contig 24311 bp, 15 predicted proteins | sample 612S2SmetaG_FD_120486 | JGI IMG/M metagenome (GOLD analysis project Ga0182012, IMG submission 120486) | Permafrost microbial communities from Stordalen Mire, Sweden - 612S2S metaG | ecosystem: Environmental > Terrestrial > Soil > Wetlands > Permafrost | place: Sweden: Stordalen | collected... | reverse complement strand
TCTCACCGCCGACCGCAAGTTGATCGAGCCGGCGTCTCAACTGCTGATGCAGAAGATTCTCGACAGCTATCATAGCGGCGTGCAGGTCGTTCAGGTGTTGTTGCTGTCGGTCGATCCGCCCGCCCAGGTCATCACCGCCTTCCGCGACGTGACGGCGGCGCAGCAAGATTTGCAGCGCCTCGGCAACGAGGCCGACGCCTATGCTAATCGCGTCGTGCCGGAAGCGCGTGGCGCGGCGGCGCGCATTCTGCAGGAGGCCGAGGCCTATCGCGAGCAGACCGTGGCGGAGGCGCAAGGGCAAGCCTCGCGCTTCACCCAGATTTACGAACAGTACAAGCGCGCGCCAGCGCTGACCCGCGAGCGCCTTTATCTTGAAACGATGGAGCGTGTTCTGGGCGGAGCCGACAAGGTGATCCTCGACGAGCAGCGGGGCGGCGTTTCTCCCTTCGTGCCTCTCCCCGCTTTCGCGCCCTTCCAGGGCGGAGCCCGCAAATGAAAACCTTTTCCATCCTCGTCGCGGTCCTGCTTCTCCTTATCGTGATTGTCGGCGGCGGCGCCCTGTTCACCGTTTCGCAGACCGAGCAGGCCATCGTGTTGCGTCTCGGCGAACCTGTCGCGGGACGCGGCCTCATCACCGAGCCCGGCTTGCATTTCAAGATTCCCTTCATCGAGAACGTGGTGTTCCTCGACAATCGCATTCTCTCGGCGGAGAGTCCGAACCTCGAAGTGCTCGCCTCCGACAATCAGCGGCTCGAGGTCGACAGTTTCGTCCGCTATAAGATCGTCGATCCGCTGCGATTCTACCAAACCGTGGGCGGGATCCTCGGCGCCAACAACCAACTGGCGTCGGTGCTCAATTCCGCGGTGCGGCGCGTGCTGAGCGAGGCCAATCAGCAACAGATCGTGCGCGACGAGCGCGCCGCCCTGATCGTCAAGATCAGGCAGCAGGCCAATCTCGAGGCGCATAAATTCGGCGTCGAGATTGTCGACGCCCGAATCAGACGTGTTGATCTGCCGCAGCAGATTTCCGAAAAGGTCTTCGGCCGCATGCAGACCGAACGCGCCCGCGAGGCGGCGGAATACCGCGCGCAAGGATCGGAGCAGGCGCAAAAGATCACGGCCAAGGCGGATCGTGACGTGATCGTGCTGAAAGCCGAGGCGCAACGCCAAGCCGACCAGATCAAGGGCGAGGGAGACGCCGAGCGGAACCGAATTTTCGCCGAAGCATTCGGTAAGGATCCGGATTTTTTCGCTTTTTACCGCTCGATGCAGGCTTATGAAGTAGCTTTCAAGTCAGGCGACACGCGCTTTCTGATTGGTCCGCGCTCCGACTTTTTTCGTTTTTTTGGCGCGCCGGGGGGACAAAAAACCCCTTCTAGCGTGAGCGCGACAGCGCCGGACGACCAAGAAAAGAGACATTAGCGCGCCTGGCGTCACAAACCATTGATCCGGATGCGGCTGGTGGGGTACCGCTGCGTGCGGGGTAAATCTTGGGGCTCTAATGGGAGAAAAATATGGCATTAACAGCCCGGTGAAAATGTCGCGATTTGATCATGCGGTTTCGCCTGTGACGGCGACAATCAGCGCCGCCGTCTCCGCGTCGGACTCGGCGATGATCACGAAGGTGATCGTATCGGCGGCTTGAATGAGGAACAGGAACGGAAATCTGACGTTGACGGCCTCCCTCGGCGTGCCGGCTCCGAATAGCGCGCGCATCAGAATGCCGAAATTGTAGCCCGCTACATTCACGAGATATCGTTTGTGGACGTTCTCGCGACGGCGCAGCCACGTGCGGCGCATCCCACCGCGCTCCAGAACATGTGCGAAGCTGCGCTCGACGATCTCGCCGCGTTTGCGCATGGCCTCCCCGCCGACGCCTGACTTTAACCGATTACGGTTGCCATCGACCGCCTTACGCGCCTCGTCGTCGCCGCGCCAACGTGAATAGCCCTTGCTTGGCTGGGGTTCGGCGATGCGCGTTTTCCATGGACTGTCGTCGAAGCCTTTCAGAATGTCGCGCGAGTGGTAGCCTTTGTCGGCGACGAGATCGCAGGGTTCCTCTGGCGTCGGAGCAAGACTCACGGCGGAAAGATTCTTCTGCGGCTCTTCCAGTGTGGGATCGAGCGTCGTCGTGTCGCCCTTGTCGGCCCCATGGATCGGCGCCGCCCCGATCACACGCGTGTCGAGATCGACTGCATGTTCGGGCTTGTAGGCGAGATGCGTCGAGCCATCCTTCATCTTGGCGATCTTCGCGTCCGGATCGGTGTTGCTCCTCCAGTCTTGGTTCGACAGCTTCTTGCCCTTTCGATTGCGATCAAGCCGGATCAGGTCGTCGATCGTCGGCGTCTCGACGCCGCTCTCCTTGACCATCCGCGTCAGCATCTCGCGATAGGTCTCGCCATTGTCGCGGCGCACGATCGTTCGCAGCGCGGCGTTGGCTTCCATCGTCGAACCATCGACGCCAATGCGCTCGCCTTTCACCAGACCGCGCTCGCCGACGAGCTTCTGGGCGAATGTGAACACCTTCTGATGCACTTCGTGGGGCAGACGGCTGCGCGTCTTCGACAGCCAGGAATGATCGGGAACCCTGTCACGATTCCCAAGCCGCAGGAAATCTCCCAGCGACCGCGAGTCCGAGCAGCGCCATACAATGCCGCGCTCGCTGTCGAGCCCTTCGAAATAGCCGATTATATGCATGCGGAAATAGCGGTCAGGAGGCAACGACGGCGCGCCCATCCTCGGCGCATAATAAGGCGCAGGTCTCTTCGACGAAAGCGTCGAAGCCAGCTTCGGCCAAAAGCTTCTGGAGACGGTCGTAAAACACATGGCCTGGCGAACGCGGAATCTCTGCCCATGTCATCATGAGGTCGCCCTGGAGCTCGCCCTCACGACCCATCGCAATCGTCGCAGCCCATCGAGAATCTTCGTTCTTCAATCAGAACCAGGCGGCGGCGACTTCGTCAATGCGCTGTTAAATCAGCAACGTAGAGCGCCGATCGGCTTCCGGCCCCGTTGCCGATTTACAGTCGAGGCGGCGCATCTTTCTCCTTATCCTGAGAATCCCCGGTAGAATCGGAACATGGCAAACGCACTCTGGGGTGAAATTGTGTTCGAAGCGGTGAACGTGAGGTTAGGCGCGCGGCAATTTGACGAGCTTATGATGAGTTTTAGCCGATTTTGCAGGAATGTGTCATTTTGGCAACAGTAGTGGAAAATCTTATAAAGATTGCATTTGCATGGCTTGCAAAAAACCTAGAGGAGATATGGAAAAACGACAATAGCGCGCATAATGAATACATAAAGAAACGAAATCCAAGCACCGGCCTGAGGATAAAAAAGCGGGCTCCAGCCGGTGGCCGGATAGGCGAGATAGCACTTCAAGATCAGTTAGTTATATAGCCCCCCTGGCCAAAACTCTGATTGCCATGGCTAAACGAATCGATGTTCGGAATTGCTTGACCATTGAGCGGATCGCCCATTATTTGAGCACGGTTGCCCCGCCGGACGCCAGTCGGATGTTCCGCAGTTGTTACAGAGGCTGCAAAAATCACGATGAGCGCAAGGCTGGGCGCGGGCGCTCTCATGGAAGCCGCGGGAATCATCTATCTCAAAGCTCTACAAAGGGGTTCTAAAATGCCAACAAGGGCAATATCGTGGGCGGCGCTGCTGGTCGCTCTGCCGGGCGTCGCGATTGCCGCGGACCTGCCGAACAAAAAGGCCCCCGCCCCAGCGCCGCTGATGTTCTCATGGGGCGGTCTTTATGTCGGCACGTCGGTCGGCTACGGCTTCAGCACGCTGAACGAAACGGGCGTCGACCCGCTCACGCCGGCATTCTCGGGCCTCGCGGCCGGACCGGTCGCCTATCAGCAGTCTTATTCGCCGCGCGGCGTCCAGACGGGCGCTCACGTCGGCTATCTCAAGCAATATGGCCATTTCGTCCTCGGCGGCGAGGCGGATGTCGACTACGCCACAAACAACACGTCCAAGACTCTGTTCAACGGTCTCGGCGTGGTGACAAACGGTCCGTTCCAGACCAGCATTCAGGACAATCTGCGCGCATCACTGGTCGGCAAGGCTGGCTATGCCGACGGCCGCTCGCTTTATTATGTGCTCGGCGGTCTGTCGATTGGCGACACGCAAGTGCGCCACAATTATTGGGGCATGCCTTCCACCTACACCTCGTTCGGCTATTCGACCCCGAACCCCAACAACGACATCAACAATATCGAGCGCTTCGGCTGGACCGTCGGCGCGGGTCTCGAATACGCCTTCACCGATCACTGGTCGGCCAGTGTCGAATATCGCCACAGCGACTTCGGCACGGCGACCGTCACCTCGACCGGCAACCAGAACTCGGGCATCGGCCCGAACACACTGGCTGCTGGCGGCATTTTCGGCCTGACCTTCAAGGAGCGCGAGACGGAAGACAGCATCCGCCTCGGCATCAACTACCACATCGGCATGCCGGAAATGCCGGTCATGGCCGCCGTGGCGCCGAAGGGCCCGACCGCCCCTCCGCCCGCCGCCGCCGCCGGACCCGACCTTCATCGGCCGCCTCTATCACGCCTATAAGGACGAATGGGGCTTGGGCGCGCCGGCCGACGTGCCGGGCGCGCCGCCAAGCCGCCGCGCTTACTTCCCCCCGGCGCCGGAGACGACTGGCCCCTATCCCTTCACCGAATGGCCCTTCGGCGGCGCGAACCCGGTTGGCGCGACGATCCCCAGTTCGGTCGACAGCCCATTGATGACGGCGCTGGCGCCGACCGCCATCGGCGGCTGGCTGAACGACAATCACATCCAGATCTACGGCTGGATCAACCCCGGCTTCAACGTCAGCAACACCCATACGCTGCCGGGCCAGATCACCGGCGGCAACTTCCCCGCCGCTTACTCGTATGTGCCCAATGTTCTCCAGCTCGATCAGATCGTGACGATCTTCGAGCGCCTGCCCGACACGGTGCAGCAAGACCATTGGGACTGGGGTTTCCGCTTCTCGCCGCTGTTTGGCGAAACCTATCGCTACACCACGGCGAACGGCATCTTCAGCGATCAATTGCAGAAATGGAACAAATTCGCCGGCTATGACGCGCCTATGATCTATGGCGAACTCTATATCCCGCAGGTCATGGAAGGCCTGATGCTGCGTCTGGGCCGTTATATTTCGGTTCCTGACATCGAAGCGCAGCTCGCGCCGAATAACTATATGTATTCGCACTCGATGACCTACGCCTTTGACAACTACACCAACCAGGGCCTGATCGCCACGTTGCAGCTGACCAAGAACTGGATGGTGCAGGGCGCGATCGCAGTTGGCACCGACACGTCGGTGTGGAATGCGCGCAACACGAATGTCGCGGCGCTTCCGGCCGGGGCGCCTTACAGCCTGCTGCCGGGCGTCTGGGCGACTGTTCCGGCGGGCATATGGATGGCGGGTCAGGCGGCCTATAGCGGCCAGACCGATCCCGGCGTCAAGCCAAGCGCCACGGGTTGTATTCGCTACCAGTCGGATAGCGCCTATGACGCGGTCTATTCGTGCGCCAATTCTATCAACAACGGCGCTTTCGGCTACAACAACCTGAACCAATATACGACGACCTTCTACCACAAGTTCAACGATGACTGGCATATCAGCTTCGAAGGTTGGCAAATGCACGAATACAATACGCCAAACGCCGCGTCGCCCTTCTACGGCGCGTCGCCCTATATGTTCTTCAACCTGGTGAACGGCCCGAATCCGGCGCAATGCACGAGCAGCCTGAACCCGACCTGCACGTCTCGCGAATGGTCGCTGCTGACCTACCTCAACTGGAAGTTCTCGCCTCAGGACAACATCTCCTGGCGCGCGGAATATTTCAACGACATCACGGGACAGCGCACGGGCTTCAAGACCTCGTACTTCAACTACGCGATGGGCTGGCAGCATTGGTTCATGCCGACCATCACGATCCGTCCGGAAGTCGCCTTCTACAATTCTCTGAAGACTCCGGCCCTCTCGAACGGAACGCAGAGCCACGCCACGATCTTCTCGGCCGATTTGATTTGGCACTACTAAGACTCGTCGCTTAGCAGCAGAAAAAAGGGAGCGGCGGCATGCTCAGGCATGCCGCCGCTCCCTTTTTTGTTTTTACGGAACTCGCGTTCGAAACCCAAGCGCTATATCGGCACCGTGTCCAAAGACCTGCCGCGCCATGAGGTACCCGGCCCAAGCCGCCGCTGTTATTCAGCCTAAACCAGATTTCAGCGTTACACGAACAAAGTTTAGAGCCTCACGGGTCGAGGTCGGCGAATCGATAGCCTACGCCATGTTCCGTCAAAATGAGACGAGGCGTTGAGGAATCCTCCTCGATTTTGGCGCGAAGCTGGCCGATGAAGACACGCAAATATTGCGTATTGTCTCGGTGATCAGGTCCCTTCACGGCAGTGAGTATTTGCCGATGGGTGAGAGGGCGCCCCGCGTGTCTCGCGAGCATCACCAGGAAATCGTATTCCTTTGGCGTCAACTTCACCGCGACCCCATTCTTCGTCACGGAACGCTTGGCGAAATTGACGCGGAGTCCCCCGCTGCTGATCTGCGCCGGGTCGCGCCTTTCATGCGCCGTATGACGTAACGCGACACGCAGCCGGGCCATAAGTTCATCGATCCCGCACGGCTTTTCGAGATAATCGTCGGCGCCCGCGTCGAGCGCCTGGACCTTCTCCGCCTCTTGGGTGCGCGCGGACAGAACGATGATCGGAATTTTCGAGTAAGTTCGTATTTTTCGTAAGACCTTGGCGCCATCCATGTTTGAAAGGTCAAGATCCAAAAAGACAATATTAAACGGCGTTGTAGCGATGAGTTTCAATGCGCCTCGACCTGTCTTGGCAATCTGAACCTGATACCCGCCAGCCGTTAGAGCGGGTTTGAGAAATCCATGAATTTGTGGCTCGTCGGCCACGACGAGAACCCGTGTGGCGCTCATGCCGTGACGCCTTCCCGCGGCTGCTCGGACATTGGAAAGCGTAGGACGATGCGTGTGCCGCGCCTGCGAATCGCGGGGCTCTGCGCAACGATCGTTCCTCCCATCGCTTCGACAAGGCCACGACAAATTGACAGGCCGAGCCCGGTTCCCGCCTTGCGGCCATCAGGTCGTCCACCCCGATAGAATTTCTCGAAGACGCGTTCGAGGTCCGTTGGCTTTATCCCGGGCCCTCCGTCAGTCACGGTGATGACGACCTCCGCGACCTCGCGCCTGCCGTGAATGACGACGCCGGAATCCTCTCCGTATTTATGAGCGTTGTCGAGCAGATTGAACAGAACCTGCTCGAGAAGACTAGCGTCGCCGCGGATCGGCGGCAAATCCCGCGCAATGCTAATGGAGGTTTTATGCGCGGGGAACACTTTCTTGCATCGTTCGACGGCGCCGCGCACGACAGCGGCGACATCGACCAAATCGCGGCGAGGCGCGATCGCCCCGGACTCGATACGCGACATGTCGAGTAGATTGGCGATGAAGCGGTTAAGCCGGCCCGCCTCCTCCTTGATACAAAAGAGAAGATCTTGCCGGTCGGACGCGGGCATTTTGTCGCCCAGTGTTTCGAGACTGGTGACGGCTCCAGTTATCGATGCAAGCGGCGTCCGCAAATCGTGTGATAGCGACGCAAGGAGTATCGTGCGTAGCTTCTCGCTTTCTTGCATCGCCTCGGCTTTTACTGAGTCGTTGACCAACAAAGAGCGGTCGATGGCGATCGCTGTTTGTTCGAGAATTGACGTCAGTATCCGCTCATCCTGCGCCGAGAGCGGCTCCTTGACGATCTTTGGTTCGAACCCACATACGCCCACCACCCCGCGCGGTGTTGCGAGCGGTCGAAACTGAAACCGCACATTTGGCAGCGTTCCTGTTCTCCAGCCCGCAGGCTCGGATTTTTCTAGCGTCCAACGGGCTGCGCCAGCCTCTCCGGCGTCCAATTCATCCACCGGCGGCCATGCCGCATGAATGCTCATTTCTCCATCACTCGGCCTCAGCAACACAATACATCTCATATCGAGGGTTTTCTGCGCATGGGCCGCGGCCGCCCAGAGAACTTCGTCGAGACTGACCGCGGCTGACAGCTTTCGAGAGAATTCGAACAAGGATTGGGCCGCCTCTGCTCGCGTGCGCATGCCAACAGACTGTTCGCGGACTCTACTCGCCAACATCGCCGTTATAACGGCGACAAGAAGAAAGGCGATCAGCGAAAGAAATTCATGCGGCTCGGAAATGGTGAATTCGTAGCGAGGATCGACGAAGAAGAAGTCAAAAGCCAGAAAGGACAGAAGCGATGCGGCGATGGATGCCGAGAGACCAAACCGCACCGCGCAGAATATCACTGGGATGAGAAACACCATCGAAAGATTGGGCAAGCGCAGCCACAGCTCCAGCAGGCGCCCGATGCCGACAGCGATCACGACTGAAATCAGCGCGGCGCCAATGCCAGTCCAATATTCCAGGCGCGCCAAGCCCGACCACCGAGGAGTTTCGACGACGGGCCCAGTGTGATCGTTCATCACCACAAGAACCGGGATATCCTGCGAACGCCGAACGATCTCCGCCGTCAGGGATTTTCGTAAGAGGCGAGCAAGGAGGCCGGCACGCGAGCGCCCCACGACGATCTGTGTGATGTTTTCACGCCGCGCGAAACGCAGAACCTCTCCGGCGAGGTCGTGACCCGAAAGGCGCTCTATCTGGCCGCCCAGTCGCTCAGCGAGGCGCAGAGCGTCATCGATACTCCTCGCGCACTCCGGATCCTGCTCCTCCTGCCCAGGGCGCTCGACATAAAGCGCAATCCACGATGCGTTGAGGCCCGTCGCGAGGCGAGCGGCCATCCGCACAACCAGCTCCGCTGAACTATCGGCTCCAACACAAACCAGCAGCCGTTCGGCGGCCGCCCACGGCCCCTCGATGGCGTTCTGACGCAGATAATCGACCATCTGGTCGTCAACGCGGTCGGCGGTGCGCCTCAGGGCGAGTTCCCGCAGAGCGGTAAGATTGCCAGGCGTAAAAAAGTTCTGCGCCGCTCGCTTTGCGGTTTCGGGAAGGTAAACCCTGCCTTCCCTTAACCTCTGAATAAGTTCATCCGGCGTGACATCGACGAGAATAACCTCCGCCGCCTCCTGCAAGACGCGGTCTGGGACCGTTTCACGCACAGCGACGCCCGTGATGCGAGAAACGACATCGGCCAAACTCTCGAGATGCTGGATGTTGACCGCCGTCCAAACATTTACTCCGGCATTGAGCAGTTCTTCGACGTCTTGCCAGCGCTTGGGGTGGCGGCTGTCGGGCGCATTGGTGTGAGCGAGTTCATCAACGATGATAAGTTTCGGTTTGCGCGCCAACGCAGCGTCAATGTCGAATTCCTCGATGATTCTGCCTCGATATTCGATCGCGCGGCGCGGCAAAATCTCGAGACCTTCGGTCAAGATTTCGGTTTCTTGTCGTCCATGCGTCTCGACGAGACCGACGAGGACATCGACGCCGTCCAACTTCAAGGCGCGCGCCCTCGCTAACATCGCGTAGGTTTTGCCCACGCCGGGCGCGGCGCCCAGAAACACGCGCAATTTCGCTCCCGATTCCTGGTCCGTCAGCGCGAGCAGCGCGTCTGGATCAGGCCGGCGATCGAAGTTTTTTTCCAACTGCGCCATATCCTGGATTCCCGAACGTCATCGCCAAGTCGGCCTGCCGGCTTCAGAAATGGTCCGTATCATTTAACAGCGTGAGCCCGAGGTCTCCGATTCGATCAGAACGTTCGACCGCTATCCATGAGGACATGCTCGAGTAAGGGGCCGAGCGTGATCACTGGAAAGAGCTGTAGCAACGTCACGATCAGCACGACGGCGAGAAGTAGGGTGACGAAAAGCGGCCCATGGGTTGGAAACGTGCCAGCCGACGCTCGGATCTTTTTCTTCCGGGCCAACGACCCCGCGATGGCCATGATAGGCACGACGCTTCCGATGCGCCCTAGAAGCAAGACGATCCCGGTCGTGGTGTTGAACCAAGGCGTGTTCACGGCGAGGCCGCCGAACGCCGAACCGTTGTCGGCAGCCGTCGAAGCGTAGGCATAAAGGATCTCGCTCAACCCATGCGGCCCCGCATTACCGAGGCTGTCGAGAGCGACCCTTAAACTGACCGAGATCGCAGTAAAGCCCAGGACGAGTCCGGGAAGAAGGAGCAGTGAAAGCATCGCGAATTTTATTTCTCGCGCCTCGATCTTCTTGCCGAGATATTCGGGCGTGCGGCCCACCATGAGTCCGGCCAGGAAAACCGCGAGGATGGCGAGGAGAAGAACGCCATAAAGGCCAGTTCCAACGCCTCCGGGAGCGATACATCCCATCAGAAGATTGAACAGCGGCACAAGACCGCCAATCGGCGTTAGCGAGTCGAATGTCGCATTGGCGGCTCCAGTCCCGGTTCCAGTCGTCGCTACCGCGAACAACGCGGCGCTCGCTTGGCTGAATCTCAACTCCTTGCCTTCGAGATTCCCGTCGGACGGATCGACGCCAATCGCCGTCAGCAATGGATTGCCAATGGCCTCCGCGCGATACAGCATCGCGAGACTAACAATAAAAATGAACGCCATCGCCGCGAGCAAGCCGCGTCCCTGGCGAGGGTCGTCCACCATACGGCCAAAGGTGAAAACAAACGCCACCGCAAGAACGAGCTGGCACCAACATTCCAACATGTTCGACCAGGCGTTCGGGTTTTCGAACGGATGCGCCGAATTGGCGTTGAAAAATCCGCCACCATTAGTTCCGATCAGCTTGATCGCCTCCTGGCTCGCCACTGGACCAATGGCGATGCTCTGCCTTGCGCCTTCGAGCGTCGTCGCCTCAATCGATCCTTGTAGCGTCTGCGGGATGCCCAGCGCCACGAAAATCAGCGCGACCAGGATCGAGATAGGCAACAGGACATATAGCGTCGCGCGGGTCATATCGACCCAAAAATTGCCGATGGTCTCGGCCTCGCCGCGCGCCAAGGCTCGCGTCAGTCCAACGGCCAATGCCATGGCCACCGCGGTGTCGAGAAAGTTGTGTGTGGTGAGACCAGCCATTTGGGTGAAATGGCTCATGGTCGTCTCGCCGGCATAGGCCTGCCAATTGGCGTTGGTGATGAAACTGATCGCCGTGTTGAACGCGAGATCAGGCGGCACGGCGTCTCGACCTTGGGGATTGAACGGGAGAACGCCCTGAAGCCTTTGAGTTATATAGAGGGCCATGAAACATCCGGCCGTGAATACAATCATGGAAATTGTATAATCGAGCCAGTTTTGCTCCTTTTGGGGGTCGACGCCCGATAGCCGGTAGAAGCTTCGTTCGAGCGGTCCGACCATCGGCGAAAGAACGCTTCGTCGGCCCTCGAAAACATCGGCCATAGAGGCTCCAAGCGGCCAAGCCGCGCCCAGGACCAGCGCCAGAACCAGAGATATTTCGATCCAGCCTGCGAAAGTCATGGCTCGGCAAGCTCCTAAATCACCTATTCGATCATGATCGGGCGGTTTGGCGACTTTGTATCGGCGCCGGTTGCCGGCCTTTGCGCGGATAACGCCGCCGTTCGCTACGCCCGATGCCTCTCTGTCGTCTTGAACGCGCTAGAGCGGAGTCATAAACAAGTCTTCGCTCTAGCGCATCGTCTCCATGCAGGGTGCGCTCACTAGTGGCGCCTATTGGAGATGATCTCCGGGCGCAATGCGTCCAGCGCTAGGTTGAGCTGGAGGACATTGACCCGCGGTTCGCCGATCAATCCAACGAAGCGCTGTTCGGTGTGCTCTTCCACCAAGACGCGCACACGTTCCTCGTTCAGGCCGCCCGCCTTGGCGACCGCCGGAACCTGCGCCAGCGCGAATTGCGGCGAAATATGCGGATCGAGGCCGGAGCCGGAGGTCGTGGCGGCGTCCGCCGCCACCAAGTCAATCCGTCCAGCGGCGAACTCCGCTTCAATAGCGCTGCTTACACGGTCGACGAGCTTTTGCGACGTCGGGCCGAGATTGGAGCCCGAGGAATTCGCGGCGTTATAGGGAGCATCGACGGTCTTGGTTGAGTCCGCGGGGTCGGGCGTGCTGGTCGCCGAGGGGCGGCCGTGAAAATAGCGATCCGAGGTGAAGTTCTGACCGATCAAGGACGAGCCGACAATCTTGCCATCACGCTCGATGACGCCACCATTGGCTCGATTGGGAAACACGAGTTGAGCGACGCCAGTGATAGCCAAAGGATAGGCTAGGCCGTTCAAGGCAGTGAACAAAACGATCATCACGATCGCGGGACGCAGTTGGGCCAACATGATGGACTCCTCAAGCCAGATGCAGGGCGGAGACGACGAGGTCGATGAGCTTGATGGCGACGAACGGCGCGACAATGCCGCCCAGGCCGTAGATCAGCAGATTGCGGCGTAGCAGGGCGGCGGCGCCGACGGGACGATATTCGACGCCCTTCAAGGCCAGCGGGATCAGCGCGATAATGACCAAGGCGTTGAAGATGACCGCCGAAAGTATCGCCGACTGAGGCGATGCGAGCTTCATGACATTGATCGCCTCCAACTCTGGGTAGGTGACGACGAACAGAGCCGGGATGATCGCGAAATATTTGGCGACGTCATTGGCGATGGAGAAGGTCGTCAGTGATCCGCGCGTCATCAGCAGTTGCTTGCCGATGGCGACAATTTCGATGAGCTTGGTCGGATCCGAATCGAGATCGACCATATTGCCGGCTTCGCGCGCCGCCTGCGTGCCAGTCTGCATGGCGACGCCGACATCGGCTTGCGCCAACGCGGGCGCATCATTGGTGCCGTCGCCGCACATCGCGATAAGGCGCCCGCCTTGCTGCTCCCCGCGGATGTATTTCAGCTTGTCCTCGGGCGTCGCCTGCGCGATGAAATCATCGACGCCGGCTTCCGATGCGATCGCCGCCGCCGTAATGGGATTGTCTCCGGTCACCATGACCGTCTTGATGCCCATGGCGCGTAAAGCGGCAAACCGGTCCTTGATATCCGGTTTGACGATATCCTTGAGATGCACGACGCCAAGCAGTCGACCATTCTCGGATACGGCGAGTGGCGTGCCGCCCGAGCGGGAAACGCGATCGACCGCTCGCTTAAAGTCCTCGGGCCCCTGGTCCCCGGCCAGACCTGCCTGCCCCAGGATGGAATCGACCGCGCCTTTACGCAGCGCGCGTCCGGGAAGATCGACGCCCGAAATCCTGGTATGAGCGGAGAAAGGCACAATTCGCGCGTCGGCGTCCATGTCGGGCGCCGTCAGGCCGTAGCGACTCATCGCCAGAGACACGATCGAACGCCCTTCCGGCGTCTCGTCGGCTAGCGAGGCGAGCATGACGGCTTCCGCTAGACCCTGGTCAGACACGTTGCCGATCGGAATGAACTCATCGGCCATGCGGTTGCCGAAAGTGATGGTGCCGGTCTTGTCGAGCAGCAACGTGTCCACGTCGCCCGCCGCCTCCACCGCGCGGCCAGAAGTGGCGATGACGTTGAAACGGATCAGTCGATCCATGCCGGCGATGCCGATCGCCGACAGCAGCCCACCGATGGTCGTCGGAATCAGGCACACGAGCAGCGCAATGAGCACCGTGACGGAAAGAACCGTTCCCGAATACCCGGCAAGCGACCAGAGCGTCACGCAAACGATGAGGAAGATGATGGTCAATCCCGACAACAGAATCGACAACGCGAGTTCGTTCGGTGTTTTCTGACGCTCCGCGCCTTCGACCAGCGCGATCATGCGATCGATGAAAGTCGAGCCAGGTGCGGCGGTGATCTTCACCTTGATCCAATCGGAAAGAACCGTGGTTCCTCCCGTCACCGCCGAGCGGTCGCCTCCAGCCTCGCGAATGACGGGAGCGGACTCACCGGTAATCGCCGACTCATTGACCGAAGCCACTCCTTCGACGATTTCGCCGTCACCGGGAATGAGATCGCCAGCCTCGACAAGAACGATGTCCCCGATCCTCAGATCGAGCGCCGAGACGCCCTCGACGACGCCCATCATGCCGCTCTTGTTATCGGGATCGATCAGCCGCTTCGCATGCGTATCGGAGCGGGTCTTGCGCAGCGCATCGGCCTGCGCCTTGCCGCGTCCTTCCGCGACAGCTTCTGCGAAGTTGGCGAACAGCACGGTAAACCACAGCCAGGCGGCGATCTGCCCCGAGAATAACGCGACGCCGTTGTGCGTTATTAGATCGCGGACAAAAAAGATTGTCACGACCGCCGAGACAGCCTCGGTCACGAAAATCACCGGATTGCGCGCAAGCTTGCGTGGATCGAGTTTATGGAACGCGTCCATCATGGCGCGCCTGATGATGGCCGGATCGAACAGGCCGGGTGCGACGACTTTGTGGGACATGGAAGAAACTCCGCTCAGAAGGTTTTGCCCGCTTGCATCAGGAAGTGCTCGACGACTGGACCCAGCGCGAGAGCCGGGAAATATTGGAGCAGGTACAGGATGACGATGACGCCGAGCAGCAACCCAACGAACAAGGGCCCGTCCGTCGGGAAGGTGCCGGCCGAGGCGGGCGCTTTCTTCTTGGCGGCGAAAGAACCCGCCAGCGCCAACACCGGAATCACATAGGCGAAGCGCCCGAGGAACATCGCGAGGCCGAGCGTGGTGTTGAACCACGGCGTATTGCCGCTCAGGCCCGCGAAGGCCGAGCCATTGTTCGCGTTGGTCGAGGCGAAGGCATAGAGAATCTCGGTGAGGCCGTGCGGTCCGGCGTTGCCCAGACTGTTGAGCGCGGATTTCACCATAACCGACGCGGCGGAGAAGCCGAGCACGGTGATCGGATAGATCAGCACCGCCAGCATGGCGAGTTTCATTTCGCGGGTTTCGATCTTCTTACCGAGATACTCCGGCGTGCGTCCAACCATCAGCCCGGCGACAAAGACCGCGACGACGGCGAGAACGAGGAAGCCATAAAGGCCCGCGCCAACGCCGCCGGGCGAAATGCAGCCGAGCAGCATGTTGAACAACGGCACGAGGCCGCCGAGCGGCGTGAACGAATCATGCATCGCATTGACCGCGCCGGTGCTGGTGCCCGTGGTGGCGGCGGCGAAAAAGGCGCTCATCGCCGTGCCGAAACGAACCTCCTTGCCCTCCATGTTGCCGCCCGCGGGATCGACGCCGATCGCTGTCAGCAACGGATTGCCGTTCGCTTCGGCCCAATAGGCGACGCCAATCCCGGTGACGAGCACAATGCTCATGGCGATCGCGATTGCCCGTCCTTGCCGAAAATCGAAAACGGCGCGTCCAAATGCGAACACAGCGGCGAAGGGCACAACGAGGATGGACCATATCTCGAGCATATTGGTGAAGGCGTTGGGGCTTTCGTAAGGATGCGCCGAATTGGCGTTAAAAAAGCCGCCGCCATTGGTGCCGAGTTCCTTGATCGCTTCCTGGCTCGCCACTGGCCCGATGGATATGATCTGCTTGGCTCCCTCAAGCGTGGTCGCTTCGAACGATCCGGCGAGCGTCTGCGGGGTTCCGAACGCAACAAGTGAGAGTGAGACGAAGATCGCCAGCGGCAGCAATACGTAAAGCGTTGCGCGGGTCAGATCGACCCAGAAGTTTCCGACGGTCGCAGATTCCGCGCGCGCAAAGCCACGCACCAGCGCGAAGGCCATGGCCAGACCGGTCGCCGCGGAGACGAAATTGTGAACCGTCAGTCCTAGCATCTGAACGAGATGACTCATTGTCGTCTCGCCGCTGTAGTTCTGCCAGTTGGTATTGGTGATGAAGCTCATCGACGTGTTGAAGGCCAGATCCGCCGGAACCGGGTCGAAACCTTGCGGATTGAGCGGCAGAACACTTTGCAACCGCTGCAATGCATAGAGCGAAAGAAAGCCGACAAGACTGAAGGCGAGCATGGCGGTCGCGTAGACGAACCAGCTCTGTTCGCGCGCCGGATCGACGCCCGAGAGTTTATAGAATACACGCTCGACCGGAATAAGAACGCGGGACAAGACAGTGCGCTCGCCCGCAAGCGCGCGCGCGATATAGGCGCCGAGCGGAATAGCGGCAAGGAGCACGGCCGCAAGCACGAGGGCGATTTGCGCCCAACCGACGATAGTCATGATGTCACCTCGTTGAATCCAAACCGTCTTTTAGAATTTTTCGGGGTGAAGGAGCGTGTAGACGAGATAGACGCCAAGCGCCAAGGCGACGCAGAGACCGATGATAGGCTCATACATGAAGCGCTCCCTCTCAAAGACGTGCGCAGGCGCGCGCATAGGCGCCGACCGCCAGAAATAAGAAAACGGCGAGACCGACATAAATTAAATCGGACATGATCCACTCCTGTTGCGCGACCGCAAAAGGGATATAGAAGCGATCGCCATAAGGGCGCCATTCGGAATTTAGGATTGGCGTATAAGGAATCCATAAAGGCGAACGCCAACTTGTCGCGGGCAGTATGACTTTACATCATCGGACAATTGTACAAGGCCGCGCCGGCGGCGGCGAATCTTTCGTCATCGAAGCAGGGGCGGGCGGCGAACCCTGCTTCCTGCTCTCGCCGTGCGCGGACATTGGAGCGTCCAATCCCGCCGGCCGTTCAGGCAAATTGGGGAGGTGGGTTTCAAGCAATTTCGCCTTACTGTCATCGATCACATATTGAGCCCAACAAGCCAAAAAGTGTTCGAGTTTTCAAGCTAATTCTCGGTTGGAGACATCGACGAACGACTGTGTCGGTTTACAAGAAATTTATGCCATCGGGCTTTCTTCCATATCGATCTCTTATGCCGTCCGGCCGTACATCCACGCTGCGGTCCACACCCCGGATCGCGTCACCACAGGCGTGGAAATGTCCATTCCCTCGAATGCTATGCTTGGCGGAAAGCAGGAGAAAATTATGGGCACCGTGTCGTCGCGCTACATCGGGAACCTGCATGAAAAAGGTAGGCCGGCCCTTAACCTGCATTCGTTTGACTTGGAGTCGGATGACGACGAATTTGCGGTGTCCGAACTTTCTCGCCAAGCGACAGAATTATGGATTTAGCGCCGATCGCAACAGCGTCCCTCGCCATTACTAAAAACGGCAAGGGATTTAGAACCGTCGAATTGGAAAACAAAAAACATGCCCACTGGCCCTAAAGGCGGAAGTGGCATGAAACCAGTGGTCCCGCGCAGCTTCCGATGCCCGGAAAGCGGCGATCTATGCACAGACGGCAATTGCACTCAGACGCTTTGTCGCGCCGAGAGGCGGGCGTTAGCTAGAATGTCCTCGCAGGTCACACTAATCAGTTCGAGCGCCCGTGACCTCCTGGCGGCCTCGTTTTTTGGAGCGGCCGCCATTCAAATGTGCTGGCGCGGAAAGAAGAGTTGGACCTAGTGCTGTCGTCGCAAACCAAATTCACAGCGGGGCTTGGTCGAGACTCACAGCGGGCTTCGTCGAGGCCGCGTAAGGCGGAGCAATCACCGTCGCACGTAGCATGGGGCAAGACTTTGTCCGGCGACGCCATAAGAAAAGCATTCCTCCGCGAAATGGTGGCCGGAATTTACGATTCCCTTATGGACACAAGCATAAAAACGCATTGATCCCTTATGCCGAAGAGTGCTTATGTCAGCGACTACTCGACGACATCGAGAATTTGATCGCAACCGCTAAAACGTGGCAATCGGTTAGCCGCTCGGCAAATTAATGGAGATCGAACATGGTCGCCGCCGCGTTTATGTTGGTCGTTCTGGTCTGTGGTTATCTCGCGATGATCGCGCTCGTAAATTTCGCGGAGCATGTGATCGAGCGACCGCGGTTGGCGAAGCGCGACCATCGGTTCTCTGGGTCGTCAGGAAATCCAACTTCCCACTGAGGGTTGTCGACCCGGAAACGACGGAGATCGCCATGGTTCCGATTTATCTCCTGATAGTGCTCGTTTTTCTGCTAGTGGTTTATCTATTCTATGCGGTGATCAACCCCGAGAAATTCTAGGCGGCTCATATGACGCTCCAATCGGCGCTACAAATCGCCTTGACGTTGCTGATCGGCGCGCTGATCAGCATTCCGGTGGGTCGTTACCTCGCCCGGGTCGTAACCGAGCGGAAAACGTTCTTGGATCCGGTCTGCGATCGGATCGACAATCTCATTTACGTCTTGGTCGGCAAGCGGGTCTGCAGCGAAGCGATGAGCTGGAAGGCCTATACGCTCCATATGCTGACCACGAATCTCTTTATGGCGGTCATCGTCTATTTGGTTCTCGTGTTCCAGGATCATTTGCCGCTCAACCCATTGCATTTCGCCGGCGTGGAGCCGGTGCTGGCGTTCAATACCGCGGTAAGCTTCATCACCAATACCGATTGGCAGGCCTATGGCGGCGAGACCACGCTCTCGATTCTCAGTCAGATGGCGGCGATCACTTTCCCGATGTTCACCTCCGCCGCGACAGGCTTCGTTATCGCGATGGCCTTCATTCGCGCCTTCACCGTCAAGAGCGGCGGCGCCGATATCGGCAATTTCTATCGGGACCTCATTCGCTTCACCACGCGCGTGCTCGTGCCGTTGGCTTTCGTGCTGGCTATCCTGCTAATCCAACAAGGTGAACCGCAGACGCTCGACGCCACGGTCACGGCGCGGACGATCCAAGGCGCGGAGCAGACAATCGCGCTAGGGCCGGTCGGCTCGTTCGAAACCATCAAGCATCTGGGCACCAACGGAGGCGGCTTTTTCAACGCCAACGCCGCACATCCGTATGAAAACCCGACGCCTATCACCAACGTTGTGCAGGCGCTCTTGATGATCATTCTGCCGGCCTCGATCGTCCTATGTTTCGGCGAGATGATCGGAAACCGCCGACAGGGATGGGTGCTATACGGCGTCATGGGCGCATTGCTGCTCGTGTTCCTGCCGATCACGATCGCCTCCGAACAAGCAGGCACCCCGACCTTGGTAAACGCCGGAATCGAAACGACGCCAACGCTCGTTCAGCCGGGCGGCAATATGGAAGGCAAGGAAGTCCGCTTCGGCATTGCTCAAAGCGGGTTGTTCGCGACCGTCACGACCTCGTTCACCACGGGCAGCGCGGACTCGATGCATGATAGCTTCACGCCCCTCGGCGCCCTCGCGCTGTTCGTCGGAATGATGCTGCAATGCATCTTTGGCGGAAAGGGCGTTGGCTTCCTCGCGGCGCTTTCCTACGGCATTATCGCCGTTTTCGTAGCAGGTCTGATGGTTGGCCGGACCCCCGAGTTCCTCGGCAAGAAGATCGAGAAGGCCGAGATCATCCTGGTTTCGCTCGTATTGCTGATCCATCCGCTCGTCATCCTGGCGCCCACGGGTTGGTCGGTCGTCGCGCCCTACGGGCTCGCATCGATGGCGAACGCCGGTCCGCACGGCTATTCCGAGGTCCTCTACGCCTTTAGCTCTTCGGCCGCCAACAACGGCTCGGCGTTTGCTGGGCTCAACGCCAATACGCCTTGGTATAATTGGGCAACCGCTTTCGTCATCTTGATCGGCCGCTATCCTCCGATCATCTTCATGATGGGGGTCGCAGGCTCGATCGCCCGCAAACCCTTCACTCCGGCGACGACGGCGACGCTTCGCACAGACACCGCTACATTCGGCTTGTTCTGGTTTGCGACGATTTTGATCGTCGGCGCGCTGACCTTTTTTCCAGCGCTCGTTCTGGGACCGGTCGCCGAATTTTTCGCCATGAAGAGCGGCCAGGTTTTTTAACAAACCCAAGGCGTAATTCGGGAGACTTCTAATGGCGCCGAGACGAGAAGCTGCTTCGAAATTTGGCCCCCTTGGCGGCGAATTTCGTGGCGTCAGCGCCGCCGGCGCTTATACGCCCGACCTCTTCTGGCAGGCGTTCAAGGGATCGCTCGCAAAATTTGATCCGCGCGTGCAGATCCGTAATCCGGTGATGTTCGTGGTGTGGGTCGGCACGCTGGTCACGCTGGCCTTGACGATTCAGCCGGACTTGTTCGGGCCGACAAGCGCATCGCATTTGTATAACGGCGTCGTAACAATTATTTTGGCGTTGACCGTCTGGTTCGCGAATTTCGCCGAAGCGCTGGCGGAAGGCCGCGGTAAAGCAAAGGCCACGGCTCTTCGCCAGACCCGCTTAAATCTTGTCGCAAAGCGTATGTTGGAAGACGGTCGTGAAGAAACCGTGCCGGCCACGCAGCTACGGATAGGCGATATCGTTCGCGTGGAGCAGAACGACCTCCTCCCGGCGGACGGCACGGTTGTCGAGGGAATAGCTTATGTCAACGAGTCCGCCATCACGGGCGAATCCGCGCCAGTCCTGAAAGAAGCGGGAACGGATATATTCTCTGCCGTCACCGCTGGCACCAAAATCGTCTCGGACTGGCTTCTCATTCGAGTAACCGCCAATGCCGGCGACAGCTTCCTCGACCGCATGATCCGTCTGGTTGAAGGCGCGAAACGCCAGAAGACGCCGAACGAGATCGCCCTAACGGTGCTGCTCTCGATCCTGACGTTGATCTTTCTTATTGTCGTGGCGGCGATCGCGCCGGTCGCTGTCTATCTCAATGCGCGGATCAACGTCGCCGACCTCGTAGCGCTTCTTGTCGCGCTGATCCCGACGACGATCGGGGCGCTTCTCTCGGCGATCGGCATCGCGGCGATCGACCGCACGATGCGCTTCAATGTGTTGGCCACCTCCGGCAGGGCGGTTGAAGCCGCGGGCGACGTGCAAACCCTGATTCTCGACAAGACAGGAACGATCACCATAGGCGATCGGCAAGTCACCGAGTTTATTCCGGTCGCCGGCCAAACGCGGAAGACCGTGATTCAGGTGGCGTTTCTTGCTTCTTATTTCGACACGACGCCGGAAGGAAGGTCCGTCGTCGCCATCAGCATTGCGCGTGGAGCCGAGCCGATCCCGGGCCTTGACCAAGCCTCCGGCCTGGATTTCTCCGCCGCGACCCGTATGAGCGGACTCGATTTCCCGGATGGAAGAACCGTCCGCAAGGGCGCCGTAGGCGCGGTGGTTCAGGCGGTAAAGGATAAGTTTGGCAGGGAAGCGCCGTCCGATTTGCAAGCGGTCGCCGACAGTGTTTCGCGCAAAGGCGCGACGCCGCTCGCCGTAAGCATGGACGGCGACATCCTTGGCGTCGTCGTTCTCTCGGACGTTCTCAAGCCTGGAATTCGCGAGCGGATGCAGGAACTCAGGAAGATGGCCATTCGCACGGTGATGGTGACGGGAGACAATCCCATCACCGCCCAGACGATTGCGGCCGAGGCCGGTGTCGACGACTTCATCGCCGAGGTTACGCCTGAAGAGAAGCTTAACTTGGTGTGCAGGGAGCAGAGCGAGGGCCGGCTTGTGGCGATGACGGGAGATGGCACCAATGACGCTCCCGCGCTGGCGCAGGCGGATGTCGGGCTCGCCATGCATTCCGGAACGACAGCGGCCAAGGAAGCAGCTAATTTGATCGACCTGGATTCCGATCCGACCAAGCTCACCGATCTTGTGGCGATCGGCAAGCAAATGTTGATCACGCGCGGGGCGCTGACCACTTTTTCAATCGCCAACGATGTCGCGAAATATTTTGCGATTATCCCCGCGATGTTCATCGTCGCCCTGCCTGGTCTTGCGGCCTTGGACATCATGGGCTTGGCGACGCCCCATAGCGCTATCTTGTCGGCGTTGATTTTCAATGCCTTGATCATCCCGATGCTGATTCCGCTCGCCTTGCGGGGCGTACGCTTTCGGGTAGAGACCGCACAGGCGTTGTTCTATCGCAACCTTTGGATCTACGGCGTCGGCGGCCTGATCGCGCCATTCATCGGCATCAAGTCGATCGACTTGTTGATCGCGCCATTGCTCTAGGAGGAGCGGAAGATGCTCGATATTCTCAACGGCGCCGTGCGCGCGTCCCTGGTGACTTTCGTATTGTGTGGGTTCGCCTATCCGCTCACCGTCACGGCGCTCGGCCAGTGGCTCATGCCGTTTCAGGCGAATGGCAGTCTTATCAGAGGCGAGCATGGCGCGGTCCTGGGCTCGCAACTGATCGGCCAGCAATGGGACGATCCACAGTGGTTTCATGGACGACCGTCGGCGACCACGGACACTGATCCGAAGGATGCGACAAAGACGATATCGGCGCCCTATAACGCGGCGAGTTCGTCCGGATCGAACCTCGGCCCGACCAGCCAAGCGCTGGAGGATCGCCTCGTTAACGATTGGAAGGTTCTCGACGATGCGGACCCGGATGCCACAAGGAACGCTTTACCGGCTGATATGCTGACGACCTCCGGTTCGGGCCTTGACCCTGACATTTCTGCTGCGAATGCCGCGTTACAAGCGCAACGGGTGGCGAAGATCCGCGGCGTTCCGCCGGAGCGCGTTGCGGCGCTCGTCGAGCGGCATGTCGCGCATCGCGATCTCGGCGTCCTTGGCGAGCCGCGGGTAAATGTGCTTCAACTCAATCTCGCGATCGCGAAAGAATTTCCGATGAAATAGAAGGCCCCTGTCAAGTTGACGCTTTTGGGGGGCTTCCTCGACCTTTGTGGCGCATAGCTTGCTCGGCTGATCGGCGGTCGAAATTCGCGTGCATGCGAGCAAAATCAAATTGGGCTTCTGGGCCAAGCATACATGTTTTAGGTTGCGTTGCGAAAGGCAGAGCTTTTGCAAGGAGTGCGATGACCGCGACTACGAAACGCGCCGCTTACCTGAGGCGCGGGACGATCATTCGCTCATTTGTTGTCCAAGATCGTCGTATGGAGTGTCGACGAATCGCACCGTTCCGGTCGCGAGCCGACTCGACTCCCGGGCCAGCGCAACGCGTAAATCCTCGCGGGCGTCTGATTTGCTTGCCGCCGCCTCCACAAGCTGGCCTGCCCTACGCCCGACGTCATCGAATTCCGCGATTTGTGCCGCGATCACTTCATTGACCTGGACCGCCGGATCGTCCGCCCCCGCGACTTTCGCCGCCGCCCCACCACCAAACGAATTGTCGTTGACCGACGCCGGGGACACGGGCGGCGGCGGCGTCCCCGCTTCCCCTGGCCCCACGATGGTCGCCACCACAGGTGCGGCGGCGACCATGGCCACATCCGGCGCGGCGTTTTGTGCGAGCGCCGCCGCATGTTCAGCGCGGTCATTATTCAACGCCTGACGCGCGGCCATAATTTCGGCCCGCAACGTTTGCGTCAGCGCTTCCACACCGCTGCGCTTTATCCCGGCAAAGAGCCCGCTTCGACGCGGGCGGAGATCGCCAAACCACTCCGGCGTTTGCCGCAGCTCGCTGCAAAGACGGGCAATCTCTTGATTGCTCGCATGATTCATCGCGAGGAGGAACGCCGCTTCGAAGCGCTTCGTATCTACAAAGATCGCCGACGCCGCTCTTAAAACCCTCGCGCGCGAAGACTCATGTTTCGATGTCGCCGGGTTTTGCGGCGCCGTGTTTCCCCGTGACACCTCGACCGAGGCCGCCACCGCTTGCGGCTGCGCTGCCGCTCCCGCCGCTGATACGTTCACCGTTGGAATGTGCAAATGGGATTTGAACGCATTGGTGGCGCCCGTCCGAGCCTTGAACGCCTTTTCCGTGAAAAAATGCGCCTTATCCAGCACGGCCCCGAACTGTCCGCGCACCAGCAACAGCGACTTCCTTTCATGAAACCGGCGCAGCGCGTCGGGTAAAAACAACGGTTCCAGCTCCCATCGCCCTTGCGTCGATTTGCTGCCCCGACCGAACCCGCCGCCGCCCATTCCCGTTCCGATGGACGTTCCCCATCCCTCGCGCATGACGTAATGCTTCCCCGCGTCTTGAGACGCCGCAAGCGCCGTGGTTTCGTCGCCTATGCCGATGAACAATTTAACGTCCATATTGCCCTTCAGCATTTCGCGCGTGGGTCGTCCATATTTGACATCGAGTTGCGTCAACCCTTGCGCGATCATCGCGATTTGAAAACCATAGCCCGCGACCAGCGGCGCCCGGTCGACAATTTCGGGCATCCGCCCGAACTGGTAAAATTCGTCGAGCATGAGCAGCAATTTGTATGGCTCATCGGCCCCAGGAAGCTCTTTGAGCAACACATCATGCACCTGTTGAATGAGCAGGCGCACCACCGCTTCGACGGTTCCGGAATTGCCGATCGGCGTCCCAATCAGCAGTGTAAATGGCTTGCGGCGCAGATCGGCGATGCAAAAATCGCTCTTGCTCGTTGCGACATCGACAAGGGCATTGTTCCAGGGGTCCAGCGCCGTTGTAATATGCGACTCGAACGAGGCGCGTTGCTTCTCGTCGCGCCCGAGATGCTGGCTGAATTTGTCGAACACAAATTCGTTCAGAGCAGGCTCATCGGCAAGAATGTCGTGCATCAGAGCGGCCAGACT
>Ga0182012_10001646_pt1 | contig 24311 bp, 12 predicted proteins | sample 612S2SmetaG_FD_120486 | JGI IMG/M metagenome (GOLD analysis project Ga0182012, IMG submission 120486) | Permafrost microbial communities from Stordalen Mire, Sweden - 612S2S metaG | ecosystem: Environmental > Terrestrial > Soil > Wetlands > Permafrost | place: Sweden: Stordalen | collected... | reverse complement strand
CGTCGCCACCGCCGTCAGGGCGTAGCTCCCGGCGAAGAGGTTGGCCGTCGTGAAGCTGAACGGCGCGGCCGTCGCATTGCCCAGCAGCGTCGTCCCCTGGTAGTAGGCCACGTTGGTCACCGTGCCATCAATATCCGCCGTCGTCACCGTCAGCGCCAGGTCGGCCGGGGCCGCAAAGCTCGCCCCGCCGGCCGGCCCGGTCAGACTGACCGTCGGCTGGGCTTGCGCGGGCGTGATCCCCCAGGCGGCGCCGACGCACAGCGCGGTTGCCAGGGTATATTTGATTAAGTTGTATAGTTTCATGGACTTAAGGGCTGGGGTTCAAATGTTGGTTTGGTTGGCCGACGGGCAAAGCAAATAATGTTGGCCCGATCAGACGGGAACCGGGGGCCGGTCACAGGCCGGAACCGTGTTTCCGCCGGTCACACCCGCCACGGGAATGCCAACATCAAGTGGTTTGCTCACTGGGCGTGACTTTACACATCTTATGTTGCAATCAAATTTCGGTCAGGTGACATTCTCGTTAAGCGGATAAAAAAATTCTGTCCGGTTAGTGACAAAGGATGAAATACAAAAACCGGCAACTTAAAAAAAGCGCGGCGGGGGAGACAGGGCCGTTGCCATTGGCGGACGGAGGGGGATGGGGCATTTCGGGCGCGCCTGGTTGGTCGCCATCATGACACCACGGAAATCCCCTTATTTGACGCGGGCAGGGCGAGGTGGCACCGGTTCGCGAAACCCGGCTTCTTTTGCCATCGGGACCGGGAAACCCGTGAATTTGACCGACATTATTCGGACATGGCGGGCCGCCCAACCGTGACCGACCAGTCGGCGGCCGGGCGCCGGGCTGAGCACCCGGACCGCCGCCAAGTGGGCGGCGCGGTGTTTGACCGGTCGTTCAATGACCGCCCGCAGGAGCCGGTCAACTTCCCCCGGAGGAACCGATGGTTTGGTTTTCGAAGTTTTATTGCTGGTTCAAAGACGATTGCCGCACCCTTGACGGGACCACACGGGCGACCCGGCTGACAACGCTAAAGATGGATCACGATGTTCCGGTGTTCCGGGTTTGCGGACTGCCAGGGTCCGCGCCGGCGGCCGCCACCGGCCAGGAAGAAGTCGCTCAGGTCATTGCTGACAGCGCTGCTGCCGTTCACATAATCATAGCCCGTGTATTGCGCATCCTTCTCGGCGCCAGGAATGGCGTTGGTCTGCCAGGCCAGCCCGAAAATCTCATCCATCGTCTTCAGGTCCGAGGCATAACTGTATGCCAGCGTGCTGGTGCAGGCGTTGCCCTTGGCCAGCGGCGAGAGGATCACATACGGCAGCGTCGTGTTCGTGTCATCCGTGCTCTCCGTCTCGTCTGTCCAGATGTTGATGACGCCATTGGATTGGTAGGCCTCCGAGGCCATGATCTTGGGAATGGCGAGAGCGAGGAAGTTGTCCCCCTCGGCGATGGCCGCCTGGTCCCCCGTGTAGGGGACGCCGTGGCAGGTGTAACCGTTGGGCAGCGAGCTGTGCATCTCGTTATACTGGTCCGGCGTGATCCAGTTGTAACGACCCACCTGGTTGTTGGCCAGATCCGCCCAGAAGTTCGTCAGCGGATTGATGTTCTTGTTCTGCGGGTCGATGAAAAACACCATGGGATTGTGTTTGACCGCATAATTATAATTGGTCGTGCCGTTGAAGGCGTTGACCGGCGCGCCGGAACCGGAGGCGCTGACCAGCTTCGACGAACTGTATTTCACATCTTCCTGATAGGCTTTCCAGGGCACGCCCGCCGCCGTGAGCTGGCCGGAAAGATGCTGGCACGTGAAGAGGTAGCCTGAACTCGGGCTCGGGTAAAAGGGCCGTTGGCCGAGGTGGAAAAACATCCCGGCCCCACGGGTCGTCAGCCGTTCCTGCCGGGTTTACGGTGACGTCACTTCGTAAAAACGCTGCCCATCCGCCGGCGAGGGGGTGTCGGTGAACTGGTAATGGCCGGAGCCGGAGGGGGATTCCACGGCGGTGCCGACGGGCACCCACGCGCCCGGGATCGTCAGGTTGGTGCTGGCCAACACGGTGAACTGGAGGAAGGTGAAGTTGGTGAACCCAAACTCGAAGCTGCCGGCCGCCGGGGTGAACGTCGAACCGCCCAGCCAACCGGCGCCGGAGGGGTTGAAGCCATAGCCCACCGAGCCGATGGCGGCGCCGGTGGTCGAGAGGCGGGGGAAGCCACGCTGGTCGTAGTAGAAGTTGGCGGTACAGGCGCCGATGCCGGGCGAACCGCGGGTGGGCGCCATGGTGGGCGTGGGGCCGCCGTGGTTCCCCGGTAGGGTCAGCAGCGGCGCGGCGTTGATCGGGGGGATGCCGCTCATACCGGAGCCGGGATCATACAGATCCTGGAGGAGGTTGGTGCCGGCAAAGGTGCCAACGCCGCCGGAAACATTATAAAGGTCCGCTCCCGGCAACATGCTGTTGCCCGCCACAATGGAGTTGAACAGGGTCAGCGCGGCCGCGCCATCGTTGAAAATGGTGCCGCCGCCATTCGCCGTGTTCCCGGCCAGGGTGCTTTGGTTGACGGTCAGCCGGCTCTCATTGTCAATGGCGGCCCCGTAGGTGGCAACGTTGGCCGACAAAGTGCATTGATTGACGGTCAAGGTGCCGGTGTTATAAATGCCGGCGCCGGCCGTGGCGCTGTTGTCTTCCAGCGTGCATTCGTTTACGGTCAAAGCGCCCGCATTGTTGATCGCGCCGCCGCTGGTCGCGTTGCCATTGACCAAGGTGAGCGCATCCAGCACCACCGTATTTCCGGGAAGCACGTTGAAGAGCCGGCCGGACTGATTGCCATTGATTTGCAGGCCGCCGGGCAGTCCGAAGGCGGCGATGGCCAGGTTGGTGTTGAGCGTGAGCGGGCTGGCCAGTGTGAGGGTCGCGCCGGACAGTTCCGGGGCAAAGGTGATGGTGCCGTCCGCATAGGCATTGGCAATGACCTGCCTCAAGGTGCCGGGGCCGCTGTCGGCGGGGTTGGTGACCAAGAGAAGCGGAACCGGTGCCCGGGCAATGCCTTTCAAGGTCGCGCCGCCGGTGACCGTATACAGCAGGGTGGGCGCGCCGATGGTGATGGGGCTGTTCCAGTCGGCGGTGTCCGTCAACTGCTCGAGGGAATTGCCGGCCACCGTGCCGTCACCGGTGGTGACATAGAGGCTGGCCCCGACGCCGCCGAAAACGGGCGCAACCGCCAGACCATAGCCGCCAAAGGTCGTGGCATAACTTCCCCCGGAAGCCCAGGTTCCGCCCGCCAGTGAATACTTTTTGACCGCGCCCGCGGTGGCGCTGGTTTCATCCAATATATATAAGACGTCATAGGCGGAGCCGTTGTTGCCGGATGAAATCATGCAGAAGTCCACCGCCGCCGAATCGCGCGTCAGGCCCGGCAGGCCCGTCAAAGCCGTGCCGTTGGGGGAGACGGCGGAAACCGCGATGGTGCTGCTTTTGGATTGCAAGGCATAAACCACGCCGCCGAAGCTCTTCACGGCCAGAATGTCGCCGGTATTCAGCGAGGTGGTGTCCCCGTTGGTGTAAATGCCGCCGGCGTCGGCCACATACCAGGTGTGGTTGTCCAACGTGGTCGCGTTGCGCACCTGGTTGCCGCTGATGCCGACATACGTGGTCTGCGAGGTGAAGTTGTTGGAAACGTCCAGCGTGGCGACCGCGCGGTTGGTGATGGTGTTGGCCGTGCCGGAGCTGTTGGTGCTGTTGAAGCCGGCCAGAACCAGCAACGTGCCGTCGCCGCTGTCCGCCAGTTTGGGGGCGGTGCCGGCCGATCCGCTGACGCGCAAGGCGTCGGAGCCCGTCGTGCCGTTGATCAGAATTGTCTGCGCCACGGCGGCCGTGACGGGATTTAGTTCGAGGATGGAGAAGGTCGTATTGTTTGCGCCCGCCACCGCGGCGGACAGCACCGCCAGATTGTTGGGCGTGAAGGGGGCGTTGGCGGTGCGCGTGCTGGTGGCCGGACCAAAGGGCGTCGTCAAACCGGCGCTGTTTTGTGCCAGGGCGGCAAAGGCATAAGGTGTGCCGGGATTCAAGCCGGTCACCGTCACCGTGCCCCAGGCCGCCGCTGTTTGAAAGACCGGCAATGCGGCCACGGAGCCATTGGCCTGAACATATTGGTTGAGGTTGGTCACCCCGAGGGCATAGGTGGTGGCGTCGGGATTGCCATCCCCGGGGCCGACGGCCACAGCCAGGCTGCCGGCCGTCGGACTGCCAACGACGGGGGCCAGCGGCATGGCGGCCAGCGTGTCAACGACCACCTCCGCGCTGTCCAGGGTGAAGCCGATGGAATTGAAGGCGTAAGTGCGGAAATAATAAAGGGTGTTCGGGTTCAGGCCGGTCAACGGCAGGGAGAACGCTCCCAAGGTCGTGCCGCCCTCGTCCAATTGCGTTCCGGTGGCGGTGGTGACATTGGGGGAGGCGGACCAATAGAACCCGCGATCCGTGATGGCCGCGCCGTTGGCGGCGGCAACCGTGCCGTTGAGCGTGGCGGACGTGGTGTTGGTCGGGTTCGCCGGCTGGGTGCTGACCGAGGGGGCGAGGGCGCCGGTGCCATTGAGGGCCACGTTCGGATCATTCGCGCCACTGCTGCTCGTGGTGAGGTTCCCGGAATAACCGGTCTGGGCCGTCGGTTGGAAACTCACATAGACGATCGTGTCCGGCACCGTTCCGCCCGTGGGCGTCAACGTGACCGAACCGCCAAAGCTGGAATCCCCAGTGGTGGAGATTTGAAAATTGGCCGGCGCGGTCATGACCAGGTTCCCGACCAGATTCACGCCGGAGACGGTGAAGGTCAAATTGGCCGAGGTGGTGCCCACCAGCGTGGGCTGAAAGTTCAATGTGTCCGGGGAGACGGAGATGGTGGGTGTTGGGGGCGTGGAGGTTTGGTCGCTGGTCCCGGCACTCAGGCTGGTGTTGACGCCGGCGCCGTTCTGCGCGGAGACGGCGAAGGTATAAGAGGTGGCAGGCAGCAGGCCGGTCACGGTGACCGTGCCCCAGGCGGCCGCGGTTTGGAAGACCGCCGCCGCGCCCAGCGAACCGTCGGCCTGCACATAATCTCCGGTGGTGGTTTCATTGATGGCATAGAGGGTGCCAGCCGGGTTGCCGTCACCCGCGCCAATCGTCACTGCCAGCGAAGTGGTCGTGGCGCTGCCCACCGTCGGCGCGGTGGGGGTGTTGGCCAGGGTATGGAAGCTGACGTCGAAACCGCCGAGCGTGGCCCCCGCACTGTTGGCGGCATAGGCGCGAAAATAATAGGCCGTGTTCGCGCTCAAGCCGGTGAGAGTGCCGGCGTAGGCGCCGGAATAATCGCTGGTTCCAACCTGAAGCTGCGTGTCCGCACTGGTCACGGGCGGGTTGGCGGTCCAATAAAATCCATAGCCCGTCAGCGCCGCCCCGCCATTGTAGGTGATGCTGCCGTTAAGGGTCGCCGTGGTGGCGCCGATGGCCGTGGCCGTCGCGGTGGCCACCGTCGGGGCCGCGGCGGCCGGGACCAAGGCCAGGCCTTTGAGCAGGGCGCCCGCCGGAGCCGTGTACAGGGTGATCCCGCTTTGGGTGATGGCGAGCGGGCCGTTCAACGGGCTGGCGGTATCGGTCACTTGAACGACCTGATTGCCGGTGGTGCCGCTGCCGGTGGTAAAGTAGAGATTCACCCCGGCGCGGTTGGCGGCTGCGCACAGCCCAAAGCCGCCCAGACCGGTGGCATAGGTCCCGCTGGCATGCCAGGTTCCGCCGCTGAGATTATATTTGTAAAGGGTTCCCGCCGTGGCCGAGGTGTTGTCGATCAGGTACAAAACGTCATAGGTGGTGCCATTTTGACCGGAAGAAATCAGGTAAAAATCCGTGGCATTGGCATCGGCCGGCACGCCGGGCAGATAATTGGTGACACCGACGGAAAAGGTCATGACCGCCGGGACGCCGGCCACCGCGGTCAGAACATAATTGACGCCGCCGAAGCTCTTCACGGCTTTGAAATTGCCCGGGGGCAGCGGGGCCACGGCCCCGTTGGTGTACATGCCGCCCTGATCGCTGATCGCCCAATGCGCGTTGTCAATGGTGGAGGCGCCGCGCGGTTGGACGGTGGGAGAAACCACGGCCGTGTAAGTGGTTTGCAGAACATAATTGCCGGCGGGATCGAGGGTGCCCACCCCGCGCGCGGCGATGGCGTTGACGGCCGGGGAGAAGGAGGCGGTGTTGGCCCCGGTGAACGCCAGCAGCGTCCCGTCGCCGCTGTCCGCCAGATCGCCGGAAGTGCCGGCGGAGCCGCTCATGTGCAAACCGCCCGCGTCGCTGCTGTCAATGGCGACGGAATTGACGACGGTTTGGCCGGGAGCATTGGTGAGCACTTCCAGTATGTTAAGGGTGGTGTTGTTGGCTCCAGAATCGCCGGGCAATAACACGGCCAGATTGCCGGGCGTGAAGGCAAACGGGATGTTCACGGTGACGACCACCTGTCCGCCGCCGCCCGCGCCGCCGTTGCGTTGCGTGGTGGATTTGGCATAGGCCCCTGCGCCGCCGCCGCCGGGGAAGGAACCCGCACCGCCATCGGCGGAACTGCTGCTGCCGCTGCCACCGCTGCCGCCGCCCGCCGGGGCCGTGCCGCCGGTGACCGTGCTGCCATTATTTCCGGTGGCCGCGTTCCCCGCGCTGCTGCCGCCCCCGCCGCCCCCCGTTCCGGAGACCGCCACCGCCCCATTGCCGCCGGCAAAAGAAGTTCCGGTGCCGGCGGCCCCACCCTGACCGTAAGTGCCAAAACCATTGGCCGCTTCACTGGTCCCCGGCGAGCCGCCATTGGCGGAAACCGTGGCCCTGTCACCCGCAAACGAGGAGGCTGAACCCGCCGTCGAAGTGCCGCTCACGGAGGTGCCCCCCGCCCCAACCGTGACCGTGTACGAGTTGCCGGGCGTGACGCCGACAAGGTCGTTTTTGAGGTAAGCCCCCCCGCCGCCCCCGCCGCCCCCGGCCAGGCCCGAGCCGGTGCTGGCTTTGGCGGCGCCGCCCGCCCCGCCGCCGCCCCAGCATTCAACCTGGACGGAGGTGACACCGGCCGGGCAGACCCAGACGCCCGAGCCGGTGAAAGTATAAGCTGTGGCCGCATCCGCCGTTCGTCCGAAAACCGCCAGGAAGGTGATCAAGCCGGACGCCAACAGGAGCTTTTTCATGGATTATTTTTGTTAATTGTTGAGAAACAGTTTTTAATCAGCATCAGGAGATTAACATTATTCACATTAATATTGCAACGGTCATAAAAGAGTCATCAAAGGGGCTCGCTGCAACCACCTGGTCGCCAAAACAGCGGGCGCGTCCCGCCTAATTCACCAGCAGCAGGCGGAAAAAGCGCTGCGGCGAACCGCCGAAGTCATTCGTCTGCATCAGCGTCTGGCCCGCGCCGGTCACCGGATTGCCCAACGGAATCCAGGCGGGGTCGGTCAGGTTGGTTTTGTATTCAAGCTGGTAAATCTGCCCCGCCACCCCCGGCCAGGTCATCAACAGGTTCGTCCCGGAGAATTGAAGATTCAAGGGCACGGATTGCGGGACGCCGGCCGAGAAGCTCAGATTGTCAATCGCCAGCCCTTGGGATTTGCCGGCGGACGACGTCATCTCCCACACCAACCACAAGGCCGCCCCGGGCGGCCAGTTGGTGATGGCCTGGTCCAGTACGCCCAAGTTGGTCTGGTTGAGCGAGGAGGTCCCATCCACCGGTGTCCCGCCCTTGTCCGTGGCCACCGTGGGGAAGTTCACATTCAACGCGGGCAGAAAAGCCGTCGCATTGGTGTCGGCGGGGAAAGCATTGGTGCCGGTCAGATCAATCACATAATAGAATTGCAGGGTCTTGGGCAGATTGGACTGCCGCCACACCGCGCCGGTGAGCTGGAGGTTCATCCGGGTCAGCGTGGTCGTGGTGCCGTTGATGAACCGGGCGCCAAAGGCGGTTCCGCCCGTGGTGCTGGTGGCCAGCAACCCCAGGGCGCGGTTGGTGCTGTTCTCCGCTCCGAAGCTGATCTGCCCCCCGGCCGTCAGCTCGCCCGCCTGCGCCCCGAACCGGGATTCCAATACGCTCGTGCCGTACCAGCCCGCCAGCGCGGCGATGCCCAGCCCGCCGCTGGAACCGCTGGGAACCGCCGGGTACGCGAAGTCATACGGATTGGCCAGGGAATACGTGATCCCGGCGATGGTCACCGTGTTGCCGCTGTCCGCCGACGTGGCGCCCGGATCGGGCAGGGAGTCAAAATTCTGCGCATAGACCGAGCCCGGCGGCTGGTAATCAATGAAGGAGGACGCGGGCACGGCGGTGCCGTCATTGGGCCCGCCAGGCACCGCCACGAACAATTCCTGACGCGTGAAACTCTGCCCGTCGGGTACCGAACCGTAGGCGTCGTTGGGGGCGATATTTTCATAGTTCACATAGTCCAGCACCTCTGTCAGGCCGTTGGTGTCCAGCCGGGTCAGCGCGACGGAGCCGGTGGCGGGGGGCAAACTGAAACTGGTGTGCGGTTCATTGGTGGTGGAGAGGTTCGTCAGGCCGTCGGCGAAGATCACCTTGAACTGGCCGGCGGTGATCACGGCGTTGGTCGGAAACGCCCATTGCAGGAGGTTGGTAAAGTTGTTCGCCAAATACAGGCCTTTCAATGAAATCTGATTGGTGCCGGGGTTGTACAGTTCCAGCCAGGAGGTGTGCTGGCCTGCGTGGTTGGTGATCCCATTCAGGTTGTCCGGCTGCACTTCGTTGATCCAGAGTGACGGGAAGGGCGCGAGCGACCGGGCGGAGGTGTTCACTGCATCCGGCGTGGCGGCCGCCGGGGTGGCCGACCAATTGCCCGCCCGCCAATTGTCCTGGCGCGGGTCCGTCAATTGCAACGACGCGCCGGTGCCGTCGGCATTGGTCGGCCAGGGCAGCGCGCTGTCATAGAGCAGCTCGGTCACCGTCACGTTGGTGCCGCCGTTGCCGTTGGGCTGGATCAGGGAGAGGATCTGGGGCGGCTGCAAGGTCCCGGTGAAGAGGTCGAAGACCAGGTTGGTCGCGCCATAAGCCCAGGCGAAGGCGGCGTTGTTTTGCGCCAGCACCAGATAATTGGCCGGCCCGATGACGGACCCGGCCGGGAACGTGTAGGCCAGCGCGGGAATCTGCCAGCCCGAAAGATCAAACGCCTCGTTGGTGGAGTTATTATACAATTCCACAAACTGCGCGCCGTCCACGGCCGGCGCGTACATGATCTCGTTGATGACCACCTGGCCGGCGGGCGGCGCGTTGGTGGCGCCATAGGTCACGCTGACCAGGTTGGTGTCACCCGCAATCGGCAGGCCGGCGTCGCTGATGCCCGTCACGGAAAACTGATTGACCCCCGGTTTCAGCGGCACGACGGCCGTCCAACTGGTCAGGCTGGTCCAGGTGAGGGGATAGGCCGCGCCGTTGATCCGGACCCGTTGCACATTCACGGGGGCCTGGCCGGTCAGGTACGCCACATTATTGCTGATGGTCACCGCGGGGTTGACGGCCAGGCTGGTGGCGTTCACCGCGGCCAGTTGGGCGGCGATGCTGCTCTGCGCCTGGGACAGCCAGGGTTCGAGATTCTCCGCGGGATTTTGCGCGCTCAGGCCGTTGGCGGTGAAGGCGTTGTATTTGGCCGCCAGCAAGGGCGCGCTGTAAGCGACGTTGAGCGGGCCGTTGAGCAGTTCCTGCATTGCCCGCCAGTACATGCGCAGGAAGGTGGGATTGCTGTAAATGGCCGCCATGTTGGCGTCCTCCCCGTTGACGGTGAACAAATCCTGACCCGGCCCCCACGAGGTATTGCCGCCAATATCGCCGAAGACCGTCTCCAATTCCCACATCAAAAGGGTGTATTTCGTGCCTTGGGTGCCGATGTAGCCGAACAGATTCTGGGCGTTTTGCGAGCCAAAGGAATCCCAGCAGCCGGTCGCATGGATGGCCGCGAACAGCCGCATCCAGTTTTCCATGTCCGCCATCCCCTCGAGGTTGGCCACATAATTGGGCGAACCGGAGGAGTTGGCCGCATCCACCAGCAAAAACACATTCGTAAAATCGCTGTTCGAATCGGGCGTGCGGCGCACCTCGTAATTCCAGCGGTAGCGCGCCGCTTTCTTCACCCCGCCGGTGGTCGTATAGGGCATCAGGTTGCACCACGATTGATTGTCAAAGCCGATGTCGTTGTCCGGGGCGGGGGCGAATTCAAACCAGGGCTGCATCTTGTAGAGGTGGCCGCCGGTGTCATTGGGAAAGTGCTCCTTGACGACATCGCCGTTGGGCACCTGGGTGTCCTCCATGAGGGTGTCGCGCAGGTTGCCATTGGCATACATCACCACATAGCGTTTGTAGAGCCACGGCTCCCCCAGGGCCCGCACGAACGTGAACGCCAACTGGCTGGCCTGCAGGGTGGTGTCATAGCCCGGAACCGCCCCCGGCGGATGAATCTTTTTGAAATCCGTCACGCCCAGAAACTTGTCGTCCTCGTGGAATTTCCATTCGTAACTGCAGAGATTGCCGACCGGGGTGTCATAAAGCTGATGATACGGGCTGCCGGAATACCGGCCCCCCAGATTGTAAATCACCCGGTTACCGCAGACCAGGGTGCAATCGTTTTTCCAATCCCGGCTCAAAGAACCCAGGTTGCCCCAGCGGTTGACGTTGGTCTGCGTCAGCCACAAGTGATACACCCCAAAGCTGCCGCCCGGATTGCTGTCCCCAAACATGACCACGCCTTCCCGCACCGGCTCATTGTCATTGGGGCGGATCGCCGGAAAACGCGTTGTCGTCCCCAGGTTGTCGGTGGCGGCGATGTAAAACGCGGCGATTTGATTGGCCGCCTGGCCCGGAATCGTCGCGCTGTAAATTCCGTCGTGCGGCACGGCATCGCCCCCGGTCCCGTCGTCTTTCATCGGCACGGCCGTGTAGGTCGTCGCCGGGTCGAGCCGGTAATACAGCGTGAGCGTCTGCACCCCGTGCGGGTCGCACACCTTGGCCGTCACCACCGCCGGCTGGCCCGCCGCCGGCAGCGGCGGATTATGGGTGACGTTGTAAATCGCGGGGCCGGCGTTGGTGACGACCGTGCTGTTGGGCTGGCCGGGGCTGCCCAGATTCGCGGGGATTGGCAGCCACCCGGTGTCCTCCAGCCAGTTGCCGCCCAGCCGCAACAGCGGTTCGGGCCAGCCGTGCAACCAGCGCGCTTCATAGCTGAGGGTGACCGTCTGGCCGGCCGTCAGCGTGTTGGTCAGCAAGGCCACGGCGCAGGAATTATTGCCCGGCCAGATCCGGTCACTGCATCGCAGGTGCAGGGCATTACCGCTTTGATAACCGTTGGTGTCCAGGCTGGAACAGGCCAGCGCGCCCTGGATCGTCCAGTTGGTCAGCCCCAGGCCGTTTTCAAATGTGCCGTTGGAAACATAGTTGCTGCCGTTGTAAATGACCTTGATGTTGTCCACCAGGCATTCCCCGGCGTCCAACAGGCCGATCTGCGCGAAATCAATGGCCGGGTCATAATTGGCGCCGTTGTCGAGTACGCCGGTGCAGGTGAAATTCGTCCACACCGACTTCGCGGTGTCATTGCTGTCCGTCCAGTTGGGCGCCAGCCGGTGGTTGGAGTTCGGGTCAATCAACTCCAGACTGCTGCCGTTTCCGCCGGACCATTCCCCCCAGCGTCCCCCCGTGCCATAGGACACCTCGTCCTCCGCGACCAAAATCGTGTTCGTCACGTACAGGGTTTGCGGCCGGGCCAGCACGACCAGCTCGCCGTCATGCGACAGCTTGCCCGCGTAGTTGCCCACCGTGTTGTTGGTGTTCAAATTCGGATAGTTGGCGAGCAAATTGGTCGCGTTCTTGGCCACCACCAGATACCCGCCGGGCGCGAGGGAAACATTGGGAAACGTGAAGGTGACCCCGGTGGTGAACTGCCAGCCTTTCAGGTTGACCGTGTTGGTGCCCTTGTTGTAAAGCTCGATGAACTGGCCGTCGTCGGTGCCGACGATTGGGTCGTACATCAATTCGTTGATCACGATGTCGCCGATCACTATGAAACTGTTGTTGGTGCCGGGCGTGTTGGTGGTGAAGGCGTAAAAATCATTCGCCCCGTCCGGCCAGCGGCCGTAGGAAACACCGTCCGCCTGCGGCCCGAACTGCACGGCATCCAGCACCCGGCTGCCGTCGGGCTTGATGAAATACAAGGTCTCGCCCGCGCCGTTGAGCGTGAACCCGAACTGCGGCTGGGTGAACGCCAGGAAACCCGCCGGGCCGAGCACCGTCCCCGCCGGGATGACAAATTTATTGGTGGTCGGATCATCCGTCAAAATGCAGCCGGAAACGTCCGCGCTGTTGGTGCTGTGATTGTAGAGTTCAATGAACTGCGGCACGGCGGGGTTCTCCGAGTGCGGCAGGATTTCGTTGATGACCACGTTGCGGAGCGGGCTGGGCGTGAACGGATTCATTTGCCCCGGCGAACCGCCCGCCGCATCGCTGATGTCCCACGCCCGCGGGTCGCCTTCACCATAAGTGGGGCCGGCCAGCACCAGGGAATGTCCGGTGCCGGCGCCCGTCGCCACCGGCCAGGGATAAACATCCGTGTAGGGCACGGTCAGCAGCACATTGGTCCGCTCATCCAGCAATTCGAGCGTCTCGGCATGTTTGAGGCTGCCGCTGTACGGCCCCATGACATTGGTGATGCCGTATACGCTGGCGATGTCCGCCGGCGCCGGCGCCACCACGAGATAACCGCCGCCGGGAATTTGGGTGTTTGCCGGGAACGTATAATTCATGTCCGCGCAGGTGATTTGATAGCCGCTGATGTCCTGGAACCACGGATTGGAATTGTAAAGCTCCAGAAACTCGAGGTTTTTTCCATCCGTCCGCGCCGCCGGCTTCCACATGATTTCCGAAAACACCACCGGGGTGTTGCGGCTGGTCGGCCCCATCGCGTCGTGCGGGTTGATTTCCACGCCAACCACGCCGTTGGTGACGTTGCTGATGTCACGAAATTGCGCGGTGGCGACGCCGCCCGCGCTGCGGCTGCTCACGCAAAAACCGAGATAAATCTGGTTCGTCATCGAGATCGTGTCGCTGCCCAAGGACGTCCACACCTGGCCGTCATAACTCGCAAATCCGGTGAACGTGTTGCCGACGCGGTTAAGCCGCAGCCAGGTGTTCGGATAGTTCGCGGGGAAGGTTCCGGCGGTGCTGCTGACGCTGCCGGCCGGATCGCGCCATTCAAAAAACGATCCGTTCATCGCCGGCGTGGTGAACGAGGCGGCAAACCGGCTGTTGGCGGTCAGCGTCTCGCGCGCCATCAGGCCGGCTTTGGCAAAGGCGTCGGACAGGGTCAAGCCCGCCACGCGCACGGCGACGTCAAAATTGCCGGTGACCGGCTGGTACGAAAAGCTGCCCTGATCCGAGTTGCCGCCGAAGTCCGTGCCGGCGGCGGTCACATTGAAACCGTTGCCGGCAATGGTTACGATGGAACTGACCGCCGGACCGCCGAGATCCTCCGGCGTGTAAGGAAGCGCCGGAAACGTTACGGTGGTGTTCGTGGCAATCGTGTTTGGCGTTGCCGCCCGGTCGCGCACGTGGTTGATGACGATCCAATAATTGCTGCCGTAAGTCAGGGGCGCGGTGGTCAACACCACGGTTTGATTGTCGGCCTTTAACGTCGCGCCGGTCACCGCCAAACCGTTGGTGAAAACGTAATTCCCCGCATTGGTGGCGCTCGCCGCCTCCACCACTTTTGAATAGGTGATTTGCACGTTGGTGAGGCCCAGACTGACAACACTCAAAATCGTCGGCGGATTGGTGTCGGCCAGCACCGTCAGCAGGGCCGGCGTGCTGGTGACGGAACCGGCCGCGTTGGAAACGACGCAGACAAAACTTTGGCCGTTCCAACTCTTGCTCAAATTGCTCAAAACCAGCACCGGCGAATTGGCGCCTGGCAGGTTGGTGCCGCTCAACCGCCATTGGTAACAGACCGGCGCCGGATTGGTCGCCAGCAGGGAGAATGTGACGGCGCTGTTTTCGAGACCGACGGTGTTCGTGGCGGGCTGAAAATAGATTCCCGGCCGGTTCGTCAGCCCGGTGAACGGAACGAGCAGCGTGCCGGCCGCGCTGCCGGTGGCCAGGGGCAGCTCGATGGTGCCGTCCGGCAACTGCCATTGCACCGTCAAATTATCGCCGCCCGAGCCCTGTTGCATGAGCGCCTCCAGGTAGTAGCGTTGTCCGCCTTGCAAATAAACCGGCGCGGATTGCTGGTTGGCCTCCAAGGTGAAATCGCGCCAGTCGGTCCAGGAAGTCACCGCGGCGATTGGAATTTCATTTGCCGGATTTTCATTGGTGCTCAAGAGCAGGAGCGAGTTGTCGTCGCTGGCAATCCAGAAAGTGTAATCGCCGTTCGTCGGCGGCACCACGAAGGCCCGCAGCCGCTGGCCGTAGTAATTCATGCCGTCGTTGACCGCCGTTTCAAAGCCGGGTAAAACGGTCGTGAACGCCGCCGCCGGGTTGGTGGGCCAGCTCGGATTATATGTCGTGTTTGTCAGCGCGGCCAGCGTGTTGCCGGCGCTGGAATTGAGATTGGTCCAAAGCTGGCGATAAACGCCGAAAATCTGCGGCGGCACATTGGACAGACTTAGGCTGGTGAACGTGGCGGTGTTCAGCGCCGAGTTGTTGTGGGCCGTCACATCCAGGCCGGCCATGGCCGAGGAATTCATCACCATCTGGCTGCCGCCGACCTCCACCCAGCCAACGCCGTCATAAGCGTAATACCCGGTGAAGTTCTGTCCGGAGCGGACCAATTTCAGCCAGACCGGCGCGGTGATTCCACCGGCCGCGGTGTAGGAACATTGGTCGCCGGCCGCGCTCCGCCATTGCATGCTGACCCCGTTGCCCGCCGTGGCGACGATGCTCACGTTTACCGAACCGGCGGTGCTGTCGTTGCGGAACATGAGTCCGGCCTTCGACCAACCGGAACTTGGATCGCTGTTTTGCAGGCTGGTAACCTGGACAATCAGGGTGCCGTCGCCGTTGAAATTGGTGCTGGCAAAATTGAACTGGTCGGCGGCATTCCATATGTCTGCCCCGCCGCCTGTCACGGTCCACACGCCCCCGGCATAGCTGGCCGAGCCGGCCAAACCCGGCGACCCAATGTCGGCGTCACTCCAGCCGGGTGGCAGCGCGGCATTGGCGAAAGGCCGGGCGGCGAAAAAGAACATCGTGGCCAACAGCGCCAATTTCAACCGGTTCAGTGCCGGCCGGCAGGCGGACACGCCGAAGTTTGGGTTTGAGGGGATGAAATTTGAACAAGTCATGGTAAGCAATGGCTCTGAGGAACCGAACTAATGTAAATTCGCCCGTTCAATTAGTCAATCAATCGTTTGGCGGCTGTCGTCCGGCACAGCCCGTATGCATGAACTGCTACAAGTGACTGTTTGCGAGTTGCTTAAGCCATCAAGCTGCCGGGTTGCCAGCAGTTTCTTGACCTGCTTGGTCTTCCCAGCAATTTAGGGCTTTCCGGCTTCCCTCCGCGGAAATATCCGGCTCTTTTCCGGCTTCCTGCCTGCGCAGTGCGTTCGGAGGCCCCTTCCCCCCACCCCCCCGGTCGGCCGCAGCATAAAAAGGTCACCCTGGTCATCCGCCCGGCTCACAAAGCCCGGCCTTTTTGCCGTCGGGACCGCGAAACCCGGGAATTTGACTGACAGTTTTCAGATAGGGCGGCCCGCCCAACCTTGGCCGGCCGGGCGGCGGCCGGTCCCGCCGGGGTCGGAGAGGAAGGAAAATGGCGGAAATGGCAAAAACTGACCCAAACTATTTGCATACAATGTGTTACAACTAGTTTATTGGATAAAAATAACCAAAAACAACCAAAAATAACCAAAATCACAGTTTCATTTTTTCATCCCCGCCTGGGTCCGGTGACCTCCGCCCCGTTTCCTTGGAAAATCAACGCTTTCGTTCCAACCCGTTTTCAGGTTAAGGTGTCAAAAATCTATGAGCAAAACTGCATTATTGTTTGCCGGCCAGGGCGCCCAAGTGGTGGGCATGGGCAAGGATCTGGCGGCGGCATTTCCGTCCGCCCGGGCTTGGTTCGACCGCGCAAATGCCACGCTGGGATATGATCTGACGGCCATCTGTTTCAACGGACCCGAGCCGGAGTTGACGAAGACCGAACATGCCCAGCCGGGGATTTTTCTGATAAGCTGGACGGCGTTGGAGCTGCTGAAGGAACAAGTGCCGTCGCTAACCTATGAGGCGACCGCCGGGCTGTCGCTCGGCGAGTTCACGGCGCTGGCGGCCGCCGGGGCGCTGACTTTTGAGGACGGGCTGTGCCTGGTGCGGCAGCGCGGGCAGTACATGCAGGAGGCCTGCGACGCCACCCAGGGCGGCATGGCGGCGGTCATTGGCCTGGATGAGCTGGTCACGCGCGAAGTCTGCGCCGCCGCCGGGGTGGAACTGGCCAATTTAAACTGTCCCGGCCAACTGGTCATCTCGGGCGAGCTCGGACGGATCGCCAAGGCGGTGGAACTGGCCAAGGCCAAGGGTGCCCGGCGGGCCATCGCCCTGCCGGTGGCCGGCGCGTATCATTCGGCCCTGATGGCTGCCGCCCGGCCTAAGCTGGCCGCGGCGCTGGAGCAGGTCACCTTGGCCGCCCCCGCCGTGCCGGTGATGTCCAACGTCACCGCCCAATTTCATGGCACCCCCGAGGACATCAGCGTGCTGCTGGGCGAACAGGTGACCTCCGCGGTGCTGTGGGAAAAATCCATGCGGGAACTGCTGGCGCAGGGGTTCACCCGGTTCATCGAACTCGGGCCGGGCACGGCGCTCAGCGGATTCATGAAGCGAATTGACAAGAACGTGCAGATGTTGAACGTGGCGGATGCCGCCAGCCTGGCGGCCACGGTGAACGCCTTGCAGGCGTGAGCCGGACGGTCGCCCGAAAAACACCAGAAAAATCCCGCTTGTCATCCGCCCGATTCATGGTAATATGACCATCCTTTTTATGAAGACGGACATTCACCCGAAATATGTGGACGCCGAGATTCGTTGCGCCTGCGGCAACGTGATCAAGACCCGTTCCACCAAGCCCACGGTCATTGTTGGCATTTGCAACGTGTGCCATCCTTTCTACACCGGCCAGCAGAAGTTTGTGGACACGGCCGGCCGCGTGGACAAATTCCAACAGCGCGCCGCCAAGACGCAGGCCGCCCAGGCCGCGTTCGCCAGCAAAAAGAAAAAGCGCGTTTAGCGCCGGTTTTCGCTTCCGCCCGCCCGCGCCCGTCCGCGCGGGCGGGCGGATTCTTTTTTCACCCGGCCGCCTCACCTGATGGATTTGCGCCCGCACATCGAACGTTTTGCCCGCCGCCTGGCCGAAGTCGAATCGGCCCTGAGCGATCCGCTGGCCTTTGACCACCCCCAGCGCGCCCAGGAACTGGCCCGCGAACACGCCCGGCTCAAGGAACTCGTAACCGCCGGCAACGCCTACCTGCGCACCCGCGGTGAACTGGCGGAAAACCAGGCGCTGCTCAAAACCGAAAGCCCCGAATCCGAACTCGGCCAGCTCGCCCGCGAGGAGGCCGCCCGCTTGGAAGCCGGAGAGAAGAATCTCGCCCTGCGCGTCACCCGCGGCCTGGTGCCGCCCGACCCGACCGATTCGCGCAACACCATCGTGGAAATCCGCGCCGGCGCCGGCGGCTCCGAATCCGCCCTTTTCGCCGCCGATCTCTACCGCATGTACGCCCGCTACGCCGAGGCCCGCGGCTGGAAGGTGGACCCGATGGATTCCAACCCCTCGGACCTCGGCGGGTTCAAGGAAATCATCTTTGCCGTCACCGGCGAGGATGTGTTCAAGCGCCTCAAATACGAGAGCGGCGTCCACCGCGTCCAGCGTGTGCCCGCCACCGAGGCCCAGGGCCGCATTCACACCAGCACCGCCACTGTCGCCGTGCTGCCCGAAGCCCAAGAGGTGGACTTGGAGATCAAGCCTGACGAAATCGAGATCAACGTTTGCCGCGCGTCCGGCAAGGGCGGCCAGGGCGTCAACACCACCGACTCCGCCGTCCAGATCATCCACAAACCCACCGGCATGATCGTCCGCTGCGCCGACCAACGCTCGCAGCAGAAGAACAAGGCCCAGGCCCTCACCGTGCTCCGCTCCCGCCTCCTCGACCGCAAGGTCGCCGAGGAAAACGCCAAATACGCCGCCTTCCGCAAGGACCAGGTGGGCACCGGCGAACGCAGCGAAAAAATCCGCACCTACAACTTCCCCCAGAACCGCGTCACCGACCACCGCGTGGAGCTGACGCTTTACAATCTCTCCACTGTCATTGACGGCGACCTGGACCCCCTCGTCGAGCCGCTGATGAACCATGACATGGACGAAAAGCTGGCGGCCTTGAAACTGTGAACGACATGCACATCAAAGGAATGATCTTCGACTGCGACGGCACGCTGGCCGACACGATGCCGCTGCACTGGCGCGCCTGGCAGCTCATCGCCCGGCGGCACAACCTCCATTTTCCCATGGACCGCTTCTACTCCTTGGGCGGCGTGCCTTCGCGCGACATCCTCAAAATGCTCGCCGCCGAACAGGGCCGGACGCTCGATTACATCGCCGTCGCCCACGAAAAAGAAGAGGCCTATCTGCCCATGATGGCCGAGGTTAAACCCATTCAGGCCATCGTGGAAATCGCCCGCGCCAACTTCGGCATAATTCCGCTCGCCGTCGCCTCCGGCGGCACCCAGCCCATCATCCTCCAGGTTCTCGAACACCTGCACATCCGCCAGCTCTTCCAGACCATCGTCACCAACGAAATGATCGTCCACCAAAAGCCCGCCCCCGACATCTTCCTGGAGGCCGCCCGCCGCATCGGCGTGGACCCACGGTGCTGCCGCGCCTACGAGGACACCGACCTGGGCCTCCGGGCCATTCGCGCCGCCGGCATGGATGCCGTGGACGTGCGTACGCTCATCGGGGTGGAGACGCGGAAGGCCGTTTAGCCAGGCGTCCCTCATCAGTAGCCCGCCGCAACCGGGTGGCGAGCAATACTCCGGATGCAGCAGCCGTTTCAACGGCTTGCCGTCGGCCGCAAACCAGGGGAACGGTTTCAATTCCGTCCCCCGGAAAAATGAAACTGTGATTTTGGTTATTTTTGGTTATTTTTGGTTATTTTCCGGCCAAATATTACGCGTAACTTAATTATAATAAACGACTTAGGCCGTAAAATGAGGCAACACTGTCGTAATAAGGAATTTGAGCCATTTTCCGGCCGGTTCCTGCCTTGGCACGGTCCCGGAGTGGCTGGGGCCACGCATCCTCGCCGTTTTGTTTGCCCGGTTTTAACCCAAATTACGGAATGACGACCCGGTTGGTGGGGGCGTACCGTCCCCCCGCATTGGTGGAGCCCATTTGCCAGACGCACATCACGGAACCGTCGCAAAGGAGAACGTTCCCTTCCCCGAAGTGGCGGTCTTTGGCCCAGGCGGCGGTATTTGTCCCCAGGCACAGGATGCCGCTGGCAAGCGCCCGGCCGTTCACCACCAGATTGGCGTCGCCCGACAGCACGGCTTGTGGAACTGCCTCGGTCGCATCCAAATCAATAAAATAGCTGACGTTCGATCCGCCTAACCCGCCAAAACTGGCCGCCCTCTGCCTGGTGTCGCCCGGGCACAACACGATCCCCGGGCTGCTTAGTTCATTGGACATCACCTGAAAGCAGGCGGCCACATTCCCCCTGGCCAGCAACTCCATGGCCCCGCCGTTCGTCACCGAAACCGCCATGGGGTACTGATCGTGGTGATCTCCCGCCCAAATCCGAAAGGCCGTGCCCACGCATTCCAGCCGGCCAACGCAAAAAAGGAGGTTGGCTTTGCGCCGGGCACTGATGAGCGCGAGGATCAACGCCGCCAACAGCAATGCCGTCACCGCCACCACAACCACCATTTCCAACCGGGTGAACCCCCGCGTTCGCTGAAGCTTCGGCCGGCCGGGCCGCTGACCCTGATGATGATTGCACACGTTCATATCATGCCACCGTTACGGCCCGCGGGTGGGCGGGGCGCCGGGTGTTCATAACTGTTCCTTAACACAAACGCATACTTTGTGCCACTGCAATTATAGAGAGTGCGGAGCGGCTGCGCGATGCGCGCCGCCGTACGATGACCGGCCAACCGCCTCACCCACCCCCCACCCGGCAGCCCGGGAACCGCCCGCCCCACCTTCCGCGCAAGGTCGTCCACACATGGGGCGTCCCGCGACTGCGGGATGCGCGCCGTCGTATGCAGGCTGGTCAACCGGACCATTCACAACACTCGCCTCGGTTCATCAACCGGCCGGGCCACCCGAAGTTTTCGGCGGACTTTTTATGCCGCAAACCTTGAAATCCAGGGTCGCCAGCCCTGCAAGAACATAAATAAATGGAACCTGTTTTAATACAGTATGTTACAACGCAAACAAGGGGTAAAATTAACGGAAAACAACCATAAATAACCAAATTGACAGTTTCGTTTTTTGGGGGCGTCCGAGGGGTGCTCTATACTTCGGCTGATTCCGGGGGGCACTTGGACGGCGACCGATGGCCCGGCGGCCAATTGTGTCCTGCAACAGAACCCCGATCTCACCGGGACGGGTTCGACGGACGTGCCGGTCACCCCGTTGGCGACCAACAGGCAAAGCCGGGTGGCGTGGCCGGCCGATGCCGGCCCTTCGCCGTACTGCGAAACTGGTGAACGGGCCTGGCGGGCTTGGTGGACCCACTTCCCTAGCTGATTTTTCCGGGTGTTCCGGCCCCGGTGCGGGCGAAAATGACTTCCGCCGGAAAATAAAAAGCCGGCCTTTTTTCGCAGCCCAGAAATTGACAAATGGCCGGCAAGGCGTACTGTTGTTGGTCTATTATGGGAGTGATCATGAAACTGTCATCCTTTACACGAAAAGTCGGCGCTGCGTGGGCGGCCGCCATGATGTTGTTTTGCGGAACATCCGTCGGGGCGCAGGGCATGGTTTACTCGGTGGCGGGAACCTTCAGCAACTTGAGTGGCGCGACGGAGTTTTTGCCGCCCGGGGTCGCCGCGGGGTCGTCCTTCACCAGTCAGCTCACTTTGGATACCAGCGGCTATTCCGCGGCGGCAGGCTCCCCAGGCGTGGTTTATACCCTTCCCTATGCGATCCTGTCCTGCACTTTCATCACCGGCAGCTTTGAAACGGAGCTGACCTATACCGGACTGACCCTGGACTTTTCGGCCAGCGAGACGGGCGCAACCTCCATGGAATTCGACGCCGGGAACGCCAACAGCGCGTTTGCCCTTGGTTATGCCGGCGGGTTGGCCCCGGACAACAGCCTGGGGAGCGCGGAGAATTTCTTGAATGCGGGCTTCACCCCGGTGACACAGAGCAGCGCCGCGCAATTGAGCTATTACAATCCATTGCCGGACGGCGCACCGGGGGTTGCCAGCGGCAACTTGGGGGCATTCTCGCCCATCCCCGAGCCGGGCACGGATGCATTGCTGGGACTTGGACTGGGGGTGTTGGCCCGGACGTGCCGCCACAAGTTTGGTCGGACCGGGCGGCCGGCAAAGGAGGAGACCCGGGAACTCTGACCGGGGCTTTTTGTTTCACACCCCGGACCTTTTTTCCCGTTTTTTATCTTTTCCAAAGCCATTTCGGCCGGCAGGCCTCGGACGACAATTAAATTTCACCAGTGTGCCAAACGACAATTATTCTTCACGGTGGTGGATTCTAATTTTTGTTGGAAAGGCTGGACAGAAACAGGCCGGTCTGCCAAGCTTTTTCTTGTAGAAGGAGATCCCCTTCGGTATCGCAGCAAAACAACCAATCTGCTGTACTGGTACAAAGCCTATTTAAACCAACAACGAAAAAATGAAAATGACAACCAAGATCAAGAAAGCCGCAACAAACATCCTGAACATTGGCAACCGCGAAGCGACTGGCTCGTTGACCGTGAAAACTGAATCCAAGCCCAAGGCGAGCAGTCCAAGCCGTTTAATCACCCCGGAAACCATTGCTTCCTGCGCCTACACGCTTTGGGAACAGGCTGGCAGACCCCAAGGCCGTGATGTTGAATACTGGCTACAGGCTGAGGCCCAATTGAAGCAAGATTCTCAATCGTTTTCGGCCTGAGTTCGAAGACGGCTCGGGCATTCCGACGGTTAAATTTGACACCCAAAGCCGTTTCCCACCATCCAGCCCACTGCAACAGCAACTGAGGGTGGGGAATGGCGGTGGGGCAGCTGTGGTGTGGCCGGTCTGTTCATCAAGGCTGCCATCTTCCGGGCAAGGTTCTGATTGACCGAGGCGCCAGACACCCCGAAACGTCATGTTTACCACGCCCCAAATCCTCCATAAAGTTCCCCAGCCCCACGCTCCCCGGTTAGTATAGCGGCGGAATCGCGATAAACTTGAACTGATTTTTGATTCTCACCGCGGCCAAGTTCACTGAAATTGACCCGAAATTGCACGAGTTTCCAATCGCCGAGGTTGTAACTTCATTGGCATGGGGTGAATACCCCATGGAAATTGGGGGAAGCTGGGTTATGATCCAAGGATGAACTTGATTGTCCTATTGCTGGTGCTGCTTCTGCTTTTCGGTGGGGGCGGATTTTATTTTGGCGGGCCACTGGTTGGCGGCGGTGGATTTGGTCTGGTCTTATTGATCTGCCTCATCGTTTTTTTAATGGGTGGCTTTCGGACGAAAAGCTGACCGGATTTGCGACGGAACGCAGGCCTGTGGTCCAGGGGTACTTGGAAACTGCATTCATTCAAAATCACCGCGCTCTTGACCAACGAGTTAAATGGGCAGGCGAATTGTCCCAATGCAATTCCGAATTATGAATGCGCAACCATTAACTCCTGAGGGGAAGAAAATCGCCAGCGACCTGGCCCGGCATCACGGTTTCAGCGTCGAGGCTGTGACCCAAATGATGCATGCCGTTCTGAACGGGAACGGGACGATGGCACAGTTCGCCCACCCGGAGTTTGGTGGATCGGGCCAATGGTTGCGGGGTGGCATGATCATGTTGGGAGACATGTTCAATCAGGGGCTGAAAAACCGGGTTGATGCCCTTTGCAATGAAATCTCCGAGATTTTTGCAAATCAGCCGGGCCTGCTGAGCAGAGGCAGCTTTCAATCGCAGAACCAGGGAGGGAATGCAAGGCAGATGCAAGCCTTGGGTGCGCCACAAGGGCAATCGTCCCTCTTCGTGCCCGATCCGGCATCGAATTGGTGGCCACAAGATCTTGGTGAGCCCACCGCCACTGGTTCCCAGAACTCTGTTCGGTATGCTTATTTTAGCAGTGCAAGACGACTCGCCGTGCAGACAAACTTGGACGTGTGGGTGTATGATACTCTTAATCATCAAATCGGCGGTTTTTCCCAGCAGCAAGGTTTGGGCGGTTCGATTCTGTTCACAAGCCAATATGGAACAGTGAATCTCAGCAGCCTGCCTGTGGTTTCGCAGAATGGTCAGCCGATTCGGAAGACGCCAACCCCGTTCAGCGGACCAGACGCACCATCGGGATCCAGCGCATCGAACGATGTGTTCACCATGCTCGATCGTCTGGGCGCATTGAAAGCGAAAGGGGTTCTGACCGACGAGGAGTTCAACGCGAAGAAAGCAGAGCTGCTCAGCCGGCTCTGAAACAACGCCAAGCGCCCGTGTTGAGTCCAACCGCAAAGCGGGCGACAATAAAAAACATCAGAATCACACCAATCATGCACCCGCCATTTCCGGTTCTTGACTTCGCCACCGGAGCCGATGGTGAGCTGACGGTTGGTGAAATCCACATCCGTCCAGCACAGGCGGGTGCCCGTAATATTCCACGTAACGATCCGCGAACCCGGAGAACTTGGGGGTGCGCTTAAGCACCGGCGGTTTGCCTTTGCGCCGGCTGACGAGCAGATTCTCCAGCTTCTTCCGTGCCTGGGCGGGTGTGGTCGCTTCCTCCAAGGGCACGCGACGGAGCTTCTTCAGGCTGGTGTGCTCGTCCTCCACGGTCAACTGGGCATAGGAGCGACCGCTGCGGACCCATAATCCTCGAATCTGGCGCTTGCGTCCGTCCGTGACCTTCTGGTATTGTGAGGGCCGATGCAGACGTGTGTGAACAATCTGTGCGGTGGCGGCCATGGAACCATGGGCGTCATTGCTTTGGCTTGCGTTGCCGGTCACGGGGCAACACCAGCACAAAATGCGGTACATTGTCAAATCGGGCAAGGCTCGCCTTGCGTAAGTCATTGGTAATCAAGTTGCCCACGTGGCGGAATTGGCAGACGCGCTAGATTCAGGTTCT